>Ga0207705_10001773_pt1 | contig 17040 bp, 16 predicted proteins | sample KBSC13metaG_FD_184314 | JGI IMG/M metagenome (GOLD analysis project Ga0207705, IMG submission 184314) | Corn rhizosphere microbial communities from Kellogg Biological Station, Michigan, USA - KBS C1-3 metaG (SPAdes) (version 2) | ecosystem: Host-associated > Plants > Roots > Rhizosphere > Soil ...
CGCGGGACTTCCCGCCAGCAGGAGCACAGGAACGCGTGGCCCGGATCGTGATGAAATTCGGCGGCACTTCGATGGCCGGCACCGAGCGCATCCGCCGCGTCGCGCAGATCGTGCGCAAGCAGCAGGCGGCGGGGCACGAAGTCGCGGTGGTGGTTTCGGCGATGGCCGGCGAGACCGACCGGCTGGTCAACTTCTGCCGCGAAGCCAACCCGTTGTACGACCCGGCCGAGTATGACGTGGTGGTCGCCAGCGGCGAACAGGTGACCAGCGGCCTCCTGGCGCTCACCCTGCAGGCGATGGGCTGCCAGGCGCGTTCGTGGCTCGGTTGGCAGATTCCGGTGCATACCGAAGGCGCGCATGCCAAGGCGCGCGTCGTCGGCATCGAGTGCGACGCGATGATCGCCGCGATGCAGGCGGGCGAGGTCGCGGTGATCCCCGGGTTTCAGGGGCTGTCGGACGACGGGCGGATCACCACGCTCGGCCGCGGCGGATCGGACACTTCGGCGGTGGCGATCGCCGCGGCGGTCAAGGCCGACCGCTGCGACATCTACACCGACGTCGATGGCGTCTACACCACCGACCCGCGGATCGTCGCCCGCGCTCGGAAGCTCAAATACGTCACGTACGAGGAAATGCTCGAGCTGGCCTCGGTCGGCGCCAAAGTGCTGCAAACCCGCTCGGTCAGCCTGGCGATGAAGGAAGGCGTCCGCGTCCAGGTGCTGTCGAGCTTCATCGACGACGACGCCCCGCCGGCGGACGACCTGCCCGGCACGATGATCATCTCCGACGAGGAAATGGAAGGCATTGATATGGAACGCCAGCTGGTCACGGGCATCGCCCACGACAAGAACGAGGCGAAGTTCATTCTCACCCGCGTGCCCGACAGGCCGGGCGCGGTGGCGCACGTCTTCTCGCCGCTGGCCGACGCCTCGATCAATGTCGACATGATCATCCAGAACGTCGGCCGCGAGAAGGGCGAGACCGACGTTACTTTCACCGTGCCCCAGGCGGACTTAGCGCGCACCCAGGCGCTGCTCGAAGACCGGCGCGAGCAGATCGGCTTCAACCGCATCATCACCGACAGCAAGGTCGCCAAGATCAGCGTCGTCGGCGTCGGCATGCGCAGCCACGCCGGCGTCGCGGCGACGATGTTCAAGTCACTGGCCGAGCGCGGGATCAATATCCAGGCGATCTCGACGTCCGAGATCAAGGTCAGCGTGCTGATCGACGAGGACGAGACCGAGCTGGCGGTGCGCGTGCTGCACACCGCTTACGGACTGGACTCGGAAGACATCGCCGCCTGACGCCTAGGCGCCGGGAAACTTCGACCAGAACGTGACGTCGGCCTTCCCGCCCTTGTCAATCGGGAAGGCATTGCGACCGAAGCGGACGTAGCGCAGCGGCTCGCCGGTCAGGTCCACATCATAGCGGCGCTGAACCGCCACGGCATCGTAACCCATCCATTCGAGCAGGGTCGGGAACACCTGGCTGGCGGAATGCCCCTGATGCGGCGCGGCCGCGAAGCGGGCTTGCTGAGCCTGGGACACGAACGCGAGCAGCGGGATCTGGAATTCGGCAGGAACCCCTTCGGGGCTGCAATGCGGCAGCTTGCCGGGCGTGAGGTTCTGGCCGTGGTCGGACTGGTAGATAACGGCCACCTGCGACCGGTCGACTCCGGCCAGCAGCCGGTCGAAGAAGCGCCCTTTCGAATAGCCGAGCGCGGTTCGGTACTGAACGATCTCGGGGCTGTTCGCGGGGATCATGCCGGCCGGGAAGTGGTCCTTGTACTGGAAGTGCACCCCGCGCAGGACGACGTACGTGAAAGTGCGCTCGGGGCCGCGCAGCTGCTGATTGAGCTGGCCGGCGATCTTTACGTCGGTATCCATGCCGCTCGCCTCGCCGCGCACCCGATCGATCAGCGCGCGCTCGGGCGGCAGCAGGAAGTTCTGCGGCGCGCCGTTGGTCTGGCCGTCGATCATCGTCGTGCGGTAGCCGGCCTTTTTGGCATAGCCCCAGATCGACGGCGTGCGGCGCAAGTCGAGGTTCGGCCCGGCGTCGCGCACGTCGACGCCGGAGCGCAGCGCGAGGTTCGACGGCGCGCTGCAGTTGGCCATCGAGGCGCTCATGCCGAAATCGATCGGCCGATAAGCGCCGAGCCTGGGCGCGATCACGCGCTCGAACTCGGCATAGGCGACGCTTTCGTCGACCAGCCACAGGATATGGCGCGGCGTTCCGGCGGTTTGCGGCACCAGGTCGACGGCGGCGCGCGGCGGCGGCGGGTCGGCGTCGGCCATCTCGACCCCGAGGGTATAGAGGTTGCGCTCCGCGGCATTGGCCGGAAGCCCGAGCCCCGCGGCGAGGTTCGGCGCAAGCAGCACGAGCAGGCCGAGGGACGTGCCCAGGCGGGGGGAGGGCGGCCGGATCGCCCTTCGCAGCAGCACGCGAGCGCCGACGAACAGCGCGATCGCCGCCACCGCCTGCGCCGCGGCGAGCAGCAGGGGGACGGCGAACTGACCGGCGGCACTGCCAGCCTCGCGCGTCTCGGCGCTCATCCACGCGAGCGTGCCGAGATCGAGCGGCGCGTGGGTCGTCTGCCCGTAGCCGAGGTTCACCAGGATCGAGAGGAACGCCAGCGCCATCGCCGCGGCGAACAGCTTACGACCGAGAAGCAAGGTCGCGGCGAACAGGGCCGCCGCTTGCAGCGAGAGGAACCCGAAATTGAGCGTCGCGCTGTGGAGGTCGTGCGCGGCCCAGCGATAAAGCACGCCGTTGACCAGCTGGAACCGGTTGGCCATGGCAAAGCCGCCCGCGAACAGCGCCGCGCCGGCGAGCGCGAGCCAGGGAGAGCGGCGACGGGCAGCGCGAGCGGTCACGGGCAAGCGTCCTTTCGGGACGCTGCCTTAGCGCCGAGCCATTGAGAAGCTTTTAAGGTTCAGTCCTGCCAGCCGTCCGGCACGCCTTTGGCGCCCATGATCTGGCGGCTGGCGATCAGCCAGCGGCCGCCGCGCTTGACGAGGTGATCGAACTCGCGCCCCTGGGTGAGAATCTTCGGCGCCTCGCCCTGCTTTTCGGTGATCGTTTCGGTGAACACCAGCCGCGCGGTGGCGGTGGCGCCGTGGACGGTCACCAGCATGTTGTTGATGAGGATGTTGAGCGCGTACGACTTGCGCTGCGGAGCGTCGCTAGGCACCGCGGCATAGGCGCCCTGGATTGCCTTGATGCCCTTGTAGTGGTTGTTCCCGAGGATCATCTCGCCGTCGGGTGCGTAGAACTCGCCCAGCTTGCTTTCGATGCCGCCGCCGAAATTGTTGTAATAGCGCGTGATCAGATCGGCGATTTCGGCCCGGTCGGCGAGCGCCTGCACGCTCAGCGTCGGGGATTGAGCGCTAAGCCCGCTGGCCGGAACGGCGGCCAGCGCCAGCGCCGCGCCGGCGGCAAGCCACGCGCACGAATTGCGTTTCATTTGATGTCCTCCCATCTCGTTGACCGGCCCCAGACTAAAGCGATCCGGCCCCGCGGCAAGGCCTCCCCGCGCTTCGGCTGGACCCATGGGGCGCGAAACGCATTGTACCGTGGGGAGGCAGCCGCAGGTGCGCCATGGCGTTCGAGCAGCGCGACAACCGCAACCGCGCGATCGGCATCGTGGCGACGCTGGCCATCAACGCGTCGCTGGTCGCGCTGCTGCTCACGCTATCGACCGGCCTGGTGCCGCAGGCGTTACGAGCGCCGGGGTTGACGACCTTCGACATCGCCCACCCGCCCCCGCCCCCGCCCCCGCCCCTGCCCGCGCCCAGCAGTCCGGCCACTGCCGCCGCGGCGCCGCCGAGTCGCGGCGCCACCAGAGCGCCTTCGCCGCCCACTCTCGCGCGGCCGCTGCCCAAGCCGAGCCCGGCCCAACCCGCGATGGACGCGGGGAGCCAATCCGCCAGCGGCGCAGGGGCCGCCGCGGGGAGCGGAGCGGGGCAGGGCGGACGGGGCTCGGGCACCGGTGCGAGCGGATCCGGCGACGGAGCTATCGCGCCGCCGGTGCATATCGCGGGCGCGCTGTCGAATGCGGACTATGCCCGCAGCGGGCTGCCGCGCGGGGCGCAAGGAACCGTCGTCATCGGCTTCCGGGTGCGCAGCGACGGTGGGGTCGACAACTGCCACACTGTCCGTTCGAGCGGCTACCCGGGGATCGATGCAGCAACCTGCCGTCTGGTGGAGCAGCGATTCCGCTTTCGCCCGGCCGAAGGCCCGGGCGGTCGCCCGGTCGACTATACGGAAAATACCGACTTCACCTGGCGGCCACGCTAAACATATATCAAGCGGGCGCAGCAGCGGTGCGACTCATCGCAGGTTTTCCCACGGCGGGTGGAACTGGCGAGCGAAGACGCCGTTTGCGAACACGGGAGGCCAATCCGTGTGCCTGAGGGGCGGCGTGCCGCGACCACTGGCGCTGCAAGGAGAAGCATCGTGAACAAGGCTCTTGTGACCCTGATGGCGGCGGCGGCTCTACCGCTGTCCGCATGTGCGACGACACCTCACGACAACACGCTGGCTTCCGTCGGCACGGGCGCGGCGATCGGTGCCGCGGGCGGCGCGGGCGTCGCGGCGCTGACGGGCGGGGGCCTGCTCACCGGCGCGGTGATCGGCGCCGCGGTCGGCGGCCTGGCCGGCGCGGTCTGGGCTGACCGCAACAACGACGGCGTGGCCGACGGCTATGTCTACAACGGCCAGTATTACGCCGGCGCGCCCGATGGTTACAGCAACGCCGTTTCGGCCGCTCCGGCGTGTCGCTCGGTCGGCCATTCCGCTGCCGTCGGGGCAGTCGGCGGCGCGGCTCTCGGCGCCGGCGTGGGAGCGGTGACTGGCGGCTTGAGCGTTCCTGTCGGTGCGCTTATTGGCGCGGCGGTCGGCGGTCTTGCCGGCGCGGTGTGGGCCGATTCCAACAACGACGGCTGTGTCGATGGCTATATCAGCAATGGTCAGTACTACGCTGGCGCTCCGGCGCCGCAGCCCGCCTACTCGACTGCGCCGGCCTATACCGGCGAACGCGGCTGAGCGAACAGGGGGCACGAAACCAAGTATGGGAAAAGTCATCGACGAACGCGTGCTGCGTTTCGTGCTTCCGGCCCTGGCAGCGGCGCTGATCGCGCCGCTGCCGCAGGCTGCCTTGGCTCAGCAAACCGCGTGGCACGACGCTGCCGGAAACGGTGGCGCGGCCGCGCAAATCCGCCACGAGATCGCGGACCACGCGAACAAGGATTTGCGGCCGTTTTACGCCGCGCGTGGCAACGCGCCGCTGTGGCTCGACACGTTCGACCGGCCGTCGGACGCGGCGACGCTGTTGTTGCTGCGCATGCGCACCGCGGATCGCGACGGGGTCGACCCCGCCACGCTCGATCTCGACAAATTGTCCAAAGCCCTCGACCGCGCGCGCGATGGCGGCGCGGCCGACGCGGCCAAGGCCGAACTGGCCCTTTCCGCCGCCTTCGTCGAATATGTCCAGGCGATGCGCCGCGCGACCCACGTCGCCATGCTCTACGAAAGCCCGACGCTCGCCCCGTCGCCTCCGGGACCGTCGCAAGCGCTCGAAGCGGCGGCCACGGCCCCTTCGCTCGAAGGCTACATCGATGCGATGGGGTGGATGAACCCGTTGTACGCGCCGCTGCGCAAGGCGCTCGACGACCCGCGGTACACCGCCACGCAAAGAGAGGTCATCGCCGCCAATCTGGAGCGCGTGCGCGCGATCCCGGAAATGGCTGAAGGCAAGCACATCCTCGTCGACGCGGCGAGCGCGCGACTGTGGATGTACGACGGCGACAAGGTCGTCGACACGATGAAGGTCGTCGTCGGCAATCCCGTGCTCGGCGAGACGCCGATGATGGCCGGATGGATCCGCTGGGCGATCGAGAACCCCTATTGGGAAGTGCCGAACGACATCACTCAGAAGGAGATCGCCCCAGACGTGCTCAAGTCGGGTGTCCGCTATCTCAAAATACACGGTTACGAAGTGCTTGCCGGGTGGGACAGCGATTCGCCGATCCTCGACCCCAGCGACGTCGATTGGAAAGCGGTGCACGATGGGTCCTTGCAGGTCCATGTCCGGCAGCGCCCAGGCGGGGAGAACTTCATGGGCAAGGTGAAATTCGAATTCCCCAACCCCGACGGCATCTACCTCCACGACACGCCGGCCAAGCAACTGATGAAGAAGGACGCCCGGCAGCTGAGCCATGGCTGCATCCGCATGGAGAATGCCGCCCTGATGCATCAGTGGCTGATGGGGGAGCCGATCCCCACGAACGCCCCGCCGGAAGACAAAGTGCCGCTGGCCAAGCCGGTGCCGATCTACGTGACTTATCTCACCGCGCTTCCGAGCGGGGGCGAAATCGTTTTCCACGATGACCCCTATAAGCGTGACGGCGACATCCGGCTGGCCACGGCCGATTAAGTTGCGTTTGCCTCGGCATCGAAAACGGGGAATGATGGCGCTCGATGGCAAAGGTGCTTCTCGTCGAAGATGAGATGCTCGTGCGAGAGCTCGCCTACGAGGACTTGTCCGATGCAGGCCACGAGGTCACGACGGCTGGTACCGGTGACGACGCGCTCGCCCTGCTGCGCGACGGTGCGTCTTTCGACGTGCTTTTCACCGACATCCGCATGCCGGGCGAGATTGACGGCTGGCAGCTCGCCCGCGAGGCCAAGCAGTTGATCCCCGCGCTCAAGGTGATCTTCGCGACCGGGCTCAACGACGATACCGGTCGGTTGCAACCGGACGAACGGCTGCTGACCAAGCCTTATCGCCGGAACGAACTGCTCGCCGCGCTGGAGTAAGCGCGGTTCAGGCCTCGCGCGCCTGCTGCTTGCGAGTGGCTTTCCGCTCCCCTAAAGCCCGCGGCCACTGCCAGCCCCGCATGAAAGGCCGCAATGCCGAGCTATCCCAAGACCCAGGCGCTGATGGAGCGCGGCTGCGACTTCCTCGGCACAGAATACGCGATCCTGTGCGGGGCGATGAGCTGGGTCTCCGAGCGCAATCTGGTCAGCGCGATCAGCAACGCCGGCGGCTTCGGCGTGATCGCCTGCGGGGCCATGACGCCCGAGCTGCTCGACCGCGAGATTGCCGGTACCAAGGAACTGACGAGCAAGCCCTTCGGCGTGAACCTCATCAGCATGCACCCGCAGATGTTCGAATTGATCGAGGTCTGTGGGCGTCACGGCGTTGGTCACGTGGTCCTCGCCGGCGGCATTCCGCCCAAGGGCAGCGTCGAGGCGATCAAGGGTCATGGCGCGAAGGTCATCGTGTTCGCGCCCACCCTGGCGCTGGCCAGGAAGCTGCTCCGCGCGGGCGGCGATGCGCTGGTAATCGAGGGCATGGAAGCCGGCGGCCATATCGGCCCGGTCTCGACCAGCGTGCTGGCACAGGAGTTCCTCCCCGCGCTGAAGGACGAGCACCTGGTGTTTGTCGCCGGCGGTATCGGCCGGGGCGAGGCGATCGCCGGCTATCTGGAAATGGGGGCGGTCGGCGCGCAGCTCGGCACCCGGTTCGCTTGCGCGAGCGAGAGCATCGCCCATCCGGATTTCAAGAAGGCCTTCTTCCGCGCCAACGCGCGCGACGCGGTCGCCAGCGTCCAGCTGGATGCGCGCCTGCCGGTGATTCCGGTGCGCGCGCTGAAGAACAAGGGCACCGAGGAGTTCACCGCCAAGCAGCGCGAGGTCGGCCTCCTCCTCGACCAGGGCAGCGTCGACATGGGCGAGGCGCAATTGCGGATCGAGCACTTCTGGGCCGGCGCGCTGCGCCGCGCCGTAATCGATGGCGACATCGAGAACGGCAGCCTGATGGCGGGCCAGTCGGTGGGCATGGTCACCCGGGAAGAACCGGTCGCGCAGATCGTCGCCACCCTGATGCGCGAAAGCGAGGACGCGCTCGGGCGGCGCTGAGGCACGCTTCGTCGAGGGTGCTCTCGGCCTGTCCCAATCGCGCGTCGGCTAGTCGGTTGGGGGATACCGCAAGGGCCCATGCTCAGCCTAGATCGCTCGGCGCAGGGGTCGTGCCGAGGGATCAGACAAGATGAACATTCAAGGGAGGTTCGAGGGCGCTGCCCTGCGCCAGCGGACGACTTACGATTTCGACACGACGCCGCCGGGTCCGGCCAAAGCGGTCGATCTGGGCTACGTCCGGGCGAGCGGGCTGGCACAAGTGCGGCTGCAACTCGCTGTGCTGTCGGGCAACCGGCGCGGTGCGTTGCGGGAGGTCGACCGGTTGGTCGAGATCGACCGGCAGCTTGAATCGCTCGCTTCGGCGGCCGGAAAGACCAGCCATCTCCCCGGCGCGGCGCTGATGGCCGAGCTCGACGAACAACGCCAGGCGATCGCCACCGAGAAGCTGGCGCTGATGGCGGCGATCGAGTTCCCGCGGGTCGCTCCGGCCGAGCGGCCAGAGGAAGCCGATCTCGCCGAGGACGGCGACATCGTCGTGATCGAGGATGCCGAGTTCGCCCCCAGGCTCGTGCGCGTCCTCGCCTGGCTGGCCGGGCTGATCGTGCTCGGCACAGCGCTGGCGTTCGCGCTGCCAGCCCTGGCGACACTCTAGCTGGAAAGACCGAGCAGCACCCGCGCCGTCAGGTCGGGATCGTTCTGCATCACGAAATGGTCGGTGGCCGTTTCGTGGTAATCCCAGCCGGCTGCCCTGGCCTTTTCGGCGAAGCGCGGAAACGGCGTCGGTTGGTAACCGGTGGCGAAGATATAGCTCTTCTTCGCGATCGCCTGCTCGTCGCCGCTGAACGGAATGGCCTCCAGCAGCGTCAGCAGCGGATGGTAGCCAACTACGCCAGGCACGACCTCGAACTCGCCGGGATAGCCTATCGGCGTGATATAGCCCGGCCGGTGGCGCTGGCTGTCGACGTACCAGTTGTGCTCGAACTCCCCGGTAATGTCCCACAGCGACTGGTCGCTGTCGGGCAGGAACGCGTCGATGTAGCAGATCGCCTCGATCCGCTTGCCGAGGCGTGAGGCGACCCCGGAGATGACCATTCCGCCGTAGGAGTGGCCGGCGAGGATGAAGCGGTCGAAGCCGGCTTGCTCGAGCTGCCGGCAGACGTCGTCGACGTGGTCGGAGAGCGTGATCCCGGGATGCAGCTCGCCCTGCCGGGCGCCCAGCCCACGCAGAGTGGCGACGATGACCTCGTGCCCTTCGGCTCGCAGCCGATCGGGCACTTCGCCGTAAGTCTGCCCGCCGCCCCAGGCCCCGTGGACCAGCACGTAATTCGCCATCGTGTCTCTTCCTTCCAATGATCCTCCCCCATTGGGGGAGGGGGACTGCGCGCAAAGTGCGTGGTGGAGGGGGCCAGTGTGGCGCTCAGCGGCTCCCTCTCCGCCAGCCCTCCGGGCTGCCACCTCCCCCAGAGGGGGAGAACCTTGCCGCCCTATCTCCGAAAAAAGAAGGGGGAGGAGCCTCGCGGCGCCTCCCCCTTTGCTCCTTTTATGCCGTCCTGGCCTCAGGCGTTTTCGAGATCGCGCGAGGTGCGCCAGCCGGCCTGGTAGGTGTCACGCGACATCTGGCTGTACGGCACCGGCGAAACGATCGCGCGGACCGCGAGCTGCTTGTGCGGCTCGACCGTCGTCTTGCGGGTGTTCGGCTCTTCGCCCCACAGCACGTGGATCTCGGTGCCGAGCGGGATCTCGTGGTCGATCGTCGCGAGGCTGAGGCCCTTCTTCTCGTTGTACGAATAGCCGGTGAACATCGACAGGCCGATCACGTTGCCATCGGCATCGACGACCGAATCGTAGTTGCTGTTGGCGTAGTTCGCCAGCGGGAGGTCGAAGAACTTGTACTGCTGGCCTTCCGGATCGAACATCGAGCCCATGATCTTCTTCATGTCGTCGGCGTTCCACTCGAGCGTGACCTTCTTGCGCTGGGCCGCCGGATCGACTTCCTTGAGCGCGTCGGCGCCGTGGAAGTCGTGGTCGAACTTAACGAACGGGCCGTAGCCCAGCTCCCACGGGTTGAGGTAGTAGTCCTCGATGGTCTTGCCGACGAACGAGCCACCAATCGCGCCGGTCGCTTCATAGCTGTCGGCGCCGAGCCACTCGCGGTAGTCCTTGAGCTTGTCGCCGGTGTAGATCGGGGGCAGCGGGCTCGGGATCCAGCCCGATTCCAGCGTATTCGACGGATAGGCGCGGCTGCCGACCGAGATCAGGCCGAACTCTTCGCCGGCCTTGAGGATCTGCTCGCGGACGTATTCCTGCTCATCGTACGGGCCCCAGATTTCGAGGCCCGGCGAACCGGCCATGCCGTGACGCAGCGTGCGCACGGTCTTGTTGCCAATCTTCATCGTGCTCATGTTGAAGAACTTGAGCTTCTCGAGCGTTTGGCCGTTGAGCTTCTCGATCACGTCCCAGGCGCGCGGGCCCTGGATCTGGAAGCGCCAGCTGATGCGCTCCACCGGCTTGCCCATCGGCCGGCTCGGCGAACGCGGATCGTTGATGATCTCGACGTTGTACTTGCCCTTCTCGGCCTGGAACATCAGCCAGTTGGCGGCCGGCGCGCGGCCGACGTAAACGAACTCGTTCTCGGCCAGGTAGAAGATGATGCCGTCGCCGATCACGTGGCCGTAAGGCGTCGTCGGCACGTACTGCTTGGCCTTGTTGACTTCCCAGCCCTTGACCGAGTTGACCATCGTGTCGCTCAGCAGCTTGAGCGCGTCCGGGCCCTTGATGTAAAGGTCGAACATGTGGTGCGACTGGTCGAACAGAACGGCCGAATGCTGCCAGGCCCACTGCTCGGAACGCCAGTTGGAGAACTCGGGCGCGACGACCGGATAGACGTAGGCGCCGATCTGCGAATTGCGCAGCTTCTCGACGATATCGGGGGTGTTCTGCAGAATCTGCTCAAGATTCTCGGCCATCACAAACTTCCTCTCATCCGTGAAAGAATCATATATGCGAAAATTGTATGCGGCGCATACAATATCTGGCATGGGATTCAAGCGGAAAGCGGCGCGCTGTTAGCGAGGTGAGAAGCATGAATGTCGAGGCGCTCGATCACGTCAACATCATCACCGACCGGCTGGATGAAACCGCCGATTTCTATGCCCGGCTGCTGGGGCTGGAACGGCGCGACGCGCCCCCGCCGCTGACACCGCAAAACGCCACCTGGATGTTCGATGCGGAAAGCCGCGCGATCATCCACATCAACTCGACCGACTGCCCCCGGACCTATGACCGCGAGGTCCAGCCCGGCGCGCTTACCGGGGCGCTGCATCACGTGGCGCTCAAGTGCTCCGGCTACGACGAGGTCAAGCAACGGCTGAGCGCGATGGGCGCCGACTTCCAGGAGAACCTCGTCAGCGCGATCAATCTGCGGCAGATCTTCACCGCCGATCCCAACAACGTGCTGCTCGAGCTCAATTTCTTCGCCAATTGATGCCGGGCGTCGCCGCCCGTGGGGGCGGAGGCTGAATTCCACGTTAAGGGCACGTCACCGCTCACTACGTGATTTTCCGCAGGGCCTTGCAACGCCGTTTCCGTGGACCTGCGCTATGCCCTTGTTCCGGGCCGCCGGTAACGCTGCGTGGGGGAAACGGGTGACGCTAGTTCAGGCGCCGGACATGGCGAGCGAGATCAAAAGCGCCGCTGCCGGAGTACACCAGCTCGCTCAGCAAGGCGACGGTTTGGACCTCGAGACACTGCGCTCGCAGACAGCCGCGCTGCAGGCCTTGCTGGCCGAAGCCGCGCGCCTGCAACGCAAGGCGCAGCTCGTCCACGCCCGCGGCGCCGCCGTACTGACCCCCGTCGTGGTCGAGACCGCGAGCTTTGCCGGGTTCGGTCGCGTCGGGAACCTCTCCCCGCGCGGAATGACGGTGAAGGGCAAGTTCACCGTGCCGCACCAGCGCGCGGTGAGCGTGCATTTTTCGTCCGACATCTGCCTCGATGGGACGATCGCCTCAAGCGAGTTCGAGGAGTTGCACATCGAGTTCGACCGGCCGATCGACGTGCATGACGTGCTCTCGGGCCTTTCGGGCGGGGCCGACGGCAGGAAGCCGTGCCGCCCGGCTCGCCTGGCGACGACCTGCCCGGGCGAGCTGCGGGTTGGCGCCAGCCGCCTCCCGGCGCGGGTCCGCGACATCTCCCAGCAAGGGCTGAAAGTCGTCACCGCGCCGGTCCAGTGCGGCCAGGAAGTCGGCGTGCGCCTCGGCGAACTGGGGGACGAGCGGAGAGCCGTGGTCCGCTGGACCCGCTCGGGCCTCGCCGGCCTGAGCTTCGCGCGCCGCCTGTCGTTCGAAGAGCTGTCCCACTTCGGCCGCTGGCCAATGGACTGAGCACCCGCCGCGGATGCGGTCAGAGCGGCATCGCGAATCTGAACGTCGTCGCGCTTTCGGCCGAGCTGGCGGTGATGACGCCGCCGTGCGCTTTGGCGATTTCGGAGGCGATGTGCAGCCCCAGCCCGAGCCCCTGCTGGCTCGGGCGCGCCGCGCCGCGAAAGAACGGCTGGAATAAGTGCCGCATCGTCTGCTCGGGGATAGGATCGCCGGAATTGGTGACGGTCAACACGAACTCGCCCGCGTCGATTCCCGCTGAAACCCGAATCGGATAGCCCGGGGCGCCGTGCGTGATTGCATTTCCGAGCAAATTGGACAGGAGTTGGCCGATCCGCGCCGGATCGCACTCGATTTCCAGCGCGGGCGGCGCATCGAGTGTGATGGCCGAGGTCGGCGAGATGGCCTGCATCTCGTTGACCACCTGCCGCAAGGTCGGCCCGATGGACGCCCGCCGCGACCTGTGGATGCCGATCCCGCCGCCCAGGCGAATGCGCGCCAGGTCCATCACGTCATCGATAAGCCGGGCCGCGCGGCGAATACTGCCCTCCATCAATTCGACGACGCGCTCGCCGCGTGAGCCCAGCTCTTCCTTGCGCAGCAGGTGCAGCCCGCTTTCGATGGCCGCCAGCGGATTGCGCAGATCGTGTCCCAGGACGGCGATGAACTGGTCACGCAGCGTGGCCGTTGCGCGCTCGTCTTCGAGTTCGGTCGAAATGGCCGCTTCGAGGGCCTTGCCCGAGCGCGCGCGCTCGACGGCATTGTCGCGCGCGGCGATCAGGTCGTGCTCATAGCGGCGCCGGTCGCTGGCTTCGAGCAGAGTGAAACGCGTGAACAACAGCTTGCCGTCATCGGATCGCTTCTCCGCCGCGTTTGCCAGCATCGGCAGCTTGATGCCGCCGTGGCTGAGGATGTCGAGCGCCACTTCGCTAACGTGGCCCTGCATGCGCAGCAGCGGAGCGAGGTGGGTTTCGTTGTAGATTCGGCTGCCGATGCTCAGCAGGGTGGAGAACCGCGCGCCGATCAGTTCGTCTCGCGAGCGGCCGGTCCAGGTCAGGAGCGTCTGGTTGCATTTGGCGATCACGCCATCGGCGGTGACCGACAAATAGCCGCAGGGCGCGGTTTCGTAGAGATCCTCCAGGTCCTCGTGGACATTCGTGGCGAACGCGTCAGACAAAGGCGCGGATCGCCGCGACGACTTCGTCGGGCGCGCTCAGGTTGGGGCAATGGCCGGTCGCCTTCAAGGTCACCAGCTCGCTTCCCGGCATCGCTGCATGACAAAAGGCGCCGACCTCGGGCGGGGCGATGACGTCCTCGCTGCATTGGAGGATCAGCGTTCGCGCCGCTACCTTGCGAAGATCGTCGCGATTGTCGGACGTGAAGGTGGCGCGGGCGAAGTGCCGGGCGATCTCGGGATCGGTGCGGCAGAAGCTGTTGGTCAGTTCCTCGGCCAGTTCGGGCCGATCGGCGTTCCCCATGATCGCCGGAGCCATCGCCGCGGACCAGCCGAGGTGGTTGTCGGCCAGGAATTCGAGCAGTTCCTCGATCTGGCTTTCGCTGAACCCGCCCCGGTAGCCGTCGTCGTCGATGTAGCGCGGCGATGGGCCCACCATCACCAGCGCGTCGAACATGTCCGGCGCCTTCAACGAGGCAAGCAGCCCGATCATCGCGCTCACCGAATGCCCGACGAAGACGCCGTGATGGACACCGAGCGCTTCGCCGATCTCGACCAGGTCGTCGGCATATCCCTGGAGGTTCGCATATTTGCCGGGATCGAAGGCGGCCAGGTCCGAGCGGCCCGCGCCGACGTGATCGAATGCTATCACCCGGAAGTCCGCCTCGAATGCCGGAGCCACGAATCGCCACATGTTCTGATCGCAGCCGAAGCCATGGGCAAAGACCATCGCCCGCGTGCCGCTGCCTGAGACTTGAACGTGGTTGCGCGATAGGACGGACATGCGTGCTCCATCGGGCCGACGGTGGCCGCTTGCGCGCATTGCTAGAGCATTCCCAACCACATAGCCAACCTGAGCCGAGCGGATACTTTCACGCTCCATCGTGCGCCCGGCACCGCGTCCTTCCGGCGCTAACGCTCCAGCGCGCCCTTGCCGTCGAGAATCCGGTCGCGGTACTTCGCGATCCGCGCGAACCGCGTCGCCGCTTGCTTGGCGCCGTTGACGGCGAAGACGTAACTTCGCTGGCGCCCCGGGGTGAGGGCGTGGAACGCCTCGGCGAGTTCGGGATCGGCGTCGAGGGCTTGGACCAACTCGTCGGGCAGCTCGATTTCGATCTCTTGCCTTGGCTGGCGCAGGCCTTGGTCGGCATAGCCGATCGCCTCTTGCAGGTAGGCGCGGAGGACCGGTTCAAGCTCGCTGACCTGTTCGTTGGCGGTGAAGCGGATCACGCTCGGCCGGCGGGCGTTGGGGCCGTTCGGGACCAGCACGCCCTCGGGGTCCTTCATCAGGCCGGGTTCGAAGAAATGCAGGCGGAAGCCGCCGATCAGGGTGGCGATCATGGCGATGTTGCGCTCGCCGTGCATGTAGCAAGGGTGGCCCCACTTGGCGACTTCGGTGAGGCCCGCTTCGAGGCATAGCGCGCGCAGGCGCTCGATCCCGGGCAGCCATTCGCGTGTCGTGCAAGCCGGCGTGGCGAAACGATCGCAGCGACCGCAGCCCTTGGTGAAGAACTCGGCCGGGTCGGTGATCATCGCGCGCTCAGGCACGGGTTTCACGGGCTATCTGTTCAAGACGACTTGCCTCGGCACGGGCTTTTTCAAATTCGCGATTTTGTCTGTAGGCCTGGATGCGCATGCGGAGCGACCATGTGTCGTTCGGATTTAGTTTCAGCGCGGCGTTAAGTGAACCGATGGCGGCCTGGAAGTTACCTGCGTTCATACTGAGCAGCGCCTCACCTCGTAGCAAAACGGGATTGGACGGTTCGCGTGCGCGAACTGCCGCAAAGTCCTGCTCGGCCTTGATAGGGTCGCGCTTCCACGCATAGCTGATGCCTCTGTCCGCGAGGGGCTGGAGGTCGTTCGGGCGAAGATCGTGCACGCGGGTAAAGTCGGCAACGGCCTGGTCGAATTTGCCGGTATCGAGGAAAATATTTCCTCGATTGAGGTATGCGTCGGCGTTGTCTGATTGTAACCGGATTGCGTCGCCGTAATCGATAACCGCGCGCGGCTTGTCACCGAGTTGCTCGTCAACCAAGGCTCGGTTGTAGCGTGAACTCGAGGCGCTTGGGTCAAGGCGAATCGCCTCCGTGTAATCGGTCATCGCATGCGCGTAATCGCCGAGCCGGTAATGGGCCGAGCCGCGCGCGTTCAACAGGTCCGACAGTTCGACGCCTGCCTTGTCGCCTTTGTTGACAAGCTGATTGCAAGCGGAAAGCTGCTCCTGTGGCGGGCCGTCGAAATCGTAGCATTGCTTGCTGAGCGCCTGTGCCGGCGCGTCTACGATGCCTTGAAACCCCGCCCATAAGAGAAAGGCGCCGAGAAGGGCGTTCCATCCCATCGAGGCCCAGAACCGCGCGGGCTGACTCTCCCGCTCGTAGGTGTTGTAGAAGCCCCGGGCGAACGGCTCGATAAGCCCCCTCCGGTATCCCTGCACCACGGTGAAAAGCGGCCAGAGGCCGAGGCAAGCCATCGCGATTGGCCAGAACATGGGGAACTGAGCCATCCGTTTGCCTACTGGCGTCAGGAACACAAAGGCGAGGACGATGGCGATTGCAGCGAAGGGAAGATATCGCGCGAATCGGGCGGGTTTGAGCGACCCGGAGTAGTGGTCAGGCGGCTGCAAAATATTCGGGCGCGCCAATGACACCGTTGGTAATTCGAACGGATTCTCGTGCTCGAACCGCCACTTGCGAAGGGCCTGAACGGCGGTGAGCAATACGATCGCCCCGCCGAAAACCAGCCAAAGCTCGTTCCAGCCCGAAAATATGCCGCCGCGCGAAACGCCGACAAACGGGACTGCAAGGCCACCGAAAGCCGCACTCGCGAGTTGGCCATAACTCATCCGCTGAAATCGCAAGCGTTGAACGTCCTCTGGAGAACGTTCGCCGGCTACCGGTATTCTGTTCGCCAGTTCGCGGGCCGGCCCCACCCATGCCCAGCGAAAATAGGCGAGGTACGGGATCATCGCGAGGCCCACGCCTGCAAAGATGATGGGCGTCGACGGGTCCATATTTAGGTACATCGAAAGCGCAACGACGATGCCGAGCACCACTGCACAGCCGATGCCGATTATCCATTTGGCGCGGCGAAGGTGATTATCAAAGCTTTCGACGAAGCGGTGGCGCTCGGCCGAGGTCACTTTGAACCCCGCCCCCTTCTGGGATTTTCGATAGATGAAATCGTTGCCGCGCGGCTCAAACTGATCGGCGAAGGATTGCCGCGCGCGGTTCCAGCTATCGGTGCGCGATGCGGGCATTCTTCGGCCTAAACCGGCACCCCGCCGGCGGTCGTCGTGCGGTACATCTCGCGGCGATAGCCGTCGTAATCGTTGGGGCCGAGGTGCATGGTGCCGCGGTTGTCCCACAGCGCGACCATGCCGGGCTCCCAGCGCAGGCGACAGGTGAAGGCGTGCTGGGTGGTGTGCTGGACCAGGAACTCGATGAGCGGCCGCGCCTCGAAGGTGGTCATGCCCTCGATCCCGCAGGCGTAAGTGTCGCAGATGTAGAGCGATTCCTCGCCGGTCTCCGGGTGGGTGCGGACGAGCGGGTGGAAGCTGCCCCGCTGGCCCTG
>Ga0207705_10001775_pt1 | contig 17022 bp, 16 predicted proteins | sample KBSC13metaG_FD_184314 | JGI IMG/M metagenome (GOLD analysis project Ga0207705, IMG submission 184314) | Corn rhizosphere microbial communities from Kellogg Biological Station, Michigan, USA - KBS C1-3 metaG (SPAdes) (version 2) | ecosystem: Host-associated > Plants > Roots > Rhizosphere > Soil ...
TATTTGAAGTAGATCTGCCGACCGAGCGGGCTGTAGGCGTCGTAGACGCGGGCATGCTTCGAAATCCAGTGGAGCGGGGCGAAGCGCAGCCCATGCGCGTCGAGTTCGTGCGCGAGCGCGGTGTCGTTGCCGATCGAGGGCCAGATCGACACCATCAGCTTGAGGTGCATGTCGTGGATTTGGCGGGCCATCCCGGCCGGATCGGGATAGCGGGTGGGATCCCAGGTCATCCCGCTCCAGCTGCCATCCTTGTCGCTGCCCCAATATTGCCAATCCTGGACGATGTAATCGAGTGGGAAACGGTCGCGGCGGAAGGTGCGGGCGACCTCGAGGATCTGGCTCTGGGTCTTGTAGCGTTCCTTGCTCATGAACAGGCCGAAGGCCTGTTTGGGGTACATCGGCGCATCGCCGGTCAGTGCCCGATAGTCGCGGACGACATCGTCGGGGGTGGTTCCGGCCATGAAGTAATAATCGACGCCGCCCGGTGCGCTTTCGGCCCAGAGCGAGGCGCCCTGGGTGTCGTCCTTGAAGCGCATCTGCGAATATTCGTCCCACATTATGCCGTAGCGGCGCGAGGACAGGATCACTGGGATGATGATGCCGACATTGGTCTGCACCAGCAGAAGATCGGCACCGCGGCGGTTGCTCTTGTCGTCGGCGGTGAAGCCGAAGCCGTAGATCGCCTCGTCGGGCCGCAGGGTGAATGTGTTTTGCGCTTCGTAGGTCGGGGCGTCGGAGATGGTGCGCCGGGTCAGCGTCTGGGGCGCGGCGGCCTTTTCCTCGGTGTAGAGCTTTCCGGCGCGGTCGAAGAAGCGGACCGCCCCGGTCGCCTTGCTTATATCGACGCGTAGCTTCGTTCCGACGATGGAGAGCGTGTCGGCGGTCTGGGTGACCGAGAAGGGGACGGACGCCGGCTGCTCGATCACCGCGATGCTGGGCGCGGTCCAATAATTGGCGCCGAGATTGGCGTTCACGCGGACCGTCTCCGGTCCGTAGAACAGGATATTCTTGGTGACGCCGTTGACCCGGACCTGCACCCCGTTGCGCAGCCGGGCAAAAGCGAAACCGGAAGATGGATCGGTCAGGACCGAGGCGAGATGGCCGTCCGCATCCAGTCCGGTCGGGTCGACCCCGGCTTCAGCCGCGGTCCGGCCCGCAGCGTCCGCGACAGCGGGGGAGAACATCGTCGCGATCGACGCCAGCGCTAGAGCAAGCTTCACATTCCCTCCGGTGACTTTGCTAGTCCTGGGTGCTTGCTAATTTGTCTGAGTAATTCGTTCAAGGGCTCCAGCCCGCTACCTGCATAAAGGCGGGGGGCGGCCAACGCAGTCTTTCGCGAGCGCCGGCGGCTTCGAGTTTATCGGTATCAGCTCGGAGCAGTCGGGTCGCGCCTGCTTTGGTCAGGGGCTTGCTTCAATCGGTCCCTTGTCTGGTTCGAGGCATATGGCGAAACAAAGCTGCGTATATTGGTCAAATGACGCAGCCAATCCGCCGCGCCCGAGGCTGGGTGATTCTGATCACTTTCTTTAGGATCGGTGGGACATCATGGGCGAGCAACCGTTGGGGCTAGGCAAAGTATCGCACGCAATACGGCGCTTTACTCCGTCGACCCTGGTCCCGTGCGTCGACCTAGGTTATCCGATCAGGCCGCGTAGGCCGGAGGATCAGTTGATCAAGCTTGGCCAAACCATACGCGCCCTACGAAAGGCTGCCGGCCTGTCCCAGGAGGATTTGGCGTATGAAGCGCAAATCGACTATTCCACCATGGGTGAGATCGAGCGCGGTCAGCGGAATGCAACCCTAGTCAAAATCATTCGGATCGCAGCCGCACTGAACAAGTCGATGGAAGAGTTGTTCGCGGGCGCCCACCTTTAACCGCTCAATCGTGCTCAGGCCGTGCCGACCGTCCGCGTGATGGCGTCAGGTTGGGGATCAGCCACATTCCGGAACGCCGATATTCCGATCAATTGCTGTGGATCGAACCGCTACGGCAGGTGACTCACATCTGTGCTGCGAAATGGCCGATCGGTCGCGCGGCACGGAAAGGCGGACGATGACTGATGGTAACGAGGGGGCACCCAAAACCAGCGCGAGGAAAAAGGGCTACTCGCTCGCCTATTTTGCGCAAAAGCATCGCATATCTATCCCTATGGCGCGGGCGTTGATGGAACATTTTGGCGACGATCGCGATGCGCTGAACCATGCTGCGGACCTTATCCGGAAGACATGAGGCGCCAGCGTAATGCTCTCTCAAGATGAAAGGCCCGTCGATCAGGAGATCGGCGGGCCTCTTCCTAAGCTCGAACAGCGAAGACTCTCAGCCGAAGGACAAGCGGGTGCGGGTGCGACTGCGCAGGCTTGAGCCGACCAGTCCGAAGCCACCGAGCATCAGCGCCCAACTGGCAGGTTCCGGCACGCCGCCTGGAATCGCGGATCCGAAAGTAATGTTGTCATAAGCGGTCTGGTTGGCGGTACCACCGAAGTCGATCGACATCGCGGTTCCGCTGAAGTTTACGCCGGCAGCGGTCCAATTGCAGAAAGTGCCGTTCGGATCGCCCGTGCAGCCGTCCGTAAATTGGGCGGAAACCACGATCGAACCGAGCAAGGTGCCGGTTGCATCGAGACCCGACCAGACGTTTACTGTGGCGTCGGTCGACGACGTATAGAAGAAGGAAAAGCCGGTGGTAAAGCCGGCCGCGTAATTCAGTGTTGCCGAGTTACTATCCAAAAAGAACAACACCGTGCTGGGCGAGGGCTCGTTGGCAATGTTTCCGGTGCCGCCAGCATCGGAATCGATAATCCCCAAGGATGTATTGCTGAAGCTGACGCCGTAGTTGGTGCCACTATTGCCCTGGCTGTCAGTGCCGCCATTATAGAAGTTGTTGACGGCTGCCTCATCGCCGACCCCTTCGAATGTCAGAACGATTGGCCCTGCCATCGCCGGCGCGGCAAGGGCGAACATGCCGCAGAGTGCGACTATCCTGAAATTGTTCATGATTTTGGTCCCCTGTCTGTGAAGCCGCGCTGCATGCACGGAGAGATTTCATTAACTAAGTAAGTCCAGGGAGAGCCTATCAAATGATCCGAGGCTGCTTCTTTCGTTGCGTCATGAGAGAATTATAGCCGGATGGATCGACCACAAGCGATAATTCAACATGCCTCCAACATTTGTTGGAGACCGTTTCTTTTGCCTGCCTAGCGATGAAATAAAGCAATCGGTGACGCGGCGTTCATCTGCGGCGCGATGGCTGGAGTTTGCAGGTGGCGCAAGGCAATGACGGGCGATGATGCTTCTTCGGCTAAAACGGCCGCTGAAAACGATCAGGATAGCAGCCTTTCGAAGGCTTCCGCTGCCGTGTCATGGAAAATCTAGCTTGCTCAAGCTGCGGAGCTCCCCGGGAAACACATTTCACGCGCGGCGCGCTCGTGGCTTGCACCAGTCCGCCGCGCATATATTGCCGCGGGCATCATCTTTCGTTGTCGCCGATGCAGGCTCGTATCATGCTGATGCTCGTCGAATTTGGACGAGCCTCGTTCGAGGACCTTACCAGCCTTTCCGGCACAAAAAGCCTGCAAGTTATATTCGTATCGGCCGCGGCGCTGCGGAAGCGGCTTCCGTCCGACATCCACATCATCACCCATCGGCGTTGGGGATATACTCTCGAGCAATTGCAGTGAAATCGCAGCTGGATTCCACACCTCGTTTCATGCATCGGCGCGCTTTTTTTTCGGCATGCCATCCATGAACTCAATGGAAGAGTTCTTCGGAAATATGTCGGTATGGATCGGATTTAATCTGGATTCACCGGCGGTTTTCCTGATCGTGTCAGTGGTAATTTTAACCTGCGTCGTATTGATTGGAGTAGCCGCCATTTACTTATCGAAGGCAAGGGCCGGCCAGGAACTGGCCAGTTATGGTTCGTGCCGTCGACCCCTTACCTCTTTCGTCTGCGCTATCTGCCTGCATCGCAGTTACGCGGTTACCCACATCAAGCAGCGTTATTGCGTGAAGTGCGACCGCTTCTATCCAGACAAGGCTCAGATCGGGACGTTCGCAGCGGCTGCACCGGTCGACCGCGCGCCGAGGGGGGTGACCGCAGGTTATTCAGCACAGGTAGAAGCCCGCGCAAGCGTGCCTGCCTTACGGATCGATGAATCATCCCGTCCGCAATCAATTGATCACATCGCGCGTCACCAATTGCGCGACCATGTGCCTCGCGCGCCAGGTCGCGCGTGGTAATCGGGCACGCGTAAGCCACCACCTCCCTCGTGAGATCGAGCTCCGCGTTCTGATCGGAGGATGGTCATGAAAATTCACCTTGTCGCCATTGGCCTTGCCTGCTGGCTGACAGCAGCTCCTGCATCCGCAGTGGTCACGCCGTTTGGCGGCGCCGCCAATGGCACGGATCCGCTGGGCAATCTGTGGACAGCGAGCGCCAATCATTGGGGTGAGCCTGGCTACCTCGCCGGCGATGAAATCTTCAATTCCATGATGGTCTCGTCGGGCTCCGGCGACTACGCGACGTCCTTCTCCTTCACCTTTCTGAAGGGGGTGGACGGAACGATCGACCAAACCCCATCCGCCACGCCCTTCGGCGCAGGACCGGAAACGCGCTTCACAAACGTCACGGATGGGGTCGCTTGGCTGGTATCCTATGCCAACGGCAACGTTACCTTCACCGCACCCAATATGGCTGCGCGACTGGATCCGTCCGACCACTTCTTCGTGAATGTCCAGTTCACGGGATTCGTCGATCCTGCTCGGTTCAGCTTTGCAGGTCTGTGGGACGATGCACGGGTCGGCGACGTGCCGGAAGTGGCCAGTTGGATGATGATGGCGGCGGGTTTCGGCCTGCTCGGCTTCACACTGCGTTCCCGGCGCGTCCACAGCACTCTGCCGGCCTGATCTCTTTTTCCAGGTATAGCCGGATATAGAGGCGGACGCGCCTCGCCGCATGTTGGGGGAGCGGCGAGGCACTTCCGGGCGAGGATGTTTGGGGACAATCGCCCGCGCGGCCCATATGTAATGCCCATTGCATTGCCGCCTCTCCGCAACAAATGACGGGCCGTTGGCACATGGTAGCCTACATATCTCGATAACGCGCCTGGCACGCAGCCGCTGCTTGGCAGCCGCACTACGCCGTTTGAGCTTGAACCGAATATGGCCAAGCAATCGAGAGGGATCGGCCCCGGCGGCCATAGCTTGGCTGGGGGAGCACTTACCGGATGACGATCCGCGCTGCGGAAAGGGGAAAGGAGGCTGGCTGTGAGACTTTCACCCCAAGGGAGCCTTCGGGTGCGTGAGCGGCGAACAAGGACATTCCCCGGAGCCCCTTCCAGCGCTCCGAGGAATGTTTCGTATGTTCAGGCTGTGACGGTGGTCCTGGCGCGACGCTGACTGCGCATAGTGGCGCCCATCATTCCGAAGCCGCCGAGCATGAGCGCCCAACTCGACGGTTCCGGGACGTAGCCCGAAACCTTGGAGTCGTCCCATAGGCCGGCGAAGCTGAATCGCGTGGTATCAATCGCTCCCGTAAACCAGACATTGACGAAGAATTCGTCGCCCGGGTCCAGCTTGGAGGCCATGGTGGGTGCCGTGAAGGTTACGGTCTTGCCGCTATAGGAAACGAGCCAGGCGACCCCATCAGTAAGGTTCGAAAAGCGCGTCTCCGGGCCCGCGCCAAAGGGCGTAGTGGACGCGGTCTGGTCGATCGTGCCCGCAACCCCCTTCAGGAAGGTGAAGGAGAAGGACGTCGCGTAGTTGCCGGCATCGTTGGATACCATCAGCGGATTGAAGGTAATGGTTCCGTCAAGAAAACCGGGCTCGCCCCAGTGCGTGCCGGATGCCGACCAGATGTCGCCGAGCGGATCGGTGCCGGTCGCGGCTCCGCCGAACGGCGTTACGACTGCGAATGCGGGCGCTGTGGCGATGCAGGCAAGCGCTGCGATCGCGAACAATTTCTTCCTCATAAGATTAATCCCCTGATTGTTGGAGCGCAGAACCCCGCGTCCAATGCTAACCCCTCCGGCGAGCCTTCTCGAGGTGTCGAAAATTTCGACGTCTTCGGATCACCGCATTATAGGTTGTCAGGCTTTCTTAAGAGGAGCGCGATCATTTGATCGCAAATATAGCGGTTGCCGTTATGTTTCGTGAGAAAAACTATGTGATGTTTTATTTAATTTATTCGGGTAATGCGTGTTTGTGTAACGACCCTTGGCTGCACTAGCTGAGCGCCCCTGTGCTCCAGTCGCACTTGTCAGGCGCCGAGATCGTTTCATTCGATGGCAGGTCCGCAATTTCGGCAAGGCCTGCCGCGTCCAGGATCTTGACGATTCCGCCGTGAAGATCGATCAACCCGCCCACCTTGAGCTGTCGCACTACGCGGTTTACGTGGACGACGCTTAACCCAAGCGCATTGCCGAGCATTTCCTGGGTCAGGGGCATGACGAACGATCCCGCGCTTACATACCCGATGACCCGACAGCGCTGGAACAGCTCGAGCAAGAATCCGGCGATCCGCTGCATTGCCGGTTGCGACCCCAGTCGCACCATGTGGTCCAGCAATCGCCTTTCCTCGTAAAGGCTCAGCAAGGAAAGTGTGTGCGCGAGCCCATTATATTCGTCAGGATTGTCCTTAACGGCGCGAAGGAGCCCGGCAATATCGATGACGCGGACATTGCTGATCGCCACGATCTCGACCAGATCGATCGCGCGCTGATTGACGCAGCCGCCAATAAGATCGCCAGGCAGAAGTATTGACAGCAACTGTCGGCGGCCGTTGGCCATAATCCGCTCGCGGCAGGCCCATCCCGAAATGATGAGCTTGGGCCGTTGCCGCTGATCCTTGAAGCCGAAAACCTCCGAACCCGCCATGTGGGTTTTGGAATGTTGCTGCCAATTGTGCAGGAGCGAGCGCTCATGGTCGCTAAGCGGTCCCAGGGCAGCCAGCCGCCGAATAAGCAACTCCATGGAAAAAGGCGCTTTGGGCAGTTCGATTTGCATGATCCCTTCCCCCAGGCGTACAAAAAATGCCCTTCACAAAGTAAATCTTTAAATCCTGCTATCGCCTTTAAAATTCCAATTTTTACTGGTTATGTCATCACGCGATATATTCAAAATTGCGGCGTATTATCAGTCGATTATTACGCATCGGTAATGAGGTGGTTTTTATTAAAAAGCCTCCATCGATTAACAAATGTGTTGATCCGCTAAACATCAATTGATTGCCCAACGTACCTTTTGGCCGAGTCGAATGGCTTCGGGCCATTCTGGACGATGTTCAACCGGGTACGCCTAAAACATCTCAATGGATATAGGTATATGCCCGCATCGGCGCTTGACTTGGGCTCCGTGGGGCGACTCGCGCACCCGATTGCCAAAACACGTATAATATAGGTCGACGATGTATAATTGATCCTAAACGGCCCAATATGTTTAGAACCTTGAAAAACGGCCTCAATTGATGCTGCATGTACTATTAAAATCACAGACATTCCGGCTGCCTATCAACGGCAAAAAATAGTGGAGGAGTGTCATGTCGTTCAACAACTTAGGCCCTTTGACCTTTTTGGCCGCGGGGCAGGATGCGTGGTGGTGGTATAGTTTTGGCGGTGACAGAGGAACGCAGTTCGCCTCCGCAGACGTCAAAACGCCTAATCAGGGCGGCGTTCACCTCGCGGACAATCAGCGAAAGGTGAAGAACAACAACGGCAACACCACGTATTTCGTGCGGATTCTGAACCAGGGCCCTGGTGGCTGTTTCCACAATCTTCAGGGCGGAGGAATGTCATGAGCAAAATGACGATAGCCACCGATCAGCATGGCAATGTGCTAGGCGCCGTTCAACATCCGAGCGACGGCAAGACAAGCGGCGACATGCAGGTCGGGGTCAGCTTCGCGGCCGGCGCACAATTGCATGAAGTCGACGTAATACCGGAAATCGACATGACCAAGGCGACGGACGCCGCCAAATATCATGAAGCGTTGCGGCATCACGTGATGACCCGCTGAAAAATGGCCGGGCTGGGGCACATCCTCGGCCCGGTCGCTCCCTGCGCACCGCCGTGAACATAAAATGCGCTCGTTCGCTTCATTTGATGGCGCGCGCGACGGCAGTGTCGTCAGGATATTCCGCATGTCTCCGGGAGGTGTGTCATGCTCCTGACAAGCGGAAACCCCGCCAAAATGCCGATCCGACAGCCCGACGCGGCTTGTCTTCGCCGCCAGATCGCGGACGTGGCCGCAGCACAGGGCGGCGGATCCGCGGACTATTATTTGGGCCTGCTCGGCAAAGTCGAACCGACCTGCCCACCGACGGAGGAGGATTGCTCCTGGCGGCTCGGCTCCTATCTCGGGGCCTACGAAGATAGTCGCGTGATCGAGAATGCGGTTGCGGTCGTTCAGCGGCGCAGCCCGCTGATGGGTATCCGCTGACTTTCAGCCCGCCAAATTCTCCGCCATCTCGGCCAGTTCGAGCCAGCGCATCTCGGCGGCCTCGCGATCGGCGCGCGCCTTGTCGATCGCCTTCATCAGCGCGTCGAATTTCTTCGGGTCGCGCGTATACAGATCGGGGTCGGCCAATGCGGCCTCGTCGCGGGCGATGGCGGCTTCGAGTTTCTCGATCTCGGCGGGGAGCAAATCGAGGTCGCGCTGGTCCTTGTAGGACAGTTTGGCGCGCGACTTAGGCGGAGCGGGGGGCTCGGCCCTGGGCGTGGCGGAGGCCGGGCGTGCCGCCAGTTCGTGGCGGGGGCCGCGCTGGCGGACCCAGTCGGCATAGCCGCCCGCGACCACATCGACCTTGCCCGAGCCGTCGAGGCCGAGCGTGACCGTCACGGTGCGGTCGAGGAAGTCGCGGTCGTGGCTGACGATCAGCACGGTGCCGTCATAGTCGGCGATCACTTCCTGCAGGAGGTCGAGCGTTTCGAGGTCGAGGTCGTTGGTCGGCTCGTCCAGCACCAGCAGGTTGGAATGGCGCGCGAATTCGCGGGCGAGCAGGAGCCGCGAGCGTTCGCCGCCGGACAAGGTGCCGATGCGGGCGTCGACCATGTTAGGGTCGAACAGGAATTCCTTGAGATAACCTGCGATGTGCTTGCGCACGCCGAGCACATCGATCCATTCGCCGCCGTCGGCGAGGATGTCGCGCACGCGCTTGTCGGGCTCCATCAGCTTGCGCTGCTGGTCGATGATCACGCCGTCGAGCGTCTTGGCCAGCTTGACCTTGCCCTCGTCGGGTTCGAGCTCGCCGGTCAGCAGCTTGAGCAAGGTGGTCTTGCCGGCACCGTTCGAGCCGACCACGCCGATGCGGTCGCCGCGCGTCACCCGGAAAGTGAAGTCGCGGATGATTGTGCGATCACCGAAGCTTTTGGTGACATGCTCGGCGTCGATTACCACCTTGGTCCGCGTATCGTTGCTGGCGGTGACGAGCTTGGCGGTGCCTTGCGGCGCCATCATTGCAGCGCGTTGCGCGCGCATCTCCATCAACTTGGCCTTGCGGCCCTCGTTGCGGGCGCGCCGGGCGGTGACGCCGCGCAGCAGCCAATGCTCTTCCAGCTTGAGTTTGGCATCGAGCCGCTCGGCATTGCGCGCTTCCTCGGCATAGACCTGCTCGGTCCAGGCCTCGAACCCGCCGAAGCCGATTTCGGCTCGGCGCATCATGCCGCGGTCGAGCCACAAGGTGCTTTTGGTCAGGCGGGTGAGGAAGGTACGGTCGTGGCTGATCACGACGAACGCGCCCTTGAAGCGGCCAAGCCATTCCTCGAGCCAGTCGATCGCGGCGAGATCGAGATGATTGGTCGGCTCGTCGAGGAACAGCACGTCGGGATCCTGCGCGAGCGCACGCGCGATCGCGGCGCGGCGGCGTTCACCCCCCGACGCGGTCGTGGCTTCGCGCCCGAGATCGATGCCGAGCTGATCGGCGATCGCTTCGACCTCGTGCTGGGCGGGGGCGTCGGCGCCGGCGAGCGCCCAGTCGCGCAAAGTGGCGAAGCCTGCCACCTGCGGATCCTGCTCCAGCAGCACCGCCTTGGTTCCAGGGACGATCGTGCGCCGGCCCTCGTCCGCGTCGATCTTGCCCGCGAGTAGTTTGAGCAAAGTGGTTTTGCCCGCACCATTGCGCCCGATCAGCGCGAGCCGGTCGCGCGGCATCAGGTGCAAATCGATATGGCGGAAGAGCCAGCCGGAGCCCTGGACGAGCCCCAGATCTTCATAAGCAAGGACGGGTGTGGGCATGACCGATACGCGTTGAGGAAAGGGTGCGGCAGCGGAACGATATGGACGCCCGTGACATTCACTGCCTATTCAAGCGTCTCATGCCATGCAACAGCCCATGCTGATGAAGATTTTCGCTGCGGCCTGCATTGCCGGACTTGCGTTCATGCCCGCCGCCGACGCGCGGCGCGTGCGCGACCAGGACCGCGCCTTCGCCGCGCGCAAGGCCGGGCAGATCATGCCGCTCCACCAAATCGAAAGCCGGATCGTGCCGCGGATGCAGGGATGCGATTATTTGGGGCCTGAATTTGACGCAAATTCCGGTGTATATCGCCTGAAGTTCATGCGGGGTGGCACGGTGATTTTCGTCGATGTCGATGGGCGAAACGGCGAGATCGTCGGCCGGTCGGGCGAATAAGCGTTCTTGCGGCGGCTCCAACTCCCGACATATTCGTTACGCAGCCGACCAATGTCGCCCTGGGCGACCGGACATGGAGATGTGAATGCGCGTGCTGATCGTTGAAGACGAGCCCAATCTGGGGCGCCAGCTCCGGGCGACGCTCGAAGGCGCGGGCTATGCGATCGATCTCGCGACCGATGGCGAGGACGGGCATTATCTCGGTTCGACCGAGAATTACGACGCGGTGGTGCTCGATCTCGGCCTGCCCGAGGTGGACGGGCTGACCGTGCTCGATCGCTGGCGCAAGGAAGGCCGAGTCATGCCGGTGCTGGTGCTGACCGCGCGCGACAGCTGGTCGGACAAGGTGGCGGGGCTGGACGCGGGCGCAGACGATTATCTCGCCAAGCCTTTCCAGACCGAGGAATTGATTGCACGGCTGCGTGCACTGATCCGCCGCGCGTCGGGCAACAGCTCGTCCGAGCTGATCGCGGGCGACATTCGCCTCGACACGCGATCGGGCAAGGTCACCAAGGATGGCGAGCCGGTGAAGCTCACCGCGCAGGAATATAAGTTGCTCAGCTACCTGATGCATCACAAGGGCAAGGTGGTGAGCCGGACCGAGCTGATCGAGCATATCTACGATCAGGATTTCGACCGCGATTCCAACACGATTGAAGTGTTCGTCACGCGTATCCGCAAGAAATTGGGCGCCGACGTGATCACCACGATCCGCGGGCTTGGCTACAGCCTCGAGGAACCGGCCTGATATGGACAAGCCAGCGCACGACCTTGATCAATCCAGGCTGATTCAGCCTGGATTGTGAATCAAGGTCGCGACCATTTGTCGGAGCCCGATTCACGCCATCAGCGGAAGCGCATAGCGCTTCCACCTATACCGATCGGGCTCAGGCGCTGGCTCGAGCTGCCGGCGAACTGGGGACGGCTGCTGCTCGGCCGTCCGCTGCGCATCGCGGCGGTGGAGGGCGGGCGGCCGCATGTGACGCGCGAGACGACCGGTTCGCTGACCCGGCGCATGCTTGGCATCGCCGCGCTCTGGATCGGGCTGTTGCTGGCGGGCGGCGGGCTCGCGCTCGACCGCGTGCTCGACAATGCGATCACCCGCAATTTCGACAGCCAGCTTCAATATGTGCTGTCGGCGATGATCTCCTCGGCCGAATTGGACGAGCAAGGCGAGATCCGCTTCACGCGGCCGCTCGGCGACCAGCGTTTCCTGGAACCCAATTCGGGCCTCTACTGGCAGGTTTCTGCCCCAGGCCATGATCCGTTCCGGTCACGCTCTTTGTGGGATCGTGGCCTGCAGGTCCACGAAGGGCATCGCGACGAAAGCATCCATATCTATAACAGCAAGGAGTTCGGCGCCGACGAAGGCTTGCGGATCATGGAGCGGGACGTGCGTTTGCCCGGATCGGGGGTCAATTGGCGTTTCCAGGTCGCGCAGGATCGTTCGGGCCTCGACGCGCAGATCGCGGTGCTGCGGCGGACTTTGGTACGCTCCTTCGCGATCCTGGGCTTCGGCCTGATAATCATGTCGGCACTGCAGGCGACCTTCGGCCTGTGGCCCTTGCGCAAGGTACGGCGCCAGATCGCGGCGGTGCGCGCGGGGCGCAAGGCGCGGGTGGATACGCGTCTGCCGGTCGAGATCGCGCCGATGGTCGAGGAACTGAACGATCTGCTCGCGCACAATGAGCGCCAGGCGGAAGAAGCGCGCACGCATGCGGGTAACCTCGCGCATGCGCTCAAGACGCCGCTGACGGTGATCATGAACGAGGCGACCGCGAACAGCGCCGAGCTCGGCAAGACCGTGATCCGCGAGGCGACCACGATGCGGCGCCAGGTCGACCACCATCTCGCGCGGGCCCGCGCGGTCGGGCGGCGTGCCTCGGGCCAGAGCGTATCGCCGGTGTGGCCGAGCCTGGAATCGGTCGAGCGTGCGGTCAGCCGGCTCTATCCCGACGTCACGATCGACCTGGCCGGCGACAAGGCGGCGCGCGTTCATGTCGAGCGGCAGGATCTGGACGAACTGGTCGGCAATCTGATCGAGAATGCCGCCAAATATGGCGGCGGACGCGTGTTCGTGACGGTCGAGAGCAGCCCGCAACATGTCGAACTGCAGGTCGAGGACGACGGCGCGGGCATCCCCGAAGCCAAGCGCGGATCGATCTTCGAACGCGGCGCGCGGCTCGACACCGAGAAGCCGGGCACGGGGCTGGGTCTCGCGATCGTGCGCGACGTTGCGCAAATCTATGGTGGATCGGTGCTGCTCGACGAGAGCGAGGATTTAGGCGGTTTGCTGGTCCGGCTAAGGCTGCCGGCGGTGAAATAAGGCTCAGAAGCGGAATGGACGCCGACGATGAGGCTTGCCGTCAGCGTGGCGTAACGCTTTTCTGTTGAACCTTGGCCGGCTTCCGCCCAGCGTGAGGGTATGAGGAGAGCCTGGTTCGAGGGGAAGCGGCATGCGCTACGATATTTCCGGAACGGTGATGCAGACGGTCTCGATCGATCTCGATCGAGGCGAGCGTATCGTCAGCCAGACGCACCAGATGGCGTGGATGAGCGACGGGATCGCGATGGACACGCATACCGGCGGCGGCCTGTTCGCGGGCATCAAGCGGGCGATGAGCGGGGGCAGCCTGTTCATCACCGAATATATCGCCGAGGCGCCCGGCCATGTCGCGTTCGCGCCGCGCTTTCCGGGCACAATCATGCCGGTCGCGCTTCACGCGGGCCAGTCGCTGATCTGTCGTAAAGAGACCTTCCTCTGCGCCGAATTTTCGGTGACGCTCGATATTGCCTTCCAGCAGCGTTTCGGTGCGGGCCTGTTCGCGGGCGAAGGCTTCATCCTTCAGCGCGTGACCGGACCGGGCACGGTGTTCCTCGATCTGTCGGGCGAGGTGGTGGAGAAAAGCCTGGCGCCGGGTGAACGGCTGCGCGTCCATGCCGGCCATATCGGCGTGCAGGAGCCGACGGTGGAGACCGATATCCAGATGGTCCGTGGCTTCCGTAACGTGCTGTTCGGCGGCGAGGGGCTGTTCCTCGCGACGCTGACCGGTCCGGGCAAGATCTGGCTCCAGTCGATGCCGATACTGAATCTGGCCGAAGAGATTGCGCGTCATCTGCCGGGCAATGAGGAGGCGCGTGGCGGCGGGATCGGTGCGGCGCTGGGTGGCGGCGCGGCGGGTGTTGCGCTGGGCGGCATCCTGGGCGGGATATTGGGGAACGAGTGACGCGGCCCGCGCGCTTCACGATCGGCGCCTTCCGGGTCGAGCCCGGTCGCAACGCGGTCATCGGCCCTGATGGTGAGACCGCGCTTGAGCCGAAGATCATGGACGTCTTGTGCCTGCTCGCCGCGCATCCGGGCGAGGTACTGACGCGCGAGACGATCATTGACGGAGTCTGGGGCCATGCCTTCGGCGCGGACGAAAGCCTGACGCGGGCAATATCGCATCTACGCAAGACGTTCGGCGACGCGCGCAATCCTGCTCAGGTGATCGAGACGATACCGAAGCGCGGCTATCGCCTGATTGCGCCGGTGGCTTTCGAGGAGACAGGTGCGCCGTCTCCGCGATCGTCCAGGCGCGTCGGACGTTGGGCAGTTCCCCTGGCGATCCTGCTGGCGCTGCTGGCCGTGGCCGGCTGGTACCGGCTGAGAGTGCCAGCCGTGGCGTCGACGGAGGACGGCCTTTTTGTCCTGATCGCGCCGTTCGACGGAGGGGGTGGGAGCGCGCATATCCTGTCCGATCAGGTTGCGATGGCGCTGTCGCGTGCCAGCCTGATCCATGTTCAAAGGACCGCGCAGCCGCCAGTCGAGGGCAGGCTCGCTTATGCGGTGCATGGGATCGTGCAGCCGCTCAGGCGCGGGGTGCGGGTGACGATCGAGGTCACCGACGCCCGCGGCGAAAGCCTTTGGGCCGGCAATTTCGATCGTCCGGACGCGATCGATACGCCGGGGCAGGATGAACTGGTCGGCGCGATCGCGGGCGTGATCGAAAATCGCCTTCTCAATGCAGCCAAGGGCGCAATCGAAGCCAAACCGGCCGAGACGCTCAAACCGTGGGAGCTGGTCTTGCTCGCCACCTGGGTTCCGGGCAGCGATCAGGTCTTCCTTCAGCCGCACACGCCCGATGCGTTTTGGCTGCAGAACCGCGCGCTCCAGCTCGATCCCGGATATGCGCCCGCGCATGCTTCGCTCGCCAGCGCGCTGGCTTATCATGCGCTGTTCACGCCTGGTGCGGATGCGGCAGGGATGCGCAGGGCAGCGGCCACACATGCCGAGCAAGCCAAGGCGCTCGCGCCTTACGATGCAGGCGTGCTGTACGAACTTGCGACCTATTACCGGCTGATCGGCGATCGGGCCTCCGCGCAGGCCACGTTGCAGCGGGTGATCGAACTACAGCCCGACCATCCGGTCGCGCGCTTCGACCAGCCTTTCTTCGATGGGCTGTGCACCGATCATAGCGCACGCGCCACCAAGGCGCTGGGCGCGATGCTGGACCGGCTGGCGCCCGACAATCCGGTTCGCTGGGTCGTGTTGTCCCACCTCGCCGATCTGAGTCTGGCGGCGGGCGATTATGCGGGGGCAGCGGACCAGGCCGCGCGTTCGCGGCAGATCGTGCGGATGACCTGGTCGGGCATCACCCTGGCCGCGGCCTTGGGCGAGCGGGGACAAGACGCCGAGGCGGCACGGGTCGCGCGCGAAACCAAGCTCGAATGGCCTGGTTTGGATTGGTCACGCTTCGACGTCGGCTCCTGGTGCCTGGGCGGCCCGCATCAAGCAGCCGCGACCACGGCTTTCCGCCATCTAGGAGTACTTGAACAGGGACGCTGAGCGCGCTTCGGAAAGACATCGGGAAAACATCGGCGCGCCTTCAGGACGCGGGGAGACAGGCGCCCTAGCTGAAGCGCCTCGTCTCAATCGACCCGAGGGTGTTCCATGTCTCGCCGATCCTTTGCTCTCGCGCTGGCCTTAGCGCTGGCGGGAACCGCCTGGGCCGAAGATCCCGCCCAACTCGACTTCCCCGCGAGCTTCTTCGCGCCCTTCCACCCCAATAGCGCGCTCGACATGGTCAAACGCGTGCCGGGCTTCACCTTCGAGCCCGGCGACGCGACCTTGCGCGGCATGGCCGAAGCGTCGGGCAACGTCGTGGTCGACGGCAAAAGGATCGCGGACAAGAATTTCACGCTCGATCAGGTGCTGGACCGAATACCGGCGGATCAGGTCGACCATATCGTGCTGATCCGGGGCGGCGCGCCCGGGATCGACATGCTTGGCCAGCCGATGGTTGCCAACGTGGTCCGCAAAGCCGGCGCCAAAATGACGACGGCGGTGACATTATCCAATTCCTCCTATGCCGACGGCCGGATCGCGCCGGGCCTTACGATCGAGCGGTCGGGTAGCCTGGGCGGCGGCAAGACGTTGTCGGTAAGCGCTTCGTTGTCCCGCTATGTCGAACTCAACAAAGGCGACGGGCATCGGCTGCAGACCGATGCCGATGGAAATCCGATCGAGCAGGCCTGGGTGGATGCCGCATCGGGCGGCCTGACAGGCTATGCGCAAGGAACGCTGGAAATGCCGGCGTGGAACGGTCAGTTGCGGCTCAACAGTACGGTCACCTGGACCGATTACCGGGACCGGCAGCGCGACGCGCAATATGCGCCACGCTTCGTACTGACCCGGCTTGACGAGAATCTCGGCGGGCTGGCGGGCGGCCAGTTCGGCGCTGAGATGGGCGGGCATTTCAGCCGCGATTTCGGTGGTGCCGTTACGAGCGAGACCACCGCCCTGATCAGGATCGGCCGCAAAAGCTATGCCTCCCTGCTGTCGGCGCCGGGCGCGGTCACAGCCTTCGACGAGCATGACCGCACAAGCGAGGCGCTGTTGCGCAGTCAGCTACGCTATCGGGCGAGCAGCACGCTCTCGGCTGCGTTCAGTGTGGAAGGCGCGTATAATATCCTGGATACGACGAGCCTGCTCGCCTTCAATGGCTTTCCGATCGCGCTGCCGGACGGCCAGGCGCGGATGAGCGAGGCGCGCGGCGACGTCGGGGGCCACCTCACCTGGCAGGCCAGCCCGAAGCTCCAGATCGAAAGCGGCGCGCATTTCGAGGCGTCGCAGATCCGCGCGGATACCGATGAACGCCGGCGGCGGACCTACACCTATCCCAAGCCATTCGCGCGGCTGGCCTGGTCCCCGACGCAGGCCCAGCAAATCCGGCTGCGGATGGAGCGCGAGGTGGGTCAGCTCGATTTCACCAATTTCATCGCTGCGGCGACGCTCGACAAAGGATCGGTCTCGTCAGGCAATTCGACGATCCGGCCGAACAATGACTGGGTGGCGGAAGCGGCCTATGAATGGCGCATGGGCGGGGCGGCGGCGTCGCTGACCTATCGCCATAGC
>Ga0207705_10001776_pt1 | contig 17016 bp, 14 predicted proteins | sample KBSC13metaG_FD_184314 | JGI IMG/M metagenome (GOLD analysis project Ga0207705, IMG submission 184314) | Corn rhizosphere microbial communities from Kellogg Biological Station, Michigan, USA - KBS C1-3 metaG (SPAdes) (version 2) | ecosystem: Host-associated > Plants > Roots > Rhizosphere > Soil ...
GTCGTCAAGACTTTTCGCGACGTGATAGACGCGATTCCCGCTTACGAAGTCGTCACCGTGACCGTTCCGATCGGGCTGCCATCCAAGCCGACCCGCGGCGGACGGCAAGCTGATCACGAGGCGCGGGAGCTCATCGGATTCCCGTACGCGGGCGCAATCGGCTCGACCCCCACTCGGGCTGCCCTGTCGGAGTCGGACTACGAGCGTGCCCGAAAGGCCAACGGCGGCTTACTCGACATCGTCACCTGGCAGCTGTTCCCTAAGATCCGCGAGGTCGACGCGGAGATGCAGCCCTACATGCAGCGCCGAGTCTATGAAGTCCGACCGGAGCTCTCCTTTTTCCAACTCGCCGAGGATGAAGTCGTCAAGCACACGAAGGATTCGCGAGCGGGCCAGATCGAGCGTCAGTCGCTGCTGCGGCGCAGAATGCCGGGCTCGGAACGTGTGCTGGACGCAGCCCTTCCGCGTGTCCGCACGGCGCAATTGGCGGACGCGGCGGTCGCCCTATGGACGGCACGGCGGATCGTGGCGCGGGCAATGACAAGGGTGCCTGAGGACCCGGAGTGGGACGAGAACGGTCTGCAGATGCAGATCGTGCGATGAACACGGTGAAGGCCGGTCGACTAGGTCGACCGGCCTTCACGAGGGGCGTTCGTGATCTCAGGTTGCGGTGCAGAAGGTGTTCACGTCCGAGTCGGCGCTGGTTTGCGTGATCGCCGGCGTACCCGCGACCTTGCCGGTGGCGGTCAGAGAGTACGTGCCCGCGCTGCCCGTCAGGGCGAAGACGATGTTCGGGTTCGAAGGCATCGACTTGAGGACGCCTCCGTTCGCGCTGAAGATCGGCGACGACGTGGAGCCATCAGCATAGGACCCGGACTTCGTGTAGTAGGCCTCCTCAGCCAGCTGGATCGACTTGACGTCGGTCTTGCAGGTTGCCGTGATGGAGTCGCCCCGGGTCGAGCCGACCGCGAACACGACGATCGCGGCAAGGATGCCGAGGATGATGATGACGATGAGAAGTTCAATGAGGGTGAAGCCCTCGTCGTCCTTCCCCCTGCGGATGCGCTCGAGCATTGGCTTCTCCCTGGTATAGAGCGCGGACTGGATGAGAGAACTTTCGCCGGGACGGCCGCGTATGGGAAGGGACTTAGGGGCGAATTGGCCGAACGGACGATCACCTTGTGAACGTCTGTCCTACCGTCTGTCGTCCCCGCACATCGGCGTGCAGTGGAAGTTCCACTACGACGGTCGGCAAGCAGCCTCCACTTCATCTTCCGTGGCGTCTCCGTTCACCTCATGAGGTGAAGAGAAAGTCTTGCCTGAGATCGTGATCGTGAAGCCGTGCGTCGCGTCCGGCGCATAGGCCAGAACGAGTTCGGCGTCTGCGGGTGACGTTCCGCCCGGCCACGACGTTAGCTGGCCGTAGGGCGCCGGAGCGACCATGTCTGTCGACCCACCTGGGAAGGCGCTGCCGTGCGTGTAATACGCCTCAGCGGCGAGGCTGATAGACCGCACGTCCGTTCGGCAGATCGAGTTGACGGCGTCCGCACGGGTATCGCCGACGGAGTAGACGACGATGGTGGCCAAGATGGCAAGCAAGATCACAGTGAGAAGTAGCTCGAGCAAGGTAAAGCCCCGGTCGCCGTGAGACGACTTGGCTCCCCATGCGCGCATGGTCACATAATGAGCACCGCGGGTTCGCGTTGAAATATTCTCAACGTCTGATCAGCCGAAGGTACTAACTCGGCATCCGCCGTACGGGCAGTCGGCAGGTCACATCAGTCAATGCGCCAGGAGGTAACTGTTACGGCTTGCTGCACGTTGTCCACGGACACGTGGGCGATGCCGACCACGGAACGGCCGCCTCCATCGCTTGACGAAGCCGTGCACGGAGTCACGCCGCTCATGGTCACGCATGACGTGATCGTCATCGCCACGGGGACCTTCACGTCCTCCACGGAGATGAGGAAGCTGCTCACGTTGGCGCTGGAACTGATCGTGAGCCGCCCGAGGTCGAGTCCGCCGGTGAACTGGGCGACGTCCAGGTTGTCGCGGACCTGAGTGAAGCACTGAGGTACATACACCTCGCCGTGCGTGGCTAGACCCATGTGGGACCCGCCACCGCCATTGGCGTTTCCTTGGCCGAAACATAGCGACGAGTAGCCCAGTGGCATGGCGTCCCAAGGCGAGGCCGTGCTGGCAGGAACGGACATGACGCTGACGCCCTGAGTGCCTTCCGTCGCTGCCTGTGCCTTTGCCGTCGTGTTGGGCCCGGAGCCGGCGTAGGGCACATAGCGAGCGTAGAGCTCCAGGTATCCCTTCGGATTGTCCACGAGGATGGACGAATTACCGCCGAGGATGAACTTGACGCCCGTCCCGTTGACGGTGCCGTCGTTGCCGGTAGCAGCATTCGCCACAGAATCCCCGCTACAGGGCTGATAGCTGCTATTGAAGGCCGTGAGCGCGGACGTCTCGTCGTATTCATCTCCGAGGTAGGTCTTGCCCGTGTGCGGCGCGCCCGCGAAGACGATGGCGTTGGACACGTCGATCGTCACGTTGTCGAGGTAGTAGACGCCAGACGCGAAGTAGTTCTGCCCCGGGTTGTTGCCGTTACCGGTGTTGAGCGGCATCGTCATGTTCGAGTACTTGCCCGGCGCGAAGACAGCGCAGTTGCCGCCTGGGTTCGCCACAGGTCCCGTTCGGGTGGGCATGCTCGTTGAGGACGTCAAGAACGCATTAGTGGGCAGGGTTGGCGCGTTGTTGTCGGGGACGACGGGTTGACAGTTCCAGCTGAAGCCAGGAGACAGTTGCAAACCACTCGGTTCTGCGGGGCACGAGGGTGGAGTGCCAACGGTGTAGGCGTTGGCTTGCTTGACGATGAGCGAGACCGAGTTGGGGTCGTTGCCCATGAAAACCGGCCCCTTGACTGTCAGGTTGTGGTTGCCGGAGTTGAACCCCTGGCTACTGGGGTCGTGGGTGATGAGTGCGTACCCGTTCACGCCAGGAATTTGTTGATCGGCGTCAACGCTGCAACTCACGGTTACCGATGGGAAAGGTTGATTGGCCGGCGCCGGATTGCCCGTTGCAGTTCCATCCGAGGTGAAGAACCCTGAAGGCGGCTGGATAATCGTCGACCCGGGCGTGCAGGCCTCGGTGTTCGCCCGGACCTGCTGAAGGCCGAAACGCAGACCCGCATCCGCCGCGTTGTACTTCGTGACGTACTGGCGCGTCACCGTCGCGGCACCAAACGTCGTCGATGTCTCGCTCAGGATTCCAGTGACGACGAAGGCGATGATGAGGATGAAGATCAAAGCCAGTACGAGCAAGGCACCATCATCGCCGGAGCCAGCTTCTCTGATGCGCTTACGAAGTGTTGTCACCATCAGAACATCCTGAATCCCGCGAGCGGGGGAGGGTTGGCTGTCAGGGTGGTTGGCGTGCGCTCCGCGGTGGTTGACGCCGGCGTCGTCGCCAGAGACTGAAGCGAGTTTGCCGGGACGAACTTGGCAGGAAGCCCAGTGCCGTTGGCCAGCGTCGGGCAGCCGACGCCCGTGCATGGCGTCGGCACGTTCACCCCGGCGACTACCACCGTCGTGGGGATCGTTACCGTCAGCGTCGTGGGAGCGGTCGCTGAGTCAGTCGTGACGTTGGCGGGATACGTCGCGGTGGCACCATTCGGTGTAGCGCCGGTGAAGTAGTCCGCGCTGCCGAGGCTGACGTTTCCCTGCAGGATCCCGGAAACGCTGATGGTGTCGTTGCCGCTATTGGGGTTGGTCTCGGTGACGTTCACCTGGCTCGGAACGGTTGATGGATCGAGCGGTTCGCTGAACTGGATAGCGAACGAGTCGCCGGGCTCCATCTTGCCGTTGTTGCCAGCTGGCTGCGTGACTGCGATGACCACGGGCTGCGCATCGTCGATCGGGACGAGGTTCGAGAACCCCAGCAGCGTGCAACTCGCCGACGGGTTGAAGTTCACCACTAGCGAGCCAACGGACGTATCGGGAGCACCGCTTCCCTCGCTGATGGCAAGGGTAATGGTGTGAGCGCTGTTGCTGACGGTGACGGCACCCATCGTCCCGCCTGATGGAACGTTGCCACCAAGGGACCAGCCTGTCGCACAAGAGCTGGTAAGAGTCACGGAGCTGTCGTAGTTGACAACGATCCGGTCGACTACGCCGTTGTGCGTGGTCCCGTTGGCGCCAGCGTCTTGCATCAAAATAGAGGTGAATGGCGTGGGCGGCGACTGCCCCGATCCGCCACCGCCGCCGGCAGAGGAAACGTCCACGGCTGGCGAGGCGTCGATCTTGTACGTGCGCCCTGCGACGGTTGTGACAGTAAGTGAGAACACGTAGGAGGGTACGGACGGCGTCGGTGCCGTCCGTGAGATCTGCGGGGCAACTGTTGTCGAGAGTCCGCGCGTTGTCACGACCGCCGATGCGGCGCCACCTGAAGCGTGGCAGTCGTAGCGGGCAATCTGGCCATAGTGAGAGTGCGCGTCGACGCTGTACACGTATGTGATGCGGTCCTTGACGGCGGGCGGTGACGTAGTGTCGGAGGGATTGCGAAGATCGATCTGCACGAGCTTCGTCTCGGTACCAAGCGTCGGGTCCGGTGATGGCCGCGCGCATTGCACGTCGGGCGCCGGCGAGTCGCCAACAATGTGAACGTCCGTCGGGTTCGGGGGGTTGCTCGGGATCGGGTAGTCGGCGTCGTTGATGTCGGCATTGAAATATCGCGAGAGCGCCTGGATACCGATATGCGCCTCGATCTGTGCCGAGATCAGGTTGGTATCCTGCTTGTTCACGGTCGACGCGCTCGACAGTCCAATACTCGTCTGCAGCGCGAGCAACAGGGCGGCCACGAGGGCGCCCACGATGATCACCATCAAAGTCGTGGCAATCAACAGCTCCACCAGTGTGAAGCCGTCGTCAGCGCCACGCCTGAGCCGTGTCGTCATGGCTGCCGCTTCACGATGGTGATCTGGTCGACGCCCTGCTTGAGTGTGATGCGCTGCATATGCGAGGAACCGGGGCTGCTGTCGTAGAAGCAGCCGGGAACCTGCGTTCCGGATCCGTCGGGGTTCAAGTACGTTGCCGATCCGCTGAGGAATGCCGATCCGTTCCAGTACGCGATGCGCACAACTGTGGGCTTCACTGCGACGTTGCCGCCGCTCGATCTCTGTGGGGCGGTGATGCCGGACAGGGCGGCGGTGTAGGCGGACATAGGAAAGGTGTCGCACGCCCCCGATGCGGATGCCGGCTGGTAGATGGCGGCCTGAATCCGTGCGGCCGCGGCGCTCAACTCTTCGCGCGTGTCCGCATAAGCCTGGCCAGCGGTTGAGCCACTCGCGGCGGTGAGAATGCCGAAGATGATGCCCGTGATGCCAAGACCCATCACAAGCACGGTGACGAGCACCTCGATCAGCGTCTCGCCAGAGTCGCCAGCATCGACTGGGCGATGGATCACGGGTGGACCTGGTGGAAGATCCCGTACATCGCCGAGACGAGTGCGACAGCGACGAAGCCAACCAACCCGCCCATGACAACGATGACGAGGGGCTCGAAGAGGCTGGTGAACTTCTTGATCTTGAATTCGAGCTCTCGGGCGTAGTAAGCCCCGGCGGTTTCTAGCTGCTTGTCAAGTGAGCCAGTCGCCTCGCCGACGTTCATCATCTGTCGCGCGGCTGCAGGGAAGAGGCCGGTAGCGGCCAGCGGCCCGGCGAGTCCCTCGCCTCGCAGCATGGCTTCTCTCGCAGAGTCGATGCCCCGGCGAAAGACAGTGTTGGCGGTCGCGTCCGAGGTGACGACGAGCGCCTCGGGCAGCGGGACGCCAGAGGAGATCATCGCGCTCATGATCCGGCAGAAGCGCTCGAGGATGATGTGTTGGACCAGATCGCCAATGGCAGGCGCCTTGAGCAAGATGGTGTCTCGAATGTCACGGCCCCTGCTCGTCTTCATGAGGAAGACGCCGGTCGCCACGAGCAAGCCGACCAGGGCAAGGAACACCCACCAGTAGGTGCTGGTGAAGTCGGAGACGGCGAGGAGCGCGCGCGTCGGCAGCGGCAGCTTAGCGTCGAGGCTCTTGAAGAACGTACGGAAGCGGGGGAGCACGTAGGTCACGAGCACGACCACCACACCGATGCCGACGACCATGATTACCGCCGGATAGATCAACGCAGAGATGACCTTCTGGCGGGCGTCTAGGTCACGCTCGATGTACTCCGCGAGCTGGACGAGAACGTCATCCAGCGTTCCGGACAGCTCGGCTGTCCGCAGCATTCCGACGTAGTAGTTCGGAAACGCCTCAGGATGCGTTGCGCAGGCGCCTGCGAAGGTGCCCCCTGCGACCAGCTGGTCGCGGATGTCGTCCAGGACCTCCTTGAACTTCTTGTTGCCCATCTCCTCGGTGATGCTGGCGAGGGCTTCAAGAATGGGAATTCCGGCTCTGATGAACACAGCCATCTGGCGACTGAAGTGCATGAGCTCCTTGCGCGGCACCCTCGTGGGCGTGATCTCGAACTGCAGGATGGCCTGCAGCAACGACCGCCGCTTGGTCGCCGGACGTTCCTCGACAACTGGTTCTTCTGCAAGCGTGCTCATTAGCAACCTCAGTACGCGTAGATGGCGCGCACGACCTCGGAGATGGTCGTGACGTTGTTTTCGATGAGAGTGAGGGCCTCGTCCTGGAGCGTCCGCATCCCTTGCGACACGGCCATCCGGCGTAGCTCATCCTGTGTAGCCCAGCCGACGATCAGGCGCTTGATCTCAGGTGTGATCTTGAGCAGCTCGTAGACACCGATCCGGTCCTGGTAGCCGGTGCCGGCACAGAGGTTGCAGCCCTCGCCTGCGTACCACGCGCGCTTCGGCTTCCCGCCAGCCTCTGAGTAGAACGCGAGTTCTTCCTCGGTCGGTTTGTATGAAGCGCGGCAGGACTCGCAGATCCGTCGTACCAGCCGCTGCCCGACAACCGCGAGCACAGACGAGGCGATGAGGAACGACTCGATGCCCATGTCCAGGAAGCGGTGGAGGGCGGCAACGGCGTCGGTTGCGTGGAGCGATGAGAGCACGAAGTGGCCAGTGAGGGCCGATTGCACGGCGATGCGCGCGGTGTCGACGTCGCGTGACTCGCCGACCAGGATGACGTCCGGGTCCTGCCGCAGAATCGACTTCAGACCAGATGCGAAGGTCAGGCCCGCTTGCTCGTTGGTCTGGATCTGGTTGATCGACGGGAAGACATACTCGACCGGGTCCTCGATCGTCATGATGTTGCGCGCGCTGTCGTTGACCTCGGAGAGCGCGGCGTACAAGGTTGTGGTCTTGCCAGAGCCTGTCGGGCCGGCGCAGATGACCATGCCGAACGGTGCGCGGATCAGCCTCGAGAACATCTCGTGCGTGTCTCTAGGCATCCCCAGATCGCCGAGCTTGAACAGCGAGCGAGACTTATCCAGGATGCGCATGACGGTCTTCTCGCCCCAATGCACACCCACCGTTGCGACGCGCACGTCGACTTCGCGGCCGTCGATGCTGACTTGAAGCTGACCGTCTTGCGGGCGGCGCCGCTCAACGATGTTCATCCCAGCCATGATCTTGATGCGCGAGACCAGTGCCGGCGCCATGTCCATGGGCAGCGCGATCACGTCGTGCAGTGCGCCGTCGATGCGGAACCGCACCCTCACCCTGTCGTCCTGCGGCTCGATGTGCACGTCGGAGGCGCGGTCGCGCAACGCCTGCGTAAGGATCTTGTTGACTAGTTGGACGATCGGCGCGTCTTCGGTCGCTGCCGTCGCAGCTGCCGTTGCGGCCTCGGCCCGCGCGGACGGCTTGGAACGGCCCGACTCGGCCTGCTGGAACGCGGTGACGAAGCCCTCGATGTCGGTGAGCGCGCGGTAAGACGCATCGATTGCGCGCTTGATCTCGCTTGCCGGGGCAACGACCATCGTTACCGGCATCCCGGCAGCGGCGCCGAGCTGCTCTACGAGCCCCGGTGACGGCTCGGCGACGGCGACGACGAGCGTGCCATCGAGCTTCATCATCGGCACGAGGATGTGTGACCGGGCGAGGCTCTCCGGGACCGCCTGGACGGCCTCGGGCTCCGGGGTCTCTTGCGATAGGTCTACGAGCGCGAGGCCCATCTGCTCCGCGAGGGTGCCGGCGAGGTCTCGCTCGTCGAGCGCGCCGATATCCACGAGCAGCCGGCCAAGCGGCTTGCCCGATGCCGACTGCTGCAAGAGCGCCTCTGCGACCTGCTTCGCCGAGACCTTCCGGTTGTTGACGAGCAGGTCGCCGAGCTTCATCCAGTTGGGCGAAGTCGACGCTGGGCGTCTCGCGACGGCCGCGGTCGCAGATGACGCAGCACCGTTTGCCGCCGCACCGTTGGACGCCTCGACACCCTCCGGCGCCTCGGTGGGGGCGGCGTGTCGGCCGGTGGCCGGACGGTTGCGACGCAAGGTTGCCACGAGGGGACTCCAGGGTCAGATGAGGCCGACGATGACGACTGCGACGATGCCGATGACTGCGGCGACGATCAGGGCTCGCTCAACAACAGCGCCCACCGAAATGTGCTGGCGGTCGGATTGCTGAGTCATTGTCCTTCTCGTTCCGCTTTCATGGGCATGGCGCGTCGAGAGCCAGTCAACGCCGACCGAGAGAAATCGGGCATCGGTGAAGGGGATGCGCTTCGAGCACCAGCAGAGTATTGACAACTCTCATTGCCGCTGTTATGCGACGCGCCGAGACGTGGAACGGGCCGGTCCTTTTCGGACCGGCCCGTCAACCCCTCAGCTGAACCCCCCTCGAGTTCAGCCCCCGCGGACATGATCGGGGCAGAGATACGTGGCTCGCATCGGAATTGAAGACCAGAACCGCGAATGTTCGTCCTATTGACGTAGCCGTGGGCCGCGGCTACACGCAGTCACCGAACGCGGTGGGATCGGCGACTCGCGGCGCCGGCCACTCCCTTGGGCTAGGGCTTGATAGCACCTTGTGATCATCTTGTTCACGGATCGTAATCGCGCGCACCGCTTGAACGGTCTGGCGGCACCTGGGACATCACCGAGTGCGGGGGGAACTGATGAGAAGTCACATTCGTTTTGCTGCACGGCCGGCGTGCGTCGCCCTCGCGGCGGCCGTCCCGCTCGCCCTGTCGGCCGGCTTCGCGTATGCGACGGCGCCGAGCGTCAGCTACCTGCAGGTTCGGGTGCCACCGTCCACGACGCCGACGACGACGCTCACGATCGACGGCAACGTCGCCACGACCGCCGTCGTCAACGTCAAGCTCGACGGCAACTGCCCCGCGGTGTACGGCGCGGGCCAGAAGTACGGCATTGCAGCCATCAGCGATCACACGTCCGTTGCGACGGTCTCCCCGGCGAGCAAGGACGGGCTCAAGTGCGGCAGCGCGGCGACGGCACTCACCATCACCGGTGTCGGTAATGGTGGTGCCGACATCACCATCGACCCGGTGGCGAAGACGCAGGGCCTGCAGAAGAAGCTTGGCGGGGTAGTCCTGCACGTGACCGTGAAGAACATCAGCGGCAGCTCGAACAACGGCGGCGGTCCGCCCGGGCACAAGCGTCCGGCCGCACCCGCCGTGGCAAACGCCTACCTCGGCAACAGTGCCACGCTCGTGTCGGCGTGCCAGGCCAAGTACGGCCACAACTGGCGCGGCGCGGTCATCACGCAGGTCGCGCACTGGTCTGCCGCCGGCAAGTGGTCGACGAAGAAGGACAACCTCACGCTGTTCCCGACGGACGACTCGTGGGTTCAGAAGGTGCAAGGCGAGGTCAACACGCTCTGCTGACTTCGCGTCAGAACGGCGGGGGGTTGTCGTCGGGATTCTCGACGTCGGGTGAGGATGGCGTGGGTTGTTCGCACGCTCGGTAGTCGTAGGGCTCGACGGTGCGGGTCTGGCCGAGCGGTGTCGTCACGGTGATGGTGCCTGTGTCGTTGATCGTTACTTTGAGTAATTTCCGCGTCTTGTCCTGGTGCCAGTTCTGGTCGAGGGGGGCCAGGTTGCCGATCACGGTATCGCCGTGGGGGTGGGCGATGGCGTGGTCGATCTGGCAGCGTTCGACCGGGACTTTGCTGCCCGGGCTGGCGGAGTGGACGTAGCTGGCGCGGACGTGGGCGATCTGGTCGGGGGTGGGCCGGTAGGCGGTGGTGGCGCGGTAGAGCAGCCGGCCGGTCTTGTCGTCGATCACCATCAGCCGCAGCTTGGGTCGTTCCCGGGCGACCATGTCGGCGATCACCGCGCGGGGCACGATGCCTTTGCCGGGTACCTCGCCGGGCAGGTCGGCGATGCCGAGAGCGGTCTGCAGCGAGCAGGTGATGCCGATCTCGATCGGCCGGCCACCCGAGGTCGGCTCGCTGCCGAGGGTGGTCTTGCCGGCGAGGTAGGCGCTGGCCATCCGGGTCAGGCCTTCGGCGCGCAGCACCCCGACCGGCCGGTCATCGCCGGCGTTCTTGCGGTTGGCGGCGTAGGCGTGGGTGGCGGCGGTGACGATGGCCGCATCTTCCACCGGTTGGGTGGCGACGACGTCGGCCATGCCGTCGTCGTCGGCCGGGTACATCACCACGTCGGCGGTGGCCCGGGCATCTGTGGCGCGTTGCTGGGCGCCGGCGGGGTCCAGCTTGTTGATCACGTCGCGGGCGTGGCGGCGCAGTTCGTCCGGGGTTTTGCCACCGGCCCGGGCCAGCACCCGGTCCTGCGCCGCGTCGAGAACGTCCGGGTCGGTGACGCGGGCGGTGGCCTTGACGAACTCCTCGACGTGTTTGCGGGTCAGCCGGCCGGCCCGGAACGCCCGCCAGATCTTCGGCAGCCGGCCGGTCACGGCCAGCGCGGCCCAGACCCGGCGGGAAGCGGTGCCGGCCGGTTCGCACAGCGCGAGCGCGACCTCCTTGTCCGGGATATGGACGTCGGGTCGGCGGGCGAGTTCGGCGACACCGGCGGTGAGGTTGGCCTCGGCCCAGTTGGCGAGCGTCTGCCAGGCCTGCAGGTAGCCCGGCAGCTCAAGGCTGGTCAGCTTCGCCGGATCAACCTCCGCGAGCAGGACCGCCAGCCAAGGGCCGGGCCGTTCGTCGAGCAGGTTCTCCAGCACCTGCCCGTCCAGGGTCGTGCACCCGGGGGCGACCGGGATGCTTTGCGGAAAGACAGGACACTCCGTCATCAGCATCATGAGCGCGACGCTATCGACGACCACCGACAGTATTCCGTTGCAGCACAACGGATTTCCACATGCATCACGACGAAGGGGGAGGCTGTTTGCCTCCCCCTTCGCCAGCGATTGCTAGGCCCAGTCGTTGCCCGACCAGGTTGACCCGGACCAGGTCGATCCCGACCATGTAGAGCCCGACCAGGTCGAGCCGGACCACGTGGACCCGGACCAGGTCGAGCCGGACCAGGTGGACCCGGACCAGGTCGAACCAGACCAGGTCGACCCCGACCATGTCGACCCGGACCAGGTCGAGCCGGACCACGTGGACCCGGACCAGGTCGAGCCGGACCACGTGGACCCGGACCAGGTCGAGCCGGACCACGTCGAGCCGTTGAACACCCCTCCGCTCCAGGTGGAGCCGGCCTCCTCCAGCGCCGCGAGCGACGCGTCGTTCCACGGCTGGCCGAAGATGTCCTGCTCTCCGGTGAGCACCACACCGTTCAGCGCGACGTGTGAGGAGCCACGAGCTGCCTCGAGCGAACCGCCACCGGTCGACTGTGGCCAGGTCTGCGCAAAGCCACTGTTGACGCTGGCATCCACGGCGGCACCGAGGTCCAGCAACCCTTGACCGACGAGGTTGGTCGCGTTGGTCGAGATGCTCGCCGCGGTCTTCATCACGGCCTTCTTCACGCGGTCGGGCGTCATGTTCGGCCGGGCCGACAGGATGTCGGCGATTGCGCCGGACACAACCGCTGTCGCCTGCGACGTGCCGCTGCCGCGGAAGAACCGGTCGCCGACGCGCGCCGCCGGGTACGTCGTGTCCAGGTAAGAACCCGGATCACGAAGACCCACGATGTAGGAACCGGGCGCCACGATGTCGGCGTGCCGGTTGACGGTGCCGCGGCTCGAGAACGACGAGACCAGGTCGTCGGAGATGTTGAGCGTGCCCTGCGGGTCCTCCGAACCGACCGCCAACAGGTACGGGTCCATCGCCGGGTCGGCGACCGTGCGGTTCAACGTGCCGTCGTTGCCGACGGCGGCGACCACCACGATGCCGGCCCGCCAGGCGGCCTCAGCCGCATGGGCGAGCGGGTCCGAGAGATAGCTCTGGGTGCTGTCCGTGCCGAGTGAGATGTTGAGCACCCGGATGTTGAAGCCCGGGTCGTGGGCGTGCTGGACCACCCAGTCGATGCCCGCAATGATCTGCGACACGTCGACCGCACCGTTGCTTGCGCCCACCTTCACGCTGACGATGCGTGCCTGCGGCGCAACACCCTGGAAGCCGCCCGCCGTGCCGTCGTTGCCGGCGATGATGCTGGCCATCGCGGTGCCGTGGCCGTAGCCATCGACGTACGGCTTGCCGACGACGCCCGGCGCGGTGTTGGTCGACTGCGAGTCGAAGGAAAGATCCGGGCCGTAGACGAGCTTGGCCGAGCCGTTGCTGTTGGTGCCGTTGAGTCCCGGCACCGGCGTGACGCCGCTGTCGAGGACGGCGACATCGACGCCGTGACCATCCGCCCCCTCCGCATAGGCGTGCGGAGCGTCGATCACCTGCTGGATCGCGGCCATGTTCGGCAGCGTCGGCTCGCCGTCCGGAGCGCTGTATGCGTCGGCGAACCACGGGTTCGCACCGACCATCGTCAGCCCGTTCGCGAGATGCCGGTGCAGTACGACGGCAAAGCCGGAACCTGCCACCACCGCGCTCATCGCGGCGATCAGCGCGGTGGCACTGACCCGCCGTCGCAACGTGGCTCTGGGACGCATGGCGAAGTCCCATGTGACGCCCGGTGCACTCATTCCCCTGAGTCCCCTCGTCCTGGCAGCCCCGTGACTGCCCTCGAAGGGAAGATCGGCGCAGGAAGGGGACCAAATAGATGGCGAGTAAGAGTCATCTGTCCGTTACGGACAACGGTGGCACGACCCTGCGTCAAACGGCCTAACTGGCCTCGCTCCGCGGAAGCGCTGTCACCAGAACTCGCCGCACGCCATCGCGGTCACCAGGATCGGCGGCGTCGAGATGGTCCGCCAATGACTCCGACAACGCCATCACGTGCGTCAGCCGAAGCAAGCGCGCATGCGTCCGTTGCAGATCCTCGAGGAAACGCTCGGACTCCATCCTCAGCACCGGACCTTGCTGTCGTCGGCCAAGACGACTTCGAGGCGTCGGGGCCACGAGATGAGGTCCTCGTCTGCTGCCGGCGATGGGTCCAGGCGCCGCAGCTGGACGACGGCCGCCATCGCCGTGACGGCGTTGGCTTCCGCCCGCCGCTGCTCGGCCAGAGCCGCGTTAATGGCCGGCGGATTGCCGGCGGCGGCTGCTACCTGTCCGAGGATCTGCGCGCGACGGTCTTCCACCAGCACCAACGCTCTCGCGGAACGCAGCAGCCGGGCGCGCAGGAGCTCGAACTCCTCCGCCAACTCGTTGGCCGATTCGACATTGGACCGTTGCGCCACCGGACCCCCATGTGTAGGACGCGAGCCACCGATCGGCTCCGCGGGTCACGAGCATCGACCGTGCCATCGGCGGCGCAACAGGGGCCGTCCGTCCTTGAAAATTGGTCAATTAATCCGTGGGCTTTCGCGACACGACGTTGGCGAAAGCCGACTCGCGCCTAGTCGCATTGAGGTAGTCGAGGGCCGGCGTGCGAGTTGTCAGCGCCACCTGACCCCAGAGGGTCACCAGCGTCTGACAAGTCGGTTAGCGGAGCGGGTCCTCCGCGGTCTGGGCCTTGATCAGGCCCATCCGCATCGCGGTCATGATCGCCTGAGCGCGGTTGCCCGCGCCGAGCTTCTCGTAGAGCTTCGAGATGTGCGTCTTGGCCGTCGACTCGCTGATGTAGAGCTTGCGGGCGATCTGCGCAACGGCCAATCCGTCGGCCAGCAGACCCAGCACCTCGCGCTCACGAGGCGAGATCTGCGGCCCCGACGGCGCGAGCCGGCGCTTCATCGCGTTGGCAAGGTCGGCGGCGGAGAAGGCCTCCGGCGACGCGGCCGCGTGCCGAGCCGCGGCGACGACGTCCTCGGCCGGCGCGTCCTTCGGCACGAACGCCGACGCGCCCGCTTCAAGCGCGCCGAACAGGTGCTCGTCCCCGGCGTACATCGTGAGCACGACGATGCCGAGCGAAGCGTTCTGCGAGCGCAGCTTCTTCACTGCCTCGAGCCCGCTGCCGTCCGGCAGGCGGATGTCCATCAGCACGACGTCGGGTTGCGTCTGGGTAGCGACAGCCAGCGCCTCGGCGACCGATGACGCCTCGCCCACGACGGTGAAGTCGTCGGCGCGCTCGAACGCCCGGCGCAACCCTTGACGGATCAGGTCGTGATCGTCGACGAGAAGCACCTTCTTCATGGTGTCGGCATCTCCTCGAGTCCGGTGCGTTGCGAAGACGCAACGCCCGACATCGTAGTGTTCGCGCCGCTTGGCGTCCCCAACACAACTTCAACGGTGGTCCCATTGGGCTCTCGCGGCTCGACCGCCACATTGGTCCGCAGGCGCCTGGCACGCTCACGCATGATCTGCAGCCCGTAGGAATCCGAGCGGGCCCGGCCCAGGCCGCGGCCGTCGTCCTCCACGCGCAGCAGCGCGTTCGGCGGGTCGACCGTGAGCGTGACCCAGAGGTTCTGCGCGGACGCGTGCTTGCGGGCGTTGGTGATGGCCTCCTGCGCGATTCGGAGCAATTCGGCCTCGGTCTCGGCCGGCAGCCGCGAGGGCGCCTCGGCCAGGGACAGGTGCACGGTGAGGTCCGACTGCTGGCCGACCGAGCGCACGTACTCCGACAGCGCCGCACCCAGCCCGCCATGCACGTCGACCTCGCTGCGCAGGTCGAAGATCGACAGCCGCAACTCGCTGATGATGCGCGTGATCTCGCCGCGCAGCTGCTTCAGCTGCCCGTGCATGCCCTCGTCGGTGTCCCGCGTCTCGGCGGAGAGGCCGTCGACGAAGTAGCCCAGGTAGGACAGCTCCTGCGCGATGCCGTCGTGGATCTCCCGCGCCAGCCGGCGCCGCTCCTCGGCGGTGGCGACGCCACGCACCTCGTCGAACAGCATCGCGGTCTCCAGCCGCAGCGACGCTTCGCCGACCGCGGCCGCGATCTCCCGCGACTCGGCCGCGCCGAGCGAACGCCGATCGGTCTCGAGGCCGACCAGGCCGAAGGTGCGCAGCCCGATGACGAGCGGGATCACGATCGAGCTGCCCGGCGCGCCGGAGAACTGCCGCATCATCCGCCGCTCGCGCTGCGACAGCCACGCCTCCGCAAACGGGTTGTCGCCGCCCACGTCGACGTCCCAGTCCTCGCGCCCCCCGCCGTACGACGCCAACGGCACCAGGCGGCTGCCACCGGTGCGCACCAGCACGACGGCGCGGTCGAACTCGAACGACGCGTGCAGCGACTGCAGCAGGCCCTCCGCGATCGTCACCGGGTCGAGGCCGACGGATAGCTGCCGGGCCACCGGCCGAAGCTGGGCCAGCAGGCGGTAGGCAGCGGCGTACGACGCGTCGACCTCGCCGGTGTTGGTCGCGGGCGTGGTGAGCCGGCGGATCCAGGCGGCCGCGGTGCCGGCGGCGAGGGCCAGCAGCACCCAGGTCGCGGACTCGCTCGCGAACGACTCGCCGCGGTTCATCACCTGCGCCGCGACGACGAGGGCGAGCCCGGCCATCCCGGCCGGCAGCACCGCTCCCGGAATGCCGAGGGACAGCCCGCCCGCGAACGCCGGGGCGATCAGGTACGGGAAGAGCGGACTGCTGCCGTTGCCGGTCTCGAGTACGGCGACCACGGTGCCGATCGCCTCGGCGACGGTGACCACCCGCAGCCACACCGGGCCCCAGGACCGCAAGCTCGCGAGCAGCGCGAGGAGCAGCAGCACGGCGAACCATTCAAATGCCGTCGCGGGCTTGCCGGACAACCCGGACAGCACGAGCAGCAGCGCCAGGATGAGGAAGCGAACCGCCGACGACACCTGCCGCGCCGACCACGAGACGGCGCCGCCCGCGCTGTCAACGCTCACCGGGCGCCGCCCCAGGGCTGCCGTGAGCCACCGCCCCCACTCCACGGTGTGGGGCTCAGGCCTTCTTCGGCGACGAGTAGAGCGCGTCGATGTCCTTCGCGTACTCCTGTGCGACGACGTTGCGCTTCACCTTCAGCGACGGCGTCAGTTGACCGCCTTCCACGGTCCAGTCCTCGGGCAGGATCCGGAACGCCTTGATCGCCTCCGCGTGTGACACGGCCTTGTTGCCGCTGTCGATCGCTTCTTGTACGGCGGCACGCAGGTCGTCGTCGTCTTTGAGATCCTTCACCGTTGAGGCGTCGTTCTTGTTGTTGGACTTCTTCCAGTCCGGGAACGCCTCTTCGTCGATCGTCACCAGCGCGGCGATGAACGGTTTCTGGTCGCCGACCACCATCACCTGGCTGATCAACTGGTTGGCGCGGATGCGGTCCTCGAGCACGGCCGGCGCGACGTTCTTGCCGCCGGCGGTGACGATGAGCTCCTTCTTGCGGCCGGTGATGCGCAGGAAGCCGTCCGTGTCGAGCTCACCGATGTCGCCGGTGTGGAACCAGCCGTCGACGACCGTCTCGCTGGTGGCCTTCTCGTTGTTGAAGTAGCCGGCGTAGATGTTGCCGCCCTTGAGCAGGATCTCGCCGTCGTCGGCGATTTTCGTTGTCGTGCCCGGCACTGCCTTGCCGACCGTGCCGACCCGGATCTCGCCCGGCCGGTTGACCGTCGCCGCGGCGGTGGTCTCGGTCAGCCCGTAGCCCTCGTAGATCGGCAGCCCGATGCCGCGGAAGAAATGCCCGAGCCGGGCGCCGAGCGGTGCGCCGCCGGAGACCGCGGCCTCGGCGCGGCCGCCGAGCGCCTGGCGCAGCTTGGAG
>Ga0207705_10001778_pt1 | contig 17014 bp, 15 predicted proteins | sample KBSC13metaG_FD_184314 | JGI IMG/M metagenome (GOLD analysis project Ga0207705, IMG submission 184314) | Corn rhizosphere microbial communities from Kellogg Biological Station, Michigan, USA - KBS C1-3 metaG (SPAdes) (version 2) | ecosystem: Host-associated > Plants > Roots > Rhizosphere > Soil ...
ACTGCCGTGGTCAAGCCGCTGCCCCGCTTGAAGCTGCAGGGGTTCAACAACCTCACCAAGGCACTCAGCTTCAACATCTACGACATCTGCTACGCGGTCACCAAGGACCAGCGCGACCGCTACATCGACTACATCGATGAAGCCTACGATTCCGACCGCCTGACGCAGATCCTGACCGATGTCGCCGACATCATCGGCGCGAACATCCTGAACATCGCGCGCCAGGATTACGATCCGCAGGGCGCGTCGGTGACGATCCTGATTTCCGAGCATCCGGTGGTGGAGAAGCTCGGCCGCGACGTGATTTCCGACGCGGTGGTCGCGCACATGGACAAGTCGCACATCACCGTGCACACCTATCCGGAAACCCATCCGCACAACGGCATCGCCACCTTCCGCGCCGACATCGACGTCGCCACCTGCGGGGTGATTTCGCCGCTGAAGGCGTTGAACTACCTGATCGACAGCTTCGAGTCGGACATCGTGACCATGGACTACCGGGTGCGCGGCTTCACCCGCGACATCCATGGCAAGAAGCATTACATCGACCACAAGATCAACTCGATCCAGGATTACCTGGCCAAGCACATCCGCCAGAAGTACGAGATGTTCGACGTCAACGTGTACCAGGAAAACATGTTCCACACCAAGATGCACGTGAAGGACTTCGATCTCGACACCTACCTGTTCGAGGCGCATGCGGACGACCTGTCATTCAAGGATCGCCAGCGCATCGAAGCGCTGCTGAAGCGCGAAATCGAGGAACTGTTCCACGGCCGCAACTTGATGTGAGTCGGTGGCTGCGCGGCCCGTAGGGTAAGTCGCTCGCTTCGCGAGCTGCAAGTCGCGCCTCCGGCGCCGCAAAGAGTGAGAGAGCGTTGCGCATCTGCCTTGCTCTGTACCCTTTACAGGCCGCATAGCGACAGACTTGCCATTTGCAGGCCGCGCAGCGCCCGACTCACACGCGATAGGCGATCGCCTTCATCACCGCCGACGCGCTCCGCATCAGTGTCGGGATCGGTGACGGCAGTTTCTGGCCGCCGCGGGCCAGCGCGTTGTCGGCGTGGCGGGCTTCGTCGATCTGCATCGCTTCCAGGATTGCGCGCGAACGCAGGTCGGATGGCGGCAGGCGTTGCATGTGTTCACCCAAATGCGCTTCCACTTGACGCTCGGTCTCGACCACGAACCCGAGGCTCCAGCGATCGCCGGCCAGCGCCGCCGCCGCGCCGATCGCGAAACTGCCGGCGTACCACAGCGGGTTCAGGAGGCTCGGGCGATCCTCCAGTTCCTGCAGCCGCCCGGCGCACCACGCCAAGTGATCGGTTTCCTCGGCGGCCGCGGTTTCAAGATGTGCCCGGGTCGCGGGATCGCGTGCGAGCGCAGCCTGCCCGTCGTACAACGCCTGCGCGCAGACCTCGCCGGTGTGGTTCACGCGCATGAGGCCCGCAGCGTGGCGGCGCTCCCTCACATCCAGCTCGGTCAAAGGCAGCGTTTCGCCGGGCGAGGGACGCGCGGCGATCGCCGCACCGGCGACGGTGTCCAGCGCGCGCTGGAAGCCACCAAGCAGCAAATCGAGGAATGTGGGACGGCGGGCGTCGGCGTTCATGCGATAATTGTCGCGCACTCCACGCGAGCACGGGCTGAATTGCCGATCAGGCGCAAGGTTCCGAGAGCCGGTGGCGGGGCAGTATATCCAGCCGGGGGGGCGCCGCGCTTGCGCGGAAACGGCGGCGCCGCTATCCTTGCCGGTCTTTCGTTGCTGTCAACCTCGTCGCGCCCCCGTGGCGCGGCCCCGCACCACGTGCGGACCAAACAACTATTACGGATCGTTCCCATGAAGACGTTCAGCGCCAAGGCCGAGACGGTCAAGCGTGACTGGCTGGTTGTCGATGCCGATGGCAAGACCCTGGGCCGGCTCTGCTCGGAAGTCGCGCGCCGCCTGCGCGGCAAGCACAAACCCGAGTTCACCCCGCACGTCGATACCGGCGACTACATTGTCGTGGTCAACGCCGAGAAGGTCGCCGTGACCGGGAACAAGCTTCAGGACAAGCAGTACCACCGCTTTACCGGCTATGTCGGCAACCTGAAGACTACCAGCCTCAAGGATCTGCTGGCCACGCATCCCGAGCGCGCAATTGAATTCGGCGTCAAGGGCATGCTGCCGAAGAATCCGCTCGGCCGCGCGATGTTCCGCAAGCTCAAGGTGTACCGCGGCGTCGAACACCCGCATACCGCTCAGCAGCCCAAGGCGTTGGAGATCTGATCATGGCGACCCTGCAACAAAATTCCGGTACCGGCCGCCGCAAGACTTCCGCCGCGCGCGTCTTCCTGCGCAAGGGCAGTGGCGCGATCGTGGTCAACGGCAAGTCGCTGGATGAATTCTTCGGCCGCGAAACTTCGCGCATGATCGTGCGCCAGCCGCTGGAACTGACACAGATGGCCGACAAGTTCGACATCAAAGTCAACGTGGCTGGCGGCGGCATCACCGGTCAGGCCGGTGCGATTCGCCTGGGCATTGCACGTGCGCTGGTCGAATACGACGAAACCTTGAAGGCGCCGCTGCGCCGCGCGGGATTCATGACCCGCGACGCGCGTGCGGTCGAGCGCAAGAAAGTGGGCTTGCACAAGGCACGCCGCGCGACCCAGTTCTCGAAGCGCTGATTTTGCGATCCCGTAAGTGTGCGATCGTCCCTGATCGCGGTGTCGTTGGGAAGGTAGGCGGCGGAGCCGTCTGCCGGTTATAGAGATCAGAACGGCCATCCATGGCCTGACTTCCCACAACAGCCGCTTCATTGGCGGTGCCTCGCGGTTCGCTCTAAAATAAGGTTCACGAAGCCCCGTCGCCAAGTGGTAAGGCACCTGACTCTGACTCAGGCATTCGGTGGTTCGAATCCATCCGGGGCTGCCAAATACGCCAACGCCGCCCGCGATTGGCCGCAGAGACGCAAAGCCCGCCATCCGGCGGGCTTTGTCATTTGGGGCTTCAGTTCGCCCGATTGTCACGAAACGTGAAAAAGTTCTGGCTTCCGGGGCTGCCCTGGGGTTATCGTCTTGGCGTCGTCAATTCCGGCGACGCCCCCGACCTGACCTCGGAGATAGATCATGAATGTATCGATGGAAGCACCCCGCACGCCGCAGCACGATTTGGTGGCAATGACCGCGGCGCTGCGCGGCGTGTTGTTGCAGCGTGTCGAACAAGGGATCGAGTCCAGTGGTTTGAAGAACTATTGTCTTTATCTCGTCGCCAAGAGGCTGACCTTTGCAGGTCCGATGGACACCGCGACGCTCTCGGAGCAGTTGCGGCTGAATCCACATGAAGTGGAAGACAATCTGCAGTTGATGTTGAAGAAGGACATGGTGCGCCAGGAAGGCGGTGCCTGGATCATCACCGATGCGGGGCGTGCCGCGCTGACCGCTGCCAACGACAGCGGCGAGCAAGTGCTCGAAGACATCCGGGGTGCCATCGGCTCATCGGCTTGCGATCAGCTCGTCGCTGGCATGCGTGATGCGCTGGCGGCGTTGCGTCGCGCGGCGTGAAAGGCTGACAGTTTCATCGAACGCAGATTCAAGAACACCGGCCATGGATGGCCTTCCAATCCATCCGATTCGCCTCCTGCAAGCGCCGTGTGCAGGACTCTGAGCGGCAAACTCGCTAGAACCTCCTGCCGTCGCCTACCAGCACCACGTCCGCCGGACGGCGCGCGAACAAGCCCACGGTGACCACGCCCGTGATCTGATTCCATTCAGACTCCAGTTTTTCCGGGTCGCTGATCGCGAGTCCGTGCACATCGAGAATCCAGTTGCCGTTGTCAGTGACGCAATCCATGCGCCAGACCGGCGTGCCGCCGCGGCGCTCGATTTCACGTGCAACGTAACTGCGTGCCATCGGAACCACCTCGACCGGCAGCGGGAACCTGCCCAGCACGTCGACGCATTTGTGCGTGTCCACAATGCAGACGAATTTTTTCGAGACGGCCGCGATGATCTTTTCGCGCGTAAGCGCGCCCCCGCCGCCCTTGATCAAGTGCCGTCCGCCGTCGCACTCGTCGGCGCCGTCCACGTATACCGGGATGGTGCCGACCGCGTTGAGATCCAGTACTTCGATGCCGTGTGCACGCAGGAGCCTGCTCGACTGCTCCGAGCTCGAGACCGCGCCATCGATGCGATGCCTGATCTTCGCCAGCGCGTCGATGAAATACTTCACCGTCGAACCAGTCCCGACGCCAATGACGCCGTTTTCTTCCACGAACTCGATCGCGGCTTCGCCGGCCGCGCGTTTCTGTGCTTCGATGTCCAAAGGCTTCCCCTGATGATTCAGAACGTCATTCGAGCGCAAGGATCGCATCCCATTGCTTGTCTTCGACCGGCAGGACCGACAGCCGGTTGCCGCGCCGGGTCAGCGCGAAATCCCCGAGGTTCCGCAGCGCCTTGATCTCGTCAAGCGTGATCACGCGCTTCAACTTGCGCACGAAACGCACGTCCACCAGCGTCCAGCGCGGGTTGCCGCGATCGCTGCCGGCGTCGAAATAGTTGTCCTTCGGATCGAACTGTCCGGGGTCGGGGTAGGGCGCGCTTGCGACCTTGGCGAGTCCCGCCACGCCCGGTACCGAGCAGCTCGAGTGGTAGATCATCACTTCATCGCCGCGCGTCATCGTCCGGATGAAGTTGCGCGCTTGGTAGTTGCGCACGCCGTTCCAGGGTTCAACCCGACGCTGCTTCAGGTCGTCGATCGAGAACGTGTCGGGTTCGGTTTTCATCAGCCAGCGTGGCATGGCGGTTCCGTCAGGTCGTCGGATCGGCTCGGCAGGCTATCAGCTCCGCGTCGGTCGCGACGTAATCCAGGTCGATGTCCCAAGGTTCGATCGATACCGCTTCGACTTCCTGGAATCCGTAGCCGATGCCGACCAGCAATGGCCGCGCTGGGCGCGGCTCATTGCCGAGGAATGCGAGGCTGGAGTCGTACCAGCCGCCGCCGGTGCCGAGGCGATGGCCTTTCCGGTCGAACGCCAGCAACGGCAACAAGATGACGTCCATGTCACCGGCCGTTTGCAAGGCCTCGGTTGGAACCTCGGGCTCCGGGATACCGAAGCGATTGCCCTGCAGCCGCGCACCCTCGCGATACTCGGCAAAGCGCAGTTGTCGCGCTTGGCCCAATACCGGCAGGAAATATTGCTGTTCGCGCCGGGTCAACGATGCGACGGCAAGGTTCAGCGGCAATTCGCCACGCACCGCCCAGTACCCCGCGACGTTCGCGTCGATCACGAATTCGGGCAGGCTCTCCAGGCTCTCCAGCACGCCCGCCGCCGCCGCGATGCGCTGCTTCGCATCAAGCTCATTGCGCCGCACCGACATCCGTGCCCGCAACAGCGCCCGACTCTCATTCATGCGGGAGACGCCATTCGCAAGGCACTTTCCGGATTGTGCTTTGCTTCATCCGGGCTACTTGCTCGTCGATTCTCATGCGAAGCGGCTTTTGTGAGAAGTCAGCCCATGGATGGGCGTTCTGGTGTTGTCAAAGCCGGTACCCGTACGACAGCACGAGAAGTGCAGGGCGCCGCGATCATGGACGATCGCACAAACTTGACAAGTCAGGGCAGGAAGCCCGTTCTGGTGCAGCCGAAGCCGATATCCGAGACGGCATCGCGAGAACACGTGGTGCCGCGATCATGGAAGATCGCAAAAAATACGCAAAAACAAACCAGCGCCCTCCGCAGTGACGATGCGCGCCGAGCGACCCTGATCCTGGAGGATCAAGTGGGCAGGCTGATCGGGCTTTCAGGCTTTCCGTTCGAGACGGACTTGCACAAGGACCCGGTAACCGCCGGCCCCAGGTCGTACATTAGGAACAAGGCACATTGCTGGAGGCGCGCTGTCGTTCACCGCAGGGGACGCCAGCAGGTTCATTCTACGGGGGTGTCGAGGGCGTCTTCAAGCTTGCGCCGCAGCAACGCGATTTGCTCGCCGGCGCTGTCCGACAAGGCGTTCTGGCTGCGTTGCAACATCAGCAGTTCGTGCGTGATGTCGAGCGCGGCCAGCACTGCAATGCGATCGTAGCCCGGGCTGCGCGAGGCGTGCCGGATTTCCCGCATCTTGCGGTTCAGGTGTTCCACGGCTGCCAGCAGCCCTTCGCGTTCGTCGGGTCTGCAGCCGACCAGGAATTCGCGGTCGAGCAGCTTGACGGTGACGGTGACGGATTCGTCGGACATGATCAGGGCCTATCACCGCTATGCCAAGCGAGCCGCGTTGCTTCCGCAGCGGTTGCCGGACGAGGCGCGCGCCGCGGCGCCAGAGTGGTTCTCTGGTCAAGGTGCGCGCCGATTGATGGTGGTCGCTGCGAAGCAGCCCTTCGGGCCGGGGCCATTTGCCCGCATGGCGGCGTTATCGCTCGTCTAGGTATCGACATACTTCCTCACTCTTCCTTCCCCTGCAGACAAATGGCCGACGGCGCGGCCGTTTGGCATAGCGCTGACAGGCCCTAACCTGCGTTCTCGAGCGATTTCAGGCGCTCGATCATCGCTTCGACCCGCGCACGCGCCTGTTCGTTGCGGGTCATCAGCGCGGCGCGTTCGCCGACCAGTTGGTCGCGCCCGCGGCGCAGGCTGGCGTTCTCCTCGGCGAGTCGGCGCATGCGTTCCAGCGCCTGGTCCAGCGCACGGGACAACGCGACGAGTTCGGCTTCGACGGAATTGGCGGCGGTGTTCATGGCGCGAATATATCAGGATGTTGACGTAGGACTGCTCGCATGCGTCGCATCTTTCAGATGACGATCGGCGCGGCGGCGTGGCGATTCAGGAAATCGAGGCACGCTTCCGCCGAAAGCGGGCGGGAGAGCCAGTAGCCCTGGATTTCATCGCAATGCTGCGCGCGCAGGAACGCAAGTTGCTCGGCGGTTTCGACACCCTCGGCCACCACCTTGAGCTGCAGCGAATGTGCCAACGTGATGATGGTGGCGGTAATCGCGGCGTCGTCGGGATCGGTAGTGATGTCGCCCACGAATTCCTGGTCGATCTTCAGCGTGTCGATCGGCAGCCGCTTCAGATATGCCAGCGAGGAATAGCCAGTGCCGAAGTCGTCGATCGCGAGGCGTGCGCCGATCGACTTCAGCTCGCCGAGCAGGCGCACCGACAGTTCGGCATTGGCCATGACCATGCTCTCGGTCAGTTCCAGTTCCACCTGGTTCGGCGCCACGTCGTGTTCGGCCAGCAGGTCGCAGATGTGTGCAGTCAGATCGGGGCGGTTGAGCTGCGCCGCCGACAGGTTGATGGCCATGATGAGGTTGCGGTGGCCGCTTTCGCGGAAGCGGCGCAGGTCGGCGCAGGCGGTCGCGAATACGTATGCGCTGATTTCGTGGATCTGACCGGTTTCTTCCGCCAGCGGGATGAACACGCTCGGCGGAATCTCGCCGAGGTCGCGGTTGTGCCAGCGCAGCAGCGCCTCCATGCCGGTGATCGTTTCCGTGTGGAGGTCCATCTTGGGTTGGTAGACCAGCCGCAATTCGCCGCGATCCAGCGCGCGCCGCAGCGCGTTGATCAGCGTGGCGTGATCGCGCGCCCGCGCGTCCATGCCCGGGTGGTACACCGCCCAGGTATTGCGGCCGCTGGCTTTGGCCTGGTACATCGCGGTGTCCGCACACTTCAGCAGGTCGGCCGGGGTCTGTCCGTGGTCGGGATACAGCGCGATGCCGATCGAGGGTGAAATCACGGTTTCCTGGGTGCCTGTGATTGGCAGGGGTTTGGCGAATGCTCGGATCAGGCGCTGGGCCATTTCCTCGGCGCCGCGGGTATCGGCCAGGTCCTCCAGCACCACGGTGAATTCATCGCCGCCGAGTCGCGCGACCACATCGTTCTCGCGCACGCACTGGCGCAGGCGTGCGCCTGCGGCTTTCAACGTGCGATCGCCTGCGGTGTGGCCGAGCGAGTCGTTGACGTGCTTGAAGCGGTCGAGATCGAGGAACAACAGCCCGACCTTGTGGCCGCCGCGACGCGCACTGATCACCGCCGCGCCCAGGCGTTCGCCCAGCAGCGCGCGGTTGGGCAGCCCGGTGAGCGTGTCGTAGTTGGCGAGGTAGCGCAGTTCCTGTTCGGCGCGCTTGCGGTCGGTGATGTCCGTGAGCACGCCGATCATGTGGGTGCGCTGGCCCGAGGCGTCGCACACCTCGTTCAGTTCCACCCAGCACAGGAACTCTTCGCCATCCTTGCGGCGCTGCCACAGCTCGCCGCGCCAGTGGCCGGTTTCCGCCAGCGTCTGGCGCAACTGGGTGTAGCTGTCCGGCGCATGGCGGCTGCCATTGAGCACGGAGGCGTCGCGACCAAGCACCTCGTGTTCGGCGTACCCGGTCATGCGCGTGAACGCGGTGTTGACCGACATGAAGCGGAAGTCGAGGTCGGTGACGGTGACCGCCTCGCTCATGTTGCGGATGACCTCGGAGGCAATGCGGCGCTCGCGATCGGCGGCGCGGATCGCGCTGATGTCGCGCTCGGTGCCGCACACGCGCAGCGGCTTGCCCTCCGCGTCGCGCTCGATGATCTTGCCGCGCGAAAGCACCCAGGTCCATTCGTCATCGCGGCCGCGTACGCGGTGTTCGACTTCGAAATGCTCGGTGCGGCCCGCGAGGTGCTCGGCCAGCGCGTGATCGAGGTTGGCGAGGTCCTCGGGATGCACCATGGTGCGACGCCACTCGTCGGCCGGCACGGATTGTTCGTGATGCCCGCCGGGCGTGCCTTCCGGACCCAGCCTGAGGATGGTGCCCTGTTCGAGGTTCCAGTCCCAGAATTCGTCGCCCGATCCCCACAGCGCCTGTCGCAGCCGGCTTTCGCGCAGTCGCAGCTGGCGGCGATGCCGAACCTGCTCCAGATGATGACTGCGCCAGCCGAGCGCCGCGATCAGGATTAGCAGTGCGATCGCGAAGCCGTACACCAACCGCATGGCGGTACTCCACCACCAGACCGATTCCACGAGGAACGCCACGCTTGCGGTATTGCCGGGACTGCCGTCGCGCAGCACCGACTGCACTTCCAGTCGGTAATTGCCGGGGGCTAGGCTGGTGTACGCGACCGAGCGGTCGCGAGTCGGGCTGCTCCACTGACGGTCATGGCCGATCAGGCGAACGCGATAGCGATTGTGGCCCGGCGCCGAAAAATCGAGCGTGGCGAAGTCGGCATAAATGTCGCGGTCGCGAGCACCGATCGTCACCGGTTCGGAACTCGATGCAGGGACCGGAATGCGGCCCTTGCTGTCGTACAAATCGGTGATGACGACCGGTGCGTGTTGCGCGGCGGGCACCGCCGCCGACGGGTCGATGATGTCGAATCCGTGACCGCCGAACAGCAGTTTGCCATCGGCTGTCCGCAGGCAGGCGCCCGTGTTGTATTCGCTGCCCTGCACGCCATCGGCAAGCCCGTAGCTGCGGATCAGGCCGGTCGTCGGATCCAGACGTCCGATGCCGAGATTGGTGCTGAACCAGATGTCGCCCTTGCCGTCCTCCAGCATGCAATCGATGGTGTCGTCAGGCAGGCCATCGCCGATGCCGTAGCGCCGGAATTGCGCGCCGTGATCATCGATGTGTTCGAGCAGGCTGATGCCGGAAAACGAGCCAATCCACACTTGGCCCTTGCGTGTGACCAGCAAGCTGACCACCGTGCGTCCGGCCAATGATTGCTTGTCGCCCGGCTTTTCACGGAAGCTGCGCACCTTGCCGCTGGCGGGGTCGATCATCGACACGCCGTTGGTGGTCCCCACCCAGATGTTGCCCTCCCTGTCCTCGCCAATCGTCATGACATTGTTGCTGGCAAGGCCGTGTGCGGCGTCGAAACGCTGCGCAATGGCATGCTCATGAAGATGCAGGAGACCGGCGCCGTACGGAGCAACCCACAAATCGCCATTCCGGGCGCGGAACAACGCGCGCACGGGCGAGCTCGCCGGCGCGCCACCAAGATTGGCAAAACCCGCCTTCCCGGTGGCAGGGTCGAAATGCAGGATGCCGCGATTGGAAGGCAGCAGCAGTCCACCGTCTGTGTCCTGAAGAATTCCGAAAATACCGATGCCCCGTCCTGAGGCACGGGAATGAAGCATCACCATGGAGGAGGGCGGCGCCGCCACTGGCACGCTTGCGACCGCTTGGTCCAGTGCCGAGGCGTAGCTGGTCACGGTTCCCGTCGCGGGGTCGTAGCGGACCAATCCATCATTCAGCGCCAGCCAGAACTGACCCTCCGGTGCAGATTGGAGTGCGCGCACGTATGTTCGGTCGCGCAAGTTGCCTGAGATGTTCAGCACAGCCTGAATGGGACTTCCGGCCGGTCGCGTCCACACTGCGCCGGCAGTCGATGTGCCCGCCCACAGCAACCCGGTGCGATCGACGAACAGTGTTTCGATACCGGAATCCGGGAGTCCCCCCGTGATGCCAATCGGCGCTGGCTTCACCTGCGTCATGCTGCCGTTGTCGTTCAGGCGCAACAGGCTGTGGTCGGACAGGGCCAGCCAGATGTTGCCGGCGTGATCGCCGGTCACCGCGCGCACGCCGGTATTTGCGCCATTCGCGCCGCGCCAGACGGAAGCGATGGTTCCCGACTTGCGATCCACGCTGTCGAGGCCGTGCGCGTCGCCCAGCAGCAGGTGTCCGTGCGGCCCGCAATACAACGCATCGATGGGCTGCTCGTTGGTGGCGAGGACACGCGCGGTATGTCCGGCCTTGTCGAGCGCGAGAATCTGATCCGCCGCGATCGCATAAACACCGCCATCAGGGCACCGCGTAAACGCGCGCACCCACTCCCGGGCGCCGTCGGGTTCGGCCCAAACACGTTGCAACTGCGGCGTGGCGCCAGTGACGAGCCGGTCAATGCCATGCGGCGTGCCGACCAACACATTCCCGTCAGGCAGAAGCAGCAATCCGGTGACTGCCGAACCTCCGCGCTGAACCGCAGCCGGAAGCGGAAGCACTTTGCCCGCCGCCGGGTCGAACAAGATCAAGCCGCCCGTGGACGAGCCGACCCACAGCCGTCCCTCTCCCGCGTCAGCCAGCGAGGTGACCAGATAATCATCGGGCAGGCTGTCGCTGCGGTTCGGATCGTGCGTATAGCGCCGCAGTGAATAGCCGTCGAAACGGAACAGTCCGCCTTGGGTGGCCAGCCACATGAAACCCTGCTGGTCCTGGAAGATCAGCGACACCGAGTTCTGCACCAACCCGTCGCTGCTGTCGAGCTGCTGGAAATGGAAGTCGCGCTGATACGCCTGCCACGAAGCCGGCGTGCTGTCGGCGTGTGCGGTGCCGATCGCCATCAGGATGGCGAGCGCGCCCGCCAACACGCGCGTGATCCGTGGGTGGGCGGATCGCAGTCTGACCGCGGATGATCCGGATGCGATGCGACTCATGATGAAAAGGGATCGCCCCTGACGAAGCGCAGCCTGATTTGCGCGTCTGCCTTGAAGGCAGTCGGCGGCTGCCGGACAAGTGTACTCAAACCCGCATGGCGCGTCGTGGGCAACGCGCCGGACTTTCCCTAGAATGGCAGATGGCACTGGACACGACACCACCGGCATGCAAACGCCCAGCTACGAAAACCTGGAGGCGGCGCTCGCACGGGCGAAACTGGGCGTCTCGCCTGCCGACTTGCATGGTTCGGTCACCGGCTACCTGTGCGCGGGTGGGCACGGTCGCGCCCATGAACTGTTGGCGGCGCTGGCGCTGGAGGGTGACGAGCCCGGCGCCGTCGACGAACTGCACGCAATGCTGGATGGGCTGTCCGGCGATGTTTCCCATCGACTGCAGACCGGTGAGCCAGTCGCGCCGCTGCTGCCTTCCGGTTCCCTGGCGGCGCGCGCCGATGCGATGGTTGACTGGTGCCGCGGATTTTTGGGCGGGCTGGCGCTGAAGGGCGAGCTGGCCAAGGCGGTGAAGATGCCAGAGATCCGCGAACTGCTGGAGGACTTCAGCCAGATCGCGGCGATGCACCTCAGTTGCGACGACGACGATGATGCCTTGCTGCACGACGTGCTCGATTTCATCCAAAGCGGCGTCGCCCGATTGCACGCGGAGCTCGCGCCCGCGAGGCGTCAATGATTGCACCCTCGGAGTTCGCGCGTCGGCGCGCCGAACTGATGCGCATGGCCGGCGAAGACGCCGCGCTGGTGGTGGCGGCCGCGCCGCAGCGGATGCGCAACGCCGATGCCGCCTGGCCGTATCGCCAGGATTCGGACTTCCACTACCTCACCGGGTTTCCGGAGCCCGATGCGGTGCTGGCGCTGTTGCCCGGTCGCGCAAGCGGCGAAGCGGTGCTGTTCTGCCGCGAGCGCGATGCCGCGCGCGAACGCCTCGAGGGCGCCCGCATCGGGCCGGAAAATGCGGCGGCGCAGTTCGGCGTCGCGGACGCGTTTCCGGTCGAGGACATCGACGATATCCTGCCCGGCATGCTGGAAGGCCGCACGCGCCTTTATTGCCATTTCGGGCGCGAGAACGAATTCGACGCGCAATTGCTGCGCTGGATGCGGCGCTTGCGCAGCAGCCGCGGTGGAGGCGTGGTGCCGCGCGAATTCGTGGCGCTGGGACATTTGCTGCACGAGCTGCGCCTGTACAAGTCTTCAGCTGAAATCGCATTGATGCGGCGCGCCGCCAAAATCGCGGCTGACGCGCAACGCGAGGCGTTGCGCGCAGCGCGTCCCGGCGCCGCCGAGTACGAAGTCGAAGCTGCATTGCTGCACACGATGCGCGTGCACGGCGCGGTGCCGTCGTATCCACCCACCGTTGCCGCCGGCCCCAATGCATGCGTGATGCACTACACGCGGAATCGCGGCAAGCTGGGCCGCGGCGACCTGCTGCTGATCGACGCCGGCGCCGAGGTCGAGTGCTACGCGTCCGACATCACCCGCACCTGGCCGATCGGCGGAACCTTTTCGCGCGAACAGCGCGCGCTGTACGGCGTCGTTGCGGACGCCCAGCAGGCCGCCATCGAGGAAGTACGCGCGGGCTCTCCGTTCACCGCCGCACACGACGCGGCAACGCGCATGATTGCGCACGGCTTGTGCGCGCTGAAGCTGCTGCCGGGCAATGCGCGCGCGGCATTGAAATCGGGCGACTACAAACGCTTCTTTCCCCACAAGACCGGGCACTGGATCGGGCTGGATGTCCACGACGTCGGCGATTACCGGGTCGACGACGAGCCGCGCATGCTGGAGCCAGGCATGGTGGTGACCGTGGAACCCGGCATCTACATCGCGCCCGACGATGCCACGGTGCCGCCGAAGTGGCGTGGGCTCGGCATCCGCATCGAGGACGATGTGGCGGTGGGTGCACGCGGCAGCGAGGTGCTGACCGCCGCACTCCCGAAAGCCATCGAGGACGTGCAGGCGCTGTGCGGCGGCTGATTGCCGCACATCCCCGTTCGCTGGCGGCATTTGGTGTATGGTTCGCCCACGGGGCCGGCCGGCGATGCGACCGGCCCCATCGCTTTTCCACCAAGGGGGGAGAACCAGCATGGCCGGCAGCAATTCCTGGACCAAGGCGTCACCGTATCTGCTCAGCATCCTGCGCATCGTTGCGGCGTTCCTGTTCCTGTGCCACGGCGCCGACAAGCTGTTCAACCTCCCCGCCGGTCCGTTCACGCTGATTTCCTCGGCGAAGCTGTTCACGCTGGTGCCGGGTCTCGCCGGGATCCTGGAGTTCGGTGGCGGGGTGCTGCTGCTGATCGGGCTTTTCTCGCGCCCCATTGCGTTCATTCTGTCGGGTGAAATGGCGCTCGCTTATTTCATGGCCCACTTCCCGACCAACCACATCTTCCCCTACCTCAACGGCGGCGACAGCGCGGTGCTGTTCTGCTTTGTGTTCCTGTACCTGTCGGCGGCGGGGCCGGGGCCGTTGAGCGTGGATCGAGCCTTGCGCCGCGCGTGAACGGAGGGCGCCATGCACCACAGCAGACTCTGCAGCATCATCATCGATTGCAAAACCGATGATCTCGACGTCGCGGCGCGGTTCTGGTCGGAGGCGCTGGGGCGCCCGTACACATCGGATAGCGATCCGAAGTACGTGGATATCGAAACCCATGACGATGAGCCCATCGTGATGGTGCAGAAGGTCGATCACGAAAGCCGGGTGCACCTCGACATCGAGAGCAACGACATCGAGGCGGAGGTGCGCCGGCTGGAAGCGCTGGGTGCGAAGCGCGTGCAAGCCATCAAGACCTGGGTGGTGATGGAGGCGCCCACCGGCCAGCGTTTCTGCGTGATTCGGCCGCAGCGCCACGGCAAGGTGGGTCCGCACGCGAACGTCTGGCCGTAGCGCTGGCAAATGCGATGTGAGCGCCTGGCTGCCGTTGCACGCACCGGGCTGATGGCGCTGATCCCGGTGGCCGGCCTTCCTGTGCCGGTGCCGATCCTGACCGTCATCGGCGCGGTCGCATTCGGGCGGTCCGCAACGCAAAGCCCAACGTCGGCAAAAGACGTTGGGCTTTGCGCAAAGCCGCTCACTCCAACTTGCGCAACGCGATGGTCACTTCGGCTTTCGCCAGGAGGCGGACCATCAACGCGCCGCGGCCGCGGCGCGCGCCGGGGCAGCCGGTCGTGCGTCCGCGTCCAGTGCATCGACGATGCGCTGGTGTGCGGCCTTCAGCGCGGCGGGCAGGTGTGAACCATATCCGGAGAGGTATTCGCCGATCGCGGCTTCTTCCTCGCGCCATTCAGCGTTGTCGACCCGGAACAGCTCATCCAGCGCGCCATCGGTCAGATTCAATCCGTCGAGGTTGAGTCCTTCGCTGCGTGGGACGTTGCCGATCGGCGTTTCGATGGCGTCAGCCCCGCCCGCGACGCGCTTAAGCATCCACTCGAGCACGCGCATGTTGTCGCCGAAGCCGGGCCACAGGAACTTGCCGTCCTTGCCCTTGCGGAACCAGTTGACATGGAAGACTTTCGGCAGTTTCGCGTTGGGCTGATCGAACGACAGCCAGTGCGCGAAATAGTCGCCGTAGTTGTAGCCGCAGAACGGTTTCATCGCCATCGGGTCGCGGCGGATGTTGACGCCGACGTCGGTGGCGGCGGCGGTCGTTTCCGATGCCATCGATGCTCCCACGAGTACGCCATGGGTCCAGTCGCGCGCCTCGAACACCAGCGGCACGCGCGCGGCACGGCGGCCGCCGAACACGATCGCCTCGATCGGCACGCCTTCGGGATTTTCGGCCTCCGGTGACCAGCTCGGGCACTGGTTGGCGCGCACGGTGAAGCGCGAATTCGGATGCGCGGCGGGACCGTTCGCAGGATCGTAGTCACGGCCCTGCCAATCTTTTGCAGGTTTGCGATCGTCCAGCCCTTCCCACCATGGCTGGTTGTCGGCGGTGACCGCGACGTTGGTGAAGATGGTGTCGTGCTGCAACATCGCCAGCGCGTTGGGATTGGTTTTCTTCGAGGTGCCGGGCGCGACGCCGAAATAGCCGGCCTCGGGATTGATCGCATACAGCCGTCCATCCTTGCCGGGGCGCATCCAGCAAATGTCGTCGCCGACCGTCCACACCTTCCAGCCTTCGCGCTGGTAGCCCTCCGGCGGAATCAGCATCGCGAGGTTGGTCTTGCCGCAGGCCGATGGAAACGCCGCCGCGACGTAGCGGATCTCGTGCTTCGGATTTTCGATGCCCACGATCAGCATGTGCTCAGCCAGCCAGCCTTCGCTGCGCGCCTGGTATGAGCCAATCCGGAGCGCATGGCACTTCTTGCCGAGCAGCGCGTTGCCGCCGTAGCCCGAACCGAACGACTTGATGGTGAGTTCTTCAGGGAAATGCATGATCCAGCGGCGCTCGGGATCGAGTTCGCCGATCGAATGCAGCGCCTTGACGAAGCTGCCTTCGCGTTCGATGCGCCCGAGCGCGGCGGTGCCCATGCGGGTCATGAGACGCATGTTGGCGACCACATACGGCGAGTCGGTGATCTCGACGCCGCAGCGTGCCAACGGCGAGCCGAGCGGGCCCATGCAATAGGGGATCACGTACATCGTGCGGCCGGCCATGCAGCCCTCGAACAACGCGTCGATCTTGGTGTGGGCTTGCGCCGGATCCATCCAGTTGTTGTTGGGGCCGGCGTCGTCCTTGCTTTTCGTGCAGATGATCGTGAGCTTTTCGACGCGCGCGACGTCCCTTGGGTCGGAGCGGTGCAGGTAGCAACGCGGATGGGTTTCCTGATTCAGTTCGATCAGGTCGCCGGTCTTGAGCATCTCGTCGACGAGATGCTTGTATTCGGCGTCGGATCCGTCGCACCAGTGGATGTGATCGGGCTTCGTCCTTTTGGCGACGTCGTCAACCCATCGGTTCAGAGAATCGAGTTTGCTTGGCATCGGTTGTGATACTCCAGAAAGAAATCTTGTCGTTATACGTCAGGCATCGCGGTGGCCACTGCAGCGGAAGGTCGTCTGGTTTTTTTATGACCTTCGGCGATGGACCGGCGTGTCGAGTCAGCCTGAAGAAACATTGTGAGAGCGCGCGTCTCCCGGGATGTGCAAGAGGGGTGACGGTAGTCTGCGCATCGGGGCTTTGCAAGGCGCGCCGGGCGCACGTGTTGTGCGCTGCAGCACGCGAAGCGGCTGTTGGTGAGAAGTCAGGCCATGGAGGGCCGTTCTGGTGTCACCGGGATCGAAGACTGCATTTCGCCGGAACATCGAAGAATGCAGCGATCAGGAACGATCGCATGAATTACGGCACCAGCGTCCCGATCACGTGCTCGACATAAGCGTCGTATTGCTCGTGCGAAAGATGCGGCATTTCCAGGGTCAGGTTCAACTGCAGGAAACCGACGTAGGCCGCGTAGGTCAACCGTGCGCGATGGCGCGCCGCCTCGCCGTCCAGCCCCGCCTGCCGAAACGCCTGTTCCAGGAATTCCATGCGGCGTTGCGACACGCGGGTCATCATCGGTTTGACCTGCGGATGGTCCAGCGCCTGCAGCAACGCCGCATAAATACGGTGTGCCTGGGCTTCGCCGGAAACCCAGCGGAACAACGCGCCGAGGCGCTCGCGGGGATATTCGCCCACCGCTTCGACGTGGCCGGCCA
>Ga0207705_10001779_pt1 | contig 17012 bp, 17 predicted proteins | sample KBSC13metaG_FD_184314 | JGI IMG/M metagenome (GOLD analysis project Ga0207705, IMG submission 184314) | Corn rhizosphere microbial communities from Kellogg Biological Station, Michigan, USA - KBS C1-3 metaG (SPAdes) (version 2) | ecosystem: Host-associated > Plants > Roots > Rhizosphere > Soil ...
CGCTTTGTGCACCTGACCGATGGACGCCGCGGCCGCAGGCACGTCGTCGAACTTCCGGAAGTGATCACGCCAATCCGGGCCGAGTTGGCTGGCGAGCACCTTGTACACGACTGGCGCCGGCAGTGGCGGTGCGTCGTCTTGCAGGCGCGTCAAGGCGTCGCGGTAGGGCGCCGCGAGCTCTTCGGGCATCGCTGCTTCGAACACCGACAGCGCCTGACCGAGCTTCATCGCGCCGCCCTTGAGGTCGCCTAGGACCTTGAAGAGCTGCTCGGCGGTGCGTTGCTGGAACTCGGTGGCTACCTCGTCGGTCGACCGGCCGGTGAGCCGCTTGCCGAGCCCGACAGTTGCGCGGCCCGCGACGCCGATCGGCAGCGATGCCAGACGGGCGGTGCGGGTCACGGTTCGTCGGGGAATCTCGCTCACGGCCTCATCCTCCCCGATGGAGCGCCGGCTCGTCGTCATCGGTGCCGTTTGGCCAGTGGCAGCCGCAGGCTGGATGAGGTTGCCAACCCCTGCGCCTGATGCGCCAATCGGGCAGCGTCACCTCGAGCGTGCCGTTGCGGCTGGCCACCCGCGACGCCCGCACCGATGCGTCGATGGCCCCGAGCACCTGGAGCGCGGTGACGCTCGCCACCATGGTTGCCAGCACAACGTCGCAGGCCTGGGTAGCTGGACGCCGGGCGTCGGTGGCGAGCTGGGCGGCGATCAACGGCCACGCCGGATCGCGGTCGGTGCGGTGCAGGTCGAGACAGCGCAGACACGCGGTACTTCCCGGGACGACGAATGGGCCCACGACGCCGGTGGTTTCGCGCACCGTTGCGACAATGTGCGGCGTGCCGTCGCGGACATAGCGTTCGGCGACGTCGGGATTGAGGGCGCCGGTGGGTGCGAGCACGACGACGTCGAGCCGGTAGGAGCTCGGCGCCGGTTGAGTGCTCACGCTGGCGCTGACCCGGTGAATCGCGGCGTGCGCGGCTTGTGCCCGGGTGGCGCCGGTGTCGGCAAGCGAGGCCCCGGCCGGCGCGCAGTCGGCGGGTCGGCAGGTGCGCGGATCGTCGACCGCCACGTGGCCGACTCCGGCAGCTGCAAGCAAGGTGGCGATGGTCGCGCCGACCCGGGCGCCGCCGACGATCGAAACGCGGGCGTGCTGTCTGCGGGTCATCGCTGAAACACCGCCGTCGAGAGCGCCGGTGGCGACCGAAAGCGACGCAAGGTCGGGCGCCAGCCGGTCTCGCTCGGCGAAGGTCAGTGCGGCGAGCGGCCCGGGGCTGGTAGCCGCGTCGTCGACGACGGCGGCTTCGAGAAGGAGCTTCAACAGGTGGTCGGCGACATTGGCGTCGAGCCCGAGTTCGCGGGCGGTGGAACGCAGTTCGTCGGGGTTGCGAGTGCCGTCGAACGCGGCGACCAGTTCGGCGGTGTGCGACTCGATGCCAGCGAGCACGAGGGCGCGCTCAGGGTTGAGCCCAATCTGCAGCGTGGTTGGGTCTCGCCACAGCCGGCGAAGAGCGGTCTTGACGACGGGTCGCACGAGCACCTCCGAAAGGTCGGTGCTCGAAGCCTCGCAGTTTGAGAAGGTGCGCGTGTCGCCGTCCACAGTCGTTGTGCACCGCGGCGAAGCGCTGCGGCCGCTGTGGACGGGTGACAAACGGATGGGGCTGGCCAGCCGGTTGGCTGCCCAGCCCCATCGCGAGGTGCTTGAGGTACGTGCGTCGTGCTTACGCCTTGCCCAGGATGCGGTTCAGGGTGGTGCCACACACGGAGCACTTGCCCTTCGCCATCTTGGTGCCCTTGTCGTTGACGACGACGTCGCCTTCGAACTGGCGCTTCTCCTTGCACTTCACGCAGTAGGCCTCGCCACTGTACTTCTCGGCCACGGGTCCTCCTTGGTCGCAGGTCGTGCTGTTCGGGGTGAACAGATGGTGTTCGGTGAGCAGGTTGCCCAGAAGCAGTTGCCGTCGAGCAGTTGCCGTCGAGCAGTTGCCGTCGAGCAGTTGCCGTCGAGCAGGTTGCCCGGTGAGCGGGTGAGCAGGTTGTTCGCTAAGCAGTGTTCGGGCCTGACCGTGGATGCCGGTCGATCGTGCTGGGCTGCGATCGCGGCTTCGACGAGCAGCGTTCGTCCTTCGATGGACGAAACCGAGGGCCACCCTACGTCAGTCACGCTCGTGCGCAGTGCACGCGCACCGATGGAACCGCGTGGCGTCGCGGTTTGGACAAGTTATCCACAGGATGGCGAGACCCCGGGCCTGCGGTCCCGCCCACCTTCCCCTTGTGGACGGCACCGTGGCCCGGGGTCTCAACCGCTCCGACGTTAGGAGCCCGACCGGCCCGGGTCAACGGCCAGTTCGCAAGGCTGTGGACAACGGTGTGCGCCCGGTGGGGACGATCCGGGGTGTTGCTGTGGATAGTGCCCGGACAACCTGTGGACAGCGCTGGCATAGCTCAGCGAACACGCCACTGACCTGCGAGGATGCTCGGCGCAGGGTGTGGATCGCAAGAAGTTGCGTCAGGCGACGGCAGCCGCCAGCCGGGCTGTCGGCCGTGTCGGAGCGGGCGATCCCCGGTGGTTGACGGAACCCGGCGGTACGGTGCCCGCGTGGCACAGCAAACGACTCCATCGAACCCTGCGCAGGCCTTCGCTGCGGGCACCAACATCGAGGTGCGTCGCAGCGCCCGCCGTCGTCGAACCGTCTCCGCCTACCGTGACGGAGATCGCACAATCGTGTTGTTGCCCGCCCGCATGTCGCGGGCCGAGGAGCAGCGGTGGATCGGCGTGATGCTCGAGCGACTCGATGCGCAAGACCGGCGGCGCGGCGGGCGAGCTAGTCGCGGTGACGCGCAGCTGCAAGAGCGCGCAGCCGAGCTGTCACGGCTGTACTTCGGCGGCGCCACGAAGCCGAGCAGCGTGCGCTGGGTCGACAACCAGAACTCGCGTTGGGGATCCTGCACGCCGTCCGATGCAACGATTCGGCTGTCGCACCGGCTGCGCACGATGCCGTCGTGGGTGATCGATTACGTGCTCGTTCACGAGCTCGCTCACCTGATCGAGATCGGTCACGGCCCCCGATTTCAGAAGTTGGTCGACCGTTACCCCAAAGCCGAGCGGGCCAGGGGCTACCTGCTCGGCGTGGCGGCGACGGCCGGCTCGGAATCGGGCGACCCCGACACCGAACTCGACGACGACTTATCCGACGGTGGGCCGGCTGGTGGGTCGAACGGTGGGCCGGATGGTGGGGCACCGAGCACGCCGGCGTCGGCGGATCAACTTGCTCCTCAGGGGTCGGTACCCCCGCCGCTACCTGAACGCAGGCGCCCACCTACGCGCGATGCCGAGCGCACGCTCGGGTTGCTGTGGTGAGACTGAGCTAGTCGGCGTCGGGCTTTTGCTGTGGGTTCTGCGGGTCCTGCGGGTCAGACGGACCTTCAAGCGCACTGATGTCGACGTCGATGTCGCGCCGATCGACGAACCCGGCCGGATCGGTCAGGTCGTCGGCCGTGGGCAGCAGGTCGGGGTGCTCCCACAACGCGTCGCGACCCTCGACGCCGCGATTTTCCCGCAGCAGCTGCCACAACTGCGCCGCCTCGCGCATCCGGCGTGGGCGCAACTCGAGCCCGACCAGCGTGCCGAAGGTCTGTTCGGCAGGGCCGCCGCTTGCGCGGCGGCGGCGCACCGTTTCAGCGAGAGCGTTAGCACCGCTCAACCGCCCGTCGGCCGCTTGCCGCACGACGTCGTCGATCCAACCTTCGATCAGCGCCAGCAGGGTCTCGAGCCGGGCCAACGCGGCTTGCTGCGCCGGCGTTTCTTGCGGCTCGAACAATCCGCCAGTCAAGGCCTCTTGCAGCGCCTCGGGATTCGTCGGGTCGATCGACCCGAGGGCTTCTTGCATGTGCGACGTGTCGACCGTGATGCCGCGTGCGTAGTCCTCGATGGCGGCCACCAGTCGCGAGCGCAGCCACGGCACGCCGGCGAATAACCGGTGACACGCGGCTTCGCGAAGAGCCACGAACAGCCGCACCTCGTCGTCGGGAAGCCCTAGACCTTCGCCGAAGGCGGCGACTCCGGCTGGCAGCAACGCGGCATGGCCCACACCGGCGAGCGGCAGGCCGACGTCGGTCGACGAAACCACCTCGCGCGAGAGCGCGCCGAGCGCCTGGCCGACCTGTCCGCCGAACATGACGCCGCCCATCTGGCGCATCATCGACATCAGCGGCCCGGCCATCTGGGCCATCTCGGGTGGCAGCGCAGTTTCGTCGACGCCGCCGAGACCCGGCATGCTGCCGGAAAGTTCGCCTCCGAACGCGTCGACCACTTTCGTGGCGACAGGTTCGACAAGGGTGATCCAGGTCGGGAGCGTTGCCTCGATCCATTCGGCCCGGCTCCAGGCCTGGGCGGACGTCGTCGCGGCCGAGAACGTGGTGACCGGGTCGAGCCATAGCTCGGCCAGTCGCAACGCATCGGCGACGGCCGCCTTCTCCGAACTGACGACCGAGCTGTCGCCGCCTGTGGCCGCCTGACGGGCGACATCCTTCGCGAGATCCCAGTTCACCGGGCCGCCCTGCCACGACAACATGTCGGCGAAACGGTGCAGCGCCTCGCCGATGTCGCCACCGCCGAGGCCGCCAAAACCGCCGAATCCAAAGGGATTCTGACCACCCGAGGCGCCCGAACCGCCACCCGAGCCGGCGCCGTCATCGTCGTCTTCGGGCTTGCCGAAGCCGAATGGCATCTCGTTCACGGCGACTCCTCAGGCAGGATGGACGACATGGTGGTGAACAGGGCGGTCAACCTGCACGACAAAAGCGCCAGAACCATGTCGCCCACGGTAGTCGCGGTGGGGGCGCTATGAGTAACGACGCCGGGCAGGTTCGCGCACAGCGCAGCGAGTCCGCGACGGCGAAGCGGGCCGAGAAGCCGCGTGAGCCGCGGGCCGAAAAATCGGCCAAGCCGCGCTCGCGCGGCCGCCGCGGAACTCCGGTCGTCGCTGTTACCGGTGCTGCGCACGGACTCGGCGAATTGTTGGTGCGGCGCCTTGCGTCGTCCGATGCGGTGAAGAAAGTCATCGCGATCGACACGATCCGTGGCGACGTCGCCGGAGCCACGTGGCGGCTAGCCGATGTGCGCGAGCCAGTGCTAGCCGACCGTTTGAGCGGGATCGACACCGTTGTGCATTTGGCCGTCGACATCGAAGCGGCCACCGAGCGACCGGATCGGCATTCGACGAACACTCGCGGCACCGCCACCGTGCTCACGGCTGCTGCTGCGGCGGGGGTGCGTCACGTGGTGCTGATGACGAGCGCGATGGTCTACGGCGCGCTGCCTGACAATCCGGTGCCGCTCGCCGAGGGAACCGAGCTTCGTGCCACGGCCGACGCCACGCTGCTCGGCGATCTGCTTGAGATGGAACGGCTCGCTGCGCAGGCCACTCGCACCCATCCCGGCCTTGATGTCACGGTGCTGCGGCCAGCCGCGCTGGTCGGCCCGGGCGTCGACACCGTTGTGACGCGTCATTTCGAGGCGCCCCGGCTGCTCGCAGTCAAGGGCAGCGAGATGTGCTGGCAGTTTTGCCACGTCGACGACCTGATGAGCGCGTTGCACACCGTGGTAACCACCGGTATCGCTGACGACGATGCAGCGCCGGGCGGCCGCTACACGGTGGCCGCAGTGGGCGCCGACGGCTGGCTTGACCGCGCCGACATCGAGCGCATCACGACCAAGCGGCACATCGAGTTGCCGGCCGCGGTCGCGTTCGGCACCGCTGAGCGGTTGCACCGGCTAGGGGCCACGCCGGCGTCGTCCAACGACTTGCAGTTCTTGGTGTATCCGTGGGTTGTTGCGGCCGACCGGTTGACGGCGCACGGCTGGCGACCCGCTGTCGACAACGAGGCGGCCCTTCGGTCGGCGCTTGCTGAATCGGCTGGGCGGCTCGCGATCGGCGGTCACCGGCTCGGACGACGCGATGCTGCCGCTGGTGCGGCGGTTGGGGCGACGGTGGCGCTGGTCGGAACGGCCGCGCTGGTGCGTCGCGCGCGGAGGCGCCGCCATGGATAACGCGCGCGGAGGCGCCGCCATGGGTGATACCCGAGGAGAGGTTGCAGTGGGCGAGGTTCGGCTGGTCGATGTGCGTGAAACGCCGTTGTCGGTCGATGAGGTGCTGGCCGCAGTGGCCGACCCGCGCGCGGGCGGCATCGCCATCTTCGTCGGCACGGTGCGCTCGCACGACGAGGGGCGTGACGTCAAGGCCCTCGACTACGAGGCGCATCCGGGCGCCGTCGAGGTGATGCGATCGATTGCCGAAGCGATCGCGCAACGGCCAGAGGTGATTGCACTGGCCGCGGTGCATAGAGTCGGGCCGCTCCAGATCGGCGATCTCGCGGTCGTGGTCGCGGCGTCGACCGCGCACCGCCACGACGCATTTCGTGCTGGACAAGATCTCATCGACGCCGTCAAGGAAAACGTGCCGATCTGGAAGCGGCAGGTGTTTTCTGACGGCGAGGTCGAATGGGTCGGCGCACTCGGCTGACTTCGTGTGAACCACACCCGTTGGCCGAACCACGAATTGCGTACGACCGCGCCGAATTGCGCTGCTGGCTAGGCTATGAAATAGACGTTGTGGGCAGAGTCCTAGTGGCTCATCGACAGATAAGGATGCGCGGGTTTCGATGCCTGTTTTGTTGTGGCTGACGATTCCGTTGGCCGCGTTGGTCATCGGCATCGTGTGGGCGTACGTCCTCAGCAGGCCACCTCGCCCGGCCGCGATGGAAGAGTCGATGGAGTCGTTCTCGCGTTTCCGTCGGGCGCTGGCCACGCATCAAGGCGCCGCACCGCGCAAACGCACCCCTAGCCCGGACGCCGAAACCCTTGCAGACAAAGCAAATTCGGCCGGCACGGGATCCCGGCGACCGTCCACGCGTTCGGGTTGATTGCCCGATCGGCGTCGTCCGCCCGGATCTGGTAGCCCGGACGGCTCAAGGTTGCATGGTCCACTTGCCGATCAGTCTGGGGTCACGTCCCTGTTGGGCCTGTTGACGCGCAACGGCAACGCGCGATTGCAGGGCCCTGTTGTCCGAGTGAGGCAGTGAGGCCAGTGGAACACGTCGTCTTCTTCCCCGCCCAGGACGGCACCCCGGCGTTTCGCCGCTTTGCCGGTCTTGAGGACGCGGTGCGCTTCGTCGAGCACCTGCGGAATGTCGAGAATGTCGCGGGCGCCTCGGTGTACTCGCTCACCGAAATTCCGCTGGCGTTCAAGGCCTGGTACCGGGTCGAACTTCCGGCCGGCGCCGAGCAGGAAGTGAATTCTTCCGAAGCACCAGCAGCCGTCGCTGCCGCCGAGGCAGCTCCGGCGGAGGCAGCTCCGGCGGAGGCGCCTGCCGAACCGGCTGCACCGGCCGCATTCGTGCCTGCTGCACCGGCGACGATGGCGGAGACCATCCAGAGCTACACGAACGGCGCTTTCGGTTCGGTCTCCCTGCCCGAGGCCGGCTCAGCGACTGGCATCGTGGTGCCCGATCAGCCGTTGGTCGCCGTCGACCAGTTCACCGCACCGCCGGTGCCGATCGTGCCGCTGGCACCGCAGGCACCGTTCGTCGACGCGCCAGCCGCAGTGGCGGCCTCGTCGTCCGACATCGAGCCCGACGCACAGGTTCTCGAGCCGACTTTCGGCGCGCGCCGTGAACGGGGCTTGGGTTTCTTCGCACACTGAACAGCACCTGATCGTTGTGGGCCGCGGCTACCTCAGGGGGCGCGGCCCACACACATGTGCGGGCCATTTAGGCTCGAGGCATGCGACGCCAGGGCATCACGCTGCTTGCTTGCGCGGTGATGGCAATCGCGTTGTTCCTGATCGGCGTCCGGTTGCCTGCGCCCTACGTGCGGCTGGTCCCGGGGCCGGTCACCGACACGCTCGGCACAGACAATGGCAAGCCGCTGATCAACATCGTGGGCCACCCAACCGCGTCCACCAAAGGCAAGCTCTTCCTCGTCACGGTCGGCGAGTACGGCGGCCCGGGCAAGAGCCTGTCGGCTGCCGACGTCCTTGCCGGCTGGTGGAACTCAAGTGACGCCGTGGTGCCGGTGCGCGTGCTGTACCCGCCCGGTGAAACCCAGGAGGAGGCGCAGAAACAAGACGCCGCCGACATGGACATGTCGCAGGAGAACGCCAAGATTGCAGCGCTTCGTTACCTCGGCTATGACCTCAAGTCGGGGGTCGACGTTTCGGCCGTCGATCCGTCGTCCACGGCGAAGGGCAAGCTGAAGCTGCACGACATCATCGTCGGCATCGACTCCTCGGCCGTCACCGGATCCGATCAGTTGCTCGACGTTTTAAAGAATTTCAAGGTCGGCCAGACGGTCACGATGCACGTCAACCGCAACGGCACGATGGTCGACGTCCCGGTCACGTTGCAGAAGCCACGGGCCGACCACACCACCCCGAGCATCGGCATCTCGGTCGTCGACAGCTTCGCGATCCCGTTCCAAATCGACATCGATCTCGACAATGTCGGCGGCCCGAGCGCCGGAATGGCGTTTGCGCTCGGCATCATCGACAAGCTTTCCGACGGCAACCTGACGGGCGGGCTCACGATTGCCGGCACCGGCACGATCGACGCCGACGGCAACGTCGGGGCGATCGGTGGCGTAGAGCAGAAGATGGCCGGCGCCCGACACGCCGGAGCCACCGTTTTCCTTGTGCCAAAGGACAATTGCGCAGAGGCGCTAAAGGCGGTGCCGGCCGGCTTACGGCTGGTGAAGGTCTCGACCCTTTCGGGAGCCGTCGACGCCATCAAGCAAGTGCGGGACGGCGGAAAGAGCGTGCCGAGCTGTTCGTCGTCCTGATCTAGTGCGCTTTTTGGCTGTCGGGCTAATCGGCGAGCGTCGAGGCGAGCGCATCGGCGAGCAGCGGCACGAGTTCGTCGCCGGTGACGAGGTCGTCTGCGCCGCCGTCGGTAGCGCGCACCCGAAGGATCGACGTGCGAGAGCCGTCGCGCAACACGCCCACCACCATGCGCACCTCGCGGCGCAACGGGTGGTTCGCCGCCCACTGCGCGGGATCGACATCGGAGCCGGTGGGAACCTCGGCTTCGACCGACGGCGGCAAGGTGAGCACCTCCTGCGCGAGCGCGCAGCCGAACACCTCGGCCGGCCAGCCGATGCCGCCGAGCCATTCGTCGAGTGGTTCGCCGTCGGGCAGTGACTCCTGCTCGACCGGCGTGAGGGTGTCGGTGGCGGCCGGGTCGGCGATGCCGAGGCTTTGGGCGAGTTCAGGCTCCGACTCGATCAGGTCGGCAGTCTTGACCAAGGCGTAGAGCCTGGCCGGCTGGTCCCAGCCGCCGGCGTTCAGGTGCGCTTCGACCTCGGCCAACGCGCGCTGCAGAACAGTGGGGGGCGCGGCAGGAGTGGGAGATGTGGGCGGGTGGCCGTCGGCGTCCATGTCGCCATCTTGCCGCACCGGCGGTGATCGCTGGCGAAGCGACCAGGAGAGGGCACAGCGGGCAGTCAAAGCCATCGAGCCGAAGCGATTTGTGGGTAGGCGGTTGCTGCCGTAAAGTAGACGCAGCGACGCGGGGTGGAGCAGCTCGGTAGCTCGCTGGGCTCATAACCCAGAGGTCACAGGTTCAAATCCTGTCCCCGCTACGAAATCAGGCCCGGAAGCGTGTGTGGCTTCCGGGCCTGAAGTGTCGGAGGTTCGGCGGGTTTCGTCGTCCCTGGATATTTATGCTCGCGCGGCGCGACGCATGCGGTGGATCTGAGCGACGCGACCTCGCCGGCTCGGTTCTCCGACCCGTTACTGTCGTTCGTGTTCATCCCTTGCGATTGCCTTCGCACACCCAGCCGTCGGGGAGTTGGCCGGACGCCATGAAGTCTGTGAGATGGCTGATCGCTTCTGCCGACAGGCTGACGTCGGCTTGCGGGTAGATCACCTGTTCCTCTTTGGGATTGTGCTGTTGCAAACCCGCCATGAGCTCATCGCACCGCTTCCGCAAGACTCCGGCGTCGGCGTTGCTCGAGAGTTCGCTTTCGAGGACGTCGAGCGTCGCCCACAATTGTGCGTGCTCGCGCACCATGACGAAAAGCGGTGCCACCATCCCGCCTGTGCGCATCGGCGGGAAGACGAACTCTTCTTCAAGGTAGATGTGCCGGCGCAGGGCCGCGATGGCACCGAGCAACATCACGGTCTCGCGCTCGCCAATTACCTGCGCCGCCGTGAACGCTTCGATGCCGTCGTCGATTTCGTGATGCTCGCGCTCGAGTGCGTCGGCGAGTGAGTTGGTGGTCACGGTGTTCCTTTCGACTGCGGCGAGTTGGAAAAGTTACGCGAGTCCGCGTAGCAGCACGTGCCAATACGCAGCGGGGAGTCCGTAGCGCTTGATCAGCCACGCGATGTAACGCTCGCGCGTGGTGTCGATGAAGGGCAGCGTCGGTCGGTGTGTCAACGAATAGTCGAACTCGGCCAACAGCACCTTGTTACGCGCGGTCGTGAACGGGCAAGCCGCATAACCGTCGTAGTGGGTCGATGGCTGTTGTCCGGCCAGACTCGCAAGCAGGTTGGCAACAACGACGGGCGCCTGCTTACGAATTGCCGCGCCGGTCTTGGAATTCGGCGTATTGCCGGCGTCGCCGAGCGCGAAGATTGACGGATAGCGCACATGTTGGAGAGTGTGCTTGTCGACGTCCGCAAAGCCATACTCGCTGCTGGGGTCTGCGAGCAAGCCGTGCTTTAGCCAGTCGGGCGCACTTTGCTTGGGCACGAGATGCAGCGCGTCGTAATTGACGACGCTCTTCACGCCGGTCGATGCGTCGAGCAAGGTGGCTTGTTGCGCCGGGCCGTCGAATGCCACAGCCTCGGTGTTGAAATGCACCTCGATGCCGTAGCGGTCGACGGCTTTGGCGAGCGCTTCTGCGAACACGGGGATGCCGAATAGCCCGCCTCCGGGCAGCGCGAGCACAACTCGCACGTCGTGCAGCACGCCGATGCGCCGCCAGTAGTCGGCGCACAGATAGGCGATTTTCTGCGGCGCACCAGGGCATTTCACGGGGCCGCTCGGCATCGTGAACAGCGCGGTGCCGCCACGCAAGTCGCGCATGACATCCCACGTCTTCGGCGCGAGATTCACGTCGTAGTTCGACGAAGCCACGGGCGATTCCAACGCCGTCGTCATGCCGGGCGTCGAATCCCAGTCGAGCTGAATCCCCGGGGCCAGCACGAGATGGTCGTATTCGAACGAACCGCTTTCGGCGGTGGAGACGCGGTGCGCATCGGGGTCGACGCCCACGCAACGGTCGCGCACCCAGGTGACGCCACGTGGCATCACCGATTTCTCGGGACGGATCGTTTTGCGCACGTCGACGAGACCGCCGCCGACGAGGGTCCACAACGGCTGGTAGTAATGCGACGCACTCGGTTCGATGACGGCGATGTCGCGCACGCCGGCGCGCTGCAACCGGGCGGCGACGCTGATCCCGGCGTTGCCGCCGCCGACGACAAGAACCCGGAAGCTCGTACGTTGCGGTTGCACGGTACGCGCGGCATTCGGCATCGAACGCATCCCTTTCAAGAGGTCGGCGGCCGCCGTGGCGAAGCCCTAGTTTACACAAATCGGGTCGTAAAAAAGGGCCGCCGTACTGTGGTGTGGGCCACTGCGTGATCTCGAACTCTCGGTTAGCCTTCAACCATCGGCTGCGTCAGCGGCCCGCGCTAACCGATGATGGACGACGAGGTGACGCATGGCTGACCGGCCCGAGCCGCTCGAGGCGATCTATGAGACTGTCCTGCGGCGCAACCCGTCAGAGGCCGAGTTCCACCAGGCCGTGCGTGAGGTGCTCGACAGCCTGCGGCCGGTCATCCGGAAGCATCCGCAGTACGTACAGGCCAAAATCATCGAGCGAATTTGCGAGCCCGAACGGCAGATCATCTTTCGGGTGCCGTGGTCGGACGATAAGGGTGAAGTGCATATCAATCGCGGATTCCGGGTCGAGTTCAACAGCGCACTCGGGCCGTACAAGGGCGGATTGCGGTTTCATCCCAGCGTTTACCTTGGGATCGTCAAGTTCCTTGGCTTCGAGCAGGTCTTCAAGAACGCGCTCACAGGCATGCCGATCGGCGGCGGTAAGGGCGGTTCCGACTTCGATCCGAAGGGTCGATCCGACGCTGAGGTCATGCGATTCTGCCAGAGCTTCATGACAGAGCTGTATCGCCATCTCGGCGAATACACCGACGTGCCCGCAGGTGATATCGGTGTCGGCGCGCGCGAAATCGGTTACCTCTTCGGGCAGTACAAGCGCATCACCAACCGCTATGAGTCGGGTGTGCTCACCGGGAAGGGCATCGGTTGGGGCGGCGCTCGCGTTCGCACTGAGGCAACCGGTTACGGCGCGGCGATGTTCGTCAACGAGATGTTGAAGGTGCGCGGCAGTTCGTTCGATGGCCGTACGGTCGTGGTCTCGGGCTCGGGCAACGTGGCGATTTACACGATCGAGAAGGTCACTCAGCTGGGCGGCAAGGTCATCGCCTGCTCCGACTCGATGGGCTACGTCGTCGACCAAGCCGGTATCGACATTGAGGTCGTCAAGCAGATCAAAGAGGTAGAACGCCTGCGTATTAAGGAGTACGTCGAGCGGATGCCGCGAGCCTCGTACGTCGAGGGCGGTTCGATTTGGCACCTACCCTGCGACGTCGCGATGCCATCGGCCACGCAGAACGAACTCAATGCGGCCGACGCTGCAACACTTGTGCGCAACGGATGTATTGCCGTGGGTGAAGGTGCGAACATGCCGACGACCCGCGAGGGCGTGGCGGTCTTTTCCGACGCGGGCGTCGCGTTCGGTCCGGGGAAGGCGGCTAACGCGGGTGGGGTTGCGACGTCCGCGCTTGAAATGCAGCAGAACGCGTCGCGCGACTCGTGGACGTTCGAGCACAGCGAGAGCAGGCTCACCGAAATCATGCAAGATATTCACGCTACGTGTTATGCGACGTCAGAGGAGTACGGCGTTCCGGGCAACTACGTGGTCGGGGCCAACATTGCCGGATTCGTCAAGGTTGCCGATGCCATGCTCGCGTTCGGCTTGGTGTAACGAAAAGCCTTACGATTCAGGCAGTTCTGAAGAACTGGCCGATGAACTCGTTGCGGAACTTGCCCGTGGAATCCATGCTCTGCATCGCTCGCGCGAAGTCGCCGAACCGTGGATAGGCGGCTGCCACGACGTCGGGCGCGGTGGTGAAAAGCTTGCCCCAATGCGGTCGCGCACCAAACGGCGCGAGTTGGGATTCGATGGCGGCGATGACCGGTAGCGCGGCCTGGGTGTCGGGCAGCCAGGTGAAATGAAATGCGACGCTGCCGTCGCCGTACGCCGGACTGAGCCACAGGTCGTCAGCGGCGATCGTGCGAATTTCGCTGATCTGCAGTATCGGCGCGATGCGATCGGCAATCTCGCACAGCGCGTTGAACGCGTCGGTGCCGTGCCGAAGCGGCAGCAGGTATTCGGTTTGCAACTCTTCGCCACTGCTCGGCGTGAACTCGAGCCGGAAGTGCGGCAGCCGTTCATGCCATGGTCCGGCGATTCCGAGCTGCTGCGTGCAAAACCGGGTGGGCATGCTGGTGATCGGGTGCCGCGCCGTGCTCGCCAACGTGGCTCCGAGCCACGACGCTTCGGGAGCGGCCTGATGCGATGCGGTTGGATCTGATTCGCTCGCCGCTTCTACCTTGTGCTTGCACCACACCTGATCGACGACGTCGCGCGACCACGTCGTGAACAAGCTGACGCTGTAGGCGGCGCCGAGCACCGATTCGAAATTGTCGAGCAGTGCCGCTGTCGGCAGGTCGTCGTAGACCACTTGCCGGACGTCGAAACTCGGCACGATGTCGAGGCCGAGCGTGGTGGCGACGCCGAGGCAGCCCAGCGAAACAGCGGCGGCCGGGAACGTTTCGTCGACGCCGCGGCGCAGTGTGGTGACCGAGCCGTCGGCTGTGACCAACTCGACGGCGTTGACCGAACTCGGCAGGTTGCCGTTCTTCAACCCCGAACCGTGGGTGCCGGTGGCGCACGCGCCGGCGACCGAAATGTGCGGGAGCGAACCGAGATTCTTCAGTGCGAATCCGCGGTCGTGCAGTGCCACGGCCACTTCGCCGTAACGCAGGCCGGCGCTGACGTACGCCGTCATCGTCTGCTCGTCGATGTCGATCCGCTGCGGTAGCGCGCTCACCGATACCTGTTGTGAATTGCTGTCGGCGATCCGGTTGAACGAGTGCGCGGTGCCGATGGCACGTACGGAGTCGGCCCGACCGACGATGTCTTGGAGCTGCCCGACCGATTCGGGGAATTGTCGGCGCTCGGTGCTGAAGGCGATATTGCCTGACCAGTTGGTCAACGGAGTTGCCACGACCGCGACTGTACTCAAGGCGTGGTGGGTCAGCCGGTTGCTGCCCCGGCACCCCCGTGTACGCGGAGCAATGCGCCCTTGGCCGCCAGCGTGTCGAGGTCGCGGCGGATGGTCGTCGGGCTGGTGCCGAACTCGGCAGCCAGCTCACGCACGGTGGCCCATTGGTGGATCAGCACATAGTGCTGGAGCCGGGCCTGCCGCTGGGCGGCGAGCACCCGCGTGGGCGACGCCGTCGTAACTGGCTGGCGCTGGGTCGACATGACTCCGAACCGTAATCACGTGCGATCAAATGGTCAAGACCGCACAACTACGATCAGCTCCGAAGTAGCGGTGCCGCCCGGCGGGATCCTGCCTGATAGGGGCGGCGCCGTCCCGGCCGGCCGGCCGGTCTGGCACTATCGCGCTGCCGACGTTTCAGCACGGTGCGTCTCGCACGAGAGACGTTTCAGCACGGTGCGTCTCGCACGAGAGACGTTTCAGCACGAGGAGAGTCGATGACCACGCCCGGCCTTGAGTTTGCGCCCGACGATCTCGTGACGCCGGTGCCCGCGGCCGCCCCGCCGTCCGGCGCTCAATACCGGATCAGCCACGGCGACCAGCACGCGACAATCACCGAGATCGGGGCCGCGGTGCGCGAATACCGGGTCGGCGATCGCGACGTCTTCCAGCCCTACGGCGAACACGAGTTCTCGCAGGCTTTCCACGGATCGGTGCTGTTGCCCTGGCCGAACCGCATACGCGATGGGTGCTACCACTTCGACGGCGCCGACTATCAACTCGCCATCACCGAACCGACCCGCATGACCGCGCTGCACGGCTTGTCGCCCTGGCGTCCGTGGTCGGTCGTGAGCCACGACGATTCGCGCGTCGTCCTGTCTTTGTCGTTGTTGCCGAGCATCGGGTACCCGTTCTTCCTCGACACCGAGATCGAATACGCACTTGGCCCTGAGGGGCTTTCGATCACTGCCCGATCGACGAACACCGGCGGCGTGCCGTTGCCGTACGGCATCGGGTTTCACCCCTACCTTTCGGGCGGCGGCGCGCTGCTCGACGAATGCCAACTGCGCATCGACGCCGACCGCCGGTTTCGCTGCGACGACAGGCTCATCCCGATCGGCACCGAGGACGTCGAGGGCACTCCATTCGACTTTCGCGAACCGCACAAGCTGGGGTCGTTAAGCATGGACGACGCCTTCGGCGGCATCTCGCGTGACACAAACGGCAAGGCGTGGATTTCACTTGCCGCGCCCGACGGGCACACCGCGGGGGTGTGGAGCGACTCGAGTTGCGGGTTCTGGCAGGTGTTTACCGGCGACACCTTGCCGGGGGAGCGGCGGCGCACCGGGATGGCGGCCGAGCCGATGACGGCGGCGCCCGATGCGTTCAACAGTGGCACCGGGCTTGCCGTGCTGGCGCCAAGGGAGTCGATGGTCGTGCGGTGGGGCGCCGTGCTGAGCTGAGCTGACCCCCGATCAGGCAGGCGTCGGTGCGTCGAATTTCGACAACCTATCGATCGAATTCTGACATCTGCGATCCGATCGGAGTACGGTCTGCTCCATGTTTCCCGCTGAGCGCCGTCACGCGATCTTGCAGCTCGTCCGCGCCAACGGCACCGTGTCGTTGCGCGAGCTGGCGCGCGCGGTCGAGTCGTCTGAGGTCACGGTGCGTCGCGATCTGCGGGCACTCGAGGCGCAAGGCCTGCTCGATCGCCAACGTGGCGGCGCCACCATGCCGGGCGCACTGTCGCACGAACCGTCGTATTCACAAAAGGCGCGAACCGCGCTGCGCGAAAAGGTAGCGATCGCGCAGCTCGCTGCCACGCTGGTCGAACCGGGCGATGCAATCGTGCTCGGCGCCGGCACGACGACGCAGGAATTGGCTCGCAAACTCATGCGGGTAAGCGGATTGACCGTCGTGACGAACTCGATCCTCGTGGGCGAAACGCTCGCTAGGGCCCCTGACGTCGAGGTGGTCATGACCGGCGGCTCGCTGCGCGGTTCGACGTTTGCTCTCGTCGGCGGCGCGGCCGAACAGTCGCTCACAGGCGTGCGGGTGCGGCGGGCATTCTTGTCGGGCAACGGGCTCACTGTTGAGCGCGGGCTCTCGACGCCGAACATGCTCGCCTCCAGCGTCGACCGCGCGATAGCCGATGCGGCGCAAGAGGTATTGGTGCTCGCCGATCACACCAAGGTCGGCGTCGACACGATGTTCCAGACCGTTCCGGTTGATCGCATCGCACACCTGATCACAGACGATCGCACCGATCCGACCATGCTTGACCGTTTCAGAGCGGCCGGCGTGATCGTTCATGTGGCATCGGCCGGCTTGGACGACGGAGACGCGCAACCTGCACCTGCTGCGGTGGCAGAAGTCCTGTGATTTCAAGGAATTCACTCGGTGTGGGAGAGGTTTCGCCGTCCGGTCGGGCTGCTGTTGAACTCGCCGTCGGGGGTCTCCATGCGCTTGCTGAGCGCTCTGGCAACGGGATGTTCGGCGGTCAACCTGGCCTCGCGCTGCCCGGATCCCGTGCGACTACGTGCGAATTTGGTCACGAACAAGTTACGAAGTTGATTGCTATTGACTGAAAATCTCGGAGGCTGTTCAATATCGACCACTTGCCGAAGGCGAGCGTGACGCCGT
>Ga0207705_10001782_pt1 | contig 16986 bp, 10 predicted proteins | sample KBSC13metaG_FD_184314 | JGI IMG/M metagenome (GOLD analysis project Ga0207705, IMG submission 184314) | Corn rhizosphere microbial communities from Kellogg Biological Station, Michigan, USA - KBS C1-3 metaG (SPAdes) (version 2) | ecosystem: Host-associated > Plants > Roots > Rhizosphere > Soil ...
ACGACCACAAAAAGTCACGAAGGACAGAACTCATGCCAACCGAGACCGCAACCATCGAACAACTGGAACTACCCAAGCTGACGAACGACGAGATCTCCCGCTATTCTCGCCACCTGATTCTGCCGGAGGTCGGTATGGACGGGCAGCGCAAGCTAAAGGCTGCCAAAGTCCTGTGTATCGGCACCGGCGGGCTGGGCGCGCCGCTGGCGCTCTATCTTGCCGCCGCCGGGGTGGGCACAATCGGGCTGGTGGACTTCGACGTCGTCGATACCAGCAACCTGCAGCGCCAGATCATCCACTCGACCAAGACGGTCGGCATGTTGAAGAACGACTCCGCCGAGTTGATGCTCAAGGGTCTCAACCCGGACATGAACGTCATCAAGCACAACGTCATGCTGACCAGCGAAAATGCGCTCGATATCCTCAAGGATTACGACGTGATTGCCGACGGTACGGACAACTTCCAGACCCGCTACCTAGTCAACGATGCCTGCGTTCTGCTGGGCAAGCCGAATGCCTATGCCTCGATCTACCGCTTCGAGGGGCAGGCCAGCGTCTTCGGCACCGAGCAGGGCCCCTGCTATCGCTGCCTCTATCCCGAGCCGCCACCGCCGGGCTTGGTTCCCTCCTGCGCCGAGGGCGGCGTGCTGGGCATTCTGCCTGGTCTGCTGGGGGTTATTCAGGCTACTGAGACGATCAAGCTGATCCTCGGCATTGGCGAGCCTCTGATCGGACGCCTACTACTGGTCGACGCGCTGGGCATGAACTTCCGGACGCTTAAGCTGCGCAAGAATCCTGAGTGCCCGGTATGCAGTGCCAACCCCACACTCACCGAGTTGATCGACTACGACCAGTTCTGCGGCATCGAGAAGCCGACCTCCGTTGGCCCGCTCGAAGTGGCGCGTGATAAGGCGGTCGCTGACCTGCCTTGCGTCGACGGCATCCCGCAGATCTCGGTGGAGACGCTGAAGCAGAAGCTCGATGCGAAGGAAGATATCTTCGTGCTCGACGTCCGCGAGCCGCACGAGTACCAGATCGTCAATATCGGCGTGCCGCTGATCCCGCTTGGCGAGATCGAGCGCCGCGCCGGAGAACTGGCCGAGCACAAGGACCGCGAGATCGTCATTCATTGCAAGTCCGGAAACCGCAGCCAGAAGGCCGCGCTCGCGCTCAAGCAGTTGGGCTTCAAAAAGGTGACCAACCTGAAGGGTGGCATCACGGCATGGGCCGAGAGAATCGACCCGTCGCTGCCGAAGTACTGAAAGCCAGGCCTGCTGTTTGACGAGGGTGCTTCCTCGCACGGCAGTAGTTAGATGTTCCATTGGAAACGGTTAGGCCCAGCCTTTGCGCTGGGCCTTTTTATCTTCCGGGTCGATTGAGCCCGGTGGTCCGGGTTACAAGACCTTCTTGCCTTTTCTTGGCAGGCCCGAAGGTCAGCGCTTTTTCGATGGCCTTTTCTTTGGCTTCGGTTTAGGCTTCGGTTTCTTGACCGGGGCGGATGCGGCCGCCAGAAAAGGGATCAGAGAGGTTGTGATGGGGGAGCCGAGGCCGGTGCAGGCATCCCATCCCGGACCGGCTTTGAAGCTCCCGTTGTTGCCCGCGGTGATGTCACGGAAGCCGGACTTGGCTTTGGCAGGGTAGATCTGTGGCTGGAGGAGGCCCGCGGTCTTGCCGTTCTGCTGGTTGGCAACGGCGATCAGGCCGGCCCAGAGCGGAGCTACGGCGCTGGTCCCGCCGATGACCAGGGTCTGGCCGTCGACACGGATGACGTAGCCGCTGGCTGGGTCGGCATTGCCGGCGACATCGGGAACGCCGCGGCCTCCAGCGCTCCCGGTGGGTTTGGGGATGCCGGAACCGGCTTGCCATGTAGGTAGGGGAAAGATCGTGCTGACGCCGCCGCCGGTGGCGCCTTCATTTGCGGCCAGTTCGTTCCAGACGACCTCATCGGTAATGACGGTTCCGCTGCTGGTCAATTTAGTTCCGCCACAGGCGAGAACGTGAGGACTCGAGGCGGGAAAGTCGACGTTGTTGCCGGTGCCGCCATCTGTCGAGCCGTTGTCGCCCGCGGCCACCGTAACCGAGATGCCGAGGGCGCTGGCGGACTGGCAGGCAGCATCGAGCGCGGACATGGCTTGCCGGGTCCAATTAGCCTCCGCCGCTCCCCAACTGATGGAAATAACACTGGGCTTGTTGGTCGTATCATGGACCGCGGCACCAATGGCGTCGATAAATCCTTGGTCGGTGTTGGGAGCGAAGTAGACGACGATATTTGCACCGGGAGCGACCGCGGCGGCGACTTCGATGTCGAGCATAACCTCGCCGTCGGCGCTGTTCGCGTTGCTGGGGCTGTTCTTTCCGCCATCAACCGAGACAGCCGTCACCTTGGGAGTTTTCTGGCCGAGGGATTTGAAATAAGCGGTGATGTCGGTAGTGCGGTAGCCGCCGCCGAGTTCGATGATGCCGATGGTCTGGCCGGTGGCTGCGGCTCCTGCTGGGAACTGGTAGAGCTGCGCGATCTGGATGGGGGTGTAGGAGGTGTTCGAGGCGGCTGCGTGCGCAGAGGCGAATCCGGTTCCCTGCGCAATGCGGGCAGTGAGGTTGCCTTGCTCTCCCGCAATGCGAAAGTGAGGCTCGGCCTGGGGGCGATTGTCGAGTCCGAGTACCGCTTCGACGGAGCCGATGAGTTCTTTGGGGAGGCTGATGGCGCCCTCGCGCATGCGGTAGGTCGTGCCCTGGTGGGTCTTGTGGATGAGCGTAACGCCGAAGGCCTTCTGCATGGCGCTGATAGTGCCGGACAGTTTGATGATGCGGCGGTCGGGGCGGGGTGTGCCGGATTCGACCTTGAGATCGAACTCCTTGGCAAAGGCACGGACCAGCTTGACGGCCGCGGGATCGGCACCGTGTAACTGCCGATACTGAGCGCGGGTGAGACGGTCTTTACCGAGACGATTGGCTACCTTGAGAGGCTGCTTGCGTTTGACCAGGACAGAGACCGTGAAGTGCCCGGTGAGAGATGCGGGCTTTTCTCCGGCCGCTTGAACGAAGGGGGCTTTCTCGCTACCGGGCAGAACTGCGCGGCTGAGTGTGGAAAAGCGGGGAGTGGAAAGACGCGATGCAGATTTTTTGGTTGCCATGAGTGGTCCTCCAAATCTTGATGAATTGTGAAGGGGCCGTGCAGGAAGCAAGCCGTTGGCTTTGAGCAAGGTCTCTGGGGCCAGAGACGAACTGCGTGCTTCTGCGTGACCATAGTATGCCCAAGGACGGTTCTCTGGATATTTCTTCCGCTCGGGTTGCTAGCTAAATCTCCAGTTCTCGGAAGCACTCTACCGTTGGACCGGTTCTTCTGAAATGGAGGCTTTAATTCTGGCGTTCTCTTGAGATTTGGAGTTAGGCTCAACGAATGAAAGCTCGCTTGCGCGTCATCGCTCCTGTCGCCTGCCTTTGCCTCTCCGGGCTTCTCTATGGGCAAAGCGGGAGACGGGGCAAATCTCAGGCATCCCTGCTGGTCCTCTCCAAGCAGGCGCATTTACTGAACGTCGTCGATGCTTCCAGCCTGAAAGTTATCGCCAGGGTGCCTGTCGGCAACGATCCTCATGAGGTCATCACCTCGGATGACGGTTCCACGGCGTTCGTCTCGAACTACGGCTTCGGCGCGTACAACACGCTTACTGTCGTCGATCTTCGGACCGATAAACCGCTGCGGACGGTTGACCTGGGTCCGCTTCGGGGGCCGCATGGTCTGGCGTTTGCCCAGGGCAAGGTCTGGTTTACCTCGGAAGTCGCCAAGGCGATTGCGCGCTACGATCCGGCGACGAACAAGGTCGACTGGATTCTCGGGACAGGACAGAATCGCATTCACATGATCTATGTCTCCCGGGACGCACAGCGAATCGTCACCACAAACGTCAACTCCGGGACGGTGAGCATCATCGATAAGGCGCCTGTGCGCACGCCTGGCCCGGCGAGCGGATCTCGTGGCATGAGTTCTGATTGGAATCAGACGGTCGTGCGCGTGGGTAACGGTTCCGAGGGCTTCGATGTATCGCCGGATGGCAAGGAGATCTGGGTCGCAAACGCGAAGGACGGCACGATCTCCATCATTAATTTCCAGGAGAAGAAGGTGGTGCAGACGCTCGCCGCCAACCTTCCGGGAGCCAATCGTCTGAAGTTCACTCCCGACGGCAAGCGTGTTCTGGTATCAAGCGGGCCAATCCTCGCTGTTCTGGACGTGAGCACACGAAAAGTCATCAAGCGTATTCCCATCGGGCACGGCTCCGGTGGTGTCCTGGTGCAGCCCGATGGCGCACGGGCGTTTGTTGCCTGCGCCCCGGACAACTATGTCGCTGTCATCGATCTGAAGTCGCTGACCGTAACCGGTCACATCCAGGTCGATGCCGGACCCGATGGCATGGCCTGGGCGGTCCGCCACTAACGCGACTTCCCCTCCGAGGCCGGGTGAGGCCGGTGGGATAGACTGGGCTGATATTTTTGCGGCTCAGTTGCGGTTGAACCGAGTTGATAAGGGAGAAGGCAAGAGTGGCCGAGAAAATTGATGCGCACCACCATCTCTGGCGGTATTCGCCGGAAGAATATGGCTGGATCGATGACGAGATGGCGGCGCTGCGGAAGAACTTTTTGCCGCAGGATCTGACGCGTGAGCTAGCCGCTGCGGAGATCGACGGCACGATAGCGGTGCAGGCGCGGCAGACCATGGACGAGACGCGCTGGCTGCTGCAGATGGCCGATGAATGCGAGGCCATTCGCGGGGTGGTAGGGTGGGCTCCCATCGCCGGGGAGAACTTTCCCGGTGTGATGGAAGAGTTCGAGCACAGGCCGAAGCTGAAAGGGTTGCGTCACGTGATCCAGTCGGAGAAGGATGAGAACTATATTCTGCGCGAAGACTTCAACTCCGGTATCCGCACGATGCTGGGGAGTGGACTGGTCTACGAGATTCTGATCTATGAGCGGCATCTGCCGCAGACAATCGATTTTGTGGACGAGCATCCAGACCAGTCCTTCGTGCTGGACCATCTGGCCAAGCCGCTGATCCGCGAAGAGACGCTGGAGCCGTGGGCGACGCGAATGCGGGAGTTGGGGCGACGGGAGAACGTGTGCTGCAAGCTGTCGGGAATGGTGACCGAGGCAGACTGGAGCGCGTGGACGCCGGAGTCGCTTCGGCCCTACCTCGATGTGGCGGTTGAGGCGTTTGGAGCCGAACGGCTGATGGCCGGATCGGACTGGCCGGTGTGCCTGGTGGCAAGCGGATACGGGCGGTGGTTTGAAGTGTTGCGCCAATACTTTGCCGCATTCAGCGTGGACGAGCGGGCCGCTGTCTTTGGGGAAACAGCGACTGCGGTCTATGGGTTAGAGTAGTTGGTGAAATATTATTTCTTTATTTAAAAATTGATTGAGGGTTTGCGATGAGGGCAGTTCGCATGGAAGGGCCGGGGGCCGCAGCGGTTCGGGAGGTCCCGGATATCGCCGCCGAGCCGGGCGAGGCTTTGTTGCGAGTCAAGATGGTGGGGATGTGCGGGACCGATCTCAATACATTTCGTGGGCGGAATGCAATGGTGACCTTCCCTCGCGTACCAGGGCATGAGGTCGCTGCCGAGGTGATCGAGGGCGGCGGCTCGCTGGCTGTGGGAACAATGGTGACGATCTCCCCCTATACCAGTTGCGGAAGGTGCCCGTCGTGCCTCCGGGGCAGGGTGAATGCGTGCCAGTTCAACGAGACCATGGGCGTGCAGCGCGATGGGGCGATGACCGAGTACATCAGTGTGCCTGCCGAAAAGTTGTATGCGGCAAAGCTCTCGATCAAGGAACTGTGCCTGGTGGAGCCGCTGACGGTTGGGTTTCATGCAGCGTCGCGGGGACGGGTGACGGCAGAGGATATCGTCGCGGTGTTTGGGTGTGGCGGCGTTGGGCTGGGGGCTATCGCTTCCTCGGCGTTTCGCGGGGCGGAGACCATCGCCATTGACATGGATAACGCAAAGCTCGAGATTGCGCGGAAGGCAGGCGCGAAGCATCTGATTCACGCGAAGAATGAGGATCTGCACGAGCGGCTGATGGCGATTACAGGCGAGCGCGGACCGGATGTGATGATCGAGGCAATCGGCCTGCCGCAGACCTTTCGCGCGGCGGTCGAGGAGGTCGCGTTTACGGGGCGAGTCGTCTATATCGGCTATGCAAAGGAGCCGGTTGCGTATGAGACACGACTGTTCGTGCAGAAAGAGCTGGACATTCTGGGCAGCAGGAATGCTCTGCCGGAAGACTTCCGCGAGGTGATACGGATGCTCGAGGCGGGACGATTCCCTGTCGGCGATGCTGTCAGCGCGGTTGTGCCGATGGAAGAGGCGGCGCGGATGCTCGGCGAGTGGAGCGATGCTCCGGGCAAGTTCACGAAGATCATGGTTGAAGTTTAGAGTTCAGAGATTGAGGGATTGGGAATGCAGATTTCAACGCCGGTAAGCAGCAATGCGAAGACAGACGATGGTAAAAAGCATCCCGTGTTCCCTGTTGGGCACATGCTGCCTTTTGTCCTGGTGACGGTGCTGTTTTTTCTTTGGGGGATGTCCAACAATCTGACCGACATCCTGGTGCAGCAGTTCAGAAAGTCCTTCCAATTGTCGCAGTTCAGCGCGCAACTGGTGCAGACGGCCAACTTCTTCGGCTACTTCTGCATGGCGATTCCCGCGGCGCTGCTGATGCGAAAGTGGGGCTACAAGGCGGGGATGGTGACCGGCCTGGTTATCTTCGGCTCGGGCATGGTGCTGTTCTGGCCGGCGGCGGTGAGCCATCAGTACTCTCTGTTCCTGGTCGCGCTGTTTACGGTGGGCAGCGGGGCTTCGGTGCTGGAGACGGCGGCAAACCCGTTTATCGCGCAGTTCGGAGACCCGCACACATCGGAGCAGCGGCTGAACTTTTCGCAGGCGTTCAACCCTCCGGGAACGATTGTCGGGGTACTGATCGGGACCTACTTTATTTTCTCAGGCATTGAGCCGAATGCTGCACAGATTGCAGCGATGAAGTTGGCGGGGACTTACCAGCCCTATCTGCATACTGAACTTATGCGCGTGGTGCCGACCTATTTGATCTTCGGCGCGGTGGTGCTGCTGTGCGCCTTCATTCTCTCCCGGACCAAGTTTCCCGTCATGCAGTCCGAGCACGAAGGCGAGGGTGAGGATCATGGCAGCTTCGCGGAATTGCTGAAGATTCCGGCGATCTGGATCGCGGTGATCGCGAACTTCTGCAACGTCGGCGCGCAGATCTCGTCGTGGAGCAGCTTGATTCCGTACATGAAGCAGTACACGCCGGTAAGCGAGCGAACAGCAGCATTCTATCTGCTGGCAACGCTGATTGCGATGGCAGCCGGAAGATTCGTTTCGACACCGCTGATGCGGTTCATACGGCCCAGCCGCATGCTGGGCTTCTATGGCATCGCGAATGCGCTGCTGATGCTGGTCGCGGTGTCTCGGCCCGGGCTGATCGGGGCGTGGGGCGTCGTGGCGAGCGGATTCTTCCTGTCGATCATGTATCCCACGATCTTTGCCCTGGGGCTGAAAGGGCTGGGACGCAACACCAAGATCGGCGGCTCGCTGCTGGTGATGGCGATTGTCGGCGGAGCGATTTTTCCGCCGATCATGGGACTGATCGCGCGGAATACAGGCAGCATCGCGCTGGGCTATATCGTGCCGGCGATTGGCTTCAGTTGCGTAGCGATCTACGGCTTCTATCAGTCGGCACAGCGAAGTTTGCTCTCCGGCCCGGCTTACTGAGCATCCGCAATCGCGGAGCTTGTACTCCGCGGCGCTCCCATCCCAAGTCCCAAAAAGCGGGACCTGGGGCACCCTGATTGATGGGAGATAAAAGCTGCTTAGAAGTGACGCAGGGTTTCCGACGGAGTGGGCGAGTCGGGAGCGTTGGAGACAGGCTCGGTACGCTCGACATTCTTTTCGAGCGAGCGGCTGACGATGTCGCGCGAGCCCAGACCGACAGCAAGGGCGAGCGTGAGCACGATGCCGCCGAAGAGGATGCCGAAAGCCAACTCTACGATGGCCCCGCCGATCTCAAGATGGTCCAGAATCATGGCCGCGGTCAGCACCAGCACCAGCCATTTAATACCGAGCGAAAGAAAGCGTGCGTATTGCAGCCGCGCATTGACGGCACCGATGAGGACCGAACGCTCAAGGAAGCGAGCGACGAGATTGCCGATGATGAGCAGGACTATGGCACCAACCGAATGAGTCAGGTAGGGGAGCAGGAAGGTCGAGATCTGCGAACCGTTCGACGAGGCGTCAAAGGCGGAGATGCCGATGATGAAGCCCAGCGCAACGCAGGCCCAGAAAGCGATCCGCGCGACCAGCAGCGTGGGGCTGCCCGAGGGCGACCAGTCGGAGATGGCGTCCGGAGAGTTGCGGGCCATGCGCTCGTCGAATTTGGCAGAGGTAAGGACACGGCGCAGCAATGCGGCGACAGCAGCCCCGATGAGCGCGAGCACAAGAACGGCGACAAGAAGGGCGACGAGGCCGGGAAGGAAGCTGGCGAGTTTAAAGAGCACTCGGTGAGCGGATTGGCTGAGCGAGTCGTGAACTTGTTGCCACATGGGGTCTTCTCCTTACGTCGTTACAGGTGTTACAGGACCTTCTGATACGGTGCCGGCAAAAATCTCTTTCATGCCCGATGCCCTAAGGATTGAAGCGGTCAGGCCAGCGCCACCGCGACACCAGGTAGGGCTTGTCAGTCTCAAAGGCCGCGGCGAGATCCTGAATATGTTTTTCGGGCGCTGTTCCATTTCTGACGAGCACCAGATGAGAGGCGACCCAGGCAAGGTAAAGGGGTGTGAGCGCGCCGAGCAGGTGACCGCGGTTAATGGTGCGCAGGCGGTAGGCAAGGATAAAATCGTAGACAATGCGCGCCCACAGACTGTCGGGCATGTGAAAGCTGTCGACGGGCATGATGGAGAGCCGCTTGAGGCCGAGCAGCGAGTTAGGCGGCAGGACCAGCGACCAGATGCCGTGCAGGTTGGTGTAAGCGAGGCGGAAGGCGTCGAGCATGGGAGTGATGTCGGCGGCTTCGGCCGGAAGCGTGGACAAGGGAAACAGGCGCGCAGGCTGAATTCCGCGGGCGCGCTGCCAGAAAGCGGCCTTGGCATCGACCTCGGCGAAGAGCGACCCGGCGATCTGAGCGAGCAGCGAATTCAGATCGGATACCGTGGGCTGGGGCATGGTGCGGGGACCAATCTCTATCTCCGCGATGGTGTAGTTCACCGAAGCGGCTTCCGCAACCGGCCAGATCAAAGCGTCATTTTGATTGAGCGAAACGAACTTCTGCGCCGTGGCTGCAAGCTTGACCGCCATACGCAGCGAAAGAGCGAGATCGATGGCAAGGGGAAAACGCGGACGCGCCGTGAACAAGGCGCGGCTGACCGGATAGAGAATAGCGGAGTTGACGAGGAGTTCACGCGGCCCAGTGTCGTAATGAGCGATCGCGAGGTCGGCGTCAGCATGGAGAACAGCCTCGGCGAGAGCACGAAGAGCCTCGGGCGCAATCGACTGCGATTCGGCTCCGAGGAGAAGGCAGGCAGTGGCTTGATTCTCTTCTGCGAGCCGGAAGGCATTAACGTAGTCCGCCGCGGTAAGGATCCAGGAGATGGCAGAGGCTGACGTCGGCGTATAGGAAAGAACGTGAAGCCTATCCGGTGCCGGACCCGGCGATACGTCCAGCGACGACGGCGTAGCCACGAGAATGGTTCTCTCCGGAAAGGCTGCGGCGAGATTCGCCAGGGCAGCGTTTAGTTCCCCGTTGGCAAGCGGAGGCAGGCTGACGAGAAGGCGGCCCGTCTCGACTGCGGGAGCCGGTTGAGTTGAGGCGTCGATGTTGGTTGAGGTGGAGGCCATCGTACTGTATGAGCTTTCTCGGTTACGGCAAGTCTAATTCGCGCGGGAGAGAGAGGATGCCTGCGAGCGGGATGCGCACCCAGGCAGGGCGGTTGTTAAGTTCGTAGAGTAGCTCATAGAGCGACTTTTCGAGAAGGTATGCCTCCAGCAGCCGCTGTGCCTCCGCAGGCTGGGGAATAAGGCTCGGATTGACATGGACTGCCTGACGGTAGGCACGCAGATATTCGGCAGAGACGGCGTTCTGCCACAGCCGGGCCCAGGCCTCAAGATTGCGCGCGTCCGCTTCGTTGTTGGGAGGACGCCGCTGGGTAAAGGCACTAAGACCTGCGTAGGCTGCATAGCTGAACGAACGCAGCATTCCGGCAACGTCCTTGAGCGGAGATTGCTTGGCGCGGCGTTCCACGAGCGAGCGGGCAGGCTCGCCCTCGAAATCGAGGATCACGTAGTCGCCGCGCGAGCGCAGCACCTGGCCGAGATGATAGTCGCCGTGGATACGGATGCGCTGGCCGCAGTCGGCGGCGGAGGAAGCGGTGATGACGTTGGAGCGAGCGAAGAGATCGATGCGGCGGCTGAGAAGCAGGGCGGCCCTGTCGACGGTGGCGTCGTCGGCGAGCTGCGACATGCCGCGTTTGAGCGCGTCGAGAGTACGAACGATCTGGGCGTCGATGCGGGTGGCGTCGGCTTCGAGATCGGCCACGCTGAAGGCTTCGGCGGTGAATGCCGGGTCGCCGGTCGGGGTGGCAAGCGCGAGGTGCATCTCGGCAGTGCGGCGGCCAAGCAAGGCGGCAGCGTCGAGATAGAGGCCCGCATGTTCGCGCGCGAACTTGTGCGCTTCGCCGTCCGCATCTCTGGTTAAGGTATCAAGGAAGGATGGCTGCTTGCCTGTGCCCTGCGGCACCGGGGTGGTGGCGACGCTCTCGTAGTAGCGGGAGAGTTCATCGAGCGTCCACTGCCAGCCGTCGCCCTCGTTTTCAACCAGGCCCTGCAGCATGGCAACGGTGATTGGCTCGGAGTTCTCCGCCGTAAGCCGGATATCACCGAGGAAGGGAGCGATGCGCGGGAAATAGGCAATCTCGGTAAGGAAGCGGCCGATCTCGGTGTCGGGATTCTCTCCGGGCTGAAGACGGCGGAAGAGCTTCATGATGAGCTTCGCGTCGTAGAGGATGGAGGTATTCGACTGCTCCGCTGAACCGGTACGTGCAGGGAGCGGCCCCTCGCCACGAGCGGTAGCAAAGGCAGAGCTCTTGCGGCCTTCGATCATGCCGTTTTGCGTGGGGATTTTTGTATCGCTCGCAATGAGCTCCAACAGCGCCTGGCGAAGGTCCTCGCGAGCTACGGCATCGTGCAGAACCGCTGGCCCATCGGGCGTGGCGAGAGTGGCGATGATGCTGCCCGGCGCGGCGGAGTGGATGTTTTCCGCGTCTTCGCCGGTGGAGATGGTGAGCGGGAGTTGGTAAACGTCTTTCGCTTCGCCCTCGGCCGCGTTCTCGTAGGTGAGTTCGAGGAAGACCAAGGCAGCGTGAATATTGGGGAGTTGAACCCAATCGAGAACGCAGACGGTTTTGATGGTGCGTGACTTTGCGCCAAACCAGCGCTGATGGGGCAGATAGGTCGGCAGAATCTGCTGGAGGAGTTCAAGGCCGGTTCCAGTGAGCAGACCATCGAGCGTAGGGGAGAGGAGTTCGAGCGTGCGCTCGCCGTCCTGAATCGCGATGGGCTCGGGAGCCTCGGCGGCAGGCTGGAGTTCGAGCCAGAGGAAGGAGTAGGGCGAGAGAGTGATCGCATAGGGCTGAGCGGTGATAGATGGGAAGGGCACGTAGCCGAGCATCTCCACCGGGACCATGCCGGTGAACTGCGAGAGATCGAGCGAAACCGGCTGTGCAAAGCGAGAGAGGTTGGCGACACAGAGGACTGTCTCCGGCGGACCGCCGTCACCGCGGTCGTAGCGACGGATGTAGGCGAGGACCTTGCGATTCTCAGGGTTGAGGAATTCGAGCGTACCCCGCCCGAAGACCTGAAACAGCTTGCGCAGCGCGATCATGTTGCGCGTCCAGTGCAACAGCGAGGACTGATCGGACTGCTGAGCCTCGACATTCACCGCCTGGTAGCCCCAGATGGGGTCCATGATGACGGGCGCGAAGAGCTTGGCGGGAACGGCGCGGGAGAATCCGGCGTTGCGGTCCGAGGTCCACTGCATGGGCGTGCGGACGCCGTTGCGGTCGCCAAGGTAAATGTTGTCTCCCATGCCGATCTCGTCGCCGTAATAAAGAATGGGCGTACCGGGAAAACTGAACAGCAGCGAATTGAGCAATTCGATGCGGTGGCGGTTGTTGTCGAGCAGCGGCGCGAGCCGGCGGCGGATGCCGACATTGATCCTCATGCGTGGGTCGGCCGAGTAGGCGAGATACATGTAGTCGCGCTCGTCGTTGGTGACCATCTCCAGCGTCAGTTCGTCGTGATTGCGCAGGAAGAGTCCCCACTGACAGTTGTCCGGAATCTCCGGCGTCTGCGCCATGATGTCGGTGATCGGCAGGCGATCTTCCTGCCGGAGTGCCATGTAGATGCGCGGCATCAGCGGAAAGTGGAAGGCCATGTGGCACTCGTCGCCGTCGCCGAAGTAGGGACGCACATCGGCGGGCCACTGATTGGCCTCTGCCAGAATGAGGCGGTTGGCGTAGTCCGCATCGATGGCGGCGCGGATGGCCTTGATGACGACGTGAGTCTCGGGAAGATTTTCGCAACTGGTGCCGTCGCGCTCTACAAGGTAAGGAATCGCATCCATGCGCAATGCATCCACGCCCATATCGAGCCAGAAGCGCATTGCCTTGAGCACCTCTTCGAGAACAGCGGGGTTGTCATAGTTAAGGTCAGGCTGGTGCGAGAAGAAGCGGTGCCAGTAAAACGCCTTGGCCGTCTCATCCCATGTCCAGTTGGACTTCTCCGTATCGGTGAAGATGATGCGAGCGTCCTTGTAGAGACAGTCGTCGTCGGACCAGACATAGAAGTTGCGCTCGGGCGAGCCGGCAGGAGCAAGACGCGCGGCCTGAAACCAGGGATGCTGGTCGGAGGTATGGTTGATGACCAGCTCGATCATGACCTGCATGCCGCGCTGATGGGCCGCGTCGAGGACCTGTTTGAAGTCGTCGATGGTGCCGTAGCTGGGGTTTACGTCAACATAGTTGGCGATGTCGTAGCCGTCGTCGCGCAGGGGCGAGGGAAAGAAGGGCAGCAACCAGATGCAGGTGACGCCAAGCTCCTGCAGGTAGTCTAACCGCGAGAGCAAGCCGCCAAAGTCGCCGATACCGTCGCCGTCGGAGTCGGCGAAGGCACGGACGTGCAGTTCGTAGATGATCGCGTCCTTGTACCACAAGGGATCGGTGGCGCTGCTGGCTTTCTTCACTCGGACATCTCCGCGGGTGCAGGTTCTTGGGTCAGTTTAGTATCGATTTCGGTTCCAGGTTCGCGCGTAATACGGAATACGTGTGCCGGCATCACGTCGGGACGCAACGCGACGTAGTTGCTGCGGCCATGCCACTGATAGTGCGCTCCGGTAAGCAGGTCTTCCACGTCAAACTGCTGTCCATGAGCGATCGCGAGCCGCTTCAGGTCGAGATCAATCCATCCCCCCTGTTCCTGTGTGGGATCAAGGTTGATCGCGACGAGAATGAGATTGTCACCGGAGACCTTGCTGTAGCAGAGAATATGCGGACTGTCGGCAGGATGAAAGTGAAGCGAGCCGTCACTTTGCAGAGCCGGGTTCTCGCGGCGGATTTGGTTGAGCCGCGTGATCAGAGGAGCGAGGCTGTGATGCGCTGCCCGATCCCAGCGGCGGATCTCGTACTTCTCGCTGTTGAGGTATTCTTCACTGCCGGGCTTGGCAGGCAGGTTCTCGCCGAGTTCGAAGGCCGGTCCATAGATGCCGTAGTTCGCGCCCAACGTGGCGGCGAGGATCAGCCGCTGCATGAACGCGGGACGGCCGCCGTTCTGGAGCGTGGCGTGCAGAATGTCAGGTGTGTTGGGCCACAGATTGGGGCGGAAGAAATCAGTGACCGGGGGCTTGGTGATCTCCTCGAAGTATTGCTGCAGCTCGGTGCTGGTGTTGCGCCACGTGAAGTAGGTATAAGACTGCGTGAAGCCGGCCTTGGCCAGCGAATACATCACGTGAGGACGGGTAAACGCCTCAGCCAGGAAAATAATGTCCGGATGCTGCTTGTGAATCTCCGCGATGCACCACTCCCAGAACGGCAGCGCTTTGGTGTGCGGATTATCGACGCGGAAGATGCGGACGCCATGATCGATCCAGTAGGCGAAGACATCGTGCAGCGCCTGCCACAGCGCAGGCCAACCTGGCGATTCAAAGTTCAGCGGATAGATATCCTGATACTTTTTGGGCGGATTTTCGGCGTATTGGATGGAGCCGTCCGGACGCTGGATGAACCAGTCGGGATGCTCGCTAACCCAAGGATGGTCGGGCGAACACTGGAAGGCAATATCGAGCGCAATCTCCATGCCGTGCACGTGTGACGCGGCGACCAGGCGCTCGAAGTCCGCGAGCGTGCCAAGCTGGCGATGAATCGCGGTGTGACCACCCTCATTCGAGCCGATGGCCCACGGACTGCCGGGATCCCCTTTGGTCGAGGCGACATTGTTATTGGGGCCTTTGCGAAAGGCGTTCCCGATGGGATGGATCGGCGGAAGGTAAAGGACGTCGAAGCCCATCGCAGAGATGTCAGGAAGAAGCGCCTCCACGTCCGCAAAGGTGCCGTGGCGATTGGGATCGGGAGATGTGGAGCGCGGAAATAATTCGTACCAGGTGGAGTAGCGAGCGCGTTCGCGGTCGACCCATAGAGGAAGATCCTGATGGTATCGCGTAATGACAGCGAGATCCGGATACCGATTGACCAGATCGATCATCTTGTCGCAACCCGGATATTCGTAGAGGTCCGTATTTTGATCGGCCACCGAGCGCAGCGAACTGAGAGTTTGATCCAGCAGTTTGGCGTCGCCACCCTTGGCGCGGGTCTTCACCTCTTCCAACAGGGCAGCGCCCGTGCGCAACGCCAGCGGTATGTTCTGTGAGCCGGTGACGGAGTCCGCTGCGAGATCGTGCTGGGCAGCGAGGCGCTTCTGCAGGTCGGAGCACCATGTGCCGAAGTGATCGACCCAAGCCTCGATCGTGTAGTTCCACGTTCCGAGCCTGTCCACCGTAAACGTCGCCGTCCACATGTCGTTCGTAAGCGCGATCATCGGCGTTGAATGCCAGTCACTTTCGCTTTCGTGGCGGAACAACAGGCGCCCCGCGACATGATCGTGTCCGTCGCCAAATATGGCAGCGGTGACCGTAACGCCATCGCCCAGCGTTCGCTTGGCGGGATAGCGGCCACAACTTACTCTTGGTTGCACCTCTTCAATAACGACGCGCTTGCGGCCCTCGACAGGTTTCATTCAACTCAATTCCAGAAAACTTTGTGGACGTTCGTATTTCGCTTTAATAAATTGTTGCTGTATGCATCCTACCGTTTATGGGCCAACCGCTTCTTATTAAGAGAGATGCGGATTGGGCCGTGTTCGTTGCTGTTGCATCGCAAGCCAGCCAAACAGAGATGAGGACGAATGGCAGAGCGCAAAAAAAGGGAAAAGGCTCTACTCCACGCCGCCGCAATCGAGGACTACTGCCTGATCGGCGACTGCGAGACGGCGGCGCTGGTCTCGCGCGAAGGCTCGATCGACTGGCTGTGCTGGCCCACATTCTCTTCCGGGGCGTGTTTTGCAGCGTTGCTGGGGACGCGTGATCATGGCTATTGGAAGATCGCTCCGGCAGGAAGGGTCACTGCAACGCGCCGGCAGTATAAGCCGCATACGCTGATAGTCGATACCACCTTCGAGACTCCGGACGGCGTGGTGTGCGTCACCGACTTCATGCCGCCGCGTGACGAAAACTCCAGCCTGGTCCGCATCGTGCGCGGCATTCGCGGGGAGGTGGCCATGCGGATGAACCTAGCCATTCGCTTCGACTATGGCCGCACGATACCGTGGGTCACGAGCGCCAACGGCGAATTGCGCGCTGTCGCCGGACGCGACATGGTGGTGCTGCAAACGAAGGCTCCGCTGCGCGGCGAAAAGATGACGACGGTGAGCGACTTTACAGTCAGAGCTCACGAGACGGCGACATTTACGCTGACGACCCTCTCTTCGCTCGCCGACGTTCCGCCCGAGACTCCTCCGGCGCGCGCTCTGGCCGAGACCCAGAGGCTGTGGACCGACTGGACGCAGCGCAACACCTACAATGGGCCGTACAAAGACGCCATCGAGCGGTCACTGATTACGCTGAAGGGGCTTACTTACAGGCCCTCCGGCGGAATCGTCGCCGCGATCACCACCTCGCTGCCAGAGAAGATCGGCGGGCCTCGCAATTGGGACTATCGCTATTGCTGGCTGCGCGACACCGCTTTCACGCTGATGGTCCTGATGCTGGCAGGCTACGAAGAAGAGGCCATCGCCTGGCGCATGTGGCTGCTGCGCGCCATCGCCGGCGCTCCCGATCAGGTGCAGACCATCTATGGCATCTGGGGAGAGCGGCAGATGGTCGAGTGGGAGGCATCGTGGCTGCCCGGCTATAAGAATTCCCGGCCTGTCCGCATCGGCAACGCCGCCGTCAATCAGTTCCAACTGGACGTCTTCGGTGAGGTGGCGGCGGCGCTGGCGAAGACGCCGGAGGGGGAAGAGAGCATCCGTGTTCCTGCGACCTCCTTGCAGGCCGCGCTGGTCAACCATCTTTGCGACGTGTGGCAAAAGCCGGACGAGGGGATATGGGAGACACGAGGCGGACGGCAGCATTTCACTTATTCGAAGGTCATGGCCTGGGTGGCGCTCGATCGCGCCATCAAGCATCACGAGCGCTTCGACGTCACCGGCAACGTCGCCCACTGGCGCAAGGTGCGCGATCAGATCCATAAGCAAGTCTGCGAGAAGGGCTTCAACAAAAAACTGAATAGCTTCGTGCAGTCCTATGGATCGAAGCAGCTCGACGCATCGTGTCTGCGGATCGCGATGGTCGGATTCCTGCCGCCCGACGATCCACGCATTCGCG
>Ga0207705_10001783_pt1 | contig 16966 bp, 15 predicted proteins | sample KBSC13metaG_FD_184314 | JGI IMG/M metagenome (GOLD analysis project Ga0207705, IMG submission 184314) | Corn rhizosphere microbial communities from Kellogg Biological Station, Michigan, USA - KBS C1-3 metaG (SPAdes) (version 2) | ecosystem: Host-associated > Plants > Roots > Rhizosphere > Soil ...
AGTAACTGCAGCGTCGCCTTCCGCGCCTGCACGATCTCCGGCGTTTCGGTGAAGAAGACTTGTCCCTCGGCGATCTGCGTGGTGCACGCCGTCTGCAGCTTGGGCACCTTCTCCTGCCGCACCACGCACATCCGGCACGCCGCCTGCAGGCTCAGCCCCGGATAGTAGCAGAACGCCGGAATCTCAATACCCGCCGCTTTACACACCTCAATCAGCAGCGATCCCGCCGGCGCGGTTAGCTTCTTGCCATCTACGGTAATGGTTACATCAGCCATCTTCGAATCTCTCGTTCCGCTCGCCGCCTACTGCTCGTGCGACTTCTGAATCAGAATCTGCTGGTCCGCGCTCCTGTGCTGGCTACGCGCATGAATCAGAACTCCCAGCACAACAAGCGCGAACCCAACCGCGGTCCACACCACAACCGTCAGCGCACGGCTGTTCATAGCCGGCTCAGTGCGCCGCTCCCGCCAGCTCCTGCTCTTCCGTCATCAGCGGTGTGCCGGCCTTCTTGCCGTCGATGTAATCCTCGAACTCTTTCCTGAACTTCTTCACGAAACCCAGCGTCGGCATCGCTGCCGCGTCGCCCAGCGGACAGAACGTCCTGCCCATCATGTTCTCCGCCAGGTACTGCACGTTGTCGATATCCTTCTTCTGCCCGCCGTCGTTATACACGCGCGTCAGCGTCTTTTTGATCCAATCCGTGCCCTCACGACACGGAATACACCAGCCGCAGCTCTCATGCTGGTAGAACTTGATCGTCCTCAGCGCGAACTCCACAATCGACACCGTCTCGTCGAGCACCACAATCCCGCCCGACCCCAGCATCGTGCCCGCCTTCCCCATCTGATCGAAGTCCAGGCCCACATCGATCTCGTCCGCCTTTAGCACCGGGCACGACGAACCTCCCGGCACCACGGCCTTCAACTGTTTGCCGCCCTTTACTCCGCCCGCTACCTCAAAAATCGCCTTGCGAAGCGAGTAGCCCATTGGCAGCTCATACACGCCTGGGCGCTCCACATGTCCCGAGATCCCGAACAGTCGTGTCCCGCCGTTCCGCTCAGATCCCAGCTTCGCGTACTCCTCGCCGCCCATCAGCAGAATGTGAGGGACCGACGCAATCGTCTCCGCGTTGTTGATCACCGTCGGGCCGCCATACAGACCAACCACGGCAGGGAAGGGAGGCTTGATCCGCGGCACGCCTCGCTTCCCCTCCAGCGACTCCATCAGCGCCGACTCCTCGCCGACCTCGTAAGCGCCCGCGCCCGTCTGCGTCACAATGTCGAAGTCCACGCCGTCTTTGCCGAAGATGTTCTTGCCCAAAAAGCCTTTCGCATACGCGTCAGCGACCGCCTTCTCCACAATCTTCAGCAGGTAACGGTACTCGCCGCGCAAGTAGATAAAGCCCATCTTCGCGCCGATCGCCAATCCGGCAATCATCGTGCCTTCGACTACCGAGTGCGGATCCTCGAGGAAGATTACATGGTCCTTGCAGGTCCCTGGCTCGGACTCATCGCCATTCACCAACACATACTTCGGCTTAGCCGACTGCTTCGGTACGAAGCTCCACTTCATACCGGTCGGAAACCCTGCGCCGCCGCGTCCCCGCAGCCCGCTGGCTTTCATCGTGTTGATGATCCACTCCGGCCCTTGCTCAATCGCGTTCTGGACCGCCTTGTAGCCATCCAGCTCGATGTACTTCTCAATGTCAGCCGCGCCCTTGCCATGGCGCCGTTTCAGCACAATCACCTCATCCGGATGCGAGACGTATCGCGGCATTACCTCACATCCTTTCCGCGGCCTGCTGCATAGTCCGCCAGAATGACGTCCACCTTCTCCGGCGTCAGCTCTTCGTGGAAGTCGTAGTTCACCTGCATCGCCGGAGCCCAGCAGCACGCCCCAATGCACTCCACCTCTTCCAGCGAAAACGTCCCGTCCGGCGTCACTTGCTTGTGTCCAACTCCCAGCTTTCGTTTGCAGTGGTCCAGGATCTCGTAGCCGCCGCGCAGCATACAGCTGATGTTCGTGCACACCTGAACGTTGTACCTGCCAGCCGGCTTTGTCCGCAGCATGGAGTAGTAGCTCAGCACGCTCCGTACATCCAGGTCGAACAGGTCGAGCCGCGTCGCAATCTCCTGGATCGCCGCCTCCGACACATACCCGATCTCGTCCTGCGCATACAGCAGCATCGGCACCAGCGCCGAGCGCTTCATCGGATACAGCGCCACCAGCCTGTCAAACCGCGCCGCCAACTCCGGCGAAAAGATCGTATTCGTCACTAACGCCATCGTGTTTCCTTCAAGATCGCCTTCATGCTGAGCCGAGGCGAAGAACCTGTACGTACTCTCGCCGCATCGCAGAACCTACACGCCCAGCATCAACTCCCGCGTCACCCGCTCCGCCGCGAAATCCATCTCATCCATCTCACCGTTCAGCTCGATCGTTCCATCCTCACGCAGCACAAAGCTCTCTCGGCCTCCATCGCTGCGCTCCATCCCGTCCTGCGTAAACCGAACCCACTTCGCTCCGGCCCGCACCACAATCACATCCTCGCCGAATTCAATCACTGCAAACTGATTGCTGTTCAGCCCGTGCGCCGCCGCATACGACCTCAGCAGCGAACCCCACGAAATCCAAAGTTCACGATGTACCGAAGGAAGCAGGTCCGATCCCTCACACGAGCAACTTGCAACTACCTATCAATCTCTCCCAACACAATATCGATTGACCCGATCACCGCCACGACATCCGCCAGCAAGCGCCCCTTGCACATCGTCTCCAGCGCCTGCAACGTCGCAAAACTAGGGTTCCGCATGTGCACCCGATACGGCTTGGCGGTCCCGTCCGAAACGACGTAATATCCCATCTCACCGCGAGGCGACTCAATGGCCTGATACACCTCACCGGCCGGCACGGCAAAGCCTTCCGTAACAATCTTGAAGTGATGGATTAACGATTCCATCTGCGTCTTCATCTGCTCGCGGTCGGGCAGCACAATCTTCGGAGCGTCCGCCGTTAGCCGTGTCGCCGGCATGCTCGTGAACGAATCCAACGCTTGCTGGCAGATGTTCACCGACTCGCGCATCTCCTGCATTCGCACTATGTACCGCGCCCACACGTCGCAGTCTGTCGAAACCGGTACGTTGAACTTGTACTTCTCGTAGCCCGAGTACGGCATATCCCGCCGCAGGTCCCAGTCGATCCCCGACGCCCTCGCAGGGGGTCCCGTCACACCCAGCGCAATCGCATCCTCCTTGGAGAGGTAGCCAACGCCCTTGATCCGGCCCATCCAGATCGGGTTTGCCGTCAGAAGGTTCTCGTACTGGTCTATCTTCTCCGGCATGTCGTTCAAAAACCGCTGCACCCACTCGGAAAAACCCAGCGGCGGCTCAAGCGCGATTCCGCCCACCCGGAAGTAGCTGGTCATCATTCGCTGACCCGAAATCGCTTCGAAAATCCGCAGTATCTCCTCGCGTTCGCGGAAGCAGTAGAGAAACACTGTGAGCGCGCCGATATCCATTGCGTGTGTGCCCAGCCACACCAGGTGAGACTGGATACGCGTCAGCTCATTCAGCAGCACACGCAGCACCTCAGCCCGCTCCGGCACCTCGATCTCCAGCAGCTTCTCCACGGCGAGGCAGTAGCAGAGATTGTTGGTCATCGGGCACAGGTAGTCGATGCGGTCTGTCAGCGGCACCACCTGCTGGTAAAACTTCGCCTCGCAGGTCTTCTCAATACCTGTATGCAGGTAGCCAATGTCCGGCGCCAGCGATACCACGCTCTCGCCATCAATCTCCAGCACCAGCCGCAGCACGCCGTGCGTCGAAGGATGCTGCGGTCCCATATTGAGCACCATCGAGTGCTCGCCAGTAGAGTTCACGCCGTGGCGCTGCGCATCGGCGATCACATCGTCGATGCCCGGAACGATCATGTCTGGTGCTGCGGTGGGCGCCATTATCTGTATCCCTCCACCGGGTAGTCCTTGCGGAGCGGGTTACCCTTCCAGTCGGGGGGCATCATGATGCGCGTCAGTCCCGGATGCCCCGAAAACTTCACGCCGAACAAGTCGAATACCTCTCGCTCATAGAAATTCGAAGACGGCCACACGCCCGTGATCGAATCCACCGTCAGGTCTGCCGAGTCCAGCCGCACCACAAGCCGCACCCGCTGCTTGAGTCCCAGCGACAGGACGTGATACGTGAGCTGCATCCGGGGCTCCTGCGGATACCAGTCCACCGCCGTCAGGTCCTCGAAAAACTCGAAACCGGCGGCCTGCACCGCCCTGCACCCCGGCACAATGTTCTCGCGGGCGACCGTAATGGTCAGCTCCTTGCGATCCCACTTTGCATCGGTAGCAAACTCACCAAGCGCAACCACCGCCTCGTTCCATGGGATTGCTGCGAATACCGCGTCTTTGCCGAAAAGAGATTCCTTCGGATACTCGCGCTCTCCGGTCGCGCTCGGTCCCGGCTCCGGCCCAGGATGCGGCCCCGGCGATTGCGCCGTCGGCCCGGGATTCGGGACGGGAAGGGGAGTGGGAGTGCCGCCCATTTACAGGTCTCCCTTATCGTTGGACCAGGTCAAAACGCCCTTTTTCACAACGTAGAACAGCCCGACAGCGACAAAGCCGAGGTACACCAGCATCTCCCAGAACCCAAACATCTTTGAGCCTGTGAGACCGGGAAGCCGCTTGAAGATGACTGCCCAGGGAAGCATAAACACCGCTTCCACGTCGAACAGGATGAACAGCATGCCGACCATATAAAAGCGGACGGAAAACCGTCCGCGAGCATCGCCTACCGGGTCCATACCGCACTCATACGCCCCAAGTTTCGTGCGGCTATTTTTATGCTTACCCACAAAAAACGAGGCTGCCACCATGCCCGCAGCCAGACCCAGAGCTACCAGAATCTGAAGCGCCAGCGGCAGGTAATTCCAGATGTACGGAATGTCGGTATGACTCGTCATGCGCCATCATTGAGACTAGAAGTGCGTCGGTCAAGTGTCAAGCAAATGCGCGGTTTGCGCGATGTTCGGACGCTAACGCCAGAAGCCGAGATACCAGTTCACAATCTGCTGTCCGGCCATTGCAGCGAACAACCCGCCTGCCCCAAGGAAACTTCCGAATGGAAGCTTCGATTTAGAGGTGGCTCGCCGCGTTGCCAGCAGCACCAGCGCATATATCGTCGCGGCCATCACGCCAACGAAAAACGATACCAGTGCTCCTCCAAACCCCAGGAACGCCGCAATCATTGCCAGCAGCTTCACATCGCCGAGGCCCATGCCCTGCTGCCCGCGCAACGCTTTGTATGTCCAGCGAATCACCAGAAGGATCAGCGCCGCACCTAGGATCGCCGTAACCCGCTCCAGCACCATAGCCTCGGTCCCGGTCAGAAAGACATTCCCGCGCGCTTGAAAGCTCCCCGGGCTCGACATCCGCCACTGCCGCGTCGTGTTCAGCACGACGTCACCCGTCCCACTTGGGTTGAAGCCTGCCTGCACGCACAGCAACCCAAACCCAATCGCAATCCCCGTCAACGTGAACGCATCCGGCAGGCGCTTCGTCCGCCAGTCCATCACAATCAACCCAATCAGCAGAAACCCGGCGGCTGCAATCGCCGCTGCATCCAGCATCAGTGGTATCGCTGAGCCTGTTTGTCGAACCGCCTCAGCTTCGGGCGCAAACCACACTCGCCACACCAGCCTCGCCGACATCGCGAACCAGACTCCTACCGCCAGTTCCACCGCGGGGTAGCGCCAGGAAATTCGCTGACCACAATCCCGGCAACGCGCCCGCAGCACTGCCCAACTCAGAACCGGAACGTTGTCATACCACCGAATTGGATGGCCGCATCCGGGGCACCGCGACCGGGGCTTCACCACCGACTCATGCTCCGGAAGTCGGGAGATGCAAACGTTCAAAAAACTGCCAAACAGCAGCCCAACCAGAAACCCCACCAGCTCGAACCAGCTCGCCGTGCTCACGCGCCCAGTATATGGCGATCAATGAGGAGAGTTAGCCAACGTGGCCAGCGCTCCGCGCGAGAGAGGCCGACGACTTCTCAAAAACACGAAGCCCGCACTGGTGAGTGCGGGCTTCGTCGGTGATCTGTTGAGATTGACCTGAGGCGCCTTTCTCAAACGGGCCTCGGCGTGGAGTTTCGTACCGCCAGGACTAGAGCAAAGACGCGCTCTAAGCCTCAGTCACCTCACGTACCGTGCAACTGTTACAGTCAATTTTCATAGGCTTGGACCATCCTCCTTTCCCGTGTAGCTCTATTTTATCGAGTCGTCATTCGGCTCGCAAGCTCCACTCGCGCGATAGCAATCTCCTTGCAAGTGCACTCTGCGGTGCAGGCAATCCGCCTTTTGTCTCGTGCGTAAGATGCACGCCTAAGAATCCGATTAATCCCGCATTTTCCACTCCAAACCAGCTCCACCTATTGACACCCGATTTAAAATGAAGAGTAGGGGCAAAGTTGAGGAGCGAGGCGCGTACGCCTGGCCCTCACTCCCGAGCCACCGAGCTAAGTTCTTTGAAACGGATACTTTGTAGCTAACCCGTGTGAATTGGCCACTTTGCCGGTGTACCCCGCCGCTAAGTTTCTTAGATCGAATACTTTAGGACTTTGTGGAGGGGTAGGGGACGACACAGAGTACGCCGCATGACGGCCGTTCGCCCGCCCCCGAAAGTTGGAATCGCCGTGGCGGTAAACTGGAGATATGGATGCCTTGGTGATTGCTGGTCGCGCGTTTGAGTCTCGCCTGATTGTTGGAACCGGGAAGTACAAGGACGGCAAAGAAACGCAGGCAGCAATCGAGGCCTCCGGTGCGGAGATGGTGACTGTCGCGGTGCGGCGAGTGAACCTCGACCGCTCGAAGGAGTCGCTGCTGGATTTCATCGATCCGCAACGCTACTTCCTGCTGCCGAACACCGCCGGCTGCTTCACAGCAGAGGAAGCGATTCGGGCGGCCCGGTTGGGCCGAGAAGTCGGGATTTCCGACTGGGTGAAGATCGAGGTGATCGGCGACAAGGCCACCTTGTACCCGGACATCCAGGCGACGCTCGAGGCAACGCGGGTACTCGTGAAGGAAGGCTTCACGGTCCTGCCGTACACGTCGGACGACATCGTCTATGCCAAGCGGCTGATTGATGCGGGAGCGGCGGCTGTGATGCCTCTGGGTGCTCCGATTGGCAGCGGCCTGGGGCTGCGGAACACGGCGAACCTGCGCATCCTGCGAGAGCTGATTACCGAGGTCCCGCTGATCGTGGATGCCGGTGTGGGCACCGCATCCGACGCGACGGTCGCAATGGAGATGGGCTTCGACGGCGTGCTGATGAACACGGCCATCGCTGAGGCTCATAACCCAGTGCTGATGGCTGAGGCCATGCAGCATGGGGTAATGGCAGGCCGGCAAGCGTACCTGGCAGGCCGGATGCAGCGCCGGCTATATGCAACGGCCTCAAGCCCGCTGGACGGGATATCGGTTTCGCCATAGGTCGCACCGGAGAACTCAGCAAACGGCAGGCAGTATCCCGCTCTTTTGCAGTGAGGTACAGCGTTGAGTTGTCTGTGTTGTTTGTTGGCTGGCTGGCGTAGACTCTGACCACACGTTATGCGGGTTTTTGGGATCGACTGCGGGACGGAGTTTACCGGCTACGGTGTGGTCGAGATGGACCACGACGCCAGACTTCCGCAGCTGACGCATGTGGCGGCGGGCACGATCCGGCTGAGCAAAAAAGACAAGACGCCGCAGCGGCTGGCGCAGGTGTTTGCCGAGTTGACCGCGCTGATGGGGCTGTATGAACCGGAGTGCGTTGCAATCGAGGAGGTGTTCTTCTCGGCGAATGCGAAGTCGGCGTTGAAGCTCGGGCAGGTACGAGGTGTGGCACTGCTGGCCGCGGCGACATGTGGGTTGCCAGTAGCGGAGTATGCGCCGCTCTCGGTGAAATCTTCGGTGGTGGGATATGGGTTGGCGCAGAAGAAGCAGGTTCAGTTCATGGTGACGCGGCTGCTGGGGCTAGATACGGCGCCGGAGTCGGCCGACGCCGCGGACGCGTTGGCGATTGCGATCTGCCACATTCACTCGGCAGAAACGCAACGGGCACAAGAGGGAAAGCGATGAGGCTCGTGGGATGGATGTACTCGGCGGGTCTGTTGGTCTCTGCGTGTGGACTTTTGCCCGCGCAAGAGCCGGCCGCGGTAATAAAGCCGACTGTGGAGACGACGACGAAGCGGCAGGTATCCTTTACGTTCGACCGCAAGGGAATGGCGGTGGGTCACTACCGGCTGATCGTCGATGAGAGCGGCAGCGGGAAGTACGAGGGAACTGAAGTCCCAATTGCGACCGCTTATGGACATCCGGTGAGTCAGTCGGCGGTGCCGTTCCAGCACACCATTACCATTTCGCAGGCGACGTCGCAGAAGATCTTCTCGATGGCTGAAAAGCTGAACCGATTCAACCTGGCGTGCGCGTCGAAGCTGAAGAACATTGCCGATACCGGCACAAAGACGCTGGCCTATGAAGGCCGGGATGGGAACGGAAACTGCACCTACAACTACAGCGAGAACAAAGACGTGCAGACGCTCACGGACCTCTTTCAGGGAATTGCCGAGACACTGGATTTTGGGCGACAGCTCGATCTCCTGCGCCGCTTTGACCGCCTCGGGCTGGATGCGACGATGAAGTTCCTTACCGATGAGGTCTCGTCAGGCCATGCCCTTGAAATTGGAAACATAGAAAAGTCACTGCGCTCGATTGCTCAGGATCCGGACGTGATGGCCCGAGTGCGAAACAGGGCGACAACGCTGTTGAACCAGAGTTCTGGCGGAGCCGCGAAGCCATAACCCAGGCGAGGACCGTCCTGCTTGAGTTTTTTGCGCCTGAGAACCGTTTGCATCCAAAGGAGTAACCGGCCTCAGTTGCCTCAGGATGGGTGTGAACCCGATACTGGGAGATGGAGCGGGAAAGGTCGAACGAGTGCTCGAAAAGGTACTGATCGTTGAAGACGAGGCGCATGCCCGCACAGGGTTGACGGAGCTGGTGGCCGCATGGGGTTTCCGTGCGGAAGGCGCCGCAGACGGTGTAGAGGGGCTGGAGCGCATACGGCAGTGGTCACCCGGAATTGTGGTGACCGATCTGAAAATGCCGCGGATGGATGGGATGGAGCTGCTGGCGCGGGTGCGTGACCTGCCGGAAAAGCCCGTCGTGATCATGCTGACGGCGCAGGGCTCGATCGAGTCTGCCGTAGAGGCTATGCGGATGGGGGCATATGACTATATCCCCAAGCCGATCGACCCAGTGCGGCTGAAAACGATCCTGCAGAACGCGAATGCGCAACGAGAGGTGGACGCAAGCAAGCAGGCTGAACCGGCGCGCAAGCCATCGCAGGAGGCGGGCGAGCTGGGACCGCTGGTGGGCTCGTCGGAGCAGATGCGGGCAATTTATCAGATGGTGGAGCGGGTGGCCCCGTCCAATGTGTCGGTGCTGGTGACAGGCGAGAGCGGCACGGGCAAGGAGTTGGTGGCGCGGTGTTTGCACGATCTGAGTTCGCGGCGGAACAAGCCGTTTGTGGCGGTGAACTGCGCGGCCATTCCGGAGACGCTGATCGAGAGTGAGATCTTTGGGCATGAGAAGGGGGCCTTTACTGGCGCGGTAGAGAGGCGAGCCGGGTGCTTCGAACTGGCGGAGGAGGGCACGCTCCTGCTGGACGAGATCGGAGAGATGCCGATGGCAACCCAGGCGAAGCTGCTCCGCGTACTGGAGGACCGCAAGCTGCGAAGGCTGGGCAGTAAGGCCGAGACACCGGTCGATGTCCGCGTAATTGCCGCGACCAATAAGGACGCGCAACACGCTGTTGCAAGCGGTCAGTTGCGCGGTGACCTGTTCTATCGACTCAACGTGTTCAACATCCAAATGCCGCCTCTGCGGGAGCATACGTCGGATATTCCGGAGATTGCTGCGAGGATGATCGAGGACATGAATCAGAGGCACGGCTGCTCCGTGACGGGTGTTGCGCCGGAGTTAATGGACCGTCTGATGAAGTATGAATGGCCAGGCAATGCGCGCGAGCTGCGGAATACGATTGAACGCGCGACCATTCTGGCGCATACCGGACAATTGCGGAACGAGCACCTTCCGCTACACTTCGGGGAACCGGGTTACGCCACGCGGGTTGCGCCCATGGTCGGCGGAGTGGTCGTGCCGGAAGCGCCGGGTGCATCGGCGAACTATAGGGACGACGATCGAACGGTGCACGTTGAGGTGGGTACAACGGTGGACGAGGCGGAGCGGCAGCTGATTCTCAAAACTCTGCAGTCGACGCACAATAACAAGACAAGGGCTGCCGAAATTTTGGGAATCACGACCAAGACGCTGCAAAACAAGCTCAAGGAGTACTCGAACGCGGGCTCTGGAAACGGCGGCTCCCGGAACGACACTCCTGCAGCTGCGACGGAGTAGCCGATGCGGCTGCGCACCAAGCTTGTGCTAACCGCCAGCATGCTAACGTTCGCCATCGTGCTGGTGCTGGCGGTTGTATTTCTCGGTGAGCTGCTGCAGCAGCGAGTGGACACGACTGCGCTGGACAATGAGGTGTTAGCGCAGGAGGTGCTGCTCTCAACGCGGCAGGCGCTTGAGCCGCTGCAGCAGGCGACGTTGCAGATGAAGCCCGGACAAACCGCGGATGAGGCGCTCCACGATGCGGTTGTCGACGCGTTACGCAGCAGCGACGACCTGATGAGCACCATGAACGGCATCGTGCGCTATTCAAAGACGGTGCAGGATGTGAGCGTCACGGACGCGCACGGGTTCACGATCGTTTCTACCGATCCGGATGCGTTGAACCAACGTGCGCCCTACAGAGACGGTTTCGCGAGTATTCGCCAAGGCAACGCGTGGTACCAGATTCGGCAGGTATTCGGGAAACCACGCGTAATAGATATCTCCAAGTCACTGGAGCGGAACCATATGCCGTTCCTTGTGGTGCATGTGGGGATTCGCTCAACCTTTTTGCGCAATGCGTACGAACCGTGGCTGAGAGATGCGCTGAAGGTTGCGATCCTGGCGATCCTGGCCTCGGTGCTCGCAGCGGCGCTGCTCTCGACGGTGGCGTTGCGGCCACTGGAGTCGATCGGCCAGCAGCTGGAGCAGCTAACGCTGGCTCACGCGGATGCCGAAATTTCGGAGGAGTCCAAGAAATTGCTGGACGCTTCAAAGGTCGATGCAGTTGGGCGCGTAAACCTGACGATCGACCGACTGGGCAGGGAGATGCGCAGTCGCGAAGCAGGATATACCGCGCTCCAGGCCAACCTGAACCAGATGCTCGACACGCTGCGGGATGGCGTGATGCTGGTGGCGCCCGACCGGCGGGCGGTCATGATTTCTGACGCGGTGGCGCACTTCTTGGAATCCCCGGAGACAGAGGGGCCGCCCGCTGTGGACGAGATGGTCGGAATGAAGCTGGAGGAGATCTTTTCAGACAGAACGAAGCTCGGCGCGGCAGTACTGACGGCGTTCGACCGGCACGCGCAGATTTCAGCGGAAACAGTTACGCTGGAGGACGGCCGCCAGGTGCAGATATCGCTCGACAGGATCGGAGACGGACGCAACGGAAATGGGCGGGGTGAACGTCAGGAATTCGGTACGCTGCTTACGCTGCGCGACACAGGAACAGCGCTTGAGCTAGAACAGGAGCTCGAAGTCTCGCGCCGGCTGGCCGCGATTGGCAGCCTGACAGCCAATGTGGGCCACGAGGTAAAAAATCCAATAAACGCTATGGTGGTGCACCTGGAGCTGCTGCGAAGCAAACTAGCATCGGGTCGCCTGGAGCGCGAAAGCGCACAGAAGCACGTTGATATTCTGGCAGACGAGATGCACCGTCTGGACCGCGTGGTGCAGACGCTGGCGGATTTTTCCCGGCCGATGGAGCTCGAGCTGCGAGAGCATGACCTGCGGCGCGTGGTGGAGCAAACGATCGAGCTTGCCGGCGCCGAGTTTACCGAGCACGGAGTGACGATCGAAAAGGATCTGCCTTTGGCAGCGGTGATGGTCCGGGTGGACGCCGAGTTGCTACGGCAGGCGCTGCTGAATCTGCTGCTGAACGCGATGCAGGCCATGCCGGACGGTGGCGTGGTCCGGGCGTCGGTACGGCGGGACCAAAGGATTGCGATCGTCGAGATCGCGGATAATGGTATCGGCATTCCGGCCAATCTGCTGCCACGCATCTTCGACCTGTACTTTACGACGAAGCCCAAGGGGAGCGGGATCGGGCTGGCGATGACGTATCGGATCATGAAGCTGCATGGCGGCACGATGGATGTGCGGTCGGAGGCGGACCCCGGCTCACCGAACCGGGGCACGGCCTTCACGCTGCGGATTCCACTGTCACTAGCTGGGGCCGAACGCGGACATCTGATTGGGAGCACGCAAACCGCGGCGAGCAGCGTAGAAACAACTAAGATGGGACGCAAGGAGATAGCGTGAAGATCAGCCGCGTGTTCGACGAGCGGGTGAGCAGAGATGGAGTTCGTATCGGCAGGGTGCCGTACGTCTGCGCTCTGCTGACGCTACTTCTGGCCGGGTGTGCGCACAAGCAGGTGAGGGTGCATATCCCCGTTGCATTACCGGTGGATTTGGAGACGGCCACGCAACCTGACGACGAGATTGAGCCAGTTCCCGAACCCGATATTGCACCGTTGCAGTGGCCCGAGCCTCCGCGGCCGCCGGTGAGGCGGCGGGTTCCACCCCGCGAAGACGTGGGAGGAGCCCAGCCGAGCGAGCCCGCGCCGCCTGAAGTAACCATTGGAATGCTGTCACCGGGAGGCGAGGCGACGGCGCAGAGCCAACAACAGGCGCGTGACTTGATTGCGTCTACTGAGCGGAGAATCATCGCTCTCCCGCCGAGAGTTGCGAGTTCACAGCGGTCTGAAGTACGGCAGGCGCGCGATTTTCTAGATAAGTCAAAGAAAGCGTTGAACACAGGGGACGCAGACGGCGCGATGAATCTGGCGAATAAGGCGAGGCTGCTGATGGACGAGTTGGAGCGTCGATGAGGCGTTGAGGCCGGACAAACTGCGGCGTCGAGCCGTGCGCTTTGTTAGCGGAGTTAGGCCTCAGCTCCGTGACATTTTTTGAACTTCTTTCCAGAGCCACACGGACATGGATCATTACGGCCGACCTTTTCACCGGTGACGCGCGGGGAGTTGCCATTGGTGCCGCTTGAGGTGGAGGCGGCGTGCGCGTGCTCAAGCTCGCGCTTCTTCTTCCGCTGGAACTCACGCTCGAGTTCGTCGATGGTAGTCGAGGGAGCCCGGGTTGGTATGGGCACAGGAGCGTGCTGCGGTGCACCATCCATGGGCAGGGTCGCCTGTTCGGCGGGCGTCCGGCGCTGACTCGCCGCTGGACCGGAGGGCAGAGTAGGCATATTGGCCGGGCGAGGCTGCTGGGACTGCGCCTGCATCTGGGCCTGAACCATTGCCTGTGCCCGCTGCATCTGCTCTACCGTTTCGATTGGCTGGCCGTCGGGGCCGATGATCTGCATGCGGAAGAGATGACGCGCGGTGTCCTGCTGGAACTGCAGCATCATCGCCTCGAACATATCGAAGGATTCCTTCTTGTACGCGACGAGTGGATCCTGCTGCGCGTAGCCGCGGAGGCCGATGCCCTCCTTGAGGTGATCCATTGCGAGCAGATGGTCTTTCCACAAGCCATCTAGAACCGAGAGCATGACAATGCGCTCGTGGTACCGCATGGCGTCGGCGCCGAGGATCTGTTCCTTAAGTTCGTAACGGGAGCGGAGCTTCTCGAAGATTGTCTCGCCGAGCTCGTGGCGATTCAGTGACGGGCCATCAATGGCCTCGGGACCGTCCTTGAAGTTGGCGCCGAAGGTATCGAAGATGTTCGAAAAGATGGCGTCATAGTTCCACTGCTCCGGATGGTCCTTCTCAGGGGCATGTTCGTCGAGGAAGCTGGAGAGAATGGTCGAAACGTAGTCCTCGGTGATGAGCTGTTTCTGGTCGACACCCTCCATGAGCTGGCGGCGAAGCCCGTAGACGGCTTCGCGCTGTTTGTTCATGACATCGTCGTACTCGAGGACGTGCTTGCGGGACTCGAAGTTCTGAGTCTCGACAGCTTTCTGCGCAGCTTCGATGCGCCGAGAGATCATTTTGCTCTCGATAGGCACGCCCTCTTCCATGCCGAGGCGCTGGAGAAGCGTGGAGACCCACTCCCGTGCGAAGATTCGCATGAGATCGTCTTCCAGCGAGAGGAAGAATCGCGAGGCTCCGGGATCACCCTGACGTCCGGCGCGGCCGCGCAGCTGGTTGTCCACACGACGGGACTCGTGGCGCTCGGTGCCGACGATGTGCAAGCCACCAGCAGCGATAACGTCATCGTGCTCCTTGTCGGCGTTCGCCTTGTGGACGGCGAGCGTCGAGTCCCAGAGCTCCAACGAGGTTTCGAACTCCTGGCCGGAGTAGTAGAAACGAATCATGCCGGGACCAGCAGTGGGCGAAATTGCGCCCTCGGCAGCGGAAACAGCACGCGCCTGCTGCTTGCGCACGAGCTCCTGGCGCGTCATGAACTCAGGGTTGCCGCCAAGGAGGATGTCAGTGCCGCGACCAGCCATGTTCGTGGCAATGGTGACCATGGCCAGTCGCCCTGCCTGAGCGACGATCTCGGCTTCCTTCTCATGGAATTTGGCGTTGAGAACGACGTGGCGGACGCCTTTCCGCTTGAGTATCTCGGAGAGAAGTTCGGATTTCTCAATGGAGGTAGTGCCGACGAGAACGGGCTGCTTCTGCTCATGCAGGCGAACGATTTCATCTGCTACCGCGAAGTATTTCTCTTTCGAGGTGCGGTAGACGATGTCCGGGTTCTCGATGCGACGCATCGGGCGGTTGGTGGGGATGACAACGATATCAAGCTTGTAGATCTTGTCGAACTCAGCGGCCTCAGTCTCAGCAGTACCCGTCATGCCGGAGAGCTTCTTGTACATGCGGAAATAGTTCTGGAAAGTAATGGTCGCGAGGGTCTGGTCTTCCTTGCGGATGACGACGCCTTCCTTGGCTTCGACGGCCTGATGGAGACCGTCCGACCATCGGCGTCCAGGCATGAGGCGGCCAGTGAACTCGTCGACGATGATGACTTCTCCGTCCTTGACGACGTACTCGACATCACGCTTGTACAGGTGGTGGGCCTTGATGGCTACTTCGACGTGATGCTTGAGATCCCAATTTTCCGGGTCGGCGATATTGCCGATTCCGAGCAGCTTTTCAATTTTTTCCCAGCCCTCGTCTGTAACCGTGATGGCTCGGGCCTTCTCGTCAACGACGAAGTCGCCAGTCCAGGTCTTCGTCTCCAGAGTTTCGATCAGCTCGCCCTGCTCGAGCTCTGGGATGATGAGGTTGACACGCTGGTATTTGTCGGTGGTCTGATCGGTCGGCCCGGAGATGATGAGCGGAGTACGGGCCTCATCGATGAGGATGGAGTCGACCTCATCGACGATGCAGTAGTAGTGACCACGCTGCACCATATCCCTGAGCTCGAACTTCATGTTGTCGCGCAGGTAATCGAAGCCGAACTCGTTATTGGTGCCATAGGTGATGTCGGCCGCGTAAGCCTCGCGGCGCTGTTCGTCCGATAGATCATGCACGATCACGCCGACCGATAGGCCCAGGAAGCCATAGATCTTGCCCATCCACTCCGCGTCGCGCTTGGCGAGATAGTCATTGACGGTAACGACATGAACGCCGTGACCAGCGAGCGCATTGAGATAGCAGGGAAGTGTGGCAACAAGCGTCTTGCCTTCGCCGGTCTTCATTTCGGATATCTTGCCGGAGTGCAGGACCATGCCGCCGATGAGCTGGACGTCGAAGTGCCGCATGCCGACTGCACGTATGCCCGCCTCGCGTACCACAGCGAAGGCCTCAGGCAGAATCTCGTTGAGTGCGGCTTGCTCAGCTGCGCGGATGGCGTCGGCTGCGCCCTCGGCGGAGGGGTCGATCTTTTCAGAGGCGACGCGATCGGCGACGCGCTGGCGAAACTCAGCGGTTTTGGCGCGCAACTGATCGTCCGAGAGCGACTTTAACGAGGGCTCAACGGCGTTGATCTGCGCGACGGCGGGAAGCATGCGCTTGACCGCCCGCTCGTTGCTGGTTCCGAATACTTTTGCGAGTGCTTGGTTGAACAAACTGACGTCCTTAAGGGTTCCCGGGCGAATAGAAGCCCATTTGCAAGTTTACGCGATTGTGGCGTGTAAGGGGCAGCGGAGCACGCGCTCGGCTTTGCTATTGCGAAGGGGCCTCGTACCGGCGCATGAATCGGCACGTTGCGACCGACGGTATGAGCAGGCGAGGCTTACATTTTGTCTGGGCCGGCTCCTGACAGGGGCTCGGCTCTAATATTCGGTTTCACCTGTGGCGCTGGCGCCGATTCATAGGCAGGAGGCTTCGGAGGCGCCAAATACTGCGCGAGCGGCGAGTTGGCGTTCCTGAGAGCGGTGACTACCGAGGCAGCGTTCATCTCCGCACCGACTGCGCTGGTGTGCGTGTGATCAATGGGGAAGAGCAGGCGGGTCGTTTCCGGCCCAAGATATTCAAATTTATCGGCTGCTACGCTTGCCATGTCAATGACAGGAACGTGCTCGGCAGCGCCTACCTCGTACTCATAATCTCGGAAACCCATGTCGCGTTCAATGTGAAGCTTGCCGTCAGGACCAAAGGTCCAGATGTCACGTACGGTGACGGTGAGCAGGATGGGAGCGGCTCCTTTGGCGCGCGTATCCGCGATGTACTTCCGGAGATACCAACCATACGTGTGCAGCGTCTCGACGGTCTTGCGGGCCAGAGGGCCGATGGTGAATGGCACAGCAACCGGAATTTCTGCCGTCTCGTCTCCAATGCCTTTACCGCTGCCGCGCCCGCGGAAGGCATCCGAGACCGGAGTGCCGCCGTCGTTATGGCCCATT
>Ga0207705_10001785_pt1 | contig 16955 bp, 6 predicted proteins | sample KBSC13metaG_FD_184314 | JGI IMG/M metagenome (GOLD analysis project Ga0207705, IMG submission 184314) | Corn rhizosphere microbial communities from Kellogg Biological Station, Michigan, USA - KBS C1-3 metaG (SPAdes) (version 2) | ecosystem: Host-associated > Plants > Roots > Rhizosphere > Soil ...
CGTCCCGCTGGCCGACGACGGCTGGGCCGCCCAGGTCCTCGCCAGCGGGACGCCGCTCTGCGTGGTCGATGTCGAGCAGGGCCTCAACGCCGCGCGCTCCGTGACGGGTTCGCCCGTCGGCAGCCTGAGCGATGGCGACCTGCCCATCCCCGGCGTCCGCTCCCTTCTCGCCGCGCCGCTCATGTCGCGCTCCGCCGCCGAGGGCTTGATCGTTGTCGGCAGCCGTCTCCCTGGCGTCTACACCGCCCACGACGCCGAGATGCTCGCCGCCGTCGCCTCGCACGCCGCCATTTCGCTGGAGAACGCCTGGCTCTTCGAAGACGCAAGTCGGCGTGCCCAGGAAGCGACCGCCATCTACGAGCTCTCGCAATCCGTCGGCGCGACCCTACAGCTCGACCGCGTCCTCGACTTCGTCGCCGACAGCGTCCTCGGCCTCCTGCACGTCGACAAAGTCGCCCTCTTTCTCCACAACGAACGCGCAAACCGCCTCGAAATCAAGATCGCCCGAAACCTCACCGACGAAGCTGTGATCTCGATGCAGCCCAAACTGGGGGAGGGGATCGCCGGCTGGGTCATGGAGTTTGAGACGCCGACGGCCGTTCAAGACGTCAGCGCCGACCACCGAAATCGGTCGTGCCCGATCGACCAGGAAGGCGTCGTCTCCCTCGTCAGCGTGCCGATCGCCGTCGGCGACAGCGTCGTCGGCGTCCTCCACGCCATGAGCAGCCGCCGCCGTCTCTTCACGGTCGGCGAGATGGAATTGCTGTACACCATCGCCAACCAGGTCGGCGCGTCCATCGTCAACGCCCAGATGTACGCCGAAGCCCGCCAGAAGAAAGAAGAGCTGAGAACCTCGGTCCGCCGCGTCGCCCGCGCCCTCGGATCGCTCACCGACTTCGACAAAGGCGCACAGATCATCGCCGACCTCGCCGTCGAAATGGTCGAGGCCGACCGCAGTATCGTCTACACCCTGGCGATTGGAAACCGCATCACGCCCCGGGCCGCGTCCAACTTCAAGCAGGTCTCGGCCTTGATCGGCTCCCCCGTCGCCCGCACTCCCAACGCCGCCGCGGCCTGGGTGGCGAAGCGCGGCCGCAGCCTGATGATCGACGACATCGAGAAAGAGTCGCGCTTCACCTGGCCCGACTACGCCATGCGCGATCGCATCTCCAGCTACCTCGGCGTCCCCCTCAAGCTCGGCAAGGACACCGTTGGCGTGCTCGAAGTCTACAGCCGCGAACCCCGCCGCTTCACCGCCGACGAGGTCCGTTCACTGCTCACCTTCGCCAGCCAGGCAAGCGTTGGCCTGAAGAATGCCCTGCTGATCGAGCAGGCCGCACGTCGCAAGAACGAGCTCAACGTGCTGGGCGAACTGAGCGGACGCCTCCTCACCGCCGTCGACATCGAGGCCCTCTGCCGCGAGGCGCTGGAGCTTCTCTGCACCGCGTCCACCAGCGACATAGGCCTCTTCCGCACCTACGGCGGCAGCGACCTCAAGATCGGATATCGGGGCTCCAACGCCGTGAGCGACGATGTACAGCAGGAATCGACCGCCGTCGAGGCAGCACTGTCTGAACTCGTCGACTGGGTGCGCAGCTACGGAGCGTCCGCGCAAATCCCATCGTCCACCGGACCCAGCGGAGAGATCGCCGCTATCGCCGTACCTGTACGTAAGGGGACCGGAGAGACAGTCGCCTCCATCGCCCTCGCCCGCGTGCCCCCCGGCAATGAGTTCGACGACGACGACAGACGCTTCCTCGAAACCGTCGCCAACCTCTTCGCCGCCCGCCTGGGTTGATCACTCCGGGTGGCATGCCCATAGTCCTGGATGGGTATGATGTCACAGACCGGCTATGTGAACCGTGCAACCGCCGGATCAGATCCTATCGTAGGACAGGCGTCCCTGCCTGTCGCGCGGCGAAGCCGCCTCTGGTTCCCTCTCCTTTGCAAGGAGAGGGTGAGGTTTCCTACTGGCCGGCAATCGACGGAATCTCCCGGTGACGTCACCCGACCCACAGGGATCACGCTCCAATGGTAATTGGCAATTCCCGCTGCCCGTTCCGACGGGTAAGGGGCACGCCGGAATTTCGTACGGAGGCGCAGGCCCGAACCTGGTATAATCGCTAAGAGTGAGGGCTGCGGTGTTGGATCGTTCATACAGTTCGTATGTTGTTACGGAAACAGCCCTTCTTGAGAAGCAAGCCCAGCACGCGCAGTGCCTGCCATGTCAAGCGGAAACCGCTCTGCTCGCGCCGGACGCCCCAACGCTAGTTGGTTACGAATACAAATAATCTGAATGCAATAGGATATCATGCCCGAGTCCAGCACGCCTACCGACACATCAGCGAGCTCTAAGGAAGAAGCCGCAACCGGCACGCAATCCTCCAATGGATCGTCGTCGTTCAATCTGGAGGCCCTAAAGTCCGTCACGTCGACCGCCGATGTGGTCGCAGAAGGTGACGAGCCAGCCCCGCCACGCAAGGTGTACGAATCGACACTCTTCGCGGACCGAAAGTCCCGTCGCGCACCGTCGTCGATCATTCTTTTCGCAATCATAGCGGTGGCCGGCATTCTGGCCTACATCGTTTACGCTCCGCACCCGCGTCGACATGTCGTGAGCGTCGGCAAGATGGTATACGCGGCGTCCGATACGGCCGGCGGCAGCTCCAAGATCTACGTTGCCAATGTCGACGGCTCCGGTGCGCAGGTCCTGGCCCCGTCGGCGGCAATCGACGACTCCCCGGCCTTCTCGCCGGACGGGAACCAGGTAGCGTTTATCTCGACCCGTCAAGGCTCAGATCGCCAGGTGTTCCTGATGGATGCCGACGGGCAGAATATCCAGCAGATCACACGCAACTCAGGGTCGAAATCCAGCCCGAGCTTCGCATTATCGACGGGATGCCGAGTCATCGGCTTTGCGTCTAGCGGCACACTTTATGCAGCCGACACCGCCGCGGGTGAGATCGATCAGCTCTTCCCCGAGCCACCGAAGAACAACTCGCACGGCGTCGCACAGGGGCAAACAGACACCAGGCCGGATGATGCCAAACTTTCTGTCGGGCTCTACGCCTTTGCCCCCAAAGCCGCCGACAAAGACCACCAGGCCACGGCGGTCGTAGTGAACGACGGAGCTGAAGAAGGATTTGGAGTTCTTCCGCAATTCGGCGGCGCCCTCAAGCAGCTGCACGGTTCATTCAACGGCCAGGACGCTCCGATGCCGCCTGGCGCCAATGTCACCATGGGCTGGACACAGGACGGCGGCCTGATCGCCGTTGCCATGACCGGAATCATGATGCCGAAGTCGTCGGACAAGGCTCCGGCCCCCCAGATCTCGGGGCTGTTCCTCACCGACGCTTCCGGCCAAGTACAGCGTGCCCTCGTCGGAATGGCCATCAACAACGAGGACAAAGTTAGTCTCGCGAATCTCCTGGGGCACTTAGGGCTCCCAGTCCAGCAGACCGCCTTGATTCAGGGAGCGGCGCATCACCTCGTCGGGCCCGAGCATCCCGTTTTTTCGCCCGACGGTGACCAGGTCTACTTCGAACTTTGGGATCAGACGGACGTCGCCACCAGGGAATGCAAGGGACTTTACAAAGTGAGTATCTCAGGCGGTGAGGTGCCGGAGCTTGCGATAGCCGGAAACGTCGAAGGCACGCATTTCACCCGTGACGGCAAGTCGATACTCTACCTGACGAAGCGCGCCGACGGGGGCCACGACCTCTGGAGCGTCGGCGTCGACGGGACCGGTCAGAAAAAAATCAGCGACGGCAAGCAAGACATTACCGAGGTCGCTATTTCGCCGCAAGTCGCTCACGATTAGAGCGCGCTTGCTGATTGACATAAGAGTTGCTTAACATCGATGTAGCATCGATGTAGAACTTCTGATATGTGACTGCTCTACCAGACGCTATTATTACGATCGCCGCGCAAGCGGACGCGTTCTGGGTATCGTAGGGAAACGTAATAAACTATGGACGAGTTCATCGACAGACTGCCCGCGCGGCTCGCCGGGCTGGCCGGATTATTGGTCGGAAGCGTCAGCCTTTACGGAGGCACGAGTTTGCTCGGCGTGTCCGAAAGGGTCGTAGTGGCAATGATCGTGTTCGGGGGGCTCGGCGCCATCTTCAGACTACTCATTCAACAGAGCGCTCTTGAGCAGGACTACCAGGTCCAACACATGGGTAGGCATCTGGACGCGTCGACGCCAAGTATAACCGCGGACGATCTCGGCTTCGGCGACGGCAATCGAGGAGAGATTAGCTAACGATGACCACCACCTCCGTGAACATGGCGGACCTATGGCGTCGCTTAAAGGAGCGGAAAGACCAGAAGGCACGCGACCTGATCATCAATCAGTATGCGTACCTGGTCAAGATCACGGCCGGCCGCGTCGTGACCAGCCTTCCGCCCAACCTTGAGCGCGACGACCTTGTTAGTGCGGGAATTATGGGACTGATCAAAGCGGTCGATCAGTTCGACACCAACCGCCAGGTCAAATTCGAAACCTACGCCATCGCCCTCATCCGCGGCGCCATCCTCGAGATGCTGCGCGAAGAAGATTGGGTGCCTCGCTCCGTCCGCGACAACGTCAAGACCCTCGAGCGTACCTACTACCAGCTGGAAACCAAACTCGGCCGCCCCGCCACCGAAGACGAAGTGGCCGCCGAAATGGGCATGACGACGGACGAACTCCAGAAGATCCTCGTCAACACCAGCCGCGCCAACATCCTCTCGCTCGACGACATCCTGCTCGGCGGAGCCTCCAGCGATGGCGGCGAGCGCCTGCACCTCACCGACGTCCTCCAGGACGAGAACTCCAACGTCGTCAGTGAAGTCGAAGTCGCCGCCATGAAACGGGCCCTCAGCGCCGGTGTCGACCGCCTCCCCGAACGCGAACGCCTCGTCATCGCCCTGTACTACTACGAAGGCCTCACGTTCAAGGAGATCGGCAAAGTCCTCACCGTCTCCGAATCGCGCGTCTACCAGCTCCACACGCAAGCCGTCCTCCGTCTCCGCGGCTACCTCCAGCGCGACTCGCTCCTGTTCACCAGCTAACCTCCGCAGACACTCTGGTTCCCTCTCCTTTCAAAGGAGAGGGTTAGGGTGACGTTCCGTCGCAGTCCTCGACCTATCCTGCTTTCCAATCCACCAATCCACCAATTTCCTTGCGTTTGCCTCTGTGTCGACAAGAAAAGTGTACGCTGCCTGGAGAGAGACAAGGTCATCGACCACGGCCCCGTCGACGCCCGGCGGGCGCCTCACATCGACATAGTCGCCACACATTCAGCATTTGTCGTGCAGTGCGAAATATGGAAAAATAGTATGGCAATCTTCATGACCTCGGCATGACTGGCGAGCCGGACGAATTCCATTCCGGCACGAGAGCATCAATATTGCACAACAATCGAATTAGGTGCGAGATGACTATTCGCTCCGCGCGCGCAGACCATGACGTCCATGGTCGATCGGACGTCGTCGACGCCGGGTTGCAGCCGCATCGGATACCGGCTCTCTCGGACAACTGGCTTGTCGGCGGCGGCGAGATGGGCAAGGTCATCCGGTCGATGGATTGGTCTCACAGTCCGCTCGGCCCGATCGAATCCTGGCCGCAGAGCCTGCGAACCACCGTCAGCCTCTGCCTCGCCTCCAACTTCCCTATCTCACTTGCGTGGGGACCCAACCACATCCAGATCTACAACGACGGCTACTGGCCCATCTGCGGAGCGAAACACCCGGACTCAATGGGACAGGACTTCAGCGAATGTTGGGCCTCCGCATGGCCCGTCATTGGCGACGCGTTTAAGCGCGCGCTTGGCGGCGAAACGTCCTACCTCGAGAACCAGCGCATGTTCCTCGACCGAAACGGTTATCTCGAGGAAACCTTCTTCACATTCTCGTTCAGCCCAATTCGCGACGAATCCGGCGGCGTAGGTGGCCTGTTTCATCCCGTCACCGAGACCACCAGCCGCATGCTGGCCGAGCGACGGACGCGAACCCTACGCGACATCGCCGACCGCACAGGCAAGGCGCAAACCGTCGAGGAAACCTTCACCCTCGCCGCCCAGACGCTCGCCGACGCCGACCTCGACCTCCCCTTCGTCCTCTTCTATCTGCTCAACGAGTCCGAGTCGGGCGCCCGGCTGATCGCGCAAACAGGCCTGCCGCCCGACACCCCCGCAAGTCCGTTAATCCTTGACCTGGACGCAGGCACGTCCTCTCAATGGGAACTCGGCGGCGTGATCCAGGGCAATCGGACGGAGCAAGTCGACGATCTTGAGGCACGGTTTGGCCCGCTGCACTGCGGTCCGTACCCCGAGATGCCCAAGTCAGCCCTCGCTCTGCCCATTACACTGCCGGGCCACACCAGCCCAATAGGCATACTGATCGCCGGCACGAGTTCTCGACTCCCCAAAGACGACGCCTATCTGGCCTTCTACGACCTGGTCGCAGCCGGCGTCACCACCAGCGCCGCCAACGCCAGCGCCCGCCAGGAAGAACGAAAGCGCGCCGAAGCGCTCGCGGAGATCGATCGAGCAAAGACCACATTCTTCTCCAACGTCAGCCATGAGTTCCGCACCCCGTTGACACTCATGCTCGGACCGTTGGAGGACGAACTCGCCGAGGACATCGATCCCCTCCCGCCCGGTCGACACGAGCGATTGGAAACCGTGCATCGCAACAGCCTGCGATTGCTGAAGCTCGTCAACACCCTGCTCGACTTCTCTCGCATCGAGGCCGGACGCATCCAGGCTACCTACGCACCGATCGACCTCGCCGCCTACACCACGGAACTCGCCAGCGTCTTCCGATCAGCCATCGAAAAAGCCGGCCTGACCCTCACTGTAGACTGTCCACCCTTGCCCGAAACCGTCTACGTCGACCGTGAAATGTGGGAAAAGGTCGTGCTGAATCTCCTGTCGAACGCCTTCAAGCACACCTTCACCGGTGGCATTACGGTCACGTTGACCTGGCGCGGCGACCATGCCGAGCTCTCAGTCGCGGACACCGGCGTCGGCATCCCCGACGCCGAGCGCACGCGGCTGTTCGAGCGCTTCTACCGCGTCAAGGGTACGAGATCCCGCACGCACGAAGGTACCGGAATCGGGCTGGCCCTCGTGCAGGAACTTGCGGGCCTACACGGTGGATCAGTGTCGGTTCAAAGCGAGGAGGGGCAGGGGAGCACCTTCTCAGTCACGGTTAAAGCGGGAACCGCCCACCTCCCCGTCGACCGCATCGGCGTCGAGCGAACCCTTGCGTCGACGGCGACCGGTGTCTCCGCGTACGTCGAAGAGGCCCTTCACTGGCTGCCCGACACCAACGACACAACCCCATTACTGGGGACGGGAGCCCCAGCGACCACGGACGACATCGTGCCCGACAGTTTCCATGCGCTGACTACCTCCACAAGCCCCTCGCCCATTCCGATGGGAGAGGGGTGGCGGAGCCGGGGAGAGGGTATGTCCGGCAGCGAAGGCGATGTTCGGGGAGGCGTAGATCCCCGCGCCCATATCCTCTGGGCCGACGATAACGCCGACCTCCGAACCTATGTCGCCGGTCTGCTCGCGCCGCACTATCATGTCCAAATCGTGGCCGACGGCCAGGAGGCGCTCGACGCCGCCCAGGCAAAGCCTCCGGACCTCGTCCTCAGCGATGTCATGATGCCCCGGCTCGACGGATTTGGCCTCCTCAACGCTCTGCGCGCCGATGAGCGGACGCGCACAGTACCCGTGATCCTCCTCAGCGCCAGGGCCGGCGAAGAGTCCGCGGTCGAGGGCCTGAACGCCGGCGCGGACGACTACCTCGCCAAACCGTTCTCCGCGCGCGAGCTCCTGGCCCGCGTCCGCACCCATCTCGAACTCGCCCGTACCCGCCGCGCGTGGTCCGCGGAACTCGAAGCCGCGAACAAGGAACTGGAAGCCTTCAGCTACTCCGTCTCTCACGACCTTCGCTCCCCGCTCCGAAGCATCGACGGTTTTAGTCAGCTCCTGCTCGAAGAGTACGGCGACAGCCTCGACGAGGACGGGAAGGACATGCTGCAGCAAGTTCGCGACTCAGGGAAGACCATGTCCGCCCTCATCGACGCCCTGCTGGAGTTGTCGCAGGTAACCAGCCATCGCCTCGAACGCGAAAACGTAAGCCTCACCGGCCTCGCCACATCCATCGCCCGCGACCTCCAGCGCCGCGACCCCAAGCGTCGCGTGGAGTTCACCATCGAAGACAACCTCACCGCCGAATGCGACGCCCGCCTGCTAACCGTCGTGCTCGACAACCTCATCGGGAACGCCTGGAAGTACACCAGCAAAAAGCCCCGTGCCCACATCGCGTTCGGAAGCTCTCGTCAAGACGGCCGCACCGTCTACAGCGTGCGAGACGACGGCGACGGTTTCGACATGACCCACGCCGACAAACTCTTCAACCCATTCCAGCGTCTGCACAGCGCCCACGAATTCTCCGGCAGCGGCATCGGCCTCGCCACCGTCCAACGCATCATCCACCGTCACGGCGGCCAGATCTGGGCCCAAGCCACCAAGGGCCAGGGCGCGACCTTCTACTTCTGGATTTGACCGAAGAGACTTAACAAAGCCAGCCGGAATAGCGTCATGTCCGTGGTTGTATGCCAGGTAGCCCCTAAAATGAGGAGAGGCGCCCGTCGACGACGGACGCCTCTCGAAGACGATACGCTTCCCAGATGCGTACGCCGATCTCGTAGCAGCTTAATCGCGAATTTCTCGATTTATGGCAGCAGCGCAATATTGTAATACGCAAGTCGTGTTTTCCCCGTACTGTCCGCTGGGTTCGGCCACTCATGGAGACCCTCCCACCGTCCGTTAGGAACGATCTGTCGACGCGTGTGAATGCTCACATTGCTGAAGTCGCGATTGATCTCGATCACGTTATAAAGACGAGTGATGCCGGAGGGCAATGCCTCCGCCGGCGCCCCGAAACTTCCAGTCGCCACCACGTGGATCATCGTACTTGGATCCTTATAAGGAACGTAGTCGTGACGCAGGTGGTGAACATCTCCATGTAGTCCGAGTCGAACGTCGGCTGCCTGCAGGTGGTCCAGGAAAGTGATGTCTTTCATCTTGTGATCACCTGAAACGGCATGATGCCAAACGGCGATACGCAACACGGGCACGCCAGCCTCTATGAGGCGATCCTTCCGTGCGTCACTCAGCTGAATGTCTGCTTCCCTGATGGCGTTGTGAACCGAGTCGTCGCGAATGCCAGAATGTTCGTAATCGAACTCATCGACTTCCCAGCACGAGTTTAGAACCAGGAATTGCAGACGAAATGCCGGTTCCAGGAACGGGATAGACATGCCCTGACTCGTCCAGTCCAGCGGGTAGGGTACCTGTCGAAGCTGATGGTGCAGGTTGGCAAACGTCTCGAATCGCTTGCAGTATGCCTCGGGATCTCGGTGGATGTAATACTCATCATTCAGCTTTTTGCTCCATTCTCCGTCCCGGAGTTGGCCCGGGTCGATTAGAGGGAACGCGTCTGCCCGTTTCGTAACATCATGGTTACCAGGTACAAGGATACAGTTTTGAGCCGATATGTTAAGCTCTTTTATCAGGTCTCTGAGAAAGTCTCGTGCCGCATCGAAACCGCCAGGATTGCCTCTGTCGGTAAAGTCGCCCGACACCACGAGGAAATCGAATTTCTTGAAGTCTTGATGCCTGATATCCTCCAGGAGCATCTGCAACCGGGTATCCTCGGGGTTACCCTTAAAGTGCAAGTCGCTAAGATGGAGGATCCTAATCGGATCATTGACATCGACGGGTAAAGATCGATCTATCTCCGAAATCGCATCCTGCGATTCTGATTGAATGCTACTTTCCGCCCGTTCGATAATCGTCAGCACTTTGCCCGGTAGATAAGGATCAGAATCAACAGGTTTCTGTAGATCCGTTGTGGCGCTGCACCACTGGCAGCTTATCGAATCCTGCCCCTCATTTTGTCTACTAATCACCGCCGCGCCGTCAAACGCTTTCCCGCAATTGCCGCACGAGAACGTCTGGCTTACGTTCGTCGCAAGCTGCTGAAGGTGCCACTCCACAAGACCCGCAAATAGGTCGGATGTCTCCTTCAAAACCCCTGGACCTGCATAGAGGAAGATGCGACCGCTCGCGGTGTTTTGATGTCTCTCCAACCATAGACCTGTGTAATCATCCTCCGAATTTCGGAACTCGGCGCGATTAGCCCAGACTTGAACCTGGCCAAACGGCTCTGGCAGCAACGCCAGTACACATACAATACCGGAGTAGATATTCTCGATCGGTCCCTCGAAGGACCACGAAGGCAGGCTTGAACCTAACTCACCGCTCGGCATAGTATCAAGGTCCGTGGAGAAACAGGCCGGAAAGATCAAAAGCCCTTCATGCTTGAAACAGATCTTTTTGTCGATCAACAACCGTATAGTGCAGTCCAGTACACTCCGGTGTTCCTCGTCGGACTCTAATCTCTCAAGGAGCGGGAATTCAAATCCAGGCTGCTTGAGTAATTGTAGGTCGAGCGCCGGCACTCCACGAGGATTACCCCTGGCCGCAAGTATCAATGAACCCGCGTACTGTTCAATGATCTCCACCTGAAGGATCAACTGCAGCTCTTCCTCAATTCGGGACTTGGCAAAAACGCCCTGTTGCTCCAGTTGCTGAGTAACCATCTCAATGGACGAACTGTCTCGCTCATCATCTCCTTGAAGTCGTTGAAGTAACTCGGAAGCTCGAATCGTAGTCATTCCCATGCTACGTAACGTGTCGACCTCCTGGCGAATTCGGGCAAATTTTTCGGGGCTGGAGACTGCAAGTCGCGGCCAGTCAATGTAACGCGCAATCATCTTACGCAGGTCTTCAATCCCTGAGCCATCCCTGGCGCTCGTATCAATAACATCAGCAAATCCACACCTCTCACACAGCCGGCGAATTGCCGATCGATCGACATGGGAATGAGAAATGGATTTGTCCATCTGAGAGAGAACCAGGATCTTTGTCGTCGTTTTAAGAACACGACTGTACGCTTGAGCCTGGTCAATAGCAGATTGCCCAGTCGTCGGGTCTATAACAATCAAGGCGAGAGTGGTGTCGTCTAGAAACAGTTGATGCACGAGCTGGTATTCCGGGTGCCCCCCCAGATCCCAGAGGACGATATCGCGCCTCTCGTTGGGAGCCACATGCTCAATCAGAAGGTCTTCCGGCTTAAGCCGATAGAACCGCATGCCATGGGTAATACGGTGTTCGTCTTTTGGAGGATATTTACCAGTTTTGAGGACTGCGGAAAGGCAGGACTTCCCAACACCAGTATTTCCGATAATCACAATTTTTGCGCTGACACATGAGAGTGCTTCTCGCTGATGTGAGAACAGCGTGGAAGTGTCTAGATCGAAGAGAACAAACCGGCTATCGACGCGATCGTCTTCAGCCTGCGTACTTACAGTGGCCAGGCGGGAAAGATGCGGGTGGAAGGCCAATCCGCCACTGTCCGGCATCGACGGCATCTCCACTATGACAGCTTCCTGATTCAGATTATCTACATTCCAAAGTCGCAGGGTACTATCCGAACTCTTGGACGCCAGGATGAACCCGTCGTTTGAGAACGCAAGACGCTGCACTTCGCCCGTGTGCCCTTCCAGGCCCTGAATGGCGTCGCCGGTTCCTGCATCCCACAGCCAGATTCGTCCATCCTTACCGGCACTCGCCAGCATCGCTCCCGCGGGCGAAAACACAACGGAATTGCATGCGGACGAATGACCTTCGAGTTTCTTTATCAACTCAACACTCGTCGGGCCCTCGCCCACGTCCCAAAGCCAAACCTCTCCTCCTGAAGTAGCACTCGCGAGGCGCGTGCCATCCCGAGAGATCGCAATCGACGTTATCCAATCGTGCTGTTTTTGAAGCTTATGCAGGATGGCTCCGGTGCGAGCGTTCCAGATCCGCACAACATCGTCGCTGCCCGTGGCTATGCGGCCGTCGGGGAAGAATTCTACTGACTTCACCCAGCCGTAGTGGGGAAGCGCACGTAGATATCGTTCATCAGCTCGATCCCACAGCTTTACCGTTGCGTCCCTGCTTCCCGTGGCGATCATGGTGCCGTCGACGGAAAAGCAAACGGACGTAACAGCCTTGTCGTGTCCATCGGGCAGCGATCGCTCCTGCCCAGAATCCGTGTCCCAGAGCGTGATGGAACCATCAGCGGCCGAACTTGCCAGCAGTAGACCGTCGTGGGAAAAGGTGACTCTTCCGATGGCCTCGGTCCGTCTTCCAAATTCGTTAAAGAGAGAAACCCCAATAGGGAGTGCACTATTTGCCAAGTTTAATCTGCCTATCTGCATAAGGGACTTATCGTCCTATTCGCCATCGATTTATAGAACACTCGGGTCCGCTCCAAGACAGCCTTTCAGCTCATCAAGGTAATCTGAGCTATCAATCTTGGCAAGCTTGTCAAGGACAAGGTTTTTACGGCTCTGCACCTCATTCCTGAGGGTGTCGCTGCCGAGCATTTGATTAGCCAGATATGCGTCGAGATTATCCCGATGACGGGTCCAAAACTTCCGATCGACTGCTTGCTGGGCCTTGAGGCGTTCCTCATACCATGGCGCTTCTAGAAGGTACGAGAGTGTGAACATCTCGCGAACACTTGGGTCTTCAATACGTCTACCTTCCTCGTCCTTACCGTCGCGCATGATGTGCAAAAGAGCGCGTATAGGTGGACAGGCGAGATCGACGCTCTTGTCTTCAAAATACAGACTTGCGATTTTCCGTTGGGTGCCGACAATATTGTCCATTCCATCTGCAAATGCATCTCGTCCGTCAATATCCTCTTCCGGTCGAAGCATGTTGCGGGTAAAGATCTTAGTGGGGTCGTCGAAGATCGTGCCAAAATAGGTCCTGACAAAGTCCTCATTGATCCTGTAACCAAGCCGGCTAGCCAACACCAGTTTGCCGTTATGTTCAAAGTCCTCGCATTTCTCCAGAAACGGCTGGTCTTTGAGATATTCGGGACGTCGTTCGTGGACTTCCATCCTTGCCCAAATCTCCGGAATCACCATACTGATATCATGGTCGACTCGAAAGTTTGGCCCAACATGGCCGGCGGCGGTAATGAAGCAGTCGGCATTGGTGAGGATATGCGAAACCAGCGCGTTATTGATGTCGACAATCGGCAGTAGGGCGTTGAATGGGCCCTTTGTTAGTGCACCTTCCGACCCTGCCCCCGTGGTCGAAGGAGATTTGCCCGTGAGACTGCTGATTAACTCCATGAACAACTCCGGAGTCTCCTGGTAGTGTATCGGGTTGTACACAGCAAGGGATCGCACGCCCTTTTTCTCATCCGGAGGATTTAGCCTGCGACCCGAGAGTATCGCGTTCACCGGGTACGGGATGGGTTCGCCTACCGGCGCCCTCCTGAAGAGATGTTCACCCACATTGGCAATGTTCCAAGGACTTGAATCAAGTAGATCGGGTCGTGTTTGCAGATACCTGGGGTTCTGCGATCTTGTTCCTTCGTCGTCCACAACGCGCGGATCTGCGGAGGAGGCGAAATATCCGCGTTCCGCGACACTTGCCCGCTGAATAACGCGTTGCATGGGTTCCGTAAAAGCAGACAGATCGATGGGATGGTTGAGCATCTCGACGGCGTCGGCCGGCGTCAGCGGCTCAAAATTGGAGAGGAAATTGTCTGGGCCAGCCAAATGTTCTTCCGTCAGCTTGTCGTATCCTCTGGTGATTGCGTCGTCAGGTCGCTGAAAGAGCCGCATCTCGGGATTCTGAGACGATACGATCTTGAAGGAGGCCCGATGGTCCGATCCGTAGTTGGGGCTCTGTGTTCCTGCCATACCGACCGGAACAACAACGGATGCCGTGATATCGTCCTCTTGTTGAAGCTTGACAGAGGGGACGAAATCGGCGCGCAGAGAAAACATCCGCCACTGATCATCGGGAGTGTATCCGACCCGCATATAGGCAGTCTGAAGGGGAATATTGTTGTACTTAAGGATATTGCCTTTCGGCTCGTCGTTGACGATATCGACACTGAATCCTTCGTGCCAACGGTCCTCTTCAGCACCATCCCGACCGTGCTCTTTACCACGGTAAAACCGCTTGACCATGTAGACAAACTGCCTGATGTAGTGAGGGATAGTTTCCAGCCACTCGTTATATTCTGCGTGATATTTGGTCGGGGAGGGTGTCAGTAAGTTGATGACCGAACCGAGTGAACGGTCTTGACTAAGTATCGGTCGTGTCCTGCCGATAGGTGCGGACAGGTGGCGATTCGTATATTTTTCGTCGCATTCAAACAAAAGTTGCCTAACCCTCTCCATGTCATCCTTGAAATTAGAGACGAAGAAGGGCGTGAGGCGAATTTGGTCCGAGATGGGTTTGGCGATTTCGGACTTTCCGCCACCCGATACCGTGCTCGGCTTATGACAAAATGTGCCCTCATGGACCGTTCCGACAAGGCGCCAGATATCACCGTTCCTTTCCAGATTTACTTTGTATCCGGACGGCATGACGTATGTTTTCGCCGGATCGAGAGGGAGTTTGTGAACGATGTCGCCACCCGTCCAAACGACTTCCTGATCGTTCATGTCGATGACGACGGTTTCGGGTAAGAAGTAGACGTCGCTGCAGTCGTCATCGACTCCGTATCCCTCTTCGGCACGGAATCGCATCCGGTCTCCCAACGTTCGCTTCGCATCTTCGAAGGTGTAGCGCCGTCCCTTTGGCAGATCCCTCTTCGCGTTGAAGGTCTTCCCAAGGTCCCATCGGGGATAGACAATTGCTCCTCCTGCATGTTCTTCCTCGACGTGACCGATCAAGTTCGCCGCGTAGCTTATCTGGGTCTTGACCTCTTTTTTGCAGTATCCGTAGTAGTTATCGGCAATGACGGTGACCATGATGCCGCGACTATCGCGAATCGCAAGTTTGAAGGCCTGGCCCTTGTTGTAGAACTCGCCTTCCGTCTCCCAGCACATGCCGTCTCGCCTCTGCCGCGGTGTAACGGAGGCTTCGTCGAAGCGGGGCAGGCCAAGCTCCTTTTTGGTCAGATGTATGAGATGCGGCGCGAGGATGACAAAACCGCTCGTGCCAGTCCATCCCTCCACATCCAGTGCCATGTCATTGACGAGAAGATGTGGATCACCGTAGTTGCCAAAAATTCGCTCTATAAAGTCCAGATTGCTGATCAGATTACCGGGGGCTAGGAACTCAATCTCGGTCTTGCGCTGCTTCGAAAAACCAGCAACTTCCGGTACGACGATTGCCCGGGTAAGCAGGGAAACGAAGCATTCAAAGGGTTCGTCTTGTTCCGCTGTGAAGGGCAGTCTCAGCAGCTCCTTCGGTGGATGTAGAGCGGCTCGCAGCAAATTCGCGGCGACTGCCTTGGGTACGATCCGCTTGTCCGACGGCACCGGCATACCACCCTCGGCGATATGGAACACGCCGTCCGTTGTCCGCCGGTCATTCTTTGGATTGTGAATAACTCCTTGTCCGCCAATCAGTCGGTACGACTTAACGATATCCGACTCAAAGTAATCCGATCCCTCCGGCACCGACAGTTCCGCGGCAAGCCCGGGTCGGTCTAATACGAATGCTTTCTGAATACCGGGAAGCTTTACGTCATGGGGGACTGGCAGATCGAGGAAGTAGTCGTCTATAAAGTCTTGAACACGACGGCTAGCTGGACTGAGATTTCCATGGGACTCCCGATACCGTTGCCTCAGATCTTCGATGACCTCCCCAGGGACGTCCGTTTTGTGATATCCCGGAACGCCTGCAATCCTGAGTTTGAAATGAATGTATCGGATCAGGTCTTGACGCTTTTCTTCCAGTGAATGGTCATGGGGATTAATATGGGTCGATGTCATTTCAGATGTCCTTAGTAGATCGATCAACCGTTCAAAGGTAAAGAGAATGGACTGGCGATTTTTGGCGGCCATGCACAAAGATTTTAGTGAATAATATTACATAGATATCAAGATCTATAATTTATTTTTTAAGCGACATATACTAAGTTATCTACGTGATAGATCCAATATCTGCTGCTTTATCAATTCTCAGCCGCTCGGTCATGCAATCTCAACAGTATCTACGTAAACGTCTCTAGTAAGAAGACGCTCTGTCGTTACACCCGTATATCAACTATTCCGTCGACATTTCGCCCTGACATGTGTGGTATAATGAACATATGTTCGCAACTACTGAGGTTGCTCTTTTCGCAGGTGTCACAATATATTCGGAGAAATCAAAATAAGCGGTCCCATCTAAGAACTTGAAAAAACGGGCCGCAAAAATTGTGCGGAAATCAACTTTATCAAATAATCAACTTCGACACCCACCTCCGCCGGGGAACACTCAAGGCGGAGAAATACTATGGCAACTTTTGTACTGGTACCTGGATTCTGGCTCGGCGGCTGGGCCTGGCGCGACGTCGCCGACCGCCTCATCGACGCCCATCATCGCGTCTACCCGGTGACACTCACCGGGCTCGGTGACCGCGTGCACCTGGCGACGCCGGGCGTCGACCTGGACACACACACATCGCCGACGTCGTCAATGTCCTCAAATACGAGGACCTCACCGACGTCATCCTGGACGGGCACAGTTACGCGGGGAATGTGATAATCGGGGTGGCGGATAAGATGCCCGAGCGCATCAAGCGTCTTGTCTATGTAGACACATTTCCACTGGCCGACGGAGTTGCACAGGCGGAATTCAATTCCCCGGAGGGGCGGGAGGAGCAGAGAAAAACCGTCGAAGAGACGGACAGACGGGTTGCGTGCATGGGGAGGCAATGACTCAAGGAACGTAGCGGCGTTTGCCCAGAAGCGTCGGATCGCTTCCGCTTCGGTCTCGAAGGGGATGACCGGAATCACCGGGCCGAATTGCTCTTCGGTGACGACCCGCAGATTGAGTTTCGGATTGACCACGATGGCGGGGCGCACGAAGTTGCCACCC
>Ga0207705_10001789_pt1 | contig 16934 bp, 15 predicted proteins | sample KBSC13metaG_FD_184314 | JGI IMG/M metagenome (GOLD analysis project Ga0207705, IMG submission 184314) | Corn rhizosphere microbial communities from Kellogg Biological Station, Michigan, USA - KBS C1-3 metaG (SPAdes) (version 2) | ecosystem: Host-associated > Plants > Roots > Rhizosphere > Soil ...
GTACTTGAACGGCGCCGTTAGTGTGACGGGATCGGTCACCCACGCTTCGTAGTGGATGTGATCGGGGCCCGTGGGGGTCAGGCGTTCGACGACTTTCATCTGGTCGCTGTTGGGGATCGGGCGGCCGCCGATGCCGCCGTTGCCGCCGATTGGCTGGCCGGGGACGAAGTTGGTCGTCTCGATGACCAGGGTGTCGCCCTCCCAGTGCCCGACCGAATACCCCATCCAGCCTTTGACCGGCGCGGGCGGCGGGCCTTTGCCCCTGGCGATCGGGATGATCCGCGCTTCGTGGATTTCCTCAATGCGGATCACCGCGTAGCCTGGCGATTGCCAGACTTCGATGCCGCTGTTGTAGGCGCCGGGCATCATCGAGCCGGGCAGGCCGCGGGTGATGCAGCGGTCCATCGGGCTGAAGTCGGTCACCCATTCGAACGTCTGCTCGGTCCAGCTGCTCTTAGTGTTCTTCGACAGCTCCTTGCCCAGCGGCGTCGGCGGCGGGATGCGGCCGTCGGCAGGCTCCATGATCAGGGAGGTCTGGCGGATCGGCATGCCCCGTTCCGTCCAGTGCCCCATGCCCATGCGGTTGGCCTTGACCTCCAGGTTGTAGAGCTTGAGCTGCTCCTCGGCGGCCTTCGTCGCGGCGGCATATTCGGCGTCGCTGAGCCAGGCTTTGGCGCCGAGGTTCGGCGGCCGCTGCGCCGGCGTGGAGCTGAGGTTGTCGATGGGCCAGCGGCCGCTGATGTCGGGATCGCCCCATTCGGTGCGCTTGGCATGCCAGCCTTTCGGGGCCTTGAGGCCCGGCTCGTCCGGCGTCGTCGCCGTGCTCGCAGCGGGCTTGGCCCCAGGTGTGACATCGTCCGCCGTGGCAGGCGCGCCCATGGCGAGGAACAGCGGCATGGCCAGCGCGGCCCCGATCAAGCGCAGACTCATCGAACCTCTCCCTGTGTTTGCGAGGGAGTATGCCCGCAAATCGTCCGCTTGCAAGCGGCCCGCATCACCCCTTCAGCTTGCTCGCGTCGAGCTTTTCGCGGCTGACCCACGTTCCGTGGACCTGGCTGCGCAGCGCAAGCCCGGTCTTGACCCGTGCGACGGGGCCCTTTGCCACTTCGCCCGCGTTGATGATCCACAACTCGGATGAATAATCGCCGGGGACTTGCTGGCTCGGGTCCGGGTGGTTCGGCATGTCGACCACCGAGAGCAGCCAGCCCTCGTGGCCGGGCTCGTTCGAGGGCACGTGCGCCGGCTCGCTGATCGCCGCGCCCGGGGGCACGCCCATCAGCTCGACGCGGCCGTTGCCGACCTCGAGCCGGATCAGCGCGTTGAAGTTCGCGCCGACCGGCCCGCCCGGCATCGGCGGGCCGCCTTGCGGGTTCATGCTGAGATACCAAGCGTGGCTGTAGGGCCGGCCCTGGTCGGCGTCGGCGAGGCGCGGGAGGTCGCCGGGAGGGCCGAGCGGGCGCTCCTGAATCGTCGGCTCCGTCTTGCTCATGTCGATCGTCCAGCGGGTGACCGCCCCCTGGATTTCCTGCTGCGGCTTATGAATCCCGCCGGCCTCGCGCATGAACGAGAACGCGTTGGTCTCGCTCAGGCACAAGTCGATGTGGACCAGATCGCCGTCGTCGTAGGCATTGACCTCGTGGAACACCGAGACGCCGACCGGGCCTTCGATCCACTTCATCTCAGCGACCTTGCCGTAGCGCGGCATGATCCCGACCCAGCTCGGGAGGTCCTGATGGTGCGCCCAGTGCGCGCCCCCGGCTTTCAGCCGGTCGAGATCGGCGAGTGTCGGGAAGATCGGGAAGATCGCGTACTTCTCGGTGATCACGAAATCGTGGATCGTCGAGCAATACGGCTGCTGGAACCACTGCTCGGACACCAGATTGCCGTCCTTGTCGGCGATCCCGTAAGCGACATCGAGGCTGCACAGCCCGCCGGCTTCGTAGCCGAAGAAGAACATCTCGCCGGTCGCCGGATCGATCCGCGGGTGGGCGGTGAAAGTCGCGGACCTGAGCGCGCCGTAGTAATCCCATTTGCCTGCGGTTTCGAGCGTGTGCGGGTTGACCTCGTAGCCGCGCCCGTCCTCCTTGGTCATGAAGAGGCGCCCGCCGTGCCAGACCGGGGTGGTGTTGGCGAGCGTGCGGTCGACCCCCTCGACGCTGGGATCGTCGGTGAACGGGTTGCGATAGCGGCCGAACAGCGCGCGGCGGGCCTTCTTCTCCGCGAGATAGCGCTCGGTCTCGACGTACTTGATGTCAAAATCGGCAGAGATTCCCTTGGGCCCATCCTCGAAATTGAAGCGCGCGACCATTCCGTCGTGATTGAGCGCGATGTCGTCCTCGAACATCGGCGGGTGGGCGTTATCGGGCACCGCACGGAAGAACGCGCCTTCGACCTCGGCCGGGATTTTGCCTTCGACCTCGAGGTTGCGCTTCGAGATCTCGGTCCGGCGCGGGGTGTTGCTGCCGATGAAGTGAATGGTTTGCGGAAAGGCGCCCATGGCCTTTATTCTCCCAATGATTCTTTGGTCCAATAATCTTGGCGGTGAACCGTAACGGATGTTACAGTCGAGGCAAGGCCGCGCTTTGACTCCGCGCAAACGGCCAACGCGCATTCTTGGGGGATTGGACTTTGGGGCAAGAGGACAAGATCGATTTGCGGCACCTCGGGGTGACAGAGCCCGACGGGCGGGTCGGCACGCTGCACCGCCTGCTCAAGCTCAATAACCGCCTGATGCAGCCGTTCTCGACGCACCTGTCGCATCGCCACAACATCAGCCTCAACGAATTTCGCCTGCTGATGGCGATCGGCCGCCTCGGCGCCAGCGCCAGCCACGAACTGGCCGAACACACCGGGGTCAACGCGATGAGCGTCAGCCGCGCGGTGCAGACGCTGGAGCGCCACGGGCGCATCTCGATCGAGCCCGATCCGTGCAACCGCCGGCGCAAGGTGCTGCGCCTCACGCCCGAGGGGCGCCGTCTCTACGAGATCATGCGGCCGCAAACGCAGGGGGTCGCCGACTACCTGCTGTCGGAACTGCCGAAGGCGGACCTCGACAAGCTCGACGAGATCGTCGGCAAGCTGATCGCCAAGCTTGAGGCGACCGACGAGAAAGGCCGCTCGCAGTTCCTCGAACAGACCAAGCCCGGATGACCGAAGGTTTGAGCGAGGAGGGGCGTCGCGCGATCGAGGCGGACTGCGAGCGGCTGATCAAGCGCTACGTCAACCTCAATGACGCGCAGGACTGGGAGGCCGTGGCCGATCTCTACACCGCGGACGCGCGCTTTGCCCGGCCGAGCAAGCCTGGCGAGTTCCTCGAAGGGCGCGCTGCGATTCTCGCCGGCTTCCTTGCCCGCCCGCCCCGCGCGCAACGGCACGCGATCGCCAACATCGTGGTCGAGGTCGATGGCCCGGCGGCGGCGCGGGCGTTCAGCGTGATCGTGCTCTACCAGGGCGATCCCGCGCAGCCGGGCGAGCTTCCGGCGATGAGCGCGGATTCGCCGCTCGTCGGCACGTTCACCGACAAGCTGGTGCTGACCGACGGCGGCTGGCGCTTTGCCGAGCGCGTCGGCGGGCTCGACTTCAGGCCGGGGCGGGGACCGGTTCCTGCCTCTTCCTCACCGCCAGAGCGATGGGGACGGCGAGGCTGACCAGCGCGCACAGCGCCGCGGGTCCCGCGGCGGCGGCGAGGAACAGGTTCGGCGCGATGCCGTGGCTGAGCATGGCCTGACCGAGCGGCGGCCCGAAGATCGCGCCGATGCGGGCGACGAGCACGCCCATTCCGACCGCCGAGGACAGCAGCCGCGGCGGGAACAGGTAAGCGCACAGCGCGGGCAGGGCCATGCCGCCGGCCGACGCGCCGCCAACGCCGACCATCAACAGCAGCGTCCAGCGCGCGGCATCCGGCGCTGTCAGGCCGACGCCGAGGAAGCACAGCGCCATCAAACCGAACGCGATCACCAGCGTCGGACCAGGCCGCCAGCGGTCGATCAGCAGGCTGACGATCACCCCGATCGCGAGGCCGGCGAGCTGCACGACCCCGGCGATGCGGGCCGCCGCGTCGAGCGAGAAGCCGGCCTTGGGCAGGATCGTCGGGATCCATGAATTGAGGAAATAGAGGTTCATCGCGTTGAGCGAGAGGATCAGCGCAAAGACCGCGAACGGTAGCGCCCAGGGCGCCCGGAAAAGCTCGAACTGCGGGGCTTTCGAACGCGCGCGCGCGCTCGCCTCGGCTTCCGCAGGGCCACCGCGCAGCACCAGGCCGAGCGCCAGTGCCAGCACGATCGCGAACAGGCCCGGGACGACGAACAAGCCCTGCCAGCCGCCGATATGCACGACCGTGGGCGTAAGCAACCCGGCGATCGCCAGCCCCAGCGGTATGCCGGCCGAAACCACCGACATGATCGTCGCCCGCAGGCGTTCAGGCGCGAGCTCGGCGGACAGCGCCGAGACATTCGGCAGGCACGCGCCCAGCGCGAAGCCGGTCAGGAAGCGCCATAGCAGGAACGTGGGGATGCTCGCTGCGAGAGAGGTGGCGAGCGTCGAGACGGCGACACCCACGCAGCCGAGCACGATGAGCGGACGCCGCCCGAATCGGTCGCCGAGCGGGGCGAGAGTCGCGCCCCCGACGCCGATGCCAACCAGCAGGCCGGAGAATACCCAGCCGAACGCCGCCGGCTCCAGCCCCAGCGCCTCCTTCAGCCGCGGCACCGCCAGCGCCATCGCGTTGAGATCGTACCCCTCCATCACGAATACACATCCGAGGAGGATCAGCGCGACGAGGCGGCGGGGGCCGGTCATGATCTCCCCTCCCGTTTGCGGGAGGGGGACGGCTGGCGCCGACCGGTCATGGGCGCGCGCCCCACGGGCTCGGCATGTGATACGGAACGGTGATGAAGTTCGCCTCGATCTGCTCGATCGCACCCTGGCGTATCCTGAAGGCCTCCGACAGATAGAACGTGTGCGGCCGGCGGATCGGGCTGGTCACCTTGGTGCCGTCGGTCAGCCGGTAGTCTCCGAGCCTCCCGCAATGGTCGATGAAGCCGTGCGCGAGGACGATCCCCCGCTCTTCGTCGACCAGCGGGAAGCGGCGGCCGCGCAGGCGATCATCGTAGCGATAGTTGCCCTGGGCGAACTGCTCCTCGCACGGGAGGTGCGCGACGGGGACGAAGAACTCCGGGTTGTTGGTCGTCTGCACGCCGTTTTCGATGCGGTTGCAGCCGGGGTGGAATTTGGTGCGGATTGTGCCGTCGTTGAGCTGGAGGGTCGAGAAGTAGCCGTCGGCCAGGGCGATCATCTCGGCCCGGCTGGATCGCTCCTCCGGCGGCACGATAGCTTCCATCACCGGCTTGCGTTCGAATGTCGGGTTCGGGAAGACCAGCGCCTCGTCCGCCTGGCGCACGACGATCGTCTCCACTTCGGCGATCGCGCCCTCGCGCAGGCCCAGGCGGATGCAGGCGCCCGAGGTGTCGCGTGTCTCCGTGACGGTGGTGAACAAGGCGACTTGCCCGGTCTGCTCATCGGCAAAGCGCAAGTCATACGGGCCGAGCGCGGTGATCGTGCCCCACAGCCCGTCGCCCGGGTCGAGCGCGACGTTGTTCTCGGTGACCAGCACGTCGCTCGCCCAGGCGATTCGCGTGTGATCGCGAGCGCGCAGCGCTGCGCAGTAGAGGTCAAGCGCCGCGTACAGGTCCTTGCGATTTGCCAAACTCTCTCCCCTCCGCTTGACTTGCCGCCCTGCTAGCTCAAAAGTAACGACCGTTAAAGTCGCGCGCTTGACGGTCTTTGGGCGCGGCGGGGAGGAAGAGTGGATCCGAGCGGCAAGGTCGCTGTCGTCACCGGCGGCAATTCGGGACTGGGCGAAGGCGGCGTGCACCGCCTGTTGCGCGCCGGCGCGAGCGTGGTTTCGCTCGATCGCACCGGCAAGCCGCCCGCGGGCGCCGATTTCATCGAGTGCGATGTTGGCGACGAGGAATCGGTCAAGGCCGCGGTGAAGCAGGTCGCCGAGCGTTACGGCGACATCCACATGCTGCTCAACAACGCGGGGATCGGCGGCCTCGGCCCGGTCGCTTCGCCGGACGGGCCAGGCGACATGGCTGCGTTCCGCCAGGTCATCGGCGTGAACCTGATCGGCGCCGCGCAAGTGGCCGCGCATGTCGCGCACCGGATGATCGGCAACAAGCCGTCGGGCGTCGATGACGAGCGCGGGGTGATCGTCAACACCTGCTCGATCGCCAGCTTCGAAGGCCAGGAAGGCATGGGCGCCTATACCGCCGCCAAGGCCGCGCTGGCGGCGCTGACGCTGGTGTGGGCGCGGGATCTTTCCCGTCACGCCATTCGCGTCAATGCCGTCGCGCCGGGGCTGATGGATACCCCGCTTGTCGCCGGTCTGCCGCCCGCGTTCTTGGCCGAGCTGCTCAAGGACAACGAATTTCCCAAGCGCGCCGGCACCGCCGACGAATACGCCGCCGTCGCCGAGTTCCTCATCCGCACCCCGCTGATGAACGGCGAGGTCGTGCGGCTGGACGCCGGGGCGAGACCGCCCGCGCGGACTAAGTGGGGGGCGGGACAGTGAGTTTGCGAGCGCACTTGAATCCCCCTCCCCAGCGGGGAGGGGTTAGGGGTGGGGGAGCGCGGCGACAGCCGCGCGTCCACTCCAGCGTCGAGCACCCCCACCCAACCCTCCCCCTCAAGGGGGAGGGCTTTTGGAGGCACACTTAAGACATGCCAGACATTCCCCTCCCACCCGGCTTCACCGCCGCGAAGATGAGCCAGGCGCAAAAGGCCTTCGAGGCCGCGCTGGGCGCCGACAAGGTCTTCTTCACCGACCTCGACCGCGTCGGCTACGAGGACAAGTTCGCGATCGACGACCGGCGCCACCATCCGGCCGGCGCGATCGCGCCGATCTCGGTCGAGGAAGTGCAGGCGGCGGTGAAGATCGCCAACCAGTTCCGCCTGCCGCTGTGGCCGATCAGCCGGGGCAAGAACCTCGGCTACGGCACTTCGGCGCCGGAGCTGGCCGGCAGCGTGGTGCTCGACCTCAGCCGCATGAAGAAAATCGAGTTCGACGAAGCCAACGGCGTGGTCACGCTGGAGCCGGGCGTCGGGTTCTACGATCTTTACGACTACCTGCAGCAGCACAAGCTGCCGTTCTGGCTTTCGACCCCCGGCAACTCGTGGGGCTCGGTAATCGGCAACGCGCTCGATCGCGGGGTCGGCTACACCCCCTATGGCGAGAACACGAAGAACTTCTGCGGCATGGAAGTTGTGCTGCCGACCGGCGAGGTCGTCCGCACCGGCATGGGCGCGTTCTCCAAGGCGCCGACCTGGGGCCTCTACCCGTTCGGCTTCGGCCCAGGGTGGGACCAGATGTTCGTGCAGTCGAACTTCGGCATCGTCACCAAGGCCAACATGTGGCTGATGCCCGAGCCCGAAAGCCTGATGGGCATGGACGTCGAGTTCGACCGGCCCGAGGACCTGAAAGCGATGGTCGATACCATCGGCCCGCTGCGGCGCGAGCGGCTGCTCCAGCAGAGCCCGAGCATCGGCAACTGGCTGCGCGCCGCCGCCGTGCTCACCACCCGCAAGGAATGGACCGACAAGCCCGGCGCGCTCGACGACAGCGTGATCGACGCGATCCGCAAGAAGTTCAACATCGGCTGGTGGGGCGTGTCGCTGCGGCTTTACGGGCGCGAGGAGGTCAACAAGGCCGCCTACAAGATCCTCGAAAAGGCGATGACGGACATCAAGCCGATGCTCCTGAAGCCGACCACCTGGGTCAAGGGCCAGCCGCAGGAGTACTCTGGCTGGACCGGCACTCCGATGACCTTTCCGATGCAGAACATCAACTGGTACGGCGGGCGCGGCGGGCACATCGGCTTCTCGCCGCTGCTGCCGCAGGACGGCTCGCTGGCGCTGGCGCAATTCCAGCGGACCTATGCCCGCTACAAGGAATTCGGCATCGACTACCAGGGCAGCTTCGCTTTCGGCGAGCGCCACCTGATCAACGTCAACGCGATGATCTTCGACAAGGACGATGCCGCCAAGATGGCCAAGATCGACCCGTTCTTCCGCCAGCTCGTCGCGGACGCCAAGGCGCAAGGCTACGGCGAATACCGCACCCACCTCGATTACATGGACCTCGTCGCCGGGACCTACGACTGGAACGGCGGAGCGCTCAGGAAGCTCAACGAGAAGGTCAAGAACGCGCTCGATCCCAACGGCATCCTCGCGCCGGGCAAGAGCGGCATCTGGCCCACCAACTACGCAGGGGAGCGCAAGGCATGAGCCGGATCGCCATAGCCGCCATTGCGGCGCTCGGGTTCGCCACCGTGGCCGTGGCGCAAGGGATGCCCAAGCCCACCACGCTGGTCGATCGCCCCAACGCCACCGGCGGCGAGAAGCTTTATGTCGAGCATTGCGCGATGTGCCACGGGCCCAACGGCATGGGCACCGGGCTGCTCGGCCGCCGGGTGCAGCCGGCGCTGCTTGAGCAGCGCAGCAATCTCGCCGCGGCTTATGTGATCATGGCCGCGCGCCGGGGCATCGGCAACATGCCGCCGATCACCCGTGGCGAGGTCAGCGATGCGGACCTGAAGCAGATCGCCGATTACCTCGCGGCGGGGCCGCATTTGCCAGCCTCGGGGGCCGCCAAGTGATCCGCGCCACGCGGCGCGGGGCGCTCGCCGTCGGCCTGGCGCTGCCGGCAGCGGCCGCAATGGCGAAATCGCCAAGGCGCAAGCCGAGCGGGACGGTGCTGCTGCACGATCCTTCGCTCGCAGCCGGCCGCCGGCTCGCCTCCGATGCGGGTGCGCGCGGCACAAAGGTCCTCGCCATCGAAGGCGACCGCATTCGTTTCGCCCGCGCGGTGTTCGAGCAAGCGCCGGCGCTGATCGTCGGCGTCAGCCGCGCGGCCGACGCGGTTCTGATCGAGGACGTCGGACGCGAGGCGGGTTATGCGCCTGTCGCGGTGCCGCCGGCTCTGGCCGGCAAGTTTGCCTGGGCGCTCGCGCCGCGCGCCTAGCCGCGTTCGCCCGGTGGGCTCGCACTCGCGCTGTTCGCGTTTCCGCAGCTGAAGCTCGTCTCCGAGTTCACATCGCCGTGGCCGTCATACCGCGCGATCAGCGGGTAGGGGCACAGCGGGCGGCTGATCGGCGGCAGTTTGGGCGCGTTCGGGTTGGGCGACGGCGTGCGGGTGGCGACGATGCGTTCGGGCGCGTGGCCGTTGGCCGTCCAGCCGTCGATCGTGCCCAGCGTATCGAAAGTCGAAGCGCCTTCGCCGCCGCCGCAGTGGTCCATGCCCGGCACCATGAACAGCCGCACCTGATTGCGCTGCGCCGCCGGGATCGCGCCCAGCAGCCCGGTGTAGAACTCCACCGTGTTGTTCGCCGGAATCAGCCCATCGGTCCAGCCGTGGCTCAGCAGCAGCTTGCCGCCGCGCGCGAAGAACGGCTCGAGGCCGGTCGGCTGCACGTCGAGCATGTCGGCGCCGTAACCGCGCGCGTCGGCCAGCTCCTTGCCGTAGTCGGATACCTTCCAGTCCCAGCCGGGCTGGTTGGCATAAACCAGATCGCGGAAATAGCTCGTCGCCACCGGGAACGGCTCGTTGCCGCCCATCAGCATCGCCAGCTGCATTTCGCTGCCGACCGGCCAGCCCGGGCGGATGACCCGGCCGCTCGCATCGCGCACTCCGCCGTAAATCATGCGCAGCGCCTCGACTTGCGGCGGCGCCAGGCACGAGGCCGTCTCGCCGGGCTTGCACGCCAGCGAGGCGGGATCGAAGCCGCAGTGGCGCGGGTCCTCGATCAGCCCGTCCTCGAGCCCGTCTAGCCTGTCGCATTGCTTGACGACCGCGGCGTGGACCATGCCCATCGTCGCCGGCGAGAGCGCCGCGCCCGGCGCGTGCCTGGGTGCCCAGCCGACCCACATCGACTGGACCATCAGCCCGGTCATCGGATTGGCCGGCGCCATCGCACTGATCGCGTCGAAATCGGCCGGATAACGGCGCGCTTCCATCAGGCCCTGGCGCCCGCCGGTGGAGCAGGAGTTCCAATAGGAGAGCTTGGGCTTATTGCCGTAGAAGGCGGTGATCGCCTGCTTGCCGGTCACAACCATCTCGTGGACCGCGCGATAGCCGAAATCGACCAGCTTTTCCGGATGGCCGATCGCCCATTTGGCGTCCATCCCGCTGCCGGCGTGGCCGGTGTCGGTGGTGGCGACGGCGTAGCCGCGCTTGAGCGGGTCGGCCATCGCCGAATAGCTCAGCGTGCCGGCCCAGATGCCGTTGCCGACAGCGACGAATTTTCCGTTCCAGCCAGTGGCCGGGAGCCAGACTTCGACCTTGATGTCCGAATCCTTGCTCGGCGTCAGCGTCGCCTGCACGCGGCAGAACGCAGGCACGTCCTTGTAAGCCGCGCCGGCAACGCCGGGGGGCAAGCCCGGACCGGCGGGCTGCTGGAACGTGCCGGCGGGCACCAGCGTGGCGGAGGTGACGTTTCCATCCACTTTCAGGGCGGCGAGACTGGCGCAATCTTTCGCCGCGACGGGGCTGGCGAAGGCGAGCGCAACCGTTGACGCGCCGAGCGCAAAAACTTTCCTGCCGATCATTGTCTTCTCCCCCTGAGGCAACTCTTCATTGCGTTCTATCATTTCTCGATCCCGGCGAAAGCGGCTTCCGAAGGGGTCATGGCGGATGACAAAAAGGTCACACACAGTCACACCATGTGACCTTAGTATTTTCAATATGTTCAAATAGTTGTGCCTGAAAAGGTCACAGATCGCCGGCAATTTTCCATACGCGGGACGTGATCCCGCGGGCCACGAACGGATACTCTGCGGAGGACGAAGATTCATGGCCAAACACAAGCAGAGCGAATGCGTGTAGGAAAGAGATTTTCCGGGTCCGCGATGCCGCCTAGCGCTTGATGATCAGGCTTTCCGGGCGCTTCCTCGCGACCCACTGCCCGCGCCCGGGGAAGTTCTTGAGCACCTCGCCATCCCACAGCCGCACGATCCGGCGCTTGAAGCGCCATTGGCCGTCCGTGCCTTTCACTGCGTGGTCGTCGTAGTACCCAGTGAAGCGCAGCACGTACGGCGGCTCGCCCTCGCATTCGGTGACGAAGGCGAAGCCGCGCATCTTCACGCTGCCGTCGGCCTGCGGGCGGTACTGCACTTGCGTCACGTGATGCTGGCGGCCGGGGAAGCCCGGGGCGTTGGCGTAGTGCTTCATCAGGCCGCGGATGCCGGCGTGGCCTTCCCACACGTCCGGGTCCTCAAACACTTCCTCGCTCATCACGCAGTCTTCGGTGAAGCAGGCGACGAGGCCCTCGGCGTCGCCGGTGTCGAGCGCCCACGAATACGCGGCGATCAGGTCTTGCAGGGCGATACGGTCTTCGATCGGAAAGGTTGTCACGCAAATCCCCTCTGGTTTGTTGCCTCAACCGTAACACTCGTTATGATCAGAGCCAAGCAGGAGAGGATTCCCCTTGGGCAAGATCATCGTGACCGGCGCGTCCGGCCAGTTCGGCAATGCGGCGGCGAAAATGCTGCTGGAGAAGGTCCCGGTCGAAGACCTGGTGTTCCTGTCGCGCTCGCCTGAGAGCCTCGCCGACCTGGCAGAGAGGGGCGCGCACGTGCGCCGCGCCGATTTCGACGATCCGGCCTCGCTGCTTCCGGCGATGGAAGGCGGCGAGCGGATGCTGCTGATCTCGACCGTCCGCGTCGGCAGCCGGGTCGAGCAGCATACGGCAGCGGTCGAAGCGGCCAAGGCGGCTGGTGTGAAGCACGTGGTCTATACCTCGCTCCTCGGCGTGCGGACGCCGGGCAATCCTTCGGTCGAAGGCTACGACCACATCGCGACCGAGAAGATGATCGAAGCGTCCGGCCTCGCCTGGACGTTCTTGCGCAACAGCCTTTACGCCGAAGCCGTGGCGACGGCGATGGCGATCCCGGCGCTGCAGGCCGGCCACAAGCCGGAGAACGCCGGCGACGGCCGCGTGCCGATCGTCAGCCGCGACGATTGCGTGGCGACGGCGGTCGGCGTGCTGACCCAGGACGGGCACGCGAACAGCGCGCTCGACGTCACCGGGCCCGAGCTGTGGACCCTGCCCGATGCGATGGCGCTCATCTCGCAAATGGCCGGCAAGCCGATCGAGATCGAACGCGTCGATGACGAGGGCATGTTCGCCTATTTCGATTCGCTCGGCGTGCCGCGCAAGGCCTCGGATATCGTGCCCGACGGGCCGATCCCGTGGGCCAGCGAAGGCATGGTCACCTTCGGCCAGTCGATCCGCGAAGGGTTCATGGACATCGAATCCAACGATGTCGAACGCGTGACCGGCCGGAAGCCGCGCACGCTGCGCTCGGTGCTCGAGCAGTATCGGCATTTGTGGCCGTGATGGTGCGCTTACCCCTGGTCCGCTACCTCCTTTCCCCCTCCCCGACGGGGATGGGTAGGGGTGGGGGAGCGCGGCGCCAGCCGCGCATCGACGCCAGCGTGGAGCACCGCCACCCAACCCTCCCCCTCAAGGGGGAGGGCTTTAAAGGCTTGCTCGTGGCTCTGGTCGCGTTCGCCCTGGCTTCCTGCAACGCCGTCGTCACGTCGGACAAGCCCAAGGTCGACACGAGCGCTTACGGCGCGGGCGACAACTGGGACAATCCGGGCGGCGACTGGGCCGCCAGCCATTTCTCGCGCCTGACCGACATCGGCTCGCAAAACGTCCGGAAGCTCGGCCTCGCCTGGTCGTATGACCTCGGCACCGACCGGGTGCAGGAAGCGACCCCGGTGGTGATCGACGGGGTGATGTACACCAGCGGCAACCTCGGGCGGGTCTATGCGCTCGACGCGGCGAGCGGGAAGGAACTGTGGACGTTTACCCCGCAAGTCGATGGTCAGGTCAACCGCTACGCCTGCTGCGACCAGGGCAATCGCGGAGTCCAGGTCCATGACGGCAAGGTCTATGTCGCCGCGCTCGACGGGGTGCTTTACGCGCTCGACGCGAAGACCGGCGCGGTCGCCTGGAAAACGGACACCGTGGCCGATCACAGCCGCGCCTATACCAGCACCGGCGCGCCGGAGATCGCCGGCAACCTGGTGATCATCGGCAACGCCGGGGCGGAAGACGATACCCGCGGCTATGTCACCGCTTACGATGCCGGCAGCGGCAAGCAGGTGTGGCGTTTCTGGACCGTGCCGCACGATCCGAAGACAGGCCCGCAGGAAAGCCCGGCGCTCGACGCCGCGCTCAAGACCTGGGCGCCCAATTCGAGCTGGGACATCGGCGGCGGCGGCACCGCATGGGACGCGATCGTCTACGATCCGCAGTTCGACCAGGTGATCGTCGGGGTCGGCAACGGCACGCCCTATCCGCAATCGGCCCGCTCGCCGGGCGGTGGCGACAATCTCTATCTCGAATGCCTGATCGCGCTCGACCGGCAGACCGGCAAGCTCAAGTGGTACTTCCAGGAAACCCCGCGTGACCAGTCGGACTACGACGCGGTCCAGCCGATCGTGCTGACCGATCTCGCCGTCGGCGGCGGGCAGAAGCGGCCCGTGCTGCTGCACACGCCGAAGAACGGCTTCTTCTTCGTGATCGACCGCCAGACCGGCAAGCCGCTCGCCGCCAACCCGATCGTGCGGACGAGCTGGGCCGACAAGTGGGACCTCAAGACCGGCCTGCCGCACCTTACCCCGGAAGGCAGCGACTACACCACCGGGCCCAAGGTCGTGTTTCCGGCCACGCCGGGCGCGCGCAACTGGTATCCGGCGGCTTACGATCCGCAGCGCAACACCTACTTCGCCCACGTGCTCGACATGGGCAACCTGCTGTTCCTCGCCGGGCCTCCGGGGCCGCCGAAGCGCGATCCGAAGTTCATGAACGCCGGCGCCGCGGTGATCTTTTCGCCCGACCTGCAGGCCGCCGCGCCGGGCCTGCCGCCGCCGGTCCGCGAGGCGATGGAAAAGACCGCGCAGTGGCAGTGGGTCAAGGACAAGCCGTTTTCGAGCGAGCTCAGGGCGATCGATCCGATCACCGGCAAGACCAAGTGGGCGGTCCCGGCGGCCGGCTGGCAGGACCGCTTCGGCACGCTCGCCACCGCTTCCGGCCTGGTGTTCCACGGCACCGTGACCGGCCAGCTGTTCGCCCGCGATTCCGACAGCGGCAAGGCGCTGTGGCACGTCGATACCGGCACCTCGATCATGGCCGCGCCGATGACCTATCGGGTCAACGGCGTGCAATACGTCGCGGTGCAGGCCGGCTGGGGCGGCGGGGGCTGGGGCTTCATGCCGGGCTATTCCGCCGCCTACGCGCGCGGCAACGCCAATCGCATCCTGGTGTTCAAGCTCGGCGGCGGGCCGGTGCCGATGCCGCCGCGGCTGCCGCCGCTCGAACCCGCCCCGCCGGCGCCGCCACAGCTACCCGGCGTGACTCCGGCGACGATCGCCCAAGGACAAATGCTGTTCACCGCCAATTGCGCGCTCTGCCATGCCAACCAGCCGCGCGCGGGCGCGCCCGACTTGCGCCGCATGCCCGCGCCGATCCACGCGCTGTTCGACCGGATCGTGCTGAAAGGCCTGCTCACCCCGCGCGGCATGCCGCACTGGGAAGACCGCCTGACGCCCGACCAGGTCAAGGCGATCCACGCCTACCTGATCAGCCTGCAAGGCCCGCTGCACGCCAAGGAAACCGCGCTGAAGGCGGCCGGCAAGCCGCTGGATTCGCAGAGCCTGACGATTTTGAGTAGTTATTGAGCCACCCACAGACTCGCACCGATTTTAGGAGAGACCCATGACCCCCGAAGGCGTAACCATCCGGCATCCCGACAAACTGTTCATCGGCGGCGAATGGGTCGCCCCTCTCTCAGGTGAGAGCATCGAAGTGGTCAATCCGGTCAGCGAGGAGGTGATCGCCCGCGTCGCCGCCGCCGGTGACGCCGACATGGATCGCGCGGTCGCCGCCGCTCGGCAGGCGTTCGACCATGGCCCGTGGCCGACCACGCCGCCGGCCGAGCGCGGCAAAGTGCTGATGAAGATGGCCGACATCCTCGAAAAGCGCGTGCCCGAGATCGCCAAGGCCTGGTGCGCGCAGATCGGCGGCCTCGCCACGCGTTCCGAAGGCATGCAGATCGGCTCGGTAATGGGCCTGCGCGGGATCGCCGCGCTCGGCGAGAGCTTCCCGTGGACCGAGACCAGGAAGGGCCAGATGGTCGACACTGCGGTGATCGTGCGCGAGCCGGTCGGCGTCGTCGTCGGCATCGCCCCGTGGAACGCGCCGTTCGGCATCATGCTCAACAAGGTCGCCTATGCGCTGATCGGCGGAAACACAATCGTGATGAAGCCTTCGCCGGAAACTCCGCTCGAAGCCTACATCATCGCCGAAGCCGCCGAAGAGGCGGGAGTACCGCCGGGGGTGCTCAACCTCGTCCCCGCGGACCGCGAGGCGTCCGATCACCTGATCCATTCGGAGGCCATCGACAAGGTCAGTTTCACCGGCTCGTCGGCGGCCGGGCGGCATATCGCCAGCGTGTGCGGCGGCAAGATGACCCGCGCCACTTTCGAGCTCGGCGGGAAGTCGGCGGCGATCGTGCGTGACGATTTTCCGATCGAGGACGCCGCGAACATCCTCGGCAATACCATCACGATGCTGTCGGGACAGATCTGCGCGATGCTCAGCCGGGCGATCGTCACCAAGGACCGCCACGACGAGCTCGCCGAAGCGATCGCCAAAGTGATGAAGGGCGTGAAGATCGGCGACCCGGCGGACCCCGAAACCCAGCTCGGACCGCTGGCCATGAAGCGCCAGCTCGAGCGCGTCGAGATGTACATCGAAGAAGGCAAGAAATCCGGCGCCGACCTGGTCACCGGCGGCGGCCGCCCGGCGCACCTCAACAAGGGCTATTTCATCGAGCCGACCCTGTTCGCCAACGTCGATAACCAGAGCCGGATCGCCCAGGAGGAGATCTTCGGCCCGGTTTTGTGCCTGATCCCCGCGGAGGACGAGGAAGACGCGATCCGCATCGCCAACGAGAGCAATTACGGACTCAACGGCGCGGTGATGACCACCGATGCCCAGGCCGCCTACGACGTGGCCCGCAAGGTCCGCACCGGCGTCGTCGGCCAGAACGGCATGCGGATGGAGTTCGGCATGCCCTTCGGCGGCTTCAAACAGAGCGGCATCGGCCGCGAGGGCGGCGAGGAAGGCCTGTGGCCCTACGTCGAGACCAAGACCATCCTGTTGGATGCGGCGCCGGCGGTGGTGTGACGCGATGAACAACGGAATGAAAGCATGCATCTGTGCGGCCGTGGCAATTTACGCCGCGGTCGCCGACGGATCCGATTTGCCGAAGATTCCGAAGCCTGACTTTGGAGGTGCGGTGCCGGAGAGGCCATCGCACTGGCTCAGCGATGCCGACGTACCCGCTGGTGAGCACGGGGTCGTGGTGATTTCCTTTGGCATTGGCATCGACGGTCGCATGAGCGACTGCCACGTTGTTCAGTCGAGCGGCTTCAAACAGCTCGACGCGCTCCCCTGCAAAACGCTACCAAAAGTCATGCGGTTTAAGCCAGCTCGCGATCAGAATGGAAATCCCGTTGCAACGCATGGAACGAACTCGGTCCGCTTTTAGCTAAAACAGCTTCTTCTCGCTCGGCTCGACGGGCGCGTCGCTCTTGGGCGTCGGATGCCGGTGCTCGCCGATTTTATCGCTTATTCCGCCGCTACGATGTCGGTCCGCGCGAAGTCGTCGCCCTTGTAGAGCAGCGGCACGCGGCGCGCCTTGGCGAGGGCGTAGCTGAACAGGTCGCCGAAGTTGAGCTGGCCGGATGGCCGGTGCCCTTGCCATAAGTCACGAAGGCCGCGTGGGCGATGTCGGCTTGCTCGGCATCGACCGCGACCACCTCGAAGCGATTCGAGCCGAGCAACAGCTCGATCGCCTTGGTCAAT
>Ga0207705_10001790_pt1 | contig 16933 bp, 17 predicted proteins | sample KBSC13metaG_FD_184314 | JGI IMG/M metagenome (GOLD analysis project Ga0207705, IMG submission 184314) | Corn rhizosphere microbial communities from Kellogg Biological Station, Michigan, USA - KBS C1-3 metaG (SPAdes) (version 2) | ecosystem: Host-associated > Plants > Roots > Rhizosphere > Soil ...
CCTTTGAAACCGAGCGCGGCCTGCTGCGTGCGGTGGATCAGGTATCCTTCTCCGTTCCCGCAGGAAAAACGGTGGGCATCGTAGGAGAATCCGGCTGCGGGAAAAGTGTGACGGCCATGTCCATCGTCCGCCTGCTGCCCCAGCCCGCTGGAAAAATCCTCGGCGGCCACGTGAATTTCAAAGGCCGGGACCTTTCCCACATCCCTGACAAGGAGCTACGGAAAATCCGGGGCTCGGACATCGGCGTCATTTTTCAGGAGCCGATGGCTGCTCTCAATCCCGTGCACCGCATCGGTCGCCAAGTCTCGGAGATTTTCCGCATTCACCGGAAAATGTCGAAGAAGGACGCATGGGAAGCCGCCACGGAAATGCTTCGCCAGGTCCGCATCCCGGCCCCTGAAAAGCGAATGATGGACTACCCGCACCAGCTTTCCGGCGGCATGCGCCAGCGCGTGGTCATCGCCCTCGCCATTGCACTGAAGCCTTCACTGCTGATTGCCGATGAGCCTACCACCGCACTGGATGTCACGGTCCAGGCTCAGATTCTTGATCTGCTGAAGCGTCTGCAGGCAGAGATGGGCATGTCCATCATTCTCATTACGCACGATCTGGGCGTCATCGCAGAAACCTGTGATGAAGTGGTGGTGATGTATGCAGGACGTGTGGTGGAAAAAGCCCCTGTGGCTGAACTTTTCGCCATGCCGCAGCATGCTTATACCCGCGGCTTGCTGGCCTCCATCCCCACACTGGACACACCTTCCAAATCGATTCTCAAGACGATCCCCGGCATGGTCGCACCACTCTCGGATCACGCCCACGGCTGCCGTTTCTGCCAACGCCTGGGCCGCACATCCAGCCGCGAGCGACCACAGCTCATCGAAATCAACCCCGGCCACTGGGTGGAAAACTGCCCGGAATGTGTCCCCTGCCTTCATCAACCTGCATGAACTCCGCGCCTCTGAGTTTCACCCTTTGCGCCCTTTCGCGATGACTACGGCTCCGCTACTAACCGTCAATGATCTCCGCATCCACTTCCCCGTGCGCGGTGGTGTTCTGCTGCGCCAGACCGGAGCAGTCCGCGCTGTGGACGGTGTATCATTGATCATTCGCCCAGGGGAAACGCTGGGACTCGTAGGAGAATCCGGCTGTGGAAAATCCACTTTGGGAAAAGCCATCGTGCGGCTGCTAAAACCCACCTCCGGCCAAATCGTTTTTCAAGGAACAGACATCTCCCACCGCAGCCAACGGTCTCTCCGCCCTCTGCGGCGCGACGTTCAAATGATCTTTCAGGATCCTGCGGAATCGCTGGATCCCCGGATGAGTGTGCGCGCTCTGATAGAAGAACCCTTTCTCATCCACCGCATGGGCAGCCGCTCGGAACGCATCCAGTGGGTGAATGAGCTGCTGGATCGGGTAGGGCTTCCCACATCTTCCGCTGAACGCTATTCATTCGAGTTCTCCGGAGGCCAGCGCCAACGCATCGGCATCGCACGCGCCCTCGCCCTGAAACCGAAACTGATTATCTGCGATGAACCGGTTTCCGCGCTGGATGTGTCCGTGCAGTCTCAGATCCTCAATTTGCTTGTTGAGCTTCAGAAAGACTTCGGCCTGTCATACCTATTTATCGCGCACAATCTCTCCGTGGTGAAACACGTGAGTGACCGCGTAGCCGTGATGTATCTTGGGAAAATCGTGGAACTGGCTACCGCACAGGATATCTATCAAAATCCACGCCACGCCTATACCAAGGCCCTCCTCTCCGCCATTCCTGCTACCGATCCCACCCTCAAGGAGAAGAAAATTCTCTTGGAAGGAGATGTTCCCTCCCCGATTGATCCACCGGCGGGTAGTGCCTTTGGGCACCGCATGAAACACCCGCGTTACGAGGAAACCATTGGCATGGATCTATCACTCCGGGAAATTGCACCGGATCACTGGGTGGCCAATGATCCCTGCTGTATCTCGCAAGAGGACTGGGACACTCTCAATCCCTCCCAATAGTGAGTTAAGAGGCGTCTCTTATTTGTTTAAGAGGATACTTTCCAGCAAGGGTCCCCATCCACTGAAATCGTGATCATAGGTGTCTGCCTGGAGTTCCTCCCGGCTTTGAACATATCTGGCTGGAACCAGTTCATCGCCACAATGTTTGATCAGTGCATCCAGTGATGCCGTTGTCGCTTCCGGATGAAACTGGAGGGCGAGGCATTTTCCGGGAATCAGGAAGCCTTGCTCGGAGCAGGCTTCACTCGACGCCAGCCGAATCACACCTGCAGGCAGCTCAAAGGTATCTCCATGCCAATGCAGGACTTTAAGTTCTTCTGGCATCTGCGGGTAAGCCTCACAAATTTCCGGCGAAAGCCGAATCGGATACCAACCGATCTCACGTTCCTCATTCTGATAAACGCGGGCGCCCAAGGCATCTGCCAGCAGCTGCGCTCCCAGGCAAATGCCCAGCAGGGGAATGCCTCGCTCCAGACACTCCTGAATGAATGCTTTTTCTTCCACCAGCCATGGATGATCCCGATGCTGATAGATATTCATCGGCCCGCCCATCACGATCACTGCCCGGCAATCCAATGGCTTGGGCAAAGGTTCTTCCGATAGAAGGATGCTGCGCACCTTGATCCCCTTGGACTTCAGCCATGATTCCAGCCTCCCCGGCCCTTCAAATGCCACATGCTGAAGGCAGACGATTTCCATACCTGCATTCATAACATGCGGGAAAAGAAAATAAAGGCACTTGGAAAGGACCCTTCTTATTTTCCGTAAACACCGCCTGGGTCTTTTCCCAATCCATTCAAGAGCAGGAACACGCGCCGCGCAAAATCCGGGAACGACTTCCAAGGGCGCTCCGGGCGGACAATCCTCCACTGGGGTAAAATCCTGGTCTGCAACTTCGTGGTAGGATTCACCACCGTCACTTGGTCACATAGCGCCAGCATCGGCAGATCCGCGTGGCTGTCTGTGTAGCCGTGGCTGTTCACCAGCTTGCCATTCGGCTCAAAGCAGACATCCGGCAAGACTGAACGCAAACGGCGCACTTTCGCCGCGCCCTTGTGGTTTTCCAATTCCGGAAAAAACGCGCTGGCTGCACCGATCTCCACCGGAGTGCCGAGTGTGAGATCAAACCCCAGCTCTTCTCCGATGTATTTCACATAAAACTCCGGGCTGGCGGATGCCAGAATCAGAAAATGCCCGGCCTGCCGGTGCTCCTCCAGGAACGAGCGCACTTCCGGATAGATGGCGGGCATGACCGATGCCGCGAATTCCCTGCTATAGCCATCCAGCTTTTCCGGCGTCATCCGGAAAAGGTAACTGAGAAAAATACGCTTCATCCCTCCCGATCCCAAGACGCCCACCAGGGGTAAAAACGCGAGGAATACGGGCAAAAAAATCCTCCGCCACGGTTCGTGGCGGAGGATGAAATGACGAAACAGGATCTGGCAATCCCAGGCGATCAAAGTGCCGTCCAAATCGAACAAGGCAATGCCTTCTGGCGCTTGATCTGGAAGGCTGGATGCCACGAAAAAAACTCAGACGTAATGAAGTTCGACGGCCTTCTTCTCGATGGCATCGTTGTTATCCAGCAACTCCTGAATCGGATCCCAGCGGCCGGAAATCAGCGCCTCACGCGCGGAGTCCGGCATGGTCACCGGGATGGTGAGACCACCCGTACTGAGAACCCGCATGGTTTCCAGATCGATGGTGATTTCCGTCTTCGGATTACCTTCCACTTCCGCTTGCAGAGCAGTGATACCAGCGGCATCCGCCATCACACATGGCATGGCCAAACCGGTGGAGTTACCAAAGAAGATCTCGGCAAAAGACTCGGCGATTACACCATTGAAGCCATACTTGCGGAGAGACTGTGGAGCGTGCTCACGGGAGGAGCCGCAGCCGAAGTTTTGCCCTGCGATCAGGATGGATGCATCGGCAAAGCGCTCGTCATTGAGCGGGTGATTCGTTTTCGCACCCGTTTCGGAATCGTAGCGCACATCGTAGAATGCGAATTCGCCCAGACCGTCGAAGGTGACACACTTCATGAAACGGGCCGGGATGATGCGGTCCGTATCGATGTCTGCGCCGGGAATGAAAACAGCGTGACCGGAAACTTGTTTTACAGGATCAAGTGCCATGGAATAAGGATGGATTAAGGATTAAGCAACAGCGGCAGTTTCTTCGATCCCGAAGAGGTCGCGGGCATCGGAGATGTGACCATTGATGGCGGCAGCAGCCACCATGACAGGAGACATCAGGACGGTGCGTCCGGTAGGAGAGCCTTGGCGGCCCTTGAAGTTGCGGTTTGAGGAGGAGGCGCAGAGTTGATCGCCCACCAGCTTGTCAGGATTCATCGCGAGACACATGGAGCAGCCTGCGCCGCGCCATTCGAATCCAGCCGCACGGAAAATTTCCGGCAGACCTTCCTGCTCCGCCTGAATGGCGACCACTTGGGAACCAGGTACCACGATGGCCTGCACTCCAGCAGCAACCTTGTGCCCCTGAATGTACTTCGCCACTTCCCGGAAGTCCGAGATCCGGCCATTCGTGCAGGAACCAATGAATGCCACATCGATTTTCACACCCTTGATCGGGGTGCCCGCAGCCAGCTTCATGTAAGCCAGCGCTTCATCGATGGAAGCCTTTTCACCAGCATTCGCTGCGGTGGCAGGGTCCGGGATGTTTTCGGAAATCGAAATACCGTGGTCTGGGGAGATGCCCCACGTCACAGTCGGCTCAATGTCCCCGGCCTTGATCTTCACGATGTCATCGAACACGGCGTCCGCATCGGAAGCGAAGGACAGCCAGCGGGTGGCGGTCGCCTCGAAATCACTCATATCCACGTAAGGACGGCCCTGAAGATAAGCGATGGTCTTCGCATCCGGATTCACATAACCGCAGCGAGCTCCACCTTCGATGGACATGTTGCACACGGTCATGCGCTCTTCCATGGACATGCGTTCAAACACGTCACCAGCATACTCGTAGGCATAGCCGATGCCGCCCTTGGCACCCAACAGACGGATGATGTGAAGGATCACATCCTTCGCATAGACACCCGGGCGAAGATCGCCGTTTACTTCGATACGGCGGACCTTCAGCGGCTCTACGGCCAGCGTTTGGGAAGCCAGAATGTCACGCACCTGAGTGGTGCCGATACCGAAGGCGATGGCACCGAAGGCTCCGTGGGTAGCCGTGTGGGAGTCACCACAAGCAATGGTGGTGCCAGGCTGGGTGATGCCTTGTTCAGGACCCACCACGTGGACGACGCCTTGCTTTCCGGAAGCAAGGTCGAAATAAGTCACACCGAAGTCATCGCAGTTCTTGCGAATGGCATCGATCATCTCAGCAGCGAGGGGATCAGCAGGCTGGTCCTGATTGATGGTCGGGACGATGTGATCGATCGTCGCGAAGGTGCGCTGAGGAAATTTCACGGTCAGCCCGAGATCCCGGAGCATGCCGAAGGCCTGTGGAGAAGTCACCTCGTGGATGAGGTGCGTGCCAATGAAGAGTTGCGTGCGGCCATCGGCCAGAGTGCCGACGGTGTGAGCGTCCCAGACTTTTTGGAAGAGGCTTTTACCCATGTTCATGACCGCCGTGGTTCGCGGCGGGGCGTGAAGCTGCTCACGAGATGGGAAAATGTCAAAGCCACAAGCACGCCGGGATGAAAATCAACTTTACAGGGAAAATAAAAAGGCGCTCCAACCGATTGACGGAGGAGCGCCTATGAAACTTGGTGGCTCGAAGAATTACTTCGAATATTCGACTTCTGTCGTGGTCTGCTGGGTCGTCTCGATTTCCTGGAATTTAGGAAGCGGGCGGAGACGCGGGGGCTTGGGCTCGCCGGTGCAGCAGCAGGAGGCGGCAGTGAGAACGAAAGCTGAAGCGAGGAGAGCAGAAAGAATACGGATCATACTATCGGAGGCAGGAGTTTTTGGATTACGGCGGGCTGTATCTGGGATTTTTCTGAAAAAGACAAGCGGATTGGCTCTGCCGCCAAAAGCAGCAGAGCCTGGAACCTTACTTGGAAGGCGCTTGATAAGTCGGCTTCGTTGGAGCCGGGGCAGCACTTGGGCAGCAGGAAGCTGCAAGAAGAACGCCAGCTGCGGCTGCAGCGAGAGAGGCCACTTTAATAAGTTTCATGTAAGATTTGGGTTCGTTGTTAGCTAATATCTGCAATGATATTTCACGGCAGGTGAAGTCAGACTACTGAGGTGTTATTTCGCTGCAAGGTAAAAGAAGGCTGGGCTCGGTCTGGTGAAAAAGCCTTCCCGAAGGGCGTTGACGCACCGGATTTTTACGCTAAAGCTTCGCTCGCTATCCGCACTCCCGGAATCCAAACTTATTTTCAAATGACTCTCATTCGTCGTTTCCTCGCCTTGGCCCTCGCCGCCTCTTTCGTCACCATGGCTGCTGCCCAGGATGGCAAGCTCAAGATCGCTACGGTCGATATGCAGGAGCTTTTCAAGCAATACTACCGCACCAACGAAGCTCAAAAGCAGATCAACGTGGAGCGCGCCCGCATCCAGAAGGATAACAACGAGCGCCTTTCCCGCATCCGCGAACTGGAAGACACCCTCGCCAAGCTCAAGAAGCAACTGGAAGATCCAGCGCTGAACGACACCAAGAAGCAGGCTCTCTTCAAGGAATGGCAGATGCAGCAACAGGAAGGCATCGCACTGGACCGCGAGCGCCGCGAATTCCTCCAGCGCCGCAACCAGGCTCTCAACGAGAAGATGGTGCAACGCATGAAGGGTATCCTTGAGGAAATCCGCAAGGTGGTGGAAGAACAGGCCAAAACCGATACCTTCGACTACGTCTTCGACAAGTCCGGCCTCAGCACCTCCCAGGTTCCTTTCCTGCTCTACACCAAGGACGCCACAGACATCACCGCCGGAATTCTCAAGAATCTGAACAAGGATGCTCCTGCTGAGTCCGCACCAGCGGAAGGTGAAGCGACTCCTGAGCTCTCTGCTCCAGCTACCCCAGGCACCGGCGAGTAATTTTCTGACATTTTAAAACGTTGGCATTCGCCCTCACACTTTCAGAGCTCGCCCGTTGGGTCGATGGTGACATCGTCCGGGGCGGGCTCGATTTGTCTCTGACAGGAATGGCCGCGCTGGATGCAGCAGGGCCGGGAGATGTCAGCTTTCTCGGAAACGAGAAGTATCGCTCACAGTTTCTGGAAGCACGCGCCAGTGCCGTGATTGTTCCCCGTGGGGAAACGGGCGGCCCGGAGGGCATGGCTCTCATCGCGGTGGACAATCCATCATTAGCCTTTGCCGTCGTGGTGCGTCACTTCGCAGCCGCAACACAGCAATTCAAGCCGGGAGTCCATCCACGTGCTTTTGTCGATCCCGCCGCTCAACTGGACCCGGAGAAAGTCTGCGTTCATCCCGGCGCAGTCGTAATGGCCGGTGCCAAAATTGGCGAGGGCTCCGAGATCGGCGCAAACAGCGTGATCGGAGAAAACGCCGTTCTCGGCACAGACTGCCGGATCATGGCAAACGTGACCATCCGTGAGCGCTGTATCATCGGTGATCGTGTCATCATTCAGCCAGGTGCCGTGATCGGCTCCGATGGCTATGGTTATGAATTTTCAGAAGGCCGCCACGTAAAGATCGATCAGGTCGGCATCGTGGAAATCGGCAATGATGTGGAAATCGGTGCGAATTCCACCATTGACCGCGCCCGTTTCGGTAAAACTCTGATCGGAGAAGGCACCAAAATCGATAATCTGGTCCAAATCGGACACAATGTAGTCATCGGCAAGCACTGCCTGATCGTCTCCCAGTCGGGTATGGCGGGAAGTTCAAAAATCGGCAACTACGTGACCATCGCCGCACAAGTGGGTGTGGTAGGCCACGTCACTGTAGGCGATAAGGCAGTCCTTACTGCCCGCACCGGAGTCACCGCCAGCATTCCTGGCAGTGATGTGTATGCCGGCAAGCCTGCCCTTCCCATGCGGGAAGAAATGAAGATGCAAGCCCAGCTCCGACGCCTGTACAAACTGGTTGAGCGGGTGAAGGAGCTGGAAAAGAAAATCAATCCGAAAGACTGATCACCACTGGCCGCCGAGCGCCTTGATGAGGGCGACGGATACGGCCAGGCGGTCTGCCTTCACGGAGTTTTCGGAGCGTTGCGCATCCAAGCGGGTGCGCTCTGCATCCACCAGATCGAGGAAGCTCACGTAGCCTGCATTGAAGCGCTTGGTGGAAAGATCCAATGTCTTTTCTGCAGCTTGGCTGGCGCGGCTTTGAGCAACCTCACGCCGGGCAAGGATGGAAGTAGCCTGCAGGGCGTTCTCCACATCGCGGATGCCTTCCAGCACATTCTGGCGATAGTCTGCGCTGGCTGCCTCATGAGCAGCGATAGCAGCGTTTTTCTGCGCTTTCAGATAAACCTGTCCCGTCAGCGGCAGTGTGACATTCGGCCCGATGGACCAGATCAGAGAAGAGGATCGGAAAAGTTTTCCAGCCTGGGATGAGCTCAAACCGCCCGAGGCACCGATGGTGAAGGAAGGATAGAAAGCGGCCGTCGCCACGCCCACATCCGCATTCGCAGCGGCTACCCGGCGTTCTGCAGCACGAATATCCGGGCGCTGGAGCAGAAGCTCGGACGGTACGGAAACCGGCACGGAAGGAGGAGTGGGAAGGTTGCTTTTTTCAGGCACACTGGAGCCGGTGGCGGCACCACCCGCCAGCACAGCCAGAGCATTCACCAGTTCCACCCGGTCACGATCCAATCCGATGCGCTCGGACTCAGCCGTGGCCACTTCCGTTTCTGCACGGGAATAATCCAAGCCGCTGATGCTGCCGGCGTCGCGTTGCTTTCCAAGCAGATCCAGTGCCTTGCGGCGAAGATCTACCGTGCGGGTAAGCAAGGCACGGTCGGCATCCACTGCGCGGAGCGCCCAATACGTCTGGGCCACCTCACTGGCCACCGTGAGGCGCAGTGCGTTCAAAGTCTCTTCTTGGGCAGCCGCAGAGGCTTCTGCAGACTCCACCTGCCGGGCGAGCTTGCCCCACACGTCCAATTCATAGCTCAGATCTGCAGGCAGGGAAAATGTGTTCTCTACCTTGCTGATGCCATCATTTTGAGTCTTCGCTCTGGAACCACCAACACCTAGATTGATGGAAGGCAGGTATTGCGAACGGGTGGCAGCGCTGAGGGCGCGCGCCTGACGAACACGCGCTGCGGCGGCTGCGAGATTTTGGTTTTGCTCCAGAGAACGCTCCACCAATGAGTTGAGCGTGCTGTCATTATACAATCTCCACCAGTTGCGCGGTTTCGGCAGCTGATCGGGAGAATGACGTTTCCAATTCACCCCACCATCCGAGAAGGAGGCAGGTAAATTCATCTCTGGAGTCTTGTGATCCGGACCCACTTTACAGGCCCCCAGGGCCAGTACCGCGGATACAGGAACGAGGTATCGAACAGGGAAGCTCTTGCTCATGCGCGGAGAATCAATCATATTTCACCTTGCATGCAAGTGGATGCTTGCAAAAAATAGCAACATGAGTATCGAACCTGTTACAAATCCGCCGATCAGCAAGGCCTCGGCTAAGACCCGGCACCGCCTGCTGGAAGCCGCCCGCGCAGAGTTCAGTGAAAAGGGGCTGGAATGCGCCACCACCCGCAGCATCGCGGAACGCGCCGGGTGCAACGAAGTCACCCTTTTCCGCCATTTTGACAGCAAGCAGAAACTGCTCTCCTCCGTCGTTCAGGAAACCTCCGAGGAATTCCGGCTGATCTGCAACTGCTCCGGCAACATGAGTGGCGATCTCATGGAAGATCTACTCCATTACGGACAAGCCTACAATGACTCGACCGAACGCTGCCAAGGCATGATCCGCACCCTCATCGGTGAGGGAAGCCGCAGGCCCAACCTCTGCAAGGAACTGATCGGCGATGTTCTGGAGCCTTTTCACCGCAGCCTCAGCCATTATCTGCAAACCCAGATCCAGGCCGGCAAAGTCCGTGCGGATCTGGATACTGCCGTGTTCGCTGAAATTTTCACTTCCGCACTGATGGGCAGCATGCTCCGTCGCTCATCCGGACTTTCCGTGTTGAACAAGGAAAACGGCTATCAGGATGTCGTGCGCCTTATGGCCCACGGTATTTCAAGCTGATCCTTTCAATTCCAGTTTGATTCCCATGGGAAAGATGGATAGGTGGTAGGATTACCAATCCGAAAAACCCATGCCCAAATTCATTACCGTATTGTTCGCCGCAGCGATGATCTCACCTCTCATGGCAGAGACCGCAGCGGAGAAATCCCAGGCATTCTATCAGGCTGGACTAGCCGCAGAGAAAGCCGGAGATCCCGCTGCCGCCCGCAAGGCCTATCAGGAAGCACTGACGGCCAACCCCAGGAACGCGAATGCCCAATATCAATTGGGACAGATCAACATTCATGGCGAAGCCATCGCTGCCAAGGGCCGTGAAACTAAAATCGGTGCCGTGATGATTCCCAGCTATCAACTGGATGGCGCATCCATTCAGGAAGCCTTTGAGCTTCTGGGGCCCTCCATTGCCAAGGAATCGAAAAATCAAATCACCCCGAATTTCATCATTCAGGACCCGGCTGGAAAACTTACCGACAAGAAACTTTCCTTCCAACTCAAGAACATCCCCGCCAAGGGAGTGATCGATTACATCCTTACTCAGGCCAATGCAAAGGCCCGCTATGAAGAGCACGCCGTGGTCATCCTTCCACGGTAGGTTTTGACAGCATTTCCCGAGTCCGATAAATCATGTCCCATGGAAGAAAAGCCACAGGAGCCGGATTTCTACCCACCCGCAGAGGACTACGGCATCACTTCTCCCGGAAAAAACAGCCGGGAAAGCGCGGCATGGTTCTACACTCAGGGAGGTAATCGCCAAGGACCTGTGCCGTTTTCACAAATTCGTGAATTGGCTGGGGCAGCCAGCCTGAATCCCCGCCACGACATGGTGTGGACCAAAGGAATGTCAGACTGGATTCCTTCCGGGGAGGTGGATGGGCTGTTCGAGCGTGTCCTGCCGCCTGCACCATTACAAAAAGAAGTGGAGGAAGATCCCTATGTGCCACCTGAAGAGCTAATGGATGGGGGCGAGTTTCGTCAGACCGTGTGGCCCGGCTCAAACCGCCGCACCTACTTGTTCATGACCTTGGTTTTTCCGATGTTTTTCTATTTCGGACTTGGGCTGGCGACTCCATTTCTCACCCAGCAGTTCGGCATCACCCTGACGAACCAAATCACCATGGTGGCTGCCTGGATTCCGCTCGTTCTCGCGCTTTTCGTAATCGTGGGCCGATTTGCCAATCTGGGTATGAGCCGCTGGTGGTTTCTCGGAAACTTTATCCCGCTCCTCAATATCTGGCTGGGCTATCGCTGCTTCGCCTGTCCTGCCGGGTACGCACAGAATAAAAAACTGGATGGCGCAGGGATCTTCCTGGCCATCCTCTACTGGCTGCTGCTGGCCCTTGGAATTCTTGCGATCGCAGGATTCATTCTTTTCCTGGCAAAAGCGGGCGGTCATCCGGATCTGCAACAAAAGGCCCAGGAATTCTATCAGGAAACGGTAAAACACCTTCCTTCCCAGCCATGATTCAGTTTTCAAAGGAAACCGACGAGTATCGGGAAGGTGGTGCCCAGGAATGCTGGTGCCTGCATGGCTCAGTCGGACTGGCATCGGACTGGCGCTCTGTGGCAAAGGCTTTCGCTGGAGATAAAATCGGCACGCGGGCCGTGGACTTATGGCGCTTCCTAGAGTGTAATCCGCTTTCCTTGCCAGACTTCGCCAAAGCCCTGAATGCAGATGCCGGGGGGCGTGTCTTCCGGGGCACCGGGCGTTCTCTCCTGGGCTACTCGATGGGCGGCCGGATGGCACTGCATGCCCTGCTGGAGCCGGATCATCCCTGGACCAGCGCTATCATCATCTCCGCTCATCCCGGACTGGAGGATGGGACGGAACGCACCTCCCGCCGCACAGCAGACACAGAGTGGGCCACCCAGGCGCTTACCAGCGATTGGGGACAATTCATGACTCGCTGGAACGATCAGCCAGTGCTGGGGAACAAGGCCATCCGTGATCCAAATCTCACCGGGGCACTCGTCATGCGCCGCCGGGAAATCGCTCGGAGTTTTGTTGATTGGTCATTGGGCGCACAAGAACCACTGTGGGACCGCCTGCCGGAAATCCGAACACCGCTGCTCTGGATCGTGGGAGAACAGGATCAAAAATTCCGCGCCTTGGCGGAACGAGCGGTTTCCCTCATTCCGAACGCCCGTCTGGCGGTGGCACCTGGTGCGGGCCATCGCGTGCCATGGGAAGCGGAGCCGTGGTTCACGCAGAAGGTTTCCCATTTTTTGAAATTCGGTGAAATTTGACCCTGAGTAGGGATTGCGGGCGGCAGTGGGATCGTCCAAGCTGCCCACCTATGTGGACGACCGTGCGCGAATTTGAAGACATCCGTTACGAAACGACGGATGAGGGAAGCATTGCCAAAATCACCATCAATCGTCCGGAAGTCCGGAACGCCTTCCGCCCGAAGACCGTACTGGAGCTGCTCAAGGCATTCGATCTGGCTCATGAAGATCCTCAAGTAGGCGTGATCATCCTCACCGGCGCTGGCGATCTGGCATTCTGTTCCGGTGGCGATCAGAAGGTGCGTGGCCATGCCGGCTACATCGGTGAAGATGGCATCCCCCGCTTGAACGTGCTGGATCTCCAGAAAAAAATCCGTTCCCTGCCAAAGCCGGTCGTCGCCATGGTGGCCGGATATGCCATCGGCGGAGGCCATGTGCTGCACATCGTCTGTGATCTCACCATCGCTGCGGACAATGCGCGTTTCGGCCAGACTGGCCCGAAGGTCGGCTCCTTCGATGGGGGGCTCGGCTCCAGTTACCTCGCCCGCATCGTCGGTCAGAAGAAGGCCCGGGAAATCTGGTATCTCTGCCGCCAATACGACGCGCAGCAGGCACTCGATATGGGCCTCGTCAATACCGTCGTACCGCTGGCCGATCTGGAAAAAGAGACGCTGCAATGGTGCCGCGAGATGCTGGTGCATTCCCCGCTGGCCCTGCGCTGCCTCAAGTCCGCCCTAAACGCGGATTGTGATGGCCAGATGGGCCTGCTGGATCTGGCAGGAAACGCTACCCTGCTCTACTACATGAGCGAAGAAGGCAAGGAAGGCAAACAGGCCTTCATCGAGAAGCGGAAGCCGGATTTCTCCAAGTTTCCGCGCGTGCCTTGATTCAAAGGAGTGGGACATTCCTGTTCCGCTTCCATCACCATTGAGGGACAGGAATGTCCCTCCTCCTTATTTTTCAGATGCCCATTTCTCCGAAAGCCTGCCTTCTGGCAGCACGACCCAAGACCCTGCCCGCCGCCATCGTGCCGGTATGGACGGGTTGCGTGCTGGCGTGGAAGCTGACTGGCGAATTCAATCTCACACTAGCGCTGTGCACCCTCATCGGTGCCATCGCCATCCAGATTGCGACGAATTTCTACAATGATGCCATTGATTCGAAAAAAGGTGCTGATACGGAAAAACGGTTAGGGCCGCAGCGGGTCACCGCTTCCGGCCTGCTCACCCACCAGCAGGTGATGGCCCTGGGCACCGCTTTTCTCGGCATCGCCGTGATCTGCGGCACGGTGCTCTATCAGAGCCGCGGATGGCCCATCATCGCCATCGGCATTCCCTCATTATTTCTGGCCTATGGCTACACGGGCGGCCCTTTTCCCCTGGCCTATCGTGGCATGGGCGAGTTGTTCGTCATTGCCTTCTTCGGCTTTGTGGCAGTGGCGGGAACGGTTTTCATCCAGACAGGATTGTGGCTGCCGGAATCACTATTGTTAGGAGGCCAAATCGGCATGCTCTCCGCCATTCTCATTTCCATCAACAACCTGCGGGACAGGGAAGAGGATGCCACCACCGGCAAGCGCACACTGGCCGTAAGGCTCGGGCCGAAATACGGGGTCGCCATCCTCTGGCTGGAAATCAAGGCTGCGGCTTTCGCTGGAATCGGCTGGATCGCATTCGATCATCGCGGCCTCTCCTCCGCCAGTGCCATCGTTTTCCTGCTGGGACTCCGCATCCTCTGGGGCATCCTTACCCTCCCGGCCAGTGCCTACAATCGGATGCTGGCTCTGGGTGGCCTCCAGCTCATCCTCTTCGCCGCTGCCTTTCATCTCGCTGCCGTTTACACCCACTGAGTCATGATCCAGCCTGAACAAAAGCCGATGATCGCCCGCTATCAACTCAAAAGCGCGAAGCGGCTGAACTCGATTTCCAACCGCAGCACCTTCGAGGGAGCACTCATTGAAATCGATGGCGGTTATGCCTGCATCCATCCGTGGCCAGAGTTGGGGGATCCCACACTGGAAAAATGTCTGGCGGATTTGAAGGGCGAGCGCCGCTGGCCCATCGTCCGCCGCGCCGTCCGGATGGCAGAATATGACAAGGTGGCCCGGCAGTTTGAAAACTCGCTGTTCGAGGAAATGGAGATACCACTGAGTCACGCCACCGTGGTGAAACAGAATGCCGCGGAGATCGCACTGGCAGTGGAAGCTGGCTTCACCACCATCAAGCTGAAAGCTGGCAGAATGCCATCCAGCGAGGCGAAATTTCTCAATGAAATGGTCACTGAATATCCAGCCCTAACATGGCGACTGGATTTCAATGAATCCCTCTCGCCCGATGAGCTGAAAGCCTTCGTCTCTGAACTCACGGATGCAGCCCGCAAGGCGATCGACTTTCTGGAAGATCCCACACCCTATTCCACCTCCGGCTGGACCACCCTGAAAAAAGACATCGGCCTGAAACTGGCGGTGGACATCGAGGCCGCACCACAAAGTTCCGCTGCCCAAGTGATGGTGGTGAAGCCTGCTGTGGATGAGCCATTTTTGTTAGGAGAGTCAGCGATTGCAAACAACCAGCGGGTGATCCTCACCAGCTACATGGAGCACCCGGTGGGTCAGGCATTCGCGGCATGGGAAGCCTCCAGACTGGAACTTCAATTTCCCGGATTGGTCGGCCTCTGCGGGCTCCAGACCCATCATCTTTTCGAGCCGAATGAATGGACGGAAACTCTCGGCGCATGGACGCCGGAATTTCACGCACCGGAAGGAACAGGCATTGGCTTCGATGACTTACTCGCCAGCCAGCCATGGTCCCGCCTCTACTGATAGATCCAGCATTTTGGGAAAGCGATGAAAACTGGGGAGCGGAAGCATTTCCCCGGATTCCAGAGCTGAAAGGCCATGTCTTTTTCCGCACCTCCGGCAGCACTGGAGAGGCGAAATGGATCGCCCTGTCGAAAGCCGCACTTCTTCTATCAGCAGCAGCCGTGAACCGCCACCTGAAGGTGACGGAGGACTCCGTATGGGGACTTCCTCTGCCCATTCATCACGTAGGCGGCTTTGGCGTAGTGGCACGCTCGTATGAAGCTGCTTGCCGCTTGAGTGTATTCTCCGGGAAATGGGACCCGCACGCCTTTACCAAGTGGCTGGGAGAAGCCCACGTGACTCACGCCTCACTGGTGCCCACCCAAGTTCATGATCTGGTAAAAGCTGGATTGCGGGCTCCATCTTCACTCGTCGCCATCGTGGTGGGTGGAGGAAAATTAGACAAGGTGACAGGACAATCCGCGCGCGACCAAGGATGGCCGGTGCTGGCCAGTTACGGCATGACGGAAGCCTGCTCTCAAATAGCCACCCAGACTCTGGAATCGCTGAAAGCGCCCTATCAACCAACGCCCCTTCCCGTTTTACCCATCTGGAATACCCGGCTGGCAGAAACCGGTAATCTGGAGATCTCAGGACCTGCCCTTTTTACCGGCACGGTGAAGAATGGCATCTACCATCCCCGCCTCAGCGAGTGGCACGAAACCTCGGATCGGGTCCTGTTGGAAAATACTACCATTTCTCCTCTCCGCCGTGCAGATTTCACGGTGAAAATTCTGGGGGAACTGGTGGACCCTGAGGAAGTTGCGTCCGAGATCATGGCGATTTCAGTCGGTGCCCTTCATGCAAAAAATTTCGCCGTGGTGGCCATATCGGATGCACGCGCCGGGCACGCTCTGGTTCCTGTGATCGAAAGCCCGATGAATGGTGCTGAAATTGAAATTTTTCTGTCACAATACAACGCCTCTGCCGTGGGCTATCGGCGAGTCGCAAAACCTGTATCCATCAGCAAATTTCCGCGCACGGAACTGGGGAAACTCCGTTACAAGGAACTGGTGCAGTGGGTTGCAAAAGAATTTCTGGATTGAAAACTGGCATGGCATGGGTCTAGCTAGGGTAGCTTGATAAAACCATTTCGTCAGTGGTCATCGAAAGATGATATTGCGTTCACCGGTGGCGGGCCGGCGGGATGCACCTTTTTACCCGCTCCCAACTCCCAATCAACCCAACCCCATCGATGAGCCATCGAACTGAGGAAGCTCAATCCGCCCTGTTTGAAGATGTGTCTGACAGCACAAACCTCGGCAAAAAGAGACGAGCTAACGGCGAGGCAGTGAAACCTGCCGACTTTGGATTCAAAGCACCCTCCCAGATCGCGAAAAACTTCGTTCTGGATACCAATGTCCTCCTACACGACCCGGCAGCGCTGGAGCGGTTTCAGGAAAACCACCTTTGTATTCTGGTGGACGTCCTATCAGAACTGGACAAGTTCAAGTCCGAGCAAAGTGAGCGCGGAGCCAATGCCCGACGCGCGCACCGCAAGCTAACAGAAATGTTTTCGTGTGCAAAGAAGGTCACGGAAGGAGTGCAGACCACTGGCGGAGGCACGGTACGGCTGGTGATCTACGATCCAGCCAGTTGCCCGAAAAACTCAGAAGATCTCAATCGATTTCACCGCATTTTCCCTGATAAGGAAAAGGTGGATCACCGCATCCTGGCAGCTTGCCTTCTGTTGATGCAGCATAATACGTCACCTGTAGTA
>Ga0207705_10001791_pt1 | contig 16932 bp, 12 predicted proteins | sample KBSC13metaG_FD_184314 | JGI IMG/M metagenome (GOLD analysis project Ga0207705, IMG submission 184314) | Corn rhizosphere microbial communities from Kellogg Biological Station, Michigan, USA - KBS C1-3 metaG (SPAdes) (version 2) | ecosystem: Host-associated > Plants > Roots > Rhizosphere > Soil ...
ATGAAGTGATCAAGCGTTGTCGCATTCGGGCAGTGGAAGACACCAATCGATTTAACATATGGCCAGAGGAGCTCGACGTAACTAGTGCGCTCCCCGTGGCATCCATTGGGAAGCTGCCAGTCGCCACACTGTTAGGAACCGCTGTAGATACTATCGTTATCAGTCGAATACTGAATTTAGGCCAATCCAAGTTGATGCAGATTGCTCGCGCAGGATATCTGCCTGGCCTTTTCGCGGGCTTTGGCAAAGTGGGAAGAGGATAGCCGCGAGAATCGCTATGACGGCTATAACGACGAGCAACTCAATCAAGGTGAAACCACGATTTAGTTTTGAATACACCGTATGACTGTCTGTTGCGACGGCGCCCGCAGCACAAACTCTGCGGGCGCCCAAAGGTAAGTTTGTACGCTGTGCGGTGCCTACTTAGCCGCCGGTTGGTCCGGAGCGCCCGTATGGTGGGTCGCCCCCATCATGTTCTGGTAATGTGCCCGCATATCGTCAGGCAGAGGAGCCACCTGGGCCGTTGGCGGAGCGGGTGTGGCGGCTTTCATGACGAGAAATCCGATGAAGCCGGCGAGGCCGACAATGGCGGCTATCACCGCCCAAATGGGAACAGATTTTTGTTCCGGAGCTTTGGCCATTTTGCTGCCTATATAAGTACTCATGTTATCTCCGATTGAGAAAGGGGGCGGCCTCACGGCCGCCCCCGGGGCAACGCACAGGAACCTGCCAGGCGGTGCACCCCTTGCTAGGTTAGGGGTAGCCGGTCCACGGGTGGGTCACTTTGACATGCCCGTCGATGTGCAGAGCGTTGGTCCCGCTGATAAGGGCGTTGGAATGAGGATTCGTCCCGCCGACATTGTGGCTCTGAGTGACACTCGGCGGCCAGATCGACCAGTCGAGTGTGAACCAGTCGGTGGCGATGATATCCTGATCGCTCTTGGCCTTTGAGAACCACCACCAATCCAAGCCGTAGTCTGTGGCATCGTCGGTGGTTCGGAGTGTCTTGGTTAGATAGTATCCTTCGTCGCCGGTCGTGGTGGGCGTATACGAAGTTGTCGTGCCTTCGTCGGTGCTCATGAACAGCAGGTACCCGGTCTGCTTGGAATGTGCCCGCTGCGCGTCGCCGGTGCACCAGTTATTGGGCTTGCCTGCCCAGGCGTCGGCAGGGTTGGCATAGGTGCATCCCCAGTAGTTCGAATTGAAGGCAGCCCCGAATGCGAACGAGTTGGGGCAGTACCAGACGCCACCCGATTTGATGTAAGGGTCGACGGCAGTCATCAGTTTGGTCTGGCTGTCATTCCAGTGAGTGGCGAGAGGGAAGGTCTCGTCGTTGTCCTGAACATACTGGAGCAGTCCAAGGCCGATCTGCTTGAGGTTGGAAAGACAAGTTGCCTGCCGCGCCTTTTCACGGGCCTGGGCAAATACGGGAAAGAGGATGGCAGCGAGAATCGCTATGATCGCTATAACGACGAGCAATTCAATAAGTGTAAATGCGTACTTGGATTTCATTTGGAAACAACTCCTTCAATAAAAAATAGGATTTAAAACAGTGGTCATGATTTCCGTAACCGATTGCGTCTACCGTTTCCTTATTATACAACCGATAATGACGATATTGCAGCTGGAACATCTATCAGGTTTTTATTTTCGATCCTTGCACCGATATACTCGGGCGTCGATAGAGATGACCAAAACCGCACTTCGGACCAGTCTGCAACTTACAACCGCCTTGATTATCCCCCTTTCGATCTTCGGATAATCGTCGTAATCGTTTACGGAATTATTTTAACAGAGATTTATGTCGCTGTCAATAGGGTATTTTTTGATCATTCCCATGTTTTCGCTACTGTAACCTTGTGTTAATCTCTCGATCGGGTCCAGGACACCGACCCCGCTCGTTTGGATTATCGGCGGCCTGCCTGCTTTTCCTTACGTTATGACTCGGTCGCGTCGACGCGTTGAGCGGAGTATGACTGTGAAAGCCTCCGAGATCCATGATCCCAGAGGCCGTGGTCGTTTTTGAACCTACTTAGTGGTCGCGATAAGTCCAGTAGGCGCCGGAGGGGGTGTCGTGAGTCAGTTGACCGTCCACACTTGTGCGGCATCTCCGGAGTTGCAGGGCCAACTGATTGTCGACGTTCCGTTGGCAGTGCCGGCACCGCTGACGTCGAGGCACATACCTGCGCCGTTCCGAAGCTGGTAGTTGCTGCCGGTTGCGAGAGCGGTCCAACTCTGGTTTGTTCCGCCGTTGCAGCTCCATACCCCGGCGGCGACGCCCTGTCCGCCTCCCATGTCGTCGAGACATGTCGACGTGTTGACGACGGTCACTTTAAACGTCGTGCCCCCGATGTTGGTGAATGTCCAACTCTGCGCGCTAGTCCCGTTTGCGGCCCAGATCTCGACTTTGTTGCCGTTGGTGGTGCCGGATCCGGCGTCGTCGAGGCGTGTTCCCGTTCCGCTCAGGGGCGTGAGCGTATGGGCGCCGTTGGCGATCGTAGCAGTCACTACCTCATCGGCTCCCTTGTCGATGGTTCCGACTACGCGATTGCTGCCATAGATATCCAGTGATCCCTGATCCGTATCGGAAGAGCCGGTGTTTACCGCGGGCGATGAGCTTTGTTTCTGCAGGTTCAACGTCGAGCCGACGCTGACGAACTTTGGATCGACGCCGTTCACTGAGTTGCCGTCCTGACCGGAGGCGGTCTTCCAGCTAGCGAACGAACTGTAGGACGTTCCATTCCACATCCACAGGTTAGTCCCGGATGGCTTATAGTACATATTATAGTTGATAACATTGCCGGATCCGGTAGTGGTGTACTTGCGTACGAAGATGTCGGTATTGTCGGTCCGTGCGTAAATGATGTTGTTCTTGATCGTGTTATTTGTGGCGTTCTCTCTGATGCTGATCTCTCCTTCTACCTCACCGAAGGCACCCAAGACAGCATCGTTGTTATAAATCGTATTGTTCAGAATCTTGCAATTCGTGGTGCCGCCCGTGGTGTAACCAATATATCCACCAATGTAGATCCCGGCTTTGTTGCAATTGTAGACGGCATTGCTCCTTATAATAATGTTGCTCGATGGAAAATTGTTGGTTTCACTGACCGCACCGATGCCGCGGTCGTCGTTCCAAACCCAGTTACCTTCGATCACGATGTTTCGTGAACCGTCACAGTAGATGCCGATGTCAATGGGGCAGTCGTGAACGTTATTGTTCCTAATCGAGCCGTTGCGAACGTAGTCTAAAGATGAGTTGCCGTTTGCGCCATAGCCGCCGGCGGCATCGATGCCGATATTGTCGCAATTGCTTATCTGGTTGCCGGAGATCGTAAACCCATCAATATATCCATTTACCGTGCAGGCTTCGCTTGTTCCTGTATGGCAATTTGTAATGTTACAATTCTGGACGGTGAGATTTGTCATTGGACTTGACGCGTTGCCTAGCGCTTCGAAACCGTGCGCCTGCCGTCCACTCGATGCATTGTTCTGGATATTGTAGATATTACAATTCGCAACTGTAACATTGCTGCTGGAGCCGGTGACCGTAATGCCGTTAACCTGTGAGGATAAAGCAGTGGTGTAGTAGTTCCTAATATCAATACTGCCGATGTAGATGTAATTCTTGGAGTCTATGGCAACGAGCGTGTAACGACCGGCGCCCACGGTAAAATTAGACCCGTCGATGGCTGCCGTTTCACCCGGATACCCCAGTAACGAGATTAGATTTCCACTTGAGCCGCTGTTCGGAAAGACAACTTGTTCATAGTACGAACCTCCCCTTACGTACACGGTAGATCCTGCCGTTGCGAGGGCCAGGCCGTGATTGATAGTTCGGAACGGGCTCGAAATCGTTCCCGAGTTCGAATCGCTTCCGGTCGTCGCTACGTAGTACGTCGCGGCGAATGCGATGGATGTCGCCGGAAATATTAGTACTGCTATAAGCGCTATAGCAACTAAGAATCCTGCGAATGAAAAAGACTGATAACGTTGCATGCTAACCTCCTGGTGATACGTAACCTAAGTACAAGCACTGTACCGTGATGAGCGCGTAAGGACCCAAAGGTCCATCGCTCCGTAATCGGTTACGGAGCGATGATCAGATTATATCATGACGAAACTTACGTGTCAACAACGACTCACATCGCGTCCAAATTTAGGTCCAGGTCTTCGGCAAACGCTCTCGAGAGGACGCGACGTCTCATAGTCATAAAGGCCGCCGCGCAAGCCACATGCGGCGGCCGAGTGTTTCGATGTTGACGAGCCGACTAAGGAACCCAGACCCACCAGAGTTGATTGCCGTTTCCGGTTTGCGTCCACTGGTCGATCAGCGCGCCGTTCGACGTCGACCCGCTGGTGACGTCCATGACCTGGCCGGACAATCTGTTCTTAACGATCCACGGCCCGTAGCTCCCGGTGCCCGCCACCAGTGACCATTGCTGATCGCTCGCATTGTCGGCAGCCGCCAGCTTGACGGCCGCGCCCGCGGTAGTCGACCCGTTGACACTTGCGTACATATTGTTCGCGGCGCATTGAAGCGTGAAGTAGCTACCGTCCATGGAACCGCTGACGTAGCTGAGTTTCCACTGCTGATTGGCCCCAGCCGAGTATGTCCACAGGTCGAGAGTCGTACCAGCGCCGCCCCAACCAGTATCGTCCAGCGCCTTCCCGCTGGCGTAGCCGACGAATTTGTACGTGCCGGGCAGTGGGTAGTCCGTGTAGACAGCCGCGTTGTGCGCACCAAGGGTAAAGGAGGTGCCGATATACTGAATGCCCCATCCCTTCAGCGGGTACAAGGTCTTTCCAACCCACCCCGTGACGGAGTTGACCGAGAACGTTATCGAATTGGTCGGGTTCGTATTCGCCAGGATCAGGAAGTGCGCGTTGCCGTTGCTAAAACATCGCGCCTCGATGGTCGGATTGGCGCCTGTACTGGTGCCGCTACTCAACGTGATGCCGTTCGACGGCGAGCTCTGGGCGTAAGTATCGTAGAAGCTGTAGGCGGTAGTGACATTGCCCGCAAGCGCCGGCTCCATGACCTTCAATTGGGAGGCGAGCGAAACAATCGATTGCCACGCCGCGTCGGTATCGTTCAATGCAAAGGCATTCCAGAACATCACGCCCCGAGCGCCGTGAATGATTGCGGTGTACAGCATGTAGGCCCGCGCCTCGTAGCCCCACGTGTCGGTGGTGTTGTTGCCGGCATTCAGCGCGATCATTCCCGGCTTGCCGTTATTGATGCACCAGCGGGTCCAGTCCATCTGCTGCTTCACAGCGTCGATATTGCCGCCGTTGCCCGGATAGATGTCATTGGAGTAAATGTCGCTGTAGTTGCTCCAGGTCTGCGCCGTGCTGAAGGCATAATAGGCATTCTGATAGTAGGCGGGCCCGTCGTTATACCACACGGGGATTCCGCCACCGTACTGCTTGATGAAGTTGTAGTCCGTCTGGAACTGTGGGTTGGTGGGGAAGTAGTATGGCGTGCTTGTGCCGTAATTCGCCCACGTCACGCCGGTCTCGTCCATGTGCTCCCATGCCAGCAAGGCGGGCTTGCTTTTGAGCGCCTGGAGCTGGTTGTACATCGCGCTTCCCACCTGGGTCTGGCTGGATTGATAGAGCCAGCAGGTCGCGCCGCTGTAGTTGTAAGAATAAAGAGCGTCGATGACAGCCAGGCCGTATGTGTTTGCCAGGTCGAGGTCGGCGGACGTACACGTCTCAAGCTCTCCAAGCGGCCACCCGCAGTCATGGTCGAAGAGTTCGACAGTGTTGAAGCCATCGGCAGCGATCTGCGCGAACTTGTTGACATCCTGATTCTGGATGGCCTGATTGCCGCGCGGGTAGTCATAAAGTCCGATGGGCCAGAAGTTCTTACCCTTAAAGGTGATGATGGAGCGGTCGCTGCCGTTAATTCCGCCCTGCGCGTGGGCGCTCCTCAGTGCTGGCCCGATGGTCAAGGCGACAGTCGCTGTCAATGCCGCTGGCAGCACGCGGTAAACCCATGGTGAGCGGAACCAATTCGTCATAGTAAAGCCTTTCTTCAGTTGTAGCGCAAAAGTTGCGTTAGAAAATTAGTTTGACGTGACCGTCGGTCACCAGGCGTGCGTCTAAGGTTTCGCCCGGCCGCGGGTATAAACGATTGTGTTCGGGTCGGTATCGCCGTGCCACCCTTTATCAAGCCCTTGAATAACGATTGCAGCACGATTGAGCGTCCCTGGCGTCACGATGGTTATCGTGCCGCCTGTGTTCGTGAAGTTCACATTGTTTCCGGGTATCGGCTGCCAATCCCAGGACGGGCCATTGACAGTGGAGCGGTACATCGTTCCGTTTTCAATAAGGAAGTCAGCGCCGATGCCGCAATCCTGGAAACCAGTGGCGGTATTGACATCCGAGTCAACCAGGATCCGAAAGTTCACATAGGGCCGCGTAAAGCTGAACTGGAACGACGTGTTCTTTCCGTCGTCCCAAACGCGTTCGTTTGAAAAAGTCGACGGCGTCGACGTCGGATGACTGATCATCGACATGGCGCCGGTCACGACGGGAGCGCTCGCGGGTGGAGCGTCAGCCCCATGCTCCAGCTGGTGTCCCATGGGATCGATCGTGCTCGACGTCGCGACCTTGATATAGTCCACCGCGACCCAGCCGCCGTCGGCCTCCACCTGGAGTACGTGGTTTTCGTTCGAGAGTCCCGAAATCGCGCAAAGGCTATAGTCATAGACGGGACTCGGTCTCACAACCGAAATGGTCGTTATCAGCTTCCCATCGATGCTGATCTTGGCGCGACCCATCTTGTGCACTCGCTCATCGACAGTGATCGCGTCGCTCGCCATGCCGACTACGGTGACCCCTGGACCGTGGAAAGTATAGGCCGCGTAGCTCCCCGGACCGCCGGCGTGGGCGCGGGCGTGGTAGAGGTCGGAGCCGTCAAACTCAACCATTCCGTTCCAAATCCATCCCGGATCAGCGTCGTCCACGGTTTTGGGTCCGCTTGGTGAAGTAGCGCTAGATGCATGTGGCGGCGATTGAGACGCGTTCTCAGCCATGCTGGGCAGTGAGGCGACGCATAGGATTGCGATGCCGGCATTGAGTAACCCAATGTTTTTCAAAGTCCGTGTTGTCATTGACGATCCCGCCTTCCCAGCGCCAAGCAAACTCATAGATCATATTACCGTAATCGATTACGATCAAGTAATCGATTTTAACACTAGTTTAGCTCGTCTGTCAATAAATCCAATTCGTTCTAAAAAATGTGGCGCGCACCATCGGTGATGCAGCAATCGATGGTGAGCGCCAACAAGGGTAGTTACGTAAGTTTCTTGGAGATGTCGTAATCGTTTACGGACATGCAAGACATTATATCATGATTTCGGCGCGAGTCAAGGCCGGCGCTTTAAATGTGGGCTGCAGTGGCGATCGTTTTAACCAGAGACCCACCCGGCGTGTCCTGCCCGAGTTCCCAAATCATCACGCCGCCAAGCCCGCGCCGGCGTGCAAAGTCGCACTTCGCTTTGACCGTGTCCTGTCCGTCGAAGGCGAAATCGTTGACTTCGTCCTGCGCTGGGACAGGGTGAAAGCGCGCCTCGACATCGGCGTACGACAATGCATCGTCGTCGCCATGGAGCTTCATCGCATAGAACGGAATACCCAGGCAGATCTTTCCAAGCGGCGCCCCCTTGTCGACGAGCGCGTCCACGTCGGAAATTGCATTGCTGAGCGACGCGTGCCGACTCTCGTCGAAATAGCTCATATAATGCAGCCGATCGACTGCGGCGTACACTCGTGAGTCGAACTCATCCCACGGCGCTGTGGCGATAGTCAAGGTTAGGCCATAAGGGGTGAAGGCCGCCTTGGTCTCCAGGACCAGGTCCGTCAGCGCCTGCTTCTGCGCGGCGCCGTTTGGGAATTCCCAGTCGTAATCGACACCGTTGAACCCATGCTTGAGGAGGAACTGCGTCAGGTCCATCACGAATAACCGTCGCTTGCCGGGATCGGTCGCCATCGCGGGGAACGCCTCCGACCGGTCGCCGCCGCCAAACGCCACCGTGAGTCGCGCCCCGCAGCTATGGCTGATCTCGAAGAGGCGCGCTTCGATAGACGGCGTCAGGTGCGAGCAGTCGATGCCCCCGTCAACCGTGGGCGTTAACGAGAAGAACACCAGGTCGGTGACGCCCTCTAGCGCTGCCGGGTTGACCGTCATCACACGGTACTCCGGAAGATAGCCGACCACGTGAAAAAATGGCTCCGTCGACGTCGCCGTCGCGCGGCCGGCCAGGATCAAGGCGACCATGGCCGTAAGAATGAATGCCCGCAACGGGCTGGGCAAAACACGATACGTCATCTTAACAAACCCCAATTCACAAATACGCAAACGTTTACGGAATGCCGGAAAAATTAGACACGGAGGAGCTGATATGAGTGAGTGCTTTTAGATCGACACGGGATGCCCGGTTGTCGCGGACTTGTAGGCCGCTTCGAGCAGCTTGACACCTCTGAGGCCGTCCAGTCCTGTTGCCAGCAGTTCCGACTCTTCGCCGGCAACCGTCCGCAGGAAATCCTCAATCATATACCGGTCGAGGCTGCTACCCCAGCTCTGCCAATTGGCTCCCGCGTTGCTGTAGTGCACCAGATTCTGCGCAAAGAGCGATATGTTCACCACGCCGCTCACGCCCACTATCTGCAGTGTCACATCACCCCAGGTCGGGTACGAAGTGGGGCGGGACCAGCTTGTGTCCAGAGTGGAAAATACGTCGTTTTTGTAGCCGATCGTCAACAAACCGGCGTCCTCGCTTCGGCTTCGATGAAGGACGCTCCCGATTTCCGCGTAGACATCCACCGCCTCACCGCCCAGGAGCAGCCAGTTCAGATCGGCGACATGGGACGTTTGATCCATCACCGCGCCGCCTCCGGACCACCTGGGGTCGGCATACCAGCCGGGAGGGTACATGGTGCGATTTGTGGCGCAAATTGCGCGAATGCTTCCGATCTTTCCGTCGCGTATACTTTTGAGCGCCTGGCGAAAAACAGGGGAGTATCGACACGGGAAGGCAGTCGCGAGCTTGACCCCCGCCTTCCGGCAGCAGTCCGTAATCGCTTTGGCATCCGCGACCGACGTTGCCAGAGGCTTCTCGCAGAAGATCGCTTTCACACCGCCTGCCGCAAGCTGCTCTATCTGTGATCTATGCAGCACGGTTTCACTGGCCACAATTGCTCCGTCAAGGCCCTGCTCGATTAGCTCCTCCTCCGTCGCATAGGTGGGGATCTCGAAGAGTTCGGCAGCCTGCCGTCGACGGTAGGCGTCGTGGTCGGACATGCCTACGAGCTCTGCGCCGGGATGGCTCAGCACGGCCATGCCGTACGAGTACGCATGGAGATTTGCAAAGGAGAGGATACCGATTCTTAGGCTCATTGAAGAGTGACTACCCTTCCTGTCTCAATCGACTCCAACGCCGCAAGGGCCATCAAGGTCGCCTCCTGGGCCTCCGCAAGCGTCACGGGTATCGGCGAGTTTTCGCTCAGACACCTCACAAATGCCTGCAATTGAAGAAAACACGGATCGTCTTGATCGTTGAGCGGGCTTTCCTGAAGACCGGAAACCGAACCGGCATCGACACCAGTCGAGATCGTGAACGGCTTGTAGCGCGCGCTATCATACTCGATTAGCCCTCGGTCCCCCGCAATCTCAAGCGTTGTCTGAACTGTCTCCGCGGTATGCGCCCACGACCCCGTGATATGAGCAATCGCTCCTGTCGCAAACCGGATCGTCGCAAGCGCGTAGTCCACCAGTCCGCTGGCTGGTCCTCTAGTGCCTTTAGCATAAATTCTCGTCGCGGGTCCGAATGTGTGCAGCAACCATTCAAAGTCTCGCACCATAAAGTCCAGGACAACGCCGCCGCTCTGCGCCTGATCCATCAGCCAATTGCCGGGCGAATTGGTGCGCGGGCCGGTCATTCTCGACACGCGCACAACCCCCGGATTACCTACTCCTCCAACGAAGACCTCATCAGCTGCATTTCGGAACTCCGGACTAAATCGACCGGCTCCGCCAGCCATGCACTTGACGCCGCTTTTGTCGACAGCGTCGACGATCGCCTGGCAGTCCGCCGCCGTCCGCGCGAGTGGGGTTTCGAGGAAGATCGCCATTTTTTGCGCCGCCGCACGCTCAACATACGATCTGTGCAAAAGTGTCGGCACGCAGATATCGACGATGTCCGGTTTGGTGGTTGCCAACATTTCGTCGAACTCGGCCGCTCCAAACGCCGGACACCCCGCCGTTCGTGTAAGACCTTCCGCCTCCGGCGTGCTGTTCGCCGCCACGCCGACAACTACTACGTCCTGCAACTTCATCCAGTTGCGGACGTGAATTTGTCCCAGGTTCCCGGCGCCAACCACGGCAACTCGGTAGGTCATTCCTCGTAATCCTTTGCTTACCCAACAACCCGGTTTCGGTTCAGCAGCGCGCAAGGTCGATAGGACTCGCGCGGTCGACCGTATGCCCCAATATAGCCAATTGTCGACCGATTGTCAACGGCAACTGCGGCATTTTTGACACACCCGCGTTTATTTACGTAATCGGTTGACAATTATTTGGCTAAAATTCTGATGCTCGCGTTCAAATCGACTCGATGTCTCGGGGAGGAACACAGACTGCCGAATGCGTAATTACTGAGCCCAGCGGTGGAATGTTGGTTTATCGTGAAGCTAACCGGTAATAACTAGTAATAACTAAATTTAACAGCATGTCACTGCGGCGCGATTGTTCAAATGGTCTAGATGCATCCGTTATTCCATAATCGGAATTCATCTGGTACAATTGGATTGTGTGCGCAAGCGATTTCAGAGTCAGGCCAGTATGACATCAAAAAGCATGACGATCCACGAGTTTTCGCGGATCATCAATTTAAGCAGCGGAACGATTTCCCGGGCTCTCAACGATAGGCCCGAGGTCAGTGCCGAAACCCGCCGGTACGTTCTGGAAAAAGCGCGTGAACTGGGATTTTCGCGGAGTTCTCTGGCTGTTTGGCTCGCAACGAGCAAGACGTTTCTTATTCTTCTCGAATGCCCCCACAAGACCGGCATCGTCCCCGATCGATACCTCATCGACTGGGCCCGCGCCAATGACAGGTCACTCAACGAGCGAGGCTACAATCTCATCCTCCGCCTGGGAGCAAGGCGCAACGACGAGACGCTGACCGTCTTCAAAAACGTCGACGGTGTCCTCTTGATCGCCGCCACCGAGACCTCCGCCGCCGATATCGAGTCCCTCGCCAATCAGGGGCGCACGCCTGTCGTGGTCATCTGCAACCCCGAGCAAGTTAGTTATCCCGGCGCCTCCTACATCTCAGTGGACATCTGCCCGGGAATCGCGGAGGCACTTGGCCACCTGATTGCCTGCGGGCATTCTCGGATCGGTTACATCGGCACGGGCATCTCCGGACATAGCGTCCGCGTAGCCTTGTCTCGGTTTATCACTGACGCGGGCTTGCCGTGGGGGTTTGATCTCGCCGTCGAAACCAACAATACGCAGGACGACGGATATCGCTCCGCATTGTATTTGATGGACCGCCCGGATCGGCCCACCGCAATCTTTGCACAGACAGACCTTCTCGCGGCCGGCGCCATCCAGGCCGCCCAGTCACGCGGGTTGTCGGTTCCCGGCGACGTCTCCGTGGTCAGCCACGAGGAGACGGAAATCGCCACCTTGACCAATCCGCAACTGTCGACCGTCGCGATTGACGTTCAACAGATCGGCGCCCTGGCCATCAGCACGCTCCTATCGATGATCGAGCAGCAGGCCACCCCAACCGTTCAGACCATTCCCACACGCCTTGTCGTTCGACGGTCCACTGGCCCTCGACGCGAATCGTCCACAAATACCGCAGGTAAGATGCCGCCCTCCTCCCGCGAACAAGCCGATCCGCCGGCGCGAAAACGCGGCCGTCCACCGCGCGTCCCCATCACCACATAACCCTCATTCAACCGCGATTGGCCGGGGACGTCACGGCTTCTGATGCTTGTACACCAGGGAGCACAGGTTAGGCGTTACAAAGTCCATGATGATAACGCCGCACCGAGCGCCTGGGTTGCTGGAGAAGTAGCTCGTTAGGTCGGGGTCGATCGTCTCCGAGACGCTCGGGATGTTAGGAATACCGAACGGGCCGCTTCGATAGCCGCTGGCAAAGTTGAGGTACAGCGTGGACGGCGGTCCCGTGTTTGCCTCATTCAGCATTTGCCGAATCTGACCCCACTTCGTCCCATCCGTCGAAACTTGATAGTTGTCTTGAACTCGCAGCGTTGGTCCGACGCTGAAGGTAGTATTGTCCGGCCAAACTGAAGCGTCGATGCCCAGCGGAACCGTCGACGCCCCGAATCGACGGATCAAAACGATCTTGCCCCTCGCCTGGCCCAACGTCGGGATGCGGGCCCCCAGGTACCAGAGACCGGGATTCTTGGCCACGTATTTGGCAAACGTCTGCTCGAAAGATTCCTTGTTATCACTCGCGTCATATTCTTCCTTGACACTCATCAGCACCGTCTCGCCGGGATTGTCTTTCAAGAACTTTGACGTCGCACCTAAAACGTCGTCAAAATTCTGATTCTGATAGACCGGTCCATGGTGGATGGTAAAGCCGCTGTGAATGTGGCGGCAACGGATGTCGAGGAACCGCACCCCTGCATTCAACTGTTCCGCAATCCTAAGGTTCTGACATTTGGTAGTTCCGGGAACCGGCTCATACAAGGCCCCCGAATCGTGAGTGCCGGGGATGGAGAGCTGCGCTATCGACATGCCGCCGTCCAGCTTCCTCATCCAACTATTGCCCGCGTCGGCAGCTTTCCCCGCCGGCGCCTCGGTACTGTTCTGTCTGGCAACACCGCCGCCCGGGAAGAGTGCGATCAAGAGAGTTAGAAGACCAATAGTCGTTCGCTTCATATCTGATCTATCCTAACTCGGCGTGTTTTTCGCGCTTGGCGGCGCTCGCTGCTTAGCCTACTAGCCACTTTTTCAGAGGCGTGGTCCACTCTAGCTCCGAACATCGAGATCCCCGCCGCCCGATTCTCCGCTAAATCGGTCGTATATCGCACGGACGGATTTCTCATAGTCGTCGGCGGCGACGCCGATGATGACATTGAACTCGCTGGTCCACTGATTGGCGAGACAGATGTTGACATTGATCTCCGTGAGGGCCGTGAAGATCGCGGCGGCGACGCCGACGCGCCTCGACATCCCCTGGCCGACCACGCCGATCAGGGCAATATCGCGACGGACGTCGATGCGATCGGGTTTCGCAACTCGAGTGATCTCCGAGATCAACGTGTCTTCCTGCCCACCCAGCTGTTCTTGCGTCACGATCAATCCGAACGTGTCGATCGCCGCCGGCGAGTGTTCGTAGGGAACACCGTACTCCTCGAGAACCCGGAGAACCTTCAAGCCGTAGGACGCGTCGCGGTTCATCATCGCCTTCTCAATTGAGATGACGGAAAACCCCTTGCGGCCCGCGATGCCCGTGATGCTGGTGTGCGTCGAGTCGCGCTCCGTGACGATGCGTGTTCCAGGGGCGTCGGGCTCGTTCGAGTTCCGGATGTGGATTGGAATACCGACCTCGCGCACCGGGAACACGGCCTCTTCATGCAACACCGTAGCCCCCATATAAGAGAGCTCGCGCTGCTCGCGGTACGTCATCTCGACGATCGGCCTGGGATCGCTTACGACGCGAGGGTCCGCCATCAGCATCCCGGAAACGTCGGTCCAGTTCTCGTACACGATCGCGTTTACCGCGCGCGTTACGATCGACCCGGAGATGTCGGACCCGCCGCGCGAGAAGCATCGGACGCGCCCGTTGACATCAGCGCCGTAGAAGCCGGGAATGACTGCCAGCCGCGATTCCGGAACAAGGGCCAGACGTGCCGAGGCGCTGTCGTACGTCTCCTCGGGGAGCAGTTGACCGGCCGCGTCGAACCGTATAATGTCCGCTGCATCCACGAACTCCGCGTCCAGATACGCCGCAATCAGGCGGGCGCTCAGATACTCACCCCGGGAAGCGATCCAATCTCGATCGTGGTTCGTCGCAAGCTGGGCCTCCATCTCGTCGAGCCATCGAGGCATGCAGTCGACCTTCAACTCCTGAGCCATCTCCAGGAACCGATGCTTGATGGTGACCAATTGTGTCGACGCGTCGACGCCCATCTTGCGCTGGGCATGATGTGAGTAGAGGAGGTCGGTGACCTTCTCGTCGGCCGCCGTCCTCTTGCCAGGCGCCGAGACGACGATGAACCGTCGTCTCGGATCCGAGGCAATGATGCGGCTGACGTTCATAACCATACGTGAGTCGGCAACAGACGTCCCGCCAAACTTCGCGACTATCAAAGGTTCGTTCATTTATCCTATTTCTGACAAGAGTTACAAAGCCTACAATCCGCGGTGAATGAGGTGTTTCTTTAAGACATATTTCCGGGACATTTAAGCGTCGGCACGTATAATGACATCACCCATTCGGACAGTGATGTACCACATTTTGACAATCTATTGTATCCGATAGAAATTAGATTGTTAGTCACAATCGTTATTCAGATTGCAAAGTCTTTTTAAGAATGCACTGGTTGCAGCGCGTAAAGGATAGGTCAACATGGCGGTCACTGTCCCTGAGGATGCTGTCGAACACCCACTCGCCGACCCGCAAATTGCCGCGCGGCCCCTGTCGCTGGTACGCCCACTCTTGCTCGGCATGTTCCTCATTCCGATCAATGTGTTTTGGGTGACGATCGTCGAGGTCCGCTGGGGATCGATGGATGGCTCGTCGCTCCCGCTCTTTATCGAACCCGTCTTCATCCTCACCGTCTTGGTGATGCTCAATATTCTCGGCCGCAAAATATCGCCCGCGCGCTTTCTCAGTCTGCGGCAGCCGGAACTTCTGCTGATCTACGTGATGCTGGTGACATCGTGCACCCTCGCCGGGCACGATACCATGCAGAACCTCTTCGGATCGATCACGCATCCGTACTGGCACGCGTCGACCTCGAACCATTGGCAGGCGCTCTTCTTCCAGTACCTGCCGAAATGGCTGGTTATCACCGACCACAACGCCCTGGAGAAATTCTATTTCGGCAATGTTGACATCTACAGCGTCGACGGTCGCCATTACCTCATTTCCTGGATCGTGCCGTTAATTGCCTGGGGTCTGTTCTTCCTGGTCTTGATGGGCATGTATCTCTGCGTTACCGTGCTCGTCCGCAAGGCTTGGATCGAGGATGAAAAGCTCACCTTCCCGCTGATACAGATTCCCTTGCTGATCACGGCCGAGAATGCGGAGTCGTCGTTCTTTAAGAACCGATTGATGTGGGGCGGCTTCGGCATCGGCTTCGGTGTCGAGCTCCTCAACGGTGTGCACACCATCGTGCCGTCGATTCCGGAACTGCCGGTCAAGCTCTACGACATTTCCCCGTACTTCGTCGGGGCACCGTGGAACTCGATCGGCACAACCTTCTCGTCGTTCTACCCCTTCGCCATCGGCATCGCCTACTTCATGCCCACCGACCTGTCTTTCTCGTGCTGGTTCTTCTTCTTGATGACCCGCGTGTTCAAGATTGCGGGCGCGGCAATCGGCATCCAGCCCGAACCCGGCGCCGTCTCACAATTTCCCTACTTCGGTGAACAGACGGCCGGTTCGTGGATCGGCCTGGCCGTGGTGCTGTTGTACACCGGTCGACACTACTTCCTGGGCACGCTCAAATCCGCGATCCACGTCGACGCCGCCGTCGACCGTGGCGAGGCCCTTCGCTACCGTGGCGCCTATATCGGCCTGATCGTCGGTTCGTGTCTGCTCTCGTACTTCTCCCTACTGATCGGAATGACCTGGTGGGTTGGCGTTCTGTTCTTTGGCATTGTGTTCCTGATCGGCTTCACTATCACACGGGTGCGCGCCGAACTCGGAACGCCGCACGAGATGTTCTACTTCAACCCCGGCCAATTCCTGGTCTCCATCTTCGGGACGCACGTACTCGGTCCGCAAAATCTGACACTACTCTCCCTTCTATACTGGTTCAATCGTGGCTACCGCAACCATCCGATGCCCAACTACCTCGAAGCATTTAAGATCTTCGAGGACAAACCGAGCGTCAGGCCCCGCGGCCTGATCGGCGTCATCGTCATTGCCATGCTAGTCAGTATCCTGTCCGCTTACTGGGCGAACCTGAGCATCACTTACGCGGCTGGTGGCGAGGCGAAGGCGTGGCTCGGCTACAAGTCGTGGGTCGGCTCGGAGACGTACAATCGACTGTCCGGCTGGTTGACCCAGCCGCAGGCCCCTGCGAGCACCGGCTTCCGCTACATCATCGGTGCATTCCTGTTGACCCTGGCGCTGTCGATGGCGCGTCGACTGTTCGTCTGGTGGCCCTTCCATCCGGCCGGATACGCCCTCGCCGTTTCGTACGCCATGACTTACTTCTGGATGCCGATCATGATCGCCTGGCTGCTCAAAGTCATCATCATTCGCTACGGCGGCATCAAGGGCTACCGCGCCGGAATCCCCTTCTTCATCGGCCTCACGCTGGGTGACTACGTGATGGGCTCTCTCTGGACCATCGTCGGCAGCCTGTTCGGTATACCAACCTATACGACATATATTTGATGGTAACGGCAAACGAAACAGGGTATGGGCGCCATGCCCATACCCTGGAGAACCTTGACACGTATGATGATGGTTCCGGTGGCCAGATGAACGACCATCCAAGCTACGGGAACCATCGTGATTGCGCCACATCAGGGCTGCTTGTAGATCCCAAAGGTATGAATGGCGACACAGGCTCGACCGGAGGTGATTCGCAAACGCACGTAGGAGGCCGTTATCGGCTTAAACCTGACGATCCATTTGTATCCGATGGATTGCTTGTTCGCTGCCTCGGGGATCGTGGTCCAATTCTGCCCGTTAAATGAGTAATCTA
>Ga0207705_10001792_pt1 | contig 16928 bp, 19 predicted proteins | sample KBSC13metaG_FD_184314 | JGI IMG/M metagenome (GOLD analysis project Ga0207705, IMG submission 184314) | Corn rhizosphere microbial communities from Kellogg Biological Station, Michigan, USA - KBS C1-3 metaG (SPAdes) (version 2) | ecosystem: Host-associated > Plants > Roots > Rhizosphere > Soil ...
GACAGGCCTGCTGCGTCACCCCGCATCGGGTACGCCCGTGACGTCGATCGAAATCGAGCATCGCTTGTCCAGCGGCGCCGGTCATGCGGACCTCGACATCCCGAACCTCACGTTCGGCCCCGCCTTGCAGCCCGCGGAACTTACGAGGCTGACAGAAGGTGTCGTCGCGCTCGTCGAAGGAACGATCCAGGGCCATGGCCGGATCGATTGGAGCGCGGGTGGCAAGGTCTCCTCGACCGGCGACTTCTCTACTCAGAACCTCAGCCTCGCGGCGCCCTTCGGGCCGGTCACCGGAATCAAGGGCAACATGCACTTCACCGACCTGCTCGGGTTGACGACGGCGCCCGGACAGACGCTCACCGTTGCCAGCATCAACCCCGGCATTCTCGTCGAGAATGGCGTCATCCGCTACCAGCTGCTGCCCGGCCAGCTGGTAAAGGTGGAGCGCGGCGAATGGCCGTTCATGGGCGGTCGCCTGATCCTTGAAGAAACCGTCCTCAACTTCAATCGCCCGACCGCCAAGCGCCTGACCTTCCGCGTCGAGGGCCTCGACGCCCACGTCTTCGTTTCAACCCTTGGCTTCAAGGAACTGGACGCGACCGGCCGCTTCGACGGCGTGCTGCCGATGATCTTCGATGAAAATGGCGGCCGGATCGTCGGCGGCAGGCTGGACAGCCGGCCCGGCGGCGGGTCGCTCGCTTATGTCGGGACCGTCAGCAAGGCCGACCTGGGCACCATGGGCAATATCGCCTTCAACGCGCTCCGCGACATTCGCTTCAAGGCGATGACCATCCGCCTCGACGGCGACCTCGCGGGCGAATTTGCGGCGCGGCTCAACATCGACGGGGCTGGGATCGGTCAATCGACCGGTACGCAGCGCCTCATCAAGCGGCTGTTGAAGAAAATCCCGCTGCACCTCAGCGTCAATATCACCGGCCCGTTCCGCGCCCTGATCGCCACCGCCAAGTCGATGCAGGATCCGCGCAACGTGATCGGCGACGTCCTGCCCCGGCCGCTGGGCGATGTGCCGGGAATCACGACCGAAGTGCGCAAGCTGGACGACGAGCAGCAGCAAACCCAAACCCCCGTGCCGGAGCAGGTCAATGTCGCGCCGCCGCCCGCCACGCCAACCACCAGGAAGTGAGAAGGCCAATGAATGACAGGAACCGAGCTTTGCCCAGGCTGGTCGGCGCAGCGGTGTTCGCGGCGCCGCTGGCCGGCTGCATCTCCCTGAAAACGCCGGAGAAGCCGATCGACATCAACCTCAACGTGACGATCCGCCAGGAAGTGGTGGTCCGCCTGCAGCGCGACGTCGAACAGCTGATCAACCAGAACCCGCAAGCCTTCCCGCAGCCGAAGAAGCCATGATGCGGAAGCTGCTGCTTCTTCTTCTGGGCCTGTCGGTGCCGGCCGCCGCGCAGACGCCTGTCCTCGGCGCCGCGATCGAGGCGGGGCAGGTAGGGGAGCGGTACGACGGTTATCTCGGCGTCGCCGGAACGGTTACGCCGGCGGTCCGCAGCCAGGTCGCGCGGATCAACATCGAACGGCGATCGATCTATTCCAATTTCGCGGCCAGCCGGCGAGTCAGTCCCCAAGACGTTGGCATTACCGCGGGCTGCCAGCTGCTTGCCCGGGTGGGCACAGGCCAGGCCTATCTATTGTCCGACGGAAGCTGGCGGAAACGCGCCGCGGGCCAGCCTGCGCCCGCGCCCGATTATTGCCGCTGAGCCTCGAACGAGGCGCGATATTCCGGTTTGAGCGCCGCGATCAGGGCGCGAGTGACCGGCAACATTACGATATAATAGCCTTCGGCATAGGACCCGACGGCGTACGGGTCCGCGGTCACGTTGATCGTGTCGAAGCGGCCGTCGCGGTTCTTGTCCTCGGGAATGACCGTCAGTTTAAGCGGGTCGGGGCAGGCGTCCCAATAGGCGCCGGACGGTTTCGCGCTGCCCATCTTGCGTTGCCGCTCCGCCGCCAATCCCTTGCAATAGGCGGGCCGCAGGATGGCCCCCGGCGAATTGCGGAAGAGCGCGGCGAAACTGGTCGCCGCGCCGCGCCGACGGTCCCACAGGATCGCCGTGGTCCCCGGATTGGGATGAGCACCGCCGGTATAGGTGCTCCGTTGATCCGCGAACGATGCCAGCCGCGCCGACTGACCGCCGAAGGTGACGTTGCGGTCGAAGAAGTGCTGGTGAAACGGGTAGTTGGCCTTGAGCGCGGCCAGCCGATCGGCGCGCGCCCGGGCTGCTGTCCGCGCGCGATCTCTTTCAAGCTCGGCGCGCAGCTCGCGTTGCAGCGTCGGGATCACCGAGGCTTCCGCGGCCCAGCGATAACGGAATTCCACGTCGCGACCCTTCTCGCGGAGCTGGAAGGGCACGGAGGCGGCGGCAATCAGGACGACGATCATCAGGCTGTTCTAGGGCGGGCCGCGGGTGAAGGACAGGCGTCCGCCGCGGTTGACTTGGCTTTCCCCTGTTCATAAAGGAGCGGCGCCTTGGCGGTATCGAATTCCGCCATGCTTCTCGTACTCGTCTGACCCTAGGATTTCAGCCGGGGCGACGCACAGGGGAGACGCATGGCAGAGGACGAAACCGGCGAGGTTCCGAAGCTTCCACCAGATGCGCGGCTCGAATCGCTCGATGAGCGGCTCGATCGTTTGCAGCAGGCGGAAGACAAAAGGACCCAGGGACCGCAGCCCGATCCCAACATGCGGATAGCCCAGCTAGTCATCGGCTATCTCATCGGGGGCCCGCTGGGCGGCGGATTGCTGGGCTGGGGCCTGGACAGTCTGTTCGGGACAAAGCCCTGGTTGACGTTGGTGATGCTGTTCCTTGGATTTGGAGTGGGCATCAGGAACGTCGTTCGAGTTTCCAAGATCCCGCCGGGGCCCAGCTCCGGGGGCGGACGTTAAGAGGATCGCGTGGCCGGCAAAATCGACCCGATGCACCAGTTCACGGTGGAACCGCTGATTCCGCTGCACATCGGCAAGTATGACATCAGCCTGACCAACAGCGCGGCCTGGATGCTCGCCGCGCTGGCGGTGATTTTCGGCTTCATGCTGCTGGGGATGAAGCGGCAGCTAGTCCCTGGACGCTGGCAAATGGCGGTCGAGGGACTCACCGGCTTCGTCGACGACATGGTCAAGGTGAACATCGGCCCCGAGGGCAAGAAGTTCACGCCCTACGTCTTTTCGCTATTCACCTTCATCCTCGTCGCGAACCTCCTCGGTCTGTTGCCGCTGGCGATCGTGCCCGGTTGGCATGCCTTCACCCCAACCAGCCATTTCAGCATCACCGGCATCCTTGCGATCCTCAGCTTTTCGCTGGTGCTGATCGTCGGCTTCTGGCGGCACGGCCTGCATTTCTTCTCGCTGTTCGTGCCGCACGGAACACCGATTTACATGCTGCCGCTGATCATCCCGATCGAGATCGTATCGTTCCTGGTTCGCCCGTTCAGTCTCGCGCTCCGGCTGTTCGTGGCGATGATGTCGGGTCACATCCTGATGGACGTGTTCGGCAGCTTCATCGCCAACGGCTTCGCCTCCGGAAGCGTGGCCGGTTACGGCGTCGGGATCATCAGCTTCATCTTCATCGTCGGCGTCGGCGCGCTCGAACTGCTGGTTTGCGCGCTTCAGGCCTACGTCTTCGCTCTGCTCACGTCGCTCTATCTCAACGACGCGATCAATCTTCACTAATTCGATCACGATTTTTCAAGGGAGTTAAAAATGGACGTCGCTTCTGCAAAGCTCATCGGTGCCGGTCTTGCGGCGATCGGAACCGGCGCCGCCGCCATTGGCGTCGGTTTCGTGTTCGGTCAGTTCCTCAACAGCGCGCTGCGCAACCCGGCCGCCGCCGATGGTCAGCAGGGCCGTCTGTTCCTCGGTTTCGCGCTCGCCGAGCTGCTGGGCCTGATGGCGTTCACCGTCGCCCTGCTCATTCTCTTCGTATTCTAGTCGCAAAGGCGGGCGCGCGCGCCAACGGCGCGCGCTCCTGCCGGTACGGGATCAGGCATGCCCCAACTCACTCAGCTTCCCGAGATCTTCTGGTCCCAGCTGTTCTGGCTGGCCGTGGTGTTCGGGATCACGTTCTTCGTGATCGGACTTGGCATGGTGCCCAAGATCCAGGGCACGGTCGACCTGCGTGAGAAGAGGATCAGCGACGATCTGGAGCGCGCGCAAGCCGCCCGGGCCGCCGCCGACCAGACCGAGGAAGCCTGGCGCGCGCGGATGGACGCGGCGCGGGCCGAAGCTGCAAGCATCGCCAACGAGGCCAAGCAGGCCAGCGCTCGGGACACCGAAGCCAAGGTGAAGGCGGCAGCGGAGAAGATCGGCGTCAAACTTCAAGCGTCAGAGAGCAAGCTCGCCGAGGCGGTTCAATCGGCTCGCGCCGAGATCGAGACGGTGGCCGCCGACGTCACGCGCGAACTCGTGGCGCGACTGACCGGCATCCAGGTCGAGAGCAAGCACGCCGCCGGAGCGGTGAAGGCGGAAATGCATGGTTGAGCAGCACACGAGCGCGACCACCGAAGCGCTGGGGGGCCATGATGCGGAGCCGTCGGCATTCGGGCTGACCCCGCCATGGTTCATCGCGCTGGCGATGATCGTGGTGATCGGCGTGATGCTGTGGAAGAAAGTGCACCATGCGATCGCCAGCGCGCTCGACAGCAAGATCGCGCTGATCCGCGACCAGCTTCAGGAAGCCGAGAATCTCCGCAAGGAAGCCGAAGCGCTGAAGGCCGAATATGAAGCGAAGTCCGCCTCGGTCGACAAGGATCGCGCCGCGCTGCTGGAGCGCGCCAAGCACGAGGCGCAAGAGATTGTCGCCAAGGCCAAGACCGACGCCGAGGCGCTGATCGATCGCCGCACCCGCATGGCAGAAGACAAGATCGCCGCCGAGGAGCGGTCAGCCGTCGAGCAGCTTCGCTCCTCGGCAGCCGACGCCGCGGCGCGGGCCGCCGCCCGGCTGATCGCCGAGCGGCACGACGCGGGCACCGATGCCCGGCTCGTCGATCAGGCGATCAAGGAAATCGCCGCGCGCTAAGCCTTATTGCTGATGCTGGCCGCCCGGCTGGCTGACGCCTTCAAGCGCCACTGCCGCGCTGTCGCCGTTGGTTTGGCGGCTGAGGTCGCCGAGGCTGACGATGCCGCACAGACGGTCGTCATCGTCGATGACGGGCACGCGCCGCACCTGGGCTTCGCTCATCCGCGCAGCGGCTTCGGCAACATCGTCGCTGTCGCGGACCGAGACGATGTCGCTGGTCATCAATTCGCGCACCGCGGTGTCGGGGCCGCGGCCATTGGCGACGCCACGCACGGCGATATCGCGATCGGTGATCATGCCGACCAGCTTGTCGTTATCGAGCACCGGAATGGAGCCGGTATCCGCGCTCAGCATGAAGCCGGCGGCCTCGCTGACCGGCTGGTCCGGCGTGACCGTCTCCACGTTGCGCGTCATCACTTCGTTGACTTTCATGGGTGCACCTCTTGCTATCCGGAGCGTCAACGAACGAGCATCGCGCCTGTTGCGCTGACCTCTCAGACCGCAGTGGCCGGCATCGGCTGCGGGACGACGACTCGCGACGCCCGGTCGATTGCATCAAGATGCGACCAGACCGCGCTGACGACGACCGAACCCTCTCCGACAGACGAGGCGACGCGCTTTACCGATCCCGAGCGGACATCTCCGACGGCGAAGATTCCGGGGCATGACGTTTCAAAATCGCTGCCGACGCCGGCCGAGGCGCCGGTTCTTACGAACCCGCGCTCGTCGAGGTCGACGAGGCCGGAGAGCCACGCCGTATTGGGCTGCGCGCCGATCATCAGGAACAACGCGGAAGCGCCGATGCTTTGCTCGCCGTCCGGGGTGGCAATGCGAATGGCCGACAAATGCTTGTCGCCCTCCAGGCCTGCCAACTGGCAATGATAGTGGATCGTGATGTGGGGATCGACCTCGAGCCGCGAGCGAAGATAGGCGCTCATCGAACTCGCGAGGTCGGGACCGCGGACCAGGACGTGGACATGGTTGGCAAAGCGGGAGAGGAACATCGCAGCCTGGCCGGCAGAGTTGCCGCCGCCGACGACCACCGCCTCGGTCTCGCGGCAGAAGCGCGCTTCCATTTCCGTTGCTGCATAATAGATGCCCGCGCCCTCGAACTCCTCGATGCGGGGGACGGGGAGGCGACGGTATTGCACGCCGGTGGCGACGAGGACGGCGCGAGCGCACAGCGTGTCGCCGCCATCGAGCGTCGCGCAGAAACCATCCTCGACTTTCTCGAGCGAGCGTACGGAGCGGGGCATGGCGAACCGAGTGCCGAACTTCATCGCCTGCACCTGGCCTCGGAAAATCAGGTCCGCGCCGGAAATGCCGGTTGGGAAGCCCATGTAATTCTCGATCCGGCTGCTGGTGCCGGCCTGACCGCCGATGGCGCTGTCCTCGATCACCATCGCCTTGAGCCCTTCGGAGCCGGCGTAGACGGCGGCCGCGACGCCGGCGGGGCCGCCCCCGACGATCAGCAGGTCGAGCTGGCCGATGTCCGCGCTCTCGAGGTCGAGACCGAGCAGTGCCGCGACCTTGCGCGGGGTGGGATCTTCGACCTTGCGGCCCTTGCCCAGCAGGACCGCGGGCTGATGGGAAGCCACCTGGCAGACGGCCAGCGCTTCCTCGCTCTTTTCGTCGAGATCGTAGGACTGGAACGGGATGCGATTGCGCGAGAGGAAGATGGCGACGCGCTGCACGGCGGGGTCGGCGTCGGCGCCGATCAGCTTGATCGCGCTGCGGCCTTCCTCGAACTGCATTCGGCGCCGCGCGGCGAAGACGGTCAGCACATGATCGCCGATTTCCGGCACGCGCGCCATTAAATCGAGCATTTCGGCGCGCGGCGCTTCGAGCGTCACCGTGTCGCAGGCGGCGCGCATCGGGAGCGTCATGCTGCCGGCATTGAGAAACGCCAGCTCACCCATGAACTGGCCTTCCTTGAGCGAGGAACTGGTCATCCGTTCGTCGGTGTACGGATTGACCACCTCGATCTCGCCTTCAATCACGACGACGAAACGGTCCATCGGCTCTCCGACTTTCGCAACCAGCTCGCCGGCGCGGTAACGGCGCTCCTCCGAAATGGCACGAAGGGCGTCGAGCTGCTCGCCTTCAAAGGGGCGAGGAGTAAGAAACTGCAGCTCGGCGCCAATGCTTTCCATGTAAAGTCTCCGGGGCCCTAGGGCAGATTTTCGGTCAGCAGGTCGTAGGTCGCGACCAGCTCGTCATTCTGGTTGAAGATTTCGACGGCCCAGCGGACGACGCCAGTGTCCTCGCTCTTGAGCGACTTGGAACGCACCGTCAGCTCGACCCGCATCGTGTCGCCCGGATAGAGCGGAGTCAGGAAGCGAAGGTTTTCGAGGCCGGTGTTGGCCAACACCGGGCCGGGATCGGGATCGACGAACAGGCCGGCGGCGAAGCTCAGGATCAGATAGCCATGCGCGACGCGGCCCGCGAAAATCGGCGAAGCCTTGGCGGCTTCATCGTCCATGTGGGCGTAGAATTTGTCGCCGGTGAACTCGGCGAAATGCTCGATGTCCTTCAGGGTCACTGTGCGGCCAGCAGTCTTCAGCGTGTCGCCGATGTTCAGCTCGCTCATGCGGCGGCGGAATGGATGCCCGTCAATAAAATGCTTGGGCGCGCCGGGGATGTACTGTTCGGTGATGGCGGCGATCATGGCGGGCGACGACTGGATCGCGGTGCGCTGCATGTAGTGTTTGACGCCGCGGATGCCGCCCATTTCCTCGCTCCCGCCGGCACGGCCGGGACCGCCGTGGACGAGGACGGGGAGCGGGGAGCCGTGTCCGGTGGATTCGGCGGCATTGGTGCGGTCGATGACCAGCATCCGCCCGTGATAGGCGGCCGCCCCCTGGATGAAGTCGCGCGCGGCGTCGGGCGAATGGGTGAATAGCGACAAGGCGAGGCTGCCCTTGCCGCGATTGGCCAGCGCGATGGCGTCGCCGACGTCGCGGTACGGCATGATGGTGGAGACGGGGCCGAACGGTTCGCAATCGTGCACCGCGTCGTTGCCCCAAGGATCGTCGGTGCGCAGCAGCACGGGGGGCAGGAAGGCCCCGCCGGGGACGGGCGGCTCGGCGTTCGGATCGCCAGCGACGATGCGCGCGCCGGCCGCTTCCAGCTCGGCGATCTTCTGGCGGACGTCGTCGCGCTGGCTGAGGCTGACCAGCGCGCCCATGCGGGTGTCGTCGGCGCGCGGGTCGCCGACCTTGGTTTTGGCAAGCCGCTCGGCGAGTGCCTGTTCGACGGCATCGAGATATTGAGCGGGCGCCATGGCGCGGCGGATGGCGGTGCATTTCTGCCCCGCCTTGACCGTCATCTCGGTCGCGACCTCGCGTATGAAGAGGTCGAACTCGGGCGTGCCGGGCGCTGCGTCCGGACCGAGCAGCGAGGCGTTGAGGCTGTCCTGCTCGGCAACGAAGCGGACCGATTCGCGCATCACATTGGCGTTGGTGCGCAGCTTGAGCGCGGTGTGCGCGGAGCCGGTGAAGCTGACCACGTCCTGCCCGGTCAGATGGTCGAACAGGTCGCCGACGCCGCCGACGATGAGCTGGACCGCGCCGGCCGGCAGCACGTCCGCGTCGATCATGATCTTGAAGGCGGCCTCGGTCAGGTACGAGGTTGCCGAGGCCGGCTTCACGATCGCGGGAACGCCGGCGAGCAGGGTCGGCGCGAGCTTCTCGAGCATCCCCCACACCGGGAAGTTGAACGCGTTGATGTGCACCGCCGCGCCCCGCAGCGAGGTGTAGATATGCTGGCCGACGAAGGTGCCTTGCTTGGACAGGCCCTCGAGCTGGCCGTCGAGCAGGACGTGCGCGTCCGGCAGTTCGCGGCGGCCCTTCGACGAGAAGGAGAGCAAAGTGCCCGCGCCGCCCTCGATGTCGATCCAGCCGTCCTTGCGAGTCGCGCCGGTCGGGTAATTGAGCTCGTACAGCTCTTCCTTGCGGGCGAGGATGGCGAGGCCGAGCGCCTTGATGATCCGCGCCCGCTCATGGAAGGTCAGGTTGCGCAGCGCCGGTCCGCCGATCTCGCGGGCGTGGCGCAGCATCGCGCCAAAATCGAGCCCGTCCGAGCCGGTCATCGCAACCGGCGCGCCGTCGATGGCGCTGGGGATCTCGACCGCGCCATCGCCGGCCACCCAGCGGTCGCGTTCGTAGTTGAGAAGTTGCGGCGTTTTCATGGTTTCACCTGTCCAATTGCCCGCCATTCGACAAAAACGGACCGTGAAACAAGGCCAGGCGCAGAGAGTGAAACAGGCTTATCGTCATTATCCTCACGCCAGGCAGCGTCTTTGGTGTGACGATAAGGGTCGTGATGGTGCTCGACAGGTGCTTGAAGGTCGTCTGCGGTGCTGTTGCCGCCATGCCGGAGGAGACTGGCAGGCGAATTCCAACATTGGGAGTCTTCCGTCACCCTGAACTCGTTTCAGGGTCCATTTTCGGCGAGAGCCTTGCCCTATGAAGAGAATGGATGCTGAAACGAGTTCAGCATGACGAAGTGGGGGGAAGTATGATCGATCCTGTTCGGCCGATTGGCATCGAGGACATCGAGCAGGCGCGCGAGCGGATTGCGGGGACGGTGCTGCGGACGCCGCTGGTGCGGATCGACCTTGGCGACGGGCGCGACATCAGGCTGAAGCTGGAGAATCTGCAGCCGACCAACGCCTACAAGATCCGGGGCGGGGCCAATGCCGTGGCGGCGCTGTCCGACGCCGAGCGGGCGCGCGGGGTGTGGACGATCAGCGCCGGCAATGCCGGGCAGGGCGTTGCTTATGCGGCGCGGGCGTTCGGCATCCCGTGTACGGTGGTGGCGATCGAGACGGCGCCGCAGACCAAGCTCGACCGCATGCGGTCGCTGGGCGCGACGATCGTGCCGGTGTCGTACGAGCAGGCGTGGGTAGCGGCGGAGGAGCATGAGTTTGCGGGGCTGGACAGCACGTTCGTCCACCCGTTCGACAATCACGACTTCATCGCCGGGCACGGGACGATGGGACTGGAGATCCTCGAGGATTGCCCGGACGCCGGCACCGTCATCTGCGCGATCGGCGGGGGCGGGCTGATCACCGGCGTCGGCAGCGCGATCAAGGTGCGGCGGCCGCAGGCGCGAGTGCTCGGCGCCGAGCCGGAGACCGCGGCGCCCTACGCGCTCTCGCTGCGCGAAGGATCGCCGCAGAAGTTTGCGGACTGGCAGGCCAGCTTCGTCGACGGCGCCGGTGGGCAGAGCGTTACCGAGCGGATGTGGCAGCGGATGCGGCCAGTGGTCGACGGATCGATCACGGTCACGCTCGACCAGACGGCGGAGGCGATGCGACTGATCGCGGAGAAATCGCGCACGATTGCCGAAGGCGCGGGCGCACTGTCGCTGGCGGCGGCGATGGCCGATCAGACGATCGAAGGGCCGATCGTCTGCGTCGTGTCCGGCGGAAATATCGACCTCGCGAAGTTTGCTGAACTCGTTGTGCGGTAGAGCGTTAGATGTCCGCATGGTGGAACAGCGGAAATCAGTTGCGCTTCGCCAGTTATCTAGAAAGCCTCCGCCGAAGCGGAGGACTTTCATTTCCGCGATTATGACCTCGGGTTTTCCGGGTTGGATCCGCCATGACACGAGCTTCCAGGGATTCCCGGATCGTGAGAAATCCCGCCGTCCTGGTGCGGATTTTGCACGATGCCTGGGCCGTAGGGAGTGTCATCGACGAAGATCGGGTTGCCGTATTGATCGAACCCCACGAGCGTGGTTCCATCCTCCAATCCCGAATAAGAACATATCGAGTTCGAATGCGCTGGCGCGGCCGTCCGATTGTGTTGCCCAGTCACCTCACCAGCAAACGCAACACTACTCATTCCAGTGGTGAGGATCGATAAGGCGGCTAAGGTGGTGAGCTTATGCATATAAGTCTCCTGGTGAACGGCCTAATGAGCAGAAGCACAATCGAATGCCGTCACCCCCGCACAATAGCATTTAGTGCGCAAAAACTCTAATTTGTTAACATCAATCAAGCGCGATGTGGCTTTCTAAAGGGACGACACAACTGGCTGCCGTGGTTCCGGCTGGAAAAAGGCAGAATTCGTCAACTCACGGACCATTCCGCCGCGTAATTTCGCGTCATGATCTCTATATATCCCTCGCGCAGCGTCCACCGCCCCGTTGAGGTGCAAAGTTGAATCCGGCGGCGGAACAGCTACCAAAAAAAACGGCCCGGCGTTTGGCCGGGCCGCAAGCGTTCCTGTCGGAGTCTTCATCAGGCGATTTGCAGGATGGCCTTGTTTCGACGGCCGCGGCGCATCGCCATTCCGATGCCGCCAAAGCCCAGGAGCATCAGCGCCCAGGTGGCCGGTTCGGGCACCGCATTCGGCACACCGTTGGCCGTGCCGGTGACCAGCAGGTAGTTACCGCCAAAGCGCAAGCCGTAAATATTCGCCGTAGTGGACGCGATTCCGCGGAACTGGAATTGATTAAACCCGCCGGGCGTCGAGATCGGCGCAAGGGTGACCAGGTCGAACATGGCGAACGGATTGCCCGCAGCGTCGAGAGCCCAAATCGTCGCGTCGTTCCCGATTCCAGGAGCATAGTTCATGAAGAAGCCCAACTGACTGACGGGGCCGCTGTTCAGCATGAGTTGGGCATAGCCAGTGCCCGAATCCACGCCGATGTATACCGCGCTTCCCCCGAACGATCCGTTAGCACCGAGACCGTAGCTGCCCTGGCCGACCACGGATCCCTGTCCGCTGTTGCCGCCACCGCCAGGCGCGCCCGTGAAGGTGTACCCATCGACAGTGATTGGACCGAAGGTGAAGTTGTAGTTGCCGTTCGCTTTCGAACTGAGGTTGAGGCCCGGACCCGTGTAGCCGACGTTGGTCGTCAGAAGCGTCTCCGCGGCGCTGGCAGGGCTGGCAATCGCAAACGCCATTGCCACACCGATACCGCATGCAAATAGGCTACGCATGGTTCACCCCCATTGATTGATCGCGAATTAAGCGAGTCGATTTACTGAATGTTAACCGACATTGCTATCACCGTAAAGTTTACCCCGTTCCGTCAGCCTGTCCCATAGAGAGACAGGGCTCTGCTCCGGAATATGCGCTGCAAGGTGGATCGGGCCGAATAGCGGGCACTCATCCGCCGATCAGGTCCATGAAGTTGCGCGCGGCCTCGCGCTCGTTGAAGTCCTTGAACACAGCTTCGAGATCGGGCGACGAGCCGAGGGTGTGCAGAATGGCCCAGAGAGCAAAGCGCTCGCCGCGGTCCTTGGTCAGGCCGAGGTCGACCTGCATGCGCTCGACGCCGGCTTCGAGCGCCGCGGGCGGGACGGTGGCGAGGTCGGTCGTCCCGAAGTAGCGGCGGATCTGGTCGTCGAAATTCATGCCGAGCTAGGCGGTGAGGTTGGCATGCCGAGGTGCTGGAGGAAGTCGGGCTTGCCGAGTGCGACTCCGGCATTGCGCAGGATCGCGTAGGCCGTGGTGGCGTGGAAATAGAAGTTGGGTAGCGCGAAGCCGGTGAGATAGGCCGCGCCCGCCCAACGGTAGCCCATGCCGTTGGGGAAGCGCAGCTCGACCTCGCGGGTCTCGCTGCCGGCCAGCGCGGCGGCATCGAAGCCAGTCAGATAAGCGATGGTCTTGTCGCAGCGCTCGCGCAACTCGGCGAAGCTCTGTTCGGTATCGGGCATGGCCGGCGCGTCGGTTCCGGTGAGCCGCGCGAGCGCGTTCTTCGCCGAGTCCGACGCCATCTGGTACTGCGCGGGGAGGGGCTTCATGTCGGGAGCTAGGCGGGCTTCGAGCAGGGTGGCTTCATCTTTCTCGGCCGCGGCCTTGTCGAGCCAGGCGCGCATGTCGCCGAGCGTGCTGACGAACATTGGCACCGACGCTTCCCACATTCCAAAACTCATTGTCGTCACCTTCCTGGTAGTTACAGCATGCGGATGTCGAAGCGGCGGGTGGTCGGGTGGCTGGTCGCGAGACCGCCATCAACGACCAGCGCGGTGCCATTGACGTAACTTGAAGCATCGGAAGCGAGGAACAGGGCGGCTTGCGCGATTTCCGACGGCTCGCCGCCGCGCTGGGCGGGGTTGAGCTCGCCGATGCGCTTTTCCTGACCGCGCTCGCGCGCCATGGCGTAGATCGGCTGGGTCATGCGGGTTTCGATGAGGCCGGGGCAGATGGCGTTGACTCGGATGCCGCTGCCGGAAAGCTGTTGGGCGGCGGTCTGGACGAGGTTGATGACGCCCGCTTTGCTCGCCGAATAGGCCGCGCCGCCGGCGCCGCTACGGAGGCCCGCGACGCTGGCCGTGCAGATGATTGAGCCGCCGCGTTCCCGCATCAGCGGCGCGGCGTATTTGATGGCGAGGAACGGGCCGATGAGGTTGACGCGGAGGATTTCGGCCCAGTCTTCGGCGGTTTGCTCGGCGATGGAAGCGAAGCCGCCCGAGACGCCCGCGTTGGCGAACATGATGTCGAGCTGGCCATGCTCGGCGGCGATCTGCTCGATGAGCCGCTTAACCTGGTTCTCATCGCCGGCATCCACGCGAACGTCCGCCCCGTCGCCGACATCGGCGCCGATCACGTTGGCGCCTTCGCTGCGGAACAGCTCGACCGTCGCCTTGCCGATGCCCGATGCCGCGCCGGTGACGATCGCGACCTTGCCTGCCAGTCTTGCCATCCAGGCCTCATAGCCAACTGACATTGTTGCTGATAGGCCGCGGCAATGGACTTCAGCCTCAGCTCCACGGAGACCGGTTGGCGCGACCGCGTCCGCGAATTCATGGACAAGGAAGTGCGGCCGCGCACCGGCGATTATGACGCGCAGCAGCGCGAGGGCGATCGGTGGAAGGTGCTCCCGGTCATCGAGCAGCTGAAGGAAAAGGCACGGGCGGAGGGACTGTGGAACCTGTTCATGCCGCCGTCGCACGGCGCGACCCCGGTGGACGAGAGTTTCAAGTTCGACGGGCCGGGTCTCAGCAACCTCGAATATGCGCTGTGCGCCGAGGAGATGGGGCGCATCCTGTGGTCGTCGGAGGCGTTCAACTGCTCCGCGCCCGACACGGGCAATATGGAAGTGCTCAATCGCTACGGCACGCGCGAGCAGAAGGATGAATGGTTGCAGCCGCTGATGGAGGGCGAGATCCGCTCGGCCTTCCTGATGACCGAGCCCGACGTCGCCTCGTCCGACGCGACCAACATCAAGTGCAGCATCGAAATGCGCGGCAACGAATATGTGATCAACGGCCGCAAATGGTGGTCTAGCGGAGCGGGCGATCCTCGGTGCAAGGTCGCGATCCTGATGGGCAAGACCGATCCGGAGGCCGAGAAGCACCAGCAGCAGTCGATGATCCTGGTGCCCCTCAACGCGCCGGGGGTGACAATTAAGCGGCACTTGCCGGTGTTCGGCTATGACGATGCGCCGCACGGGCACATGGAGATCGAGCTCAACGACGTGCGCGTGCCGCCGTCGAACATGCTGCTGGGCGAGGGTCGCGGGTTCGAGATCGCGCAGGGCCGGCTTGGGCCGGGGCGGATTCACCATTGCATGCGAACCATCGGCGCGGCTGAGGAAGCGCTCGATGCGATGGTCAAGCGGCTGATGTCGCGCACCGCTTTCGGCAAGACGATCGCCGAGCAGGGCGTGTGGGAAGAGCGTGTCGCCAATGCCCGCATCGACATCGAGATGACGCGGCTGCTGTGCCTCAAGGCCGCGGACATGATGGACCGCGCGGGCAACAAGGCGGCGCAGGGCGAGATCGCGATGATCAAGGTCGCGGCGCCGCTGATGGCCCTCAAGATCATCGACGACGCGATTCAGGCCTTCGGCGCGGCGGGCGTGTCGGAGGATGCGGGGCTGGCGCGCAGCTATGCGTCGATCCGGACGCTGCGGCTGGCGGACGGGCCGGACGAGGTGCACCGCCGGGCGATCGCCCGGCTGGAGTACAAGAAGCATAGATGAGCGAGGGGGCGATCGACGAAGCGGCGCTCGCCGATTGGTGTGAGGCCAATGTCGAGGGTTTTGCGGGGCCGCTGACGCTGACCAAATTCCCGTCGGGGCAGTCGAACCCGACCTACCGCATCCACGCGACGTCGGGCGATTACGTGCTGCGGCGCAAGCCGTTCGGTCCGCTGCTGCCGTCGGCGCACGCGGTCGACCGTGAGTATCGCCTGCTGTCGGGCCTGTATCCGCTCGGTTTTCCGGTGCCGGCGCCACTGGCGATCTGCGATGATCCCGCGGTTATCGGCGCCATCTTCTACGTGATGGAGATGGCCAGGGGACGGCCCTATGCGAACGGCGCGCTGCCCGATTTCGATCCCGACACGCGTCGCGGGATGTACGAGCAGCTGGTCGACACGCTGGCCGAGCTGCACATCATCGATCCGGAAAAGGCCGAGCTCGGCGACTTCGGCCGGCCGGGCAATTATTTCGAGCGGCAGGTCGCGCGCTGGACGCGGCAATATCGCGATTCCGAGACCGATTATATTCCGGAGATGGAGCGGCTGATCGCCTTCCTGCCCGGCACGCTGCCCGAGCAATCGCGGGTTTCGGTGGTCCATGGCGATTACCGCATCGACAATGTCGTGTTCGACGGCGACGGGACACTGACCGCGGTGCTCGACTGGGAGCTGGCGACGCTGGGCGATCCGCTCGCTGATTTTTCCTATCTCGCGATGCAGTGGATGATGCCGGCGGACGGCGCGGCGGGGCTCGCGGGGCTTGACTTGCCGACGCTGGGAATTCCCACGCTGGAGGAGATTGCCGCGCGCTATGCCGAGCGTTCGGGCGTGCCCGTGGCCGGCCAGCTCGACTGGTATTTCGCCTACAATTTGTTTCGGCTGGCGGGGATCGTCCAGGGCATCAAGAAGCGGGTGATCGACGGCACGGCGAGCCATGCGCAGGCGGCCGAAATGGCGAAGCGCGTGCCGATGCTGGCACAGGCGGCGTGGCAGTTCGCCGTAAAGGCCGAGGCCTAGGCGCCCTTGAACGTGGCGGGCCGCTTTTCGAGGAAGGCGGCTACGCCCTCGCGATAATCTTCGGTAAAGCCGAGGCGGCGCATTTCGTCGCGTTGCAGCGTGAGTTCCTCGTCGAGGCTGCGATCCCAGCTGGTGCGGATCATGCTCTTGATCGCGGCGAGGCCGAGCGGCGGCATGGCGGCGAGCTTTTCGGCCAGCGCATCGACCGCCGCGTCGAGCGCGTCGTCGTCGACGCACTTCCAGATGAGGCCCCAGTCGGCGGCCTGCTCCGCGCTCAATGGCTGGCCGGTCAGCGCGAGACCCATCGCGCGCGCCTGACCGAGATGCCGCGTAAGGTGCCAGCTGCCGCCGGTGTCGGGAACCAGGCCGATCGCGGCGAAGCTCTGGATAAACTTGGCGGAGCGGGCCGCGACGACGAGGTCGCAGGCGAGCGCGAGGCTGGCGCCGGCGCCGGCGGCGACTCCGTTCACTCGCGCGATGATCGGCTGGGGTGCGGCGGCGAGCAGCTTGACGAGCGGGTTCCAGGAAACCTCGACAGTCTCACCCAGGTCGACCGCCTCGCCGGGGGCCACCGCGCGGTCGTTGAGGTCCTGCCCGGCGCAAAAGCCGCGCCCGGCGCCGGTGATGATGATGACGCGCGCGCTCTCGGCCTCGGCCATGGCTTCGCGAAGTTCCGCGTGCATCGCCCTGGTGAAGCTGTTGAGCCGGTCGGGGCGGTTGAGCGTGATGCGGGCGATCGTGCCGGGTTCGAACTGGATGGTTTCGTAGGTCATTCGAATAAGCCCCTCTCCCCTCTGCGGGAGAGGGGTTGGGGAGAGGGGGCTTCGCTCGACCGTGAGCGCCGCCACCTTCTCCCAACTGCGCCTAAGCTCGTTCCTCGCTAAGGCTCCGTAACCCTCTCCCGTCAAGGGAGAGGGGCTGATACGAG
>Ga0207705_10001793_pt1 | contig 16928 bp, 19 predicted proteins | sample KBSC13metaG_FD_184314 | JGI IMG/M metagenome (GOLD analysis project Ga0207705, IMG submission 184314) | Corn rhizosphere microbial communities from Kellogg Biological Station, Michigan, USA - KBS C1-3 metaG (SPAdes) (version 2) | ecosystem: Host-associated > Plants > Roots > Rhizosphere > Soil ...
GTGCCAGGCGACCGGCAGGGTCAGGAGCTCGCAGGCGAGGTTCACCGCGTAATCGTGGCGCAGCACGTGAGCCATCTCGTGCAGCATGGCCGCGCGAAGGTCGTCACCGTCGGCCGTCAAGCCCTCGGGGACAAGGATCACCGGCCGCAGCGCACCCACCACGGCGGGGCTGCTGAGGTCAGCCGACCAGCGGATCGGGGGCGTCTTGCGGCCATGGGCGCGAGCCAGCTCGTCGAGCGCGCGGGCGGCCTCGGCCGGCAGGACGGCGGGGCGCGACCGTTCGACCAGGTGGCGCGCGGCGCGGCTGGCGATCACGAGGCGTAAGATCATCAGCACCGCCACGGCGGCGACCAGGCCGATCATCGCCGGCGCCAGCCAGCCCGGCAGCCAGATCGCCGGCGTCGGCGCGGCCAACGCATGGGCGGGAGCCGGCAGCGCCGCGGCGACCGGCGCGGCCGGCGGCAACCGCGCGACAGTGGGCGTGGCGTGCGGCAGCAGGTCGGCGAGCGGGATGGCCGGCAGGATCGCCGCGGCGGCCAGGAACATCAGCCACATCCGGCTGCGTCCCTGGGGCGTCAGTCCGGCGAGGCGCGAAACCAGGAAGGCGCAAAGGGCGACGATCGAGATCTGCCAAGCGGCGTTCAGCAGGTAGGCGACCAGCATCTGTTGCATCAGCCTTCTCCCTCTTCGGTCTCGCTCTTCACGAGCTTGGCGGCGCGCGCGATCTGTTCAGGGGTGATCTGCTGGGTGTCGATCAGGGCCATCAGCATCGCCTCGCCCGAGCCGCCGAACATCCGCGACACCAGGTCCTTGATGGCCGCCCCGGTCGCGCCCTCGCGGCTGACCGCCGCCTCATAGGTGAAGGCGCGGCCGGCCGGCGCGCGGCGCACCTTCTTCTTGCGCAGCAGCACGTTCAGCATGGTCTGGACAGTGGTGTAGGCGAGGTCGGAGCCGAGCCGCTCCTGCACTGCGGCCACCGTCGCCGGCCCGCCGGTCCACAGCACCTGCATGATCTGCAGTTCCAGGGGCGTCAGAACGCCGCTTGCTCGCCCTCGGGCCGTGACCGCCATGCCAAACTCCTAAAGCTTTCGGAGATCATCGGGCCATGGCGGCGATCCGGCAACTAAACTTTTAGTAGGAATCCGATCCTGCACGTCGCCAGGGCCTCAGCGGGGCGTGGCGAACGCCCCCTCGGCGCCGGCCTCGCCGCCTTTCGGTGGCGCGGGATTGGCCGGCTTCGGCTCGCTGGCGGGCGCCGTGATCAGCGGCATGCCGCAGGAGGGGCAGGCGCCTGGCGCATCGAACAGCTTGCCGTCCGATTCGCAGCCGCACGGCGGGCAGACGTACTTTGCGCCGGGCGCTTCGACGGCGAACGCGATACCGGGCGCGGCGCAGGCGCAGACCGCGCCGAAGACGGCTCCTTGCAGGACGAGGCGGCGGGAGGAAAGGGACATGGCGGCTCCGATTGCGGCGGGATCGACGGGCCCATGCTGATCCCACTTCGCCGCGGCCGACATGACTTTTGTCCCGCGAAAACGGACGCCGGCCTCAGTGGCCGTTGAGCGTGATGCCCGGTCCGCCGGGCGCCAGGCTATCTCCGCCGTTCAGCGCCTTTTGCATATGCACGATGTCAACCCAGCGGCCGTGCTTGAAACCGACGCTGCGCCCCACGCCGGTCTGCTCGAAGCCCAGCGAGCGATGCAGGCCGATGGAGGCGGCGTTGCCGCTGTCGCCGATCACCGCCATGAGCTGTCGCACGCCCAGCGCTTCGCACGCCGCGATGACCGCCGAGAGCACCGCCCGGCCGACGCCCCTGCCGGCCGCCTCCGGCGCGACATAGACGCTGTCTTCCAGGGTGTAGCGATAGGCCGCGCGCGCGCGGAACGGCCCGGCATAGGCGAAGCCCAGCACTCGCCCGCCCTCCTCGGCGACCAGATAGGGCAGGCCCTGGCTGGCGATCGCCAGGCGGCGCGCGTTCATGTCGGCCGCGCTCGGCGGCTCTTCCTCGAAGGTGCCGAACCCGTGCAGCACGGCGTGGCCGTAGATCTCGGCCAGCGCAGCCGCGTCGCCCTCGGTGGCGGGCCGCACGATCATGCGCTCTGCCACCCCTTGTCCAGCGCCCACACGGCGAAGGCGTAGTCGAGCGCGATCTCCTTCAGGAAGTCGAACCGGCCAGACGCGCCGCCATGGCCGGCCTCCATGTTGATCTTGAGCAGGATCGGGGCTTCGCCTGCCTGGAATTCACGCAGCCTGGCCACCCACTTGGCCGGCTCCCAGTAGGTGACGCGGGGATCGGAGAGGCCGCCCGTGGCCAGCACCGGCGGGTAGGCCTGGGCGCTCACCTGGTCGTAGGGGCTGTAGCCGGCGATCAGGTCGTAGGCGGCCGCGTCCTCCAGCGGATTGCCCCACTCGGGCCATTCCGGCGGGGTGAGCGGAAGCGTGGTGTCGCTCATGGTGTTCAGCACGTCGACGAAGGGGACCGCCGCGATGATCGCGCCCCAGAGGTCGGGCCTAAGGTTTGCGACCGCCCCCATCAGCATGCCGCCGGCCGATCCGCCGTAGGCCGCCACACGGCCCTTGGTCCCATAGCCCTCGGCCACCAGGTGTTCGGCGCAGGCGATGAAGTCGGTGAAGCTGTTGGGCTTCTTTTCCTTGCGGCCGTCCAGGAACCAGCCCCAGCCCTTGTCGGAGCCGCCGCGGATGTGCGCGGTGGCCCAGATCCAGCCGCGGTCGACCAGGCTGAGGTTGCGGATCGAGAAGCTGGGCTCCATCGCATGGCCGTAGGAGCCGTAGCCGTAGACCAGCAGCGGCGCGGAGCCGTCCAGGGGCGTGTCCTTGAGCATCAGGACGGTGATCGGGACCGCTTCGCCGTCGCCCGCCGTCGCATAGAGACGGCGCGCCACATAGCGGGCGGGGTCGTGGCCGGAGGGGATTTCCTGGGTCTTGCGCAGCGTCCGCTCGCGCGTGGCGAGGTCGTAGTCGAAGGTCTGCCGCGGCGTCGTCGGCGACTGGTAGACGAACCGCGCGGTTGTGGTCTCGTACTCGAAGCCGCCCTCCAGGTTCAGCGCATAGGCCTCCTCGTCGAAGGCCACTTCGTGCTCGGCGCCGCCCCGCGCGGTGACCACCAGACGGTCGAGCGCATTGACCCGCTCGGCGCGGACCAGGTGGCCGGCGAAGGCGGCGAAGCCGGTGATGTAGCGGCCGGGCTCGTGGGCGATCCAGTCGCGCCAGGTCGCCTTGGCCGGCACCACGGCCTGCGAGACGCTGAGCTTGAAGTCGACCGCACCGTCGGCGTTGCTGCGGATCACCCAGCGGTCGGTCCAGTGGTCGAGGCTGTACTTCACGCCCACCTGGCGCGGCTCGGCCACCACCGGAGAGGCGGTGGGATCGGCCGCCGGGATCAGCCACAGCTCGGTGGTTTCCTGGTTTCCCACATGGATCAGGACGTGGCTGTCGTCGGAGGCCGTGCCGACGCCCAGGAACATGCCCTCGTCGGCTTCCTCGTAGACCATCACGTCCGTCCCGCCGCGCGCGGGCCGGCGGAAGACCTTCGACGGCCGGGCGTTCTCGTCGCGCCAGATCCAGAAGATCCAGGCGCTGTCCGGCGAGAAGGTGAAGTCGCCATAGGCGCTCTCGATCGGCGGGCCCAGCGTCTCGCCTGTCGCCAGGTCCTTGACGTGGATCGTGTAGTACTCCGAGCCCTGCTCGTCGGCCGCCCAGGCGTAGAGGGCGTGGTCGGGGCTGTGGCTGGCTGCGCCGACCTGGAAGAACGGCTTGTCCTTGGCGAGCGCCTCCTCGTCCAGCAGCACCTGCTCGGGCTCGCTTGAGCCGCGCGGGCGCCGCGCGTGGATCGGGTGCTGCGCGCCCAGGTCGTAGCGCACGTAATAGTCCCAGGGCCCGTCCGGCGCAGGGACGGACGAATCGTCCTCTTTGATCCGGCCCTTCATCTCGGCGAACATATGGGCCTGCAGCGGCTCGGTGCCGGCGAGCATGGCCTTGGTGTAGGCGTTTTCCGCGTCGAGGTGCTCACGCACGTCGGGGCGCAGGACCTTCGGGTCGCGCAGCACCTGCTGCCAATTGTCGTCCTTCATCCAGGCGTAATCGTCGACGCGCACACGTCCCAATTGCTCGATGCGATGGGGCCGTTTCGGCGCGACGGGCGGCTTGGGAGCACTCATCGCCGCTACATGCGGCGCCAGGCCGCGCCGCTCAAGCCGGGTTGGTTCCATGGCCGCGTCGTTTGGGCGCAATGCGATCACGCGGTCTTATCTTGGCGGCAACCTTTCGGTGCTGAACTGTCCATCGCAGACACCGCGCACAGACGCGGGTCCGCATTCATCGATTTCCGGGGTTTCGCCATGGTCATGGACCTGTCCGCGCAACTGATGCAGGCGACCGTCCAGCTCGAGCAGCCGCTCGGCGACGGCACGCGCACGGTCGGCACCGGCTTCCTGATTTCCGAGACGGGGCCTGACGGCGCGCCGCGCACCGTCCTGGTCACCGCCAATCACGTTTTCGACAAGATGCCCAAGGCCACCGCGCGCATCGGCTACCGCATCGCCAACGCCGACGGCAGCTGGAGCTACTCGCCGCAGCCGCTGAAGATCCGCGACGGCGCGGGCCATCCGCTGTGGACGCACCATCCGTCGCGCGACGTGGCGGCGATCGCCATCACCGCGCCTCCGGCCTTTGCCAAGGCGGCGATCCCGGAGGATTACCTGGCGACCGACGACACCTTCTCGAAGTACAACGTGACGGCGGGCGACGAGATGATGGCGCTGGGCTTCCCGCGCGGCCTCGCCGCCAACCCTGCCGGGTTCCCGATCCTGCGCGCCGGCCGCGTGGCGTCCTACCCGATCGCGCCGGCCAAGATCTTCCCGACCTTCCTGCTCGACTTCGCGGTCTTCCCAGGCAACTCCGGCGGGCCGATCTTCATGAGCGGGCCGTCGCGCCACGCGCCCGGCGAGGCCGACCAAGGCCGCCCGGACGTCGAGTTCATCGCCGGCCTGCTCACCCAGCAGGTGGAGCTGAACAGCGAACGCCTCGACATCGGCATCGTCACCAACGCCAAATATATCCGTGAGACCCTGGCCCTGATGCAGGACCCGGCGGCCCCGGTCACGGTGGTCGCCAGGGAAACGCCCATCACCGGAGCGAAGGCGGCCTCCGCCGAGGAAGCCGCCACGCCGCAGTAGAGGTCAGCCGCCGTAGACGATGGAGATCGTCTCGGCGACGCAGGCGGGCTTGTCCTCGCCCTCGATCTCGATGGTGCATTCGTTCTTGAGCTGCATGCCGCCGGCCTTCGGCTCGGCGCCGATCAGCTTCTGGCGCATGCGCACGCGCTTGCCGACCCGCACCATGTTGACGAAGCGGACCTTGTCGGAGCCGTAGTTGATCCCCCGCGTGACGCCCTTCACCGGCAGCATGCCCTGGCCCAGGAACGGGATCAGCGACAGCGTCAGGTAGCCGTGGGCGATCGGGCCGCCGATCTCGCGCGTGGCGCGCTCCACGTCGATGTGGATCCACTGGTGGTCGCCGGTGGCGTCGGCGAACTTGTTGACCCGGTCCTGGTCGACCAGCAGCCAGTCCGAAACCCCCACCTCCGTGCCCACTAGGCCGGGCAGGTCCTTGATCTCCACCGGGTTCATTCGTCTCTCCCAAATTCTTGCAATTGGTCTTCGACCTCTAGCATGGGCCGCCGGCCTCGCAAGGCAAGCCGCCGCGCAATCAGGCCGGAGAGGACGCCAACGGCGAACGCGGCGAAGGCGAACGCCAGGAAGGCGCCCGCATAGACCAGCGACTGGCCCCGCCCGTACTCTCCACTCGCCGTCTGCGGGTGCGGGGCTATCAGCGCGAGGCCGAACAGCCCGCAGGAGATCGCCACGGCAGCCGCGCCCACCGCCAGGCCGGCTCGCCAGCCCTTCCAGGCTGCCGCCGCGAAGGCGATGCCAAAGGGTGCGCCAATGAGCCAGGGCAGGGGGTTCATCGCGGATCACGCGATGCGCGCGCCGTCCTTGCCCCAGTAGGCGTCGCGGATCAGGCGCTTGTAGAGTTTGCCGGTGGCGTGGCGCGGCAGCTCGGCCATGAAGTCAATGACCCGCGGCGCCTTCACGTGGCTGAGGTGCTGGCGCGCATAGGCCATCAGCTCGGCCCGCAACTCCTCGCCGGCGTCGGCCCAGTCCATCGGCTGGATCACGGCGACGACCTTCTCGCCCATCTCCTCGTCCGGCGCGCCCACCACCGCGGCGTCGGCGACCTTGGGGTGGCCGATCAGCACGTTCTCGAGCTCCTGCGGATAGATGTTCACTCCGCCGGAAATGATCATGAAGCTCTTGCGGTCGGTGAGGTAGAGGTAGCCTTCCTCGTCGACCCAGCCCACGTCGCCGAGCGTCGTCCAGCCGTGCTTGTTGCGGCTCTCGGCGGTCTTGGCCGGGTCGCCGTGGTACTCGAACTGGCCGCCGCCCTCGAAGAACACCATGCCCTCGGCGCGCGGCGGCAGGGGCTCGCCGTCCTCGTCGCAAATCCGCACCTGGGCCATCAGGCCCCGGCCGACCGAGCCCTTGTGGGCCAGCCACTCTTCCGAGTTGATGATGCAGAAGCCGTTGCCCTCGGTGCCGGCGTAGTACTCGTGCACGATCGGGCCCCACCAGGCGATCATCTGCTCCTTGACGGGCACCGGGCACGGCGCGGCCGCGTGGAACACCGCCTTCAGGGAGGACACGTCGTAGCGCGCGCGCGCCTCCGGCGGCAGCTTCAGCATCCGCACGAAATGGGTCGGCACCCATTGGGCCGAGGTGATCTTGTATTGCTCGATGAAGCGCAGGGCGTCCTCGGCGTCAAAGCGCTCCATCATCACCACGGTGCCGCCCATGGCCTGCACGGCCATCGACCAGCCGAGCGGCGCCGCGTGATAGAGCGGGGCGGGCGACAGGTAGACGGTGTCCGGCGTCCAGCCGTAGAGCGCCTGGCCGAGGCTCGCGAGCGGATTGACCGCATCGATCGCCGGATCGACCGCGCCGGCCCGCTTCACGCCCTTGGGCCGCCCGGTGGTCCCGGAGGAATAGAGCATGGCGCGCCCCGCCGACTGGTCGTCGATCGGCGTCGTGGGGAAGCCTGCGCGGGCCATCTCGAAACTGAGGAACGGGCCGGACTCACCGCCCACCATGAACTTGGCCACGTCCGGGATCGACGGGGCCACCGCGAGCGCGATCTCCAGGGTGGCGGGCGAGGCGACCAGCACCTTCGCCTCGCAGTCCTTGACGATGTACTCGACTTCGGCGGCGCTCAGCTTCGAGGAGAGGCAGGTGAACCGCAGGCCCGAGCGCTGGGCCGCCCACAGCAGCTCGTAATAGCGCGGGTGGTTGTCGATGAAGAAGGCGACCGAGTCGCCGGTCGCAAGGCCCAGGCTGCGGAACAGGTGCGCCCCCTGGTTCGACCGCGCCTCCAACTCGCCATAGGTCACGGTCTCGCCGCTATAGGCCATGATGAAGGCCGGCTTGTCGGGGTTCGCCGCGGCGTGGACGCTTGGGTGCATGTTCCTCTCCCGTGGCGGCCGGGTCTCTTCAAGCCCGGCGCCAACTTATCTTCGTTCAGGGGCTATAGCGGGCCTTGACCTACCGTCCGTCAAGGACCGCGGAATGGCGAAAACCCGGAGGAAATCATGGCTGCGCCAACGTTCGAGACCCTGCTCTATTCGGTGGAGGACGGCATCGCGACGGTGACGCTGAACCGGCCGGAGAAGCTGAACGCCTTCAACACCCAGATGATGAAGGACATGATCGCGGCCTTCGACGAGACCGACGGCGACGATGCGGTGCGCTGCGTGATCGTTACCGGCGCGGGCCGGGCGTTCTGCGCCGGCGCCGACCTTTCCGGCGGCGCGGAGACCTTCGACTACGACAAGCGCGGCGGGGAGGCGATGGCGGCGCGCACGCGCGAAGGCGCGCAGCGCGATGGCGGCGGCCTGCTCACCTTGCGGATCTTCGACAGCCTGAAGCCGGTGATCGCCGCGGTGAACGGGGCGGCGGTGGGCGTGGGCGCGACCATGCAGCTCGCCATGGATATCCGGCTCGCCTCCACCGAGGCGCGCTACGGCTTCGTCTTCGCCCGCCGAGGCCTCAACCCGGAGGCCGCCTCCTCCTGGTTCCTGCCGCATCTGGTGGGCGTCCAGCAGGCGCTCGAGTGGTGCTACACCGGGCGCATCTTCCCGGCGCAGGAGGCGCTGGACGGCCGGCTGGTGCGCTCACTGCACGCCCCGCAGGACCTGCTGCCCGCCGCCCAGGCCCTGGCGCGCGAGATCGCCGACAACGCCGCCCCCGTTTCCATCGCCCTGACCCGGCAGTTGATCTGGCGCATGGCGGGCGCCTCGCATCCGATGGAGGCGCACCGGGCCGACAGCCGGGGCATCCAGGCGCGGGGCCGTTCCGGCGACGCCCGCGAAGGGGTCACCTCCTTCCTGGAGAAGCGCCCCGCCGCCTTCCCCGACCGCGTCTCCAGCGACCTGCCCGACATCTGGGCGCAGTGGCAGGCTCCGGACTTCCGATAGGCGGACCCCGGCGGCAGTTCCGATAGGTTTCAGCGCTGCAACGTCACTCTAGGTAGAATTAGCGCTGCTTACTCGGCCGAACGCGATTTTCGAACTCAACAGCCCGAATTCGATCTCGAATGTTCGTCAATTTCGGTGAGATCAGCTCTATTTGTGTGCTTGTGCGCGCGAAAAGTTCCCTATAATGACCTTGCTACTGATCTGTTGAGTCAAATCAGCGCCCTCGAACGGCGCGGTTCCTATGGAAAACAAGAATGGATGAGAAGTCGGAAGTCATCGAGATGACGGCGGATATTGTCTCCGCCTACGTGGGCAACAATTCCGTCACCGCGGCTGACCTGCCTGGACTGATCCAGAGCGTGCACCGCGCCTTGGCCGGCATTTCGACAGGGGGCGAGACGACCGAGGCGGCGCCGAAGGAGCCGGCGGTGCCGATCCGCCGTTCGATCACGCCGGACTTCCTGATCTGCCTGGAGGATGGCCGTAAGTTCAAGTCGCTGAAGCGGCACCTGCGGACCAAGTACAACATGAGCCCCGAGGAATATCGCGCCAAGTGGGGCCTGCCGAAGGACTATCCCATGGTCGCGCCGAACTACGCCAAGGCGCGTTCGGACCTGGCCAAGCAGATGGGCCTGGGCCAGGGCGGCCGCCAGGCGCCGCGCAACAAGAAGCGCTAATCGGATCGCGTTTCGCCCTGCGGCGAGCGCGGACTTCAGCTTGGGGACGCCCGCCGGATTCGGCGGGCGTTTCCGTTTTGGAGTTGAGCGGCGATGCGGAGTGGGCTTTGAGGGCGGCCATGTCGAACCCTGACACCAAGACCCTGCAGACCCGCTTCGGCCCGATGATGGCGCTGTCGGGCGACACCTACATCACCGGCTCGCTCGAAGCCTATGGCGAGTTCAGCATCGGCGAGTGGGAGCTGTTCGACCAGCTCGTAAAGCCCGGCATGACGGTCATCGAGGTCGGCGCCAACATCGGCGCGCACTCGATCCCCCTGGCGCGGAAGTGCTTCCCCGGCCCGCTGTTCCTGTTCGAGCCGCAGCAACGCGTCTTCCAGATCCTCTGCGCGAACCTGGCGCTCAACGACATCCGCAACGCCGTCGCCTATCCCGAGGCCAGTTCCGACAGTCCGGGCTTCGTGGTCGTGCCGCCGCTGGACTATGGCGCGCAAGGGAACTTCGGTGGAATCTCGGTGCGCGACGAGGCGGAAGGAGTCGATGGCCTGCGGGTGCGTGCGACGCCGCTCGACAACCTGGGCCTGGCGGCTTGCCACGTGATCAAGGTCGACGTCGAGGGCTTCGAGCCGCAGGTCCTGCGCGGGGCGGAGCAGACGATCCGCCGATGCCGCCCCGTCCTCTACGTCGAGAACGACCGGCAGGCGAACCAGCAGGAGGTGATCTCGCTGATCGCCGACATGGGCTACACCATGTACTGGCACCTGCCGCCGCTGTTCAACGCGGAGAACTTCAACGGCAACCGCGAGAACATCTTCGGCCAGATCGTGTCCATAAATCTGCTCGCCCTGCCGACCGAGAAGGGCGGCAGTGTCGGCAATGCGACGCCCATCGACCCCGCCAACTGGACCTGTCCCGTCAGGCTTTCGCTTTGAGGCCGCAATCGCGCCTAAATCGCTCGCGTTAACGCTTTTTTTCTTGCCGCAGATTCGCCGCATCAGCGATAAGTGATTCGTTATGAATCCAACTGGTTGCTAGGGCATCTGCACATGGCGGCGCAGATCGGGGCCCCGGCCGCGGCGGTCCGCGCGCACGAGGAGCTCTTCGCGTACTGGGCCTCCCTGAAGGACGGCGCCCGGCTGCCCGGACGCCGCCACCTCGACCCGGGCGGCATCAAGCGTCTGCTGCCCACCGTCAGCCTGATCGACGTGGTCGGCGAGAATCCGCCGGAGTTCCGGATGCGCCTGGCCGGCACCGGCCTCTATGGGGTCTATGGGCGCGAGATCACTGGCAAGCGCCTGCACGACATCTACAACACCGCCGCCGCCGACTACTGGCGCGTGGAGCTGGGCAAGGTGGTCGCCGAGCGGCGGCCGGCGGTGGGCGTCCACAGCCTCGCCTGGCGCGGCGCCTCGCACCTGTCGATCCTGTGGCTGCGCCTGCCGCTGGCCTCCGACGGCGACGCGGTCGACATGATCCTGGGCTTCGACGCCGTCATCGGCATGACCCAGATGCACACCGGCATCCGCGCCGCGTAGGTTGTGAACCCGAGGGCTTTGCGAAGGTCCGCTCTGCGACACGAGGCCGATGATCGTCTTCGACCCTTTGGGGAGCTTCGGAGGCAGCGGTCTAGTTAAAGGTGACCACCGCGCATAGCATGGCGAGCAGAATTGCCGCCCCCGCCAGACGGCCCGAAATGAACATCAGCGACACGGCGCTTTGATCGCCGCGCTTGAAGCGCGCCCCAGCCCACTCGTGCAGCCCCGCCGCAAGGATGGCGATGACCACCAGCGCGATCTTCACCCAGAACCAGTGGCTCAAACCGCTCGCGCCGCCGAACTTTAGCCAGAGCATCAATGGACCCGTGGAGACCAATATGACGAGACCGCCTGCGCCGAGGCGGCCGAAAAAGGTTTCGAACGCCCACAGATCGGTTCGCGCATTTGCCGGCGCGGCTATGAGTTTGGGGCCGACCTGGGACAGGCCAACACCGCCGCCGACCGCTAGGCCGATGCCTATGAAGTGAAGCCAGAGAAGCGCGTTGGTCAGAATGTGCATTCGCCCTCGCCTGTTCTTGGCCGAGCGGCGTTCCGCGACGGCGGGCGAACCCTATGGCGGAATCAGTTGGAGAGCTAATTCTGCGAAGGCCTCAGCCCGCTGGCCGCTCTCCGCCCATTTCCGACGTTTCGAGAGTCCGCTCGCGAGACCTCGCGGGCGTTGCCCAGCTTTGCACACACCGCCTAGACCAGCGCCGTCTCGGCGTCGCGGCGGATGCGGGCGACCATGGAGGCCAGGCCGTTCGAGCGCTGCTGCGACAGGGCGCCTTTGAGGCCGAGGGTTTCGAAGGCGGCGGTCGCGTCGAAGGCCAGGATCTCATCGCTGGCCCGCCCGGAGAACAGGCGCAGCAGGATCGCGATCAGGCCGCGGACGATGTGGGCGTCGGAATCACCGCGGAACTTGAGCGTGCCGTCCGCCTGCGGCTCGGTCACCAGCCACACCTGGCTCGCGCAGCCGCGGACCTTGTTGGCGTCCGAGCGCTCGGCGTCGCTCAAGGGCGCGAGTTCGCGGCCCAGGTCGATCACATAGCGATAGCGCTCTTCCCAGTCGCCCAGGACCTCGAACTCCGCTGAGAGCTCGGCGAGTTCGGTATCGATCGCGCTCATGGGCGCCACTTAGGCAGGCGCGCCGCCTTGCGCAACTGCGCGCTGGCTCAGGCGGTCTTCAGGCGGACCCGCGCGCTCATGCCCTTGCCCGGCGCCGACACCAGCAGCAGGCGCGCGCCCATGGCGCGGCAGGTGCTCTCGCAGATCGTCAAGCCGAGGCCCGCGCCTTCCGCGCGGCGCACCAGCGCGTTCTCACCCTGCTCGAACGGCCGCATGAGGCGCGGCAGGTCGGTGGGCTCGACCCCTTCGCCATCGTCCTCGACGAAGATGTCGAGGTGGTCGGTGGCGACCGCGAAGCGCACGCGCACCTCGCCGGCGTCGTGTGAAAAGATGCCGGCGTTCTGCAGCAGGTGACTCAGCACCGTGCGCAATCCCCAGGGATCGGCCAGCACCAGCGGCAGGGGCTTATGCGCGAGCACGCGCGCCTGGATCCGGCGGCTGTGGAAATCCGCTGCGGCGCCGGCGATGGCGTCCTCGACCGCCGGCTCCACGGCCTCGGGCCGCACCTCCAGCCGCAGGCCCTCCAGCCGGCCGATCTCCAGCACCTGATTCACCAGGCGAAGAAGCTTGCGTCCGCTGCCGCCGATGATCTCCGCATATTCCTTGTATTGCGGGGCGCCGAGCGGGCCATAGAGTTCCGCGGCGAGGATCTCGGAGAAGCCCAGGATCGAGTTGAGCGGCGTGCGCAACTCGTGGCTGACCAGCCGCAGGAAGGCCCGCTTCTGCTCTTCCAGCGTGGCGGCCTCACGGGACGCGCCATCGGCGTCGTCTGCCGCGGTCTGCGCTTTCAGGGATCGGGCCGCTGAGGGCATGGGAGGCCGGGCGCCTTCGTTCTCGAGGAACCGCAGTGTGGACTCGGCCGCTTACGATTTCCTTTCGCCTCGTGCGGGACTGGTCGCCCGCGAGGCGAGAACGCTTACACGCGCATTGGCCTAAGGCTAAGCTGTAGGGATGTCCGGCGCACAGACAAATCAGGGTCGACGCTGACCAGTTCCCAAAGACGCGCGACGGTCGGCGACCGCCGCTTCGCCGTGGGCTGGCACCTGGCGTGGGCGCTTGCCGTGGCTGTCGCCGCGGCGGTGCTGGCCTGGCGCGGCAGTCTGGTCGGCGGGCCAGAGCCGCTGGCCCTGGCCGCGGTCGGCGGCGCGGCCCTGTTCGGAGCCCTCCTGGCCGCATTCGAAGGCGAGGGGGCGGCGGCGTTTTCCATCGTGCTCTGGGCGCTCGGCGGCGCCTCGGCTTGCCTTCTCACCTATGGCCCAGCGGGCCCGCTGGCGGCCTGGTGCCTGGCGCCGCTGGCGGCCGGCGCGGCCTACGGGCGACCCAGGCTGCTGGCGCTGGGCGCGGCGGCGGGCGTGGCCGCGGCGGGCCTCACGGCGCTGGCCTCGACATTCATGCTGCTGCCCAAGCCGCCGGAGGAACTGTCCATCTGGCTGAGCCTGCTGGCGCTCGGCACGACCGGCCTGGGCCTGGCGGCGGCGCTTGTCGCCCTGCAGGGCAAGATGCGCGGCGACGACGCCCGCGCCCGCGAGGCGGAGCTGAAGCTGCGCGAGGCGCTCGATCACCAGCCGCAGCTCCTGATGGCCCTCTATCCCGGCGGCCGGATCCTGGAGGCCTTCGGCGAGGCCCCGCCGGGGATCGAAACCCCGGACCTGCCGGACCGTCACCTGGGCGAGCTGATCTCCGACGAGGATCGGCCCGCCGTCGAGGCCGCCCTGACGGAGGCCGCCTCCGCCGGCTCAGCCGAAATCGCCTTCGTGCCCGCCCACGACCCGCAGGGCTGGTGCGTGCTCACCGTGCGCCGCATGAGCCCCACGCGCCTGGTCGGGGCCCTGCGCGACGCCCGCGCCCAGCGCGCCCACGAGGCCGAGCTGGAGGAGGCGCGGATCAAGGCCGAGCAGCAGAACGCCGGCAAGTCGCGCTTCCTGGCCAACATGAGCCACGAGCTGCGCACCCCGCTGAACGCCATCATGGGCTTCTCCGACATCATGCGGCAGCGGCTGTTCGGGCCGATGTCGGACCGCTACGCCGAGTACGCGGACCTGATCCACGAGAGCGGCACGCACCTGCTGGAGCTGATCAACGACGTGCTCGACATGTCGAAGATCGAGGCCGAGCGGTTCGAGCTGTCCCGCGAGACCTTCGACGCGCGCGACGCCATCGCCGCGGTGCTGCGGCTGATGCGGGGCCAGGCCGAACGGGCCGGGATCACGCTGCGCGCCGAGCTGTCGATCGATCCGCTGGAGGCCGACGCCGACCGCCGGGCGGTCAAGCAGATCGCCTTCAACCTGATCTCCAACGCGCTGAAGTTCACGCCCAGGGGCGGCACGGTGACGGTGGTGGCCCAACCGTTCGGCGAGGTGCTGGAGATCTCCGTGACGGACACCGGCGTCGGCATCTCGCCGCAGGACCTGGCGCGGCTCGGCCGGCCGTTCGAGCAGGCCGGCGACGCCGACAACCGTCAGGCGGGCTCGGGCCTTGGCCTGTCGCTGGTGCGCGCCTTCGCCCGCCTGCACGGCGGCGAGATGGCCATGGAAAGCGTGATGGGCGAGGGCACCACGGTGACGGTGCGCATGCCTGTGCTGGCGCACGACGACAGCCATGTCGTGGGCCTGAGCCTGGAAGCCTGATCGGGCCTCAGCGCCCGCCGGCCGACAGGAACGCCCGGCCCGCGGCGAAGTCGCCGACTTCCACATAGGCGCGGCGGATCTCGTCGCCGGGGAACATGAACTCCACGGCCACGGCCTCGCGCGGGTCGAGCTTGGCCAGTTCCTGGGCGGCGGCGTCCGGAAACCGGAACGCCCAGCCGGAATCCTCATCGCCCTTGGGCAGCAGGGCGTCGGGCGCTGTGCTGCGGGCGGTCGCGGCGAAGGCCTTCAGCGCGCGCCGCGGCGGCAGGCGCCGTGCGAGCGGCAGGCCCGCCGTCGAACCGCCGCCGAAGCGGTCCAGATAGGGCTGCGGCGAGCGGGCCGCGTCGCGCAGCATCAGCCGCGCCGCATAGGGCTGGGCGCCGTCGGCGAACTGGCCCACCGCGAGCAGACCGCTCGCACCCTCGCGGCCGGCCAGCCCGAAGGCCATCCGATCGGCCCCGAACCGGGTCTCCTGGGCAAGCTGCCAGCGCGCGGCGCGCCCAACGTCGCGATCGGCGCGCCAGTCGGCCACGTCGCCGGCGTAGGTCAGGCGGCTGATCTTGGCGAAGCCGGAGAAGGCGGCCCGCACGCGGGCGGCGGCGGTGAGCATGTCGGGCGAGCGGCAGTCGAACGCCGCGGCCTTGGCGCGCGCGGCCTGCTCGGCCTGTCGGAGGGATTCCTGCGAGGCGCCTGCGCGCAGAGCCGCGCCGCGCGCCTGGGCCGCCCCGGCGGCCAGGGCCGCGCCCACCTCGGGCGCGAACAGTCCGCAGCGCGCATCGGCCGCGGACATCACCGCACGCTCGTAGAACAGGTCCGTCGGCTGCGCATGCGCGAAGCCGGGCGCGGCGACGCAAGCCGCCCACATCAACCCCATCCACCGAGACGCCGGCCGCGCGTTTCTGCGCGAGCTCTTCATGCGTCTTCCAATTCTCGATCTGGCCTCTGGCGGGCCGTGACGCGAACCTAGCCGCCTAGCGTTGCTATCCGGTTAGCGGCGACGCATCTTCGCGCTCGATGCTCCTGTCGACCGACATCTGGGTCAGCGCCCTCATCCGCCGGGCGGAGCTTTCCGGCGCCTTCGGCATGGTGATCCGCAAGGGCGACGCCCGCGCCGGCGCGGTGCTGGTCAAGGCGCTGAACCGGCCGGCGGGAACCGCCAAGCTCTATGCCGAAGCCACGCGCCTCGACGGCGAGCGGGTCTGGATGCAGCCGGTGAAGTCGGATCAGGAGCCGGATCTCGACGCCTACGTGGAGCGCGCCGTGCGCGTCGACCCCGACGTGTGGGTGGTGGAGATCGACGACCGGCAAGGCCGCCATTTCCTCACCGAGCCGGTGGAAAAGGGCTGACCTCCGAGGCGCCGGGCCGATTAACCGCCTTCGTCAACCCCGCCGAAAGCCTCGCCTGCGATACGCCTCTGGCCAGTCAACGGTCACGCGTCCCGCATGCTTTTCCTCTTGAACGACGTCGTCTTCCAGCTCGAAGGGGTCGCGATGGGCGCCAGGCTGGGCGACGGTGGCATGCGATCCCTGGCGCTGCCCGCGGTGATCCAGATGGGCAAGGAGCTCTTCGCCGCCCAGCCCTTGCTGCAGCGGCGCGCCAGCGAGCGGGCGCGGCGGCTTGCGGCGCTGATCTCGGCAAAGGCGCCGATGATCAACGCAGCCCTGTTCCTCGCGCCGTCGACGGGCTGTGCGCCCGACGAGGTGACGGTGCGCTTCGCGAGCTGCCAGTTCGAGGTGATGGCCCAGCTCGCCAGCATGCAGAAGGAGGGCGGCCTCGACGCCGTCAGCGCCGACAACAAACTCTGGCGCAGGCTCGCCGCCTGAACGGGAACGCCATGCGCCGGCGGCGGTTGGGCAGGCGATGCCCGGCCTCTCCGACCTTCCGATCCCAATCGACTTCGCGCCCATGGAGGCGAAGCTCACCGACGACCTGCCCACCGACCCGGGCTGGCGGTTCGAACCCAAGTGGGACGGCTTCCGCTGCCTGGCGTTCAAGGCGGGAGACGAGGTCGATCTGCGGGCCAAGTCCGGCAAGCCGCTCGGGCGCTACTTTCCGGACATGGTCGAGGCCGTGGCCGCACTTCCCGTTCCGCGCCTCGTCGTGGACGGCGAGCTGACCATCGCGGTGGATGGGGAACTCTCGTTCGACGCCCTGCAGATGCGCTTGCACCCGGCCGAAAGCCGGGTCCGAAAACTCGCCGCCGAGACCCCGGCGACCCTGGTGCTGTTCGACGACCTGCTCGACGCCAGGGGCCGCTCGCTGGTCGACGCGCCGCTGACCCGCCGGCGCGCTGAGCTCGAGGCGCTGTTCGCCCGCTTCAAGGGCGCCGAGCGGTTGCGCCTGTCGCCCGGGACAGAGGACGTCGGCGAGGCCCGCGCCTGGCTCGCCCAGACCGGCGCCGCCCTGGACGGCGTGGTC
>Ga0207705_10001795_pt1 | contig 16916 bp, 10 predicted proteins | sample KBSC13metaG_FD_184314 | JGI IMG/M metagenome (GOLD analysis project Ga0207705, IMG submission 184314) | Corn rhizosphere microbial communities from Kellogg Biological Station, Michigan, USA - KBS C1-3 metaG (SPAdes) (version 2) | ecosystem: Host-associated > Plants > Roots > Rhizosphere > Soil ...
GGCCGGCAAGCAGCCCGCGATCCTGCTCGTAGCTGTGAGTCATAAGGACGACGGCGTCTTGCGGCTCGATCCCAAGCTCGGACGCAGAAGAGATGACGGAGACGCGCTCAGCGTCGGGAAAGCGCTCCGCTCGAGCAAGCTGTGGTCGGCCTTCGGCCACGAAGGTGCGCCATCCGAGGAGCGAGGCCATACTGACCACGGGCTTCACGTCGTCGCCGGCCCCAAGGAGGAAGAGACGTTGCGGCCCGCAGAGATGCTCGACGTAAATCCCCGAATCTTTTGCAGTGTTAGCGCGGACAGCATCGATGTCGTGGGCGCTCAGCGTAGCGCTCGCGAAGATGAGTTCGCCGGCGGCATTGAAGATGGCGCGGGCGAATTGGACCTGTCCTTCTGGCAGCCTCGTCACAACGCGAAACTCCGCGCCCGTCAGCGAGCACTCCAAGGCGCGCAATAAAGCCTGACACTCAGCCGTCTCAACCGGCTCGAAAAGTAGATCGACTACGCCGCCGCAGCCGAGTCCGAAGGGAATCTCGGCAGTGTCATCAAAGAGCGTGGAATAGCGGCGAACAGTTGCTCCGTGCTCGACAAACCAGGAGGCCTTGCGAACGACCTCGATCTCAAGGCAGCCGCCGCTGATGCTGCCAGCGTAGTCAGCTCCATGATTGGCGATGAGAAGCCGCGCGCCCGGACGCCGATACGAGGAGCCCTCGATGCGCACCAGTGTGACGAGGACTCCGGCTGAGCCCTGATGCCAGAGATCGACGATGCGGGGGCGGTCGACCATGATTATTGCCAGTTTATACCTACAGTACGCGGCACCTCAGGGCGCCCGGACTTAGGAAGATTGCTAGACCTTCTCGGAGAAGGTGTGAATACCGCACTCCAGCTTCTTGCCGCCCCACCGGCCGCTGCGCGGATCCGCGCCGGCCTCGGGAATGGCTGTGCAGGGTTCGCAGCCTATGCTGGTGTAGCCGCGGTCGTACAGCTCGAGGCGCGGAATGCCGTGTGCCGCAGCGTACTCATTGACTTGGTCCATGGTCCAGTCGGCGAGGACGCTCACCTTTTTCATGACCTTGCCCGTCGGCGTCTTGTGGTCCTCAACTTTGCGGAGATTGGCACGCGTAGGCGACTGCTCGCGGCGGAGTCCGGTAAACCACCAGTCGAAGGGTTCAAGCGAGCGCATGAGTGGCTCGACCTTGCGAATCTGGCAGCACTGCGTGGGCTGCACGATGTAGAGCAACCCAAACTGCTTCTCGTGTTCTTCGACAGTGGTCTTCGGGAGCGCGTTCACGAGGTTCAGGTTCCACTCTGCGGCCATGCGGTCGCGGTAGGCAATGACTTCCTTGAAGTGGTACCCGGTCTCAAGAAAGATGACGGGAACTTCGGGCAGGTGCCTGCGGAGCATGTGAAGCGCAACCATGTCCTCGGTCTGGAAGCTGCTGGTGAGGCAGACAGGCGCCCCGGCGGCTTCTCGGACGATCTGCTCGACGAGAGCTTCGGCGGTGAGGTCTTCGTACTGGACGGCTGCTTCGATTGCGCTCATTTGGTTACCCTGCAAACTCGAGTAGTCCCGCTCTGGTTACACCCTTTGCCACGGGCTAGATTCTGCTGCTACTTCGTACTGCAGCCAGGATCGATTTCAGATCCGGCTCGTCCTCCGCCTGAACAACGCCGGCGAAGCTCTTGATTTCGCCAAGAACCGCTTGTGGAATCGTGCGGGTGGAGATTGCGATGGCGCCCGCAAGCTCCAGGGCGCGCACGACAGAGGGAATCGCGGCCTCGGTGATCAGATCATCATCGATCAAGACAGCGTTCTCGCCGCGTTCAACCAGTGCCGTCTTGAGCGACGCGGCGACATCTTTCCGGGCGCCAAGGAGGACGAGAGATGTGCGTGCGGTGTCGTCCATGGCCACCGCGACGTTCTCAAGTGCGCCACTGATCATGACCGCGCCGACCGTAGCGTTGCTGAGCGGATCGATCAGGATGAGCGAACCGGTCTGGCGGCACTCGGCGTAGCGATCGAAGAAGAGTGGGAGGTTGGTCTCGAACTCTACCTCTGCAATCTCGTTCATCGCGATGGAGCCGGAGTCGAGGTGCTGCTGACTGTTCACGTCGACGCGATAACGAATGGCACGGACGGTAGCGCGCACACTGCGGGTGGTGTGCTTGGCGATGTAGGTGCGGCCCACCACTAGCGGGTCCTCATGCATCCAGACCACCATCGCACTGAAATGATTGCTGATCTCGGGGAGTTCGTCGCCTCTGCCAGCGTGAACTAGCATTTCGCCGCGGCTAAGATCGATCTCGTCCTCCAGCTCAACCGTGACGGCCTCCGGATGGGCGGCGGCGGGAAGGTCGCCATCGTAGGTAACGATGCGGCTGACGGCAGTCTCGCGACGCGAGGGGAGCGCCATGACGCGATCCCCGGCGCGAAGCGCGCCACGCGCGACCTGACCGGCGAAGCCTCGAAAACTGGCGTCCGGTCGGAGAACAAGCTGAACCGGAAAGCGCATGGGTTCAGTGGTATCAGTCTGGTTGAGCGGTACCGTCTCCAAATAGTCGAGTAGCGTGGGGCCCCTGTACCAGGGCATCTCCTGCGTGCCAGGGTTCACTACGTTGGCGCCTTCGAGCGCGCTGACGGGGATGACCTGGATGCTTCTGAGGCCCAGGTGAGAAGCGAGAGCCTCAAATGCCTCGCGGATCAGATGGAACTGCTGCTGCGAATAGCCCACCAAGTCCATCTTGTTGACCGCGGCGACGATGTGCGGAATGCCGAGCAGCGAAGCGATGTAGGTGTGACGGCGCGATTGCGGCAACAAGCTGCCGGCTTTGGCGAATGCTTTGGCGTCGATGAGGATGATGGCGACGTCTGCCGTGGAGGCTCCGGTGGCCATGTTGCGCGTGTACTGCTCGTGACCCGGCGTGTCCGCAATGATGAACTTGCGCCGGGAGGTGGAGAAGTAGCGATAGGCAACATCGATCGTGATTCCCTGCTCACGCTCTGCCTTGAGGCCATCGGTGAGGAGCGAGAAATCAACTTGTCCGTTGGCGGCACGGTTGACGCGGCTCTTCTTAACGGCGGCGAGCTGGTCTTCGTACACGCTCTTGGTATCGTGCAGCAGGCGGCCGATGAGGGTGGATTTGCCATCGTCGACAGAGCCCGCCGTGGTAAAACGGAGCATCTCCTGGCCGAGATGAGCGTTGAGGAAGTCCTCAAATCCGGCGGTCGGCTGATAGGCGGCGTCGGGCGTGGTGGTAAAGGTACTCATTTAGAAGTAGCCCTCCCGCTTTTTGACTTCCATAGAGCCTTCCTCATCGTGGTCGATAGCACGGTTCTCACGCTCGCTGCGTCGGAAGGTGATGAGCTCCTCAATGATTTTCGGCAGCGTATCTGCCTCGCTGCGAATGGCACCGGTGCAAGGAGCGCAGCCGAGTGAGCGCATGCGGACCTTCATTAGTTCCGGCTTCTCATGCGGAAGGAGCTTCATGCCCTGGTGCACATAGGTCAGGGCGCCCCCACGGATCACGATTGGGCGATCGGTCGCGAAATAGAGCGGCACGATCGGAATGCGTTCCGCGTAGAGATAGAGCCAGATGTCGAGCTCAGTCCAGTTGGAGAGCGGGAAGACGCGGATGCTCTCGCCTTTGCGCAGGCGTGAGTTGTAGAGGGACCAGAGCTCGGGGCGCTGGTTCTTGGGGTCCCACTGACCGGCGGAGTCGCGGAAAGAGTAGACACGCTCCTTCGCGCGGGATTTCTCTTCGTCACGGCGAGCGCCACCAAAGGCCGCATCGAAGCCGCCCTCGGCGAGCCCATCGAGGAGGCTGCGGGTCTTGAGCAGGCCACAGCAGTTCTGGGTTCCAAGATCGTACGGATTCGCTCCGGCGGAGATGGCTTCCTCGTTTCGATGGACGATGAGGTCTGCCCCGATTTCGCGAGTGTACTCGTCGCGAAAACGGATCATTTCCGGGAACTTGTAGCTGGTATCAACGTGCAGCAGGGGAAACGGAATCTTGCCGGGATAGAACGCCTTCTGGGCCAGCCGGAGCATGACCGAGGAGTCCTTGCCGATGGAGTAGAGCATCACAGGGTGGGCGAACTCGGCCACGGCCTCGCGCAGAATTGAGATACTCTCCGCTTCGAGAGCCTGCAAGTGGTTCAGCCGGGCGGCGTGCAGTTCCTGAGCCCGGGTTTCGGCTGTGGCAAGAATTGTCATGTTCTTCGTGTTCCAGTCTCCGATGGCCAGGAGTTAATGATGCGGCGGCGGCCGCTAAGGAGCAGAATGCTCTGGGGAATGCGAGGCGATGGAGCCGTCAGGGACGACACGCGAGGAGCTCGCAGGGCCGACGGGCGCAAAAAGCGGCCGGCCGGCAACACAGCGCGAGTTGCAGGCACAAATCCATCTCTTTCAGTATAAATCCCAAGGATTGCGCGGGCAATGAGGGGCGGAGCCAGGAGACAGTGTGAGCTGCGTGTGCATTCTGTAGGGAGGCGGAGATGTACGGATAAAAGTCTGTTAGACTTTGAAAGCCGGGCACCGATGCGGTCGAGCGCGACCAACGCTCCCAAAGGTGCAACTCCCGAGTCCGGCACTCAAACCGCAATACGAAGGGATCGGGGCGTAGCGCAGTCTGGTAGCGCACCTGCTTCGGGAGCAGGGGGTCGTTGGTTCGAATCCAATCGCCCCGACCATTCATTTCAAAGGCCTTAATCGCTGAAAAGACTCTAGATAGAGCACCTGGTTTCGGAGCAGGCTCTCTGCGGCTCGCGTGGCACGCGAATGTGATTCGTGGTTGGTCCGCGCCGCAACTGGAAGCCAACCAAGATCGAGCCTTGGTTCGCGTTATCTTCGCGCCGTTGGGAAGGCAGCTCCGGATATTTTCAGGCGAATCCTATACAGTCCGGTCCGGGTGCACAGGTAGAGGGTTTTTCCGTCATCGTCACCCCATGCCAGGTTATTCGAATGCTCCGGAGCGATGATCGTGCCCAGATGTTTGCCTTCGGATGAGAGTATCCATATCCCGTCGGGGGCTGTGACGTATAGGTTGCCCTTCTCATCGACCTTCATACCGTCGAGCGCATAGCCCCCACCTTTTGAGGTCACATCGAAGAAGACTTTGCCGTTAGCCAAAGATCCATCAGATTGGACCTCATATCTCATCACGACCTTGTGGTCCAAATCCCAATCGTCAACATAGAGATACTTCTCATCTGGTGAGAATGCGAGGCCGTTCGGGCCTTTCAGATCCGTGGCGAGCAAGCGGATATCCTTGCCGTTCGGGTTAACCCGATACACACCGCTGTAAGGCAGCTCTTTGCGGGAATCATCGAAAAACTTCGGCAGGCCGAATGGAGGATCGGTAAAGTAAAGCGCCCCGTCCGATTTGTAGACGAGATCGTTGGGGCTGTTCAGCCGTTTACCCTCGTAGCGGTCTGCTAACACGGTGAACTGTCCATTCTTTTCCAGGCGCACAATGCGGCGATTGCCTTGCTGATTGATGGTGAGGCGGCCCTCCGAATCGAGCGTGAGACCGTTGGAGCCCGGCTGGCTATACTCGCCGATGTCTGCACCGCGATAGCCACTCTTCGTCATGAAGATTGATAGCGCGCCATCCTGAGTCCATCGATAGATGACGTCGTTGTTCGGATCACTGAAGAGCAGGTAGCCATCTTCGTCCTCCGTCTTTGGCACCCATATAGGGCCCTCTGTGAAGAGGAATCCGCCAGCAAGCTTTTCGACTACAGCATCGTGCGGAATGATCTCGTCGATTGCAGTATCTGCTCGTAGCACCTGTGCCGGGGTACGGCTCAACGCCACAACAGGTGAGCGGTAAAAATCTAGAGTCGCCGACTTGATCCAGATGAAGTTGGAGGCGGTTGCAGAGATGGGCCCATTGATGCCGAAGATTGCGAGCTGGATCTTTTGGCCCGGTACGGCATTGCGAGTCAAAACAACGCGGTTTGGGGCGCCGAGGCCTTTAACAACCTGTCCGCCGGCCTGACCCGGAACCCGCGACATTTTGCCGTTAACCCATACCTCTGCGTAACCGTCGGACACGATCTCCATTGCGATGGTTGAGCCGGCAGTCGAGAAGCCGGCAACACGATTAGGAACGGTGATGTTAATGCGATACCAGTTGAAGTCGACTTTGCCGGTTGAGCGCCGCTGGTCGAGTGTGGACGCTTTGATCGGCTGCCACTGGCTGTCGTCGAACCCGGCAGCGCCAGCGTGCGGGGTGTAGTCGTATGTCTTATTCGAAGCACCGCTTGGCTTCACGTCCGTTCTTCCACTTCGTGAATTTACATTGACGATCTCTACATCGTGGTAGCGCCAAATACCTTGTACTGCCTGGGTTCCTTCGTCGGTTGCGAGATCGACGATGGCATCTGGCCGGCCGAATGGAGGGTCCTGCACGCGCTGCGCAACGGCGAGAAGAGCCGAGGCTGCGAACAGGAGCCCAAGGAGCGTCTGGAATATCAAAAGGCGCGATGCTTTCGTCATGGCGAGTCACCCTACCGGAAGTCCTAGGCTGTAGACAACTAGGTAGCCGTCAAAGACCTCAAATTCGCAGCTTCAAACGGTCATAAGCCTTTGAGGCAGCGCATTCCGCCCAAGCACTTACAGTCGCCACGTTTTACAAATTTCGAGAAAGACTGGCGTCTGCTTCTGGAGCAGGGCGTTGGGTTAATATCCAATCGCCCAAAGCATTCTCCAGATCGCCGGCTCTCGAACAGCATGCACAAGCTTCAACAGGCAGATCCAATCTTCCACCTACAGTGTTCGGAGCCGAAAAGCTGAGCGCAAGATCACCGCGGGTCGACGGGGCGCGATTCCATCATGGAAGTGAAATCGGCAAAGGGGCCGGGCATTCGATCCGCGCCGCTGATCGGGTGTCCATAAAAGTCGACGTCGATTCCGCCGTATTCGGGTAAAGGCTTTATGTCACCTTTCACTGTCATATTGAACTGAAGTGTGTCAGGGTTGAGATTGGCAGTGAGTTCTGCCATTGCTCCGTTTTTGTCCCAGCCATGTTGGTCGCGCCAGGAGTCGAGATTGTCCCATTCGGGCGGCTCCGGGAACTTCACACGAAGATACGGCTGCCCGCCCCCGCGGCGTCCAGGAGGAAGCCCGTAGACGTTTCCGTCGGCAAAATTCCGCGGATTGTTGAACTCGATGGCTGACTGCCCCATCCCGCTGAAGAGATTGCCGAAGACGCGAAGGTCATGAACGTCGTTGGTATGCCCGTTGATAGGGCGCGGCGCACCGAGGCCAGCGGTCGTGTCCACGCACACCTTGGCGCAGTCGAGGAACAAGTTGTACGCGATGATCACATGGTTCGTGTCGCGGATGAGGATTCCACCTGTGAGGTGGTCGAAGATGTTGTTGTCGATCTGGTTCAGCGCGTCACTGCCCTCAATGTGGACCGCGTGCGGATTTACATCGCCGGGAATATCGGCGAACAGGTTGCCGGTGATGCGGTCGTTCGTGTTGCCGATGTCGAGCCAGATGCCATTCGCGTGTCGGATGTGGCGAACCACATTGTTGCGGAAGAGCAGATTGCGGGTGCGATGCATCTTGGTGCCGCCGGACTCCGACATGTGCGCTGCATCCTGCCAGCCAATCCACTCAAACAAATTCTTCTCGACCAGCATGTTCTGCGGACCGCCCGTGGCTCCCAAGCCCTCGATGCCACAGTAGCGGAACACATTGTGCCGGACGATGGTGAATCCAACCGGCTGGTCGGGGCGCGACGCTCCCCAGTCAACATCGCCAGTATCCAAACCGACGCCATTGGCCCACTCGAAAGTGTTGTCCTCAAAGATGAAGTGGTTGCCATGGTTGGTCGAGACCAGGCCCCTCTGCGGATTCGGGAAGCTGTTCCCCGCATATCGGAAGGTGATGCCTTTCACGCGAATGTAGGACTGATACGGCTTCGCCGGAGAGAAAACCGACTCCTCATTCGTAATCTCGATGGCATGCTTCGCAGGATCGTCGTCATTCGCCAGGCGGATGTGCAGCGTGAGCCCGTCGGATTCGATCCAGACCTTGCCCGCGTACGGCGAAAACTCCTGGAACAGCGGCGCCCAATGCAGATCCTGAGTGTGGTTCAGCGACCGCGCCGATGGACCTGCCAACTCGGCAGGCAATGGAACCGGCTCCAAAGGCTTGCCGTCTACGAAGACCAGACCGCGCCGCCGGAAGTAGTTCCACATATTGTCCTTTGCATAGTTGATCCAGTAGCGATCATCTGTGACGTTGTCGAGCGCAAAGGGATTGTAGCCAGTGGGAAAGAGCTTCGGGTCGAGATGCAGTTCCCAGGCCTGTACCGGCTGGTTCGTGTCATGGTCCAGACCGATACTCCAGCCTTTGCTTGGCTGCCAGCCAGTAACTGGTACGGCGCCTTCCACTACGACATTCGCTCCCGGTGCTGCTTCGTAGCTGATCATTGCGTCGGGGCCGGTACCGCCTTGCGCGGGGCGAATAGCTTCCCGATAAACACCTGCGGCGATGACCACCGACTCGCCCGGCTTCAGGACCTGAGCAGCATGATTGATCGTGCGAAAAGGATGATCCTTTGTGCCGGGGCCACTATCTTCCGCGTTCTTCGCGCTGCCGTCCACATAGTAAGTTTTGGAAAAGTGCAGCGGCTTTTCCCACATCGGGAACTCGGTGCCGTCGGGAAGGCGGGAATTATCGGCAAAAGCTGCGGCGGTACTGACGAACAAAAGAAGCGCGAGGCAAGAGACGTGTTTCATTCAACTCAATCCTGGAATAACACGGGTGATGTCACAAAAGTAGAAGGCAGCAGGGGCAACAAAGCCCCGCCACAGAATATGTGGCAGGGCTCTGGGTTGGTTTTAGGAGACTAGAACAAGATACGTCCAGAAAGCTGGAGCGCTCTGGGATTGTTGATCTGGCTTGTGATATTGCCGAACAGTGCGTTGCCAACTGATGTGTTGGGATTGCCGAACTGCGTACGGTTGAACAGGTTGAAAGCCTCCACGCGAAGCTTGAAGACTACGTTCTCGTGGATGGGCAAATCTTTGTAAAGAGACAAATCCCAGTTTGCCTGGCCCGGACCACGCAACGTGTTGTCGGTACGTGACTCGTTACCGTACTGAAAGCGATTGAAGATGTAAGGATTGCTGACGCTCTGCTGAACGAAGCACGCAGTGTTGAAGTACGTTGACTTGGCCAACGGACCTCCCAGGCGGTCATACTTAGGTCCGCTGATCGTCTTCCTGTTATTGCAACCAGTGGCGTTGGGGACGTACATCGGGCGCATGGAGCCGAGGAACGCGTAGGTAGAGAGCGTGTTGGTGGCATTGGTCAAAGCGAGTGGAAGGCCCTTCTGGAAGGTCGTAATACCCTCCACGCCCCACCCACCGAGAACTGCGTTACCGACCGCGGAGTTGGACAGAAACATTTGGCCTTTCCCGAAGGGCAAGGGATACGAATAGCTAACCACCAGACGCTGCCGCGCGTCGAAGCTCGAGTTTGCGTACTCGCCTCCGAGGTTGTTGTAGTCTGAGAAGCCTGCCGTTCCGGTAGCGTCCAGCCATGACGTCAGATACTCAGCATTCGTTAGCAGCTTGGAGAATGTATATGCTCCCAGCAGTTGTCCGCCGCGTGCCATCCTCTTCTGCAGCTTTACCTCAAGGGAATTGTAGTTGCTAATGCCGACGTAGTGGCCGCTGTTGCTGATGCTGCCATACTGCGGGAAGGGCCGTAGCAGCTGGTTTTTGGTCACAGTGGATTGCTTCAATGCTCCCTGGCTGATGTTGGGATAGAACGGATTGGGCACTGAAACATTCAGGAAGCAACTTGCGATGCTGCCCGAAGAGCAGGCTGGGTCAGCAGCTGCTTGGGCTACAACGCTGTCCGGCAACGGATTGATGGGAATGCTGATTGGCAGGTGCTCCCCACGCAGTCCGGCATAGGACGCCGTCAAAGCAATTCCCTTCCAGAACTGGTGCTCGACTGACAGATTCCACTGGTAAGTTAGGCCGTTTGGCTCATCGGCGTAAAGAGCCTGTGCATTTCCGCCCAGCAGCACCTGCTGATAATTCGGATTCCGGTGTGGTGGTGCCAGCAACCCGCTGGGATACGGGTTGTCCAGTGTGTTGAATGGCGTCTGCTGTCCATCGATGGTATTGACCATTACGTTATTCAGGAAGTTGACGCCCGCCTGCAGCGGTGCGCTGGGGAACTGCAGGTCCGCAGGGACGAAGAATTTGCCAAACGCCGCTCGGATGACAGAACTGTCATTGACACGATACGCAAAGCCAATTCGCGGAGCCCAGTCGGTCCAGTTCTCGTTGTAGACACCCGCTGCCGGATGCTGCGGCGAACTCACCAGATCATAGGCACCAGGCAACCCTACGACGGGATTGATCTCGGTCCGGTTGAATGTGTCGGCCCAACCGTGCCTCGCCCTAAAGGTGCCAGGGACTTCATAACGCAGTCCGAGCGTCGCAGTGAGCTTGTTGGTGACCTGCCACGTGTCCTGGAAAAAGTAGCCTTGATAATAGAGAGTCTGATATGTGGGCGGCGCCGTCTGCACCGTTTGAGCTGTGCTGGTTGAGACGTACCCAAGCTCAAAGGACGCAAGCGGGTTCCCAGTTGATCCCGGATTACCCGTGCTCTGCGAGGTGAAGATGTTGTCGAAGGTAAAGATGCCGCCCGGGTTGTTGTTCTGGAAGTAGTTCATTTCCAGCCGACGCAGGTCGACGCCCATTTTGAAGGTGTGCCGGTTCCAGACTCTCTGATAGGTCGACGCGATCGAATAGTTGTTGTTGATCGAGAAGATATAGCCGGCAGAGCCTTCGTAGTAGCTGATCGGCCCGCCAGTGCTCATCATCGGAACTGCGGTGGACTTCGGCAGGTTGTTCAAAGCGCCGAAGTTCATATACGACGGCCAACCGAAGGCTGCCGATTCGTCTAGACCGATATTGGTCGGGATGCGGTTGTAGTTCCACCGCATATAGCCCAAGCGCAGGTCAGCGACTGATTTGGAGTTGAGGACGTACGTGTCGCCAAAGACGATCTGCTTGGTGGTGAAGACCTCCGGCGCCAGAGCGATGTAATACAAGTTGTTGTTCGGGAATGGCTTGGGATCGATGTTCTTCGAGCTCCACGCCGTATATCGCTCAAACAGCACCTGTTTGGAGCTGAGGTTCTGGTCGCCGCGGATTGTGTACTGGTCATTGATGCCGCCCGCCGTCGCCAGTCGCGAGAAGTTGTTCAGCGGCCCTTGTGCCGAGGGCGTTCCGGGAACGTTCGGCAGTCCGTAGATAGGAAATTTAATCAGGTTCTTGGCTACCGTGCTCAGCCGCGTGGGCGGAATGACATTCTTAACGCCGTTGTAGGAGAACTGCTGCCGCGTCGGCGCCGTTCCCGCGTTCTGCGCCGCAGTGCAGGCCGGGTTGCCGAGAGTGCCGCATGTGGTCAGCGGATCATAGATGGGAGCGGTGATGCCGGAGAAATCACCCGTCAACTCCGCCGCCGTAGGCACGGTAACGTTGACCAACTGGCCGTTGGTCTGCCGGTAGCCTTGATATGCGGCGAAGAAGAACATTTTGTCCTTCATCAGCGGGCCGCCGACGTTGCCGCCGAACTGATTCTGGTGCCACGCCTGCTTGCCGGAGTTATTTCGCTTTGCGAAGAAGGTGTTGGAATTAAGAACCGTATTTCGGACGAACTCAAAACCACTTCCGTGGAAGTTGTTGGACCCGGACTTGGTGCTCATATTGATCACGCCGCCGGTGTACTTGCCGAACTCCGCCGTGTTGTTGTGCGTCTGGACATTGAATTCCTGAATGCTGTCCTGATCCATGACCAGCTCGACGGCATTGCCATACGACGTATTCACGGATACTCCATCCACCAGGACCGATCCCTGGTTGGAGTTGCCGCCGCCGATCTGGAAATTACCCGCCGCGAACACGTTCTGTCCGCTGAGGTTCGTATTCGAAGCTCCCTGTGGCACGACGCCGGGAACCAGCGCTACCAGCGCTAGTACGTTGCGGCCATTGAGAGGTAGATCGCGTACCGCAGTTCCTACAATCGCCTGGCCTAGTGATGCGCTATCAGTCTGCATGATTGGAGGCGCGGTATTCACCTCCACAACCTGGTTCTGCTCGCCGATAACCATGGAGACATCAACACGCGCTACCTGATCCACCACTACTTCAATGGGAGTCCGGGAGAAACGCTTAAATCCCTGCGCGTCGATATCGACCTTGTACTCACCCCGGGGTAGAGAAAGAATTTGATAGTTTCCCTGGCCATCAGTCGTGACGGTTCGCTTTTCACCCGTTGAAAGATTAGTGGCTGTGACGTTGGCTTTCGTCAGTACTGCGCCTGAGGGATCGTTGACAGTTCCGACGATCGATCCGAAGATGTTTTGCGCGTTGGCCGAAACGGCGAAAGCGCAAACACAAATGAGCGCGACCGCCAACTTGCGTAGCGTGGCTATGATCTGCATGTGACCTCCAATTACTCGCACACATTGCGCTATACGAGTGAGATGTTGCGTATTATGCAATTGTTATGGCAAATAGCAAGTTATTCGCAGCAATATATCGTTGTCAAGGGATATATCGTGTCCGCAAGTGCGACAGACTAGCTGCAGTAGATAACACGTTCCGCTCGGGAAAAGTGATACGCAGTTGCCTAATTCTGAGCAGTAGTTATTGCGTATCAGTCTATTGAAGCACGCATCTCGTTAGTTCGTACCACAAATCAAATCCATGCTATGAGCCTGAGTCAAGGTCATGAATGGCGTGTTGACTGCACGGTTCTTTTATCCATCGAAAACTCTTGCTCGGCTTGGCGCGTGATGCTGCTCGTTATGTGCGCTGAGCGCCCCCTTGCAGGTAATCGGACTAGCAATCCGAGTGCAAACTGGTGACAACCGAATGACATTCGACACCCGCTGATGCGTGATGGTGGTGGAATCCGCTGACGGCGAATGATGGCTCCTCAAGGAACGATGTCACGGGACGAGTTCGACAGGGATGAGCGTGTTTTGCTGAAGCGCATCTGCGCCGCCTACAACCGGGCTCTTCAGGATGAGCCGGTCGGCTACGCATTTGGCGCGACGGCGTGGTGGAAGGATGTCGAAGCCAAACATCTCGGCGCCGTTCGAGATGCTCTTCGGTCCTGCGATATTGGACGACTGCATTCCATGTATTCCGGGTTTTACAGGAACCGGTGCGGTCACGGCCTGGTGAGACACCCTCCTGGCTACGGCAGTGATAGACCCACGCAACCAGATCGCGAGAATTCAAGGGTGATGCAGGAGGACATGCTGTACCGCATCGGGTACTGGAAGACGGAGACGGGCGGGAGGTATGGGATTTCGGCGCTCGCCGCACCCGAGGTCGGAAACCCTATAGGAATGAGAGTCGATGAGGTGTTCGTTGCTGCGGGCTCGGAATATCAGCATGCATGCGCTGACCGGATCCGAAGCCTGGCTCTCACCGGCAGCACGGTGGTGGAACTTGGCGGCGGCTTCGGTCACATGGCGTACTTTCTGCTCGGAATGGATTCCTCGCTCACGTACGTTGGCTTCGACGTGCCAGAAAGCCTTGCTCTGTGCGCGTACTATCTAGGCCGGTCGAGGCCTGAGAAAAGGCTGCTCCTCTATGGTGAGACGCGAAATTGGCGGGATTGCCTCTCCGCGTCCGATGTCGTTTTGATGCCGCCGAGAGAGATGACTTGCTTACCGGACGCAAGCGTGGACCTGACGTTTAGTTCACATCTGGTGGCCGATCTCGAACCGGCCTGCCTGGAGGCTTACGCGAGAGAGATGGCGCGATTCACTCGCGGATACGTGATAAGCGTCAGCATCGAGAGCTCACCGGGACAACGGGATGCGCTACTGCGCGCCATGACCGGGCGAATGAGCCTTCTCAAGGCTCGAAGATTGGATTGGAACCTGTACCGCGCGCCCGGTGCCAGGGAGTGGGAGGATCTATACGGGGCGGTGCATGCATGACAATGCCGAATTTTTTCATTGCGGGTGCGCCCAAGGCAGGGACGGACCTTCTCTTTTACCAGTTGGACCAACACCCCGAGATCTATATGAGCCCCATGAAGGAGCCCAATTTTTTCTCCGCGGAGGTGCGCCCCGCAAACTTCCATCCGTCGCTGCATCCCCACATGAGGAACAGCGAGGAGATGATGCAGGAGTACTTTGCAACCGATCCGCTACCAAAGCGTTTTGGCGGAATGGTGACCTCGCGTGCTGACTACGAGAGGTTGTTCGTAGCAGTGGAGGCCGAGCGTGCGGTTGGAGAAGGAAGCGTGTGTTACCTGTGGTCCCAGACGGCTGCCAAGGCAATCTCCGAAGCTGTGCCCGGCGCGAAGATCATCCTGGTGCTTATGGATCCTGCGGAACGGGCCTTTCACCAATACCTGAAGAGCCTAGCGGATGGGAATGTGAGTCACTCGTTCTCAGTCCACCTGGATCTTGCGTTTGAGGACAGGAAACTTCCCCAATGGCAGGTCCGGCTGTTCAATCCGTTTCTCGCGTTTGGCCAATACACAGGTCAGGTGCAGCGGTATCTGGAGCATTTCGCTCGCGAGCAACTGCTGATCTCTATTTATGAAGATGTGCGGAAGGACTACGGATCGTGGTGGAGGCAGGTGCTCGATTTTCTCCAGGTGGATTCTAGCTTCGTCCCACCGGAAGTGGAGGTTCCCTCCACTCCACACTTCAAAAGCGGGCTCGAGCCCGGAATGCTGCCGCAGGAACGAAGACGGCTGGTTGAGTTCTATCGGGACGACATTCATCGCCTGCAAGAGTTTCTAGGCATAGAGCTGCGCCACTGGCTGGAGTGAAAACTGACTAGGTACGGTGCCAGATTACACGGATGTTTCGGAGGGTTGATATTGTTGTCGGTATGCGGACTCAAATCTCCGTTCCAGCACTCGTCTTGCTTGCCTCCACTCTGCCCTGCTCTGCGCAACCGCCGGCTGCTGCGCTACCGCATAATGTCATCATTTTCGTGGCAGACGGACTTCGCCGCGATGCGGTGAATGAAAACGACACTCCGGCGCTCTGGCGCGTGAGGAAGAGCGGTATGGATTTTCCGAACAGCCATTCGGTTTACCCGACCTTCACTACCGCGAACGCCTCCGTGATCGCTACGGGACACGGTTTGGGCGATACAGGAGACTACAGCAACACGCTCTATCCGGGTGTGTGGCTCACAAAGCCCGACGTGACGAAGGCTTCCGGAACAGTCGTGCCCTTCCTAGAGTCCGACGACGTTTTGACCAACATGAACCGCACGTTTGGCGGCAACTATCTCGGCGAGCGAACACTGCTGAGCTTCGCGCGAGAGAAAGGTGTCAATGTCGCATCCGTGGGTAAGCTGGGGCCTACGGCGATCCAGCTGAACGATCTGCTGAGTTGGGATAGCTTAGGCTCGCTCAGCAGCAGCGATGCTATCGTAATCGACGATTCCACAGGGCTAGACACCGGTTTCCCTTTGCCTGCCAGGGTGCATGAGGCGCTGGAGAAGGCGGGCCTGGCAGCAGAGGCTCCTCTCCGCAGCAATGGTTATAGAGAGAACTCACAGCAGAATAATGGGTTCACGGGTGACGCGGTTTCCCCGGGAACGCTATCGGCGAACTACGTGCAGGAGAAGTGGTTTGTGGATGTCGCGACGAAGGTGCTGCTGCCCTCGTTTGCGACAGAGAAAAAACCTTTCGTACTGCTCTTCTGGTCGCGCGATCCTGACGGAACCCAACATAACAATGGAGACAGTCTGCAACAGCTCTCGCCGGGGATCAATGGAGAGAGTGTGCGGCGCGGGGTCGAGAATGCCGACAGGTGCCTCGGGCAACTGCTGGCATGGCTCGATGCCAACCCCCAGATGAAGGCGACAACAGATGTGATTGTGACCTCGGACCACGGTTTCGCCACCATAAGCCGACGCGAGATCGCAGCAGATGGAACGCAGACGAGCGAGCCTTCGGCGCTGCTCGATTATGAACTGAGCGGGAAGGAGAAGGCGGAGCCCAAAGGTACGCTGCCGAACGGATTTCTCGCGATCGACCTCGCCATTCGGACTCATCTGCGTATGTTCGACCCGGCCGTAAGAGCCTCCTCGGGTCCTTCGGTTTATGCAGAGCTGTCCGTGGGCGGAGACCACTCGCAGCATCCTTCAACCGGCAGCGCGCTGCTGGGCGAGAAGGTGCAGGAACTCGGTGGCTCAGACGCGCGGGTGATTGTCGCCGGCAACGGTGGGTCGGATCTGCTGTATGTGCCCAGCGGTGACCGCGAGCTCGTCCATTCTCTGGTGGAGATTCTCTCCCGACTTGATTATGTGTCAGGCATTTTCGTGGATGATCGCTTCTGCTCGATAAAGACCGGGTGCGGCGGAGCGTTGCGGTTGAGCGACATAGGCCTGTTGGGCAGCAGCAAAGTTCCGAGGCCGGCTATCGTTGTGAGCTTTAAAGAGTTTTACCGCACTCCCGGTGACCTTTTGAGCGGCGCGCAGGTGGCCGATACCGCATTGCAGGAAGGACAGGGAAACCACGGCGGATTTGGGCGGGACCAGACGCTAAATAATATGGCTGCCATGGGCCCGGATTTCCGGCACGGTGTCGACGCTCTGCCTATGGGCAATATCGATGTCGCACCGACAGTGGCACACATCCTGGGATTCTCGATACCGGCAAATGGAAGAATCGTTGGACGCATTGTTCAGGAAGCACTTAGCGCCGGAACAGACGTTCCACCGAAGACCTCGCAGGTGCTCCGGTCCGATCCAGCCGCAAACGGCCTGACCACGCTCATGGAGTATCAGGAGTATGGCGGGATAAGATATCTGGATAGGGCATGCCTCGTCGACGCACACACGAAGCACTGCACATATTAGTCCTGATCCATGGCAGGCTATC
>Ga0207705_10001796_pt1 | contig 16913 bp, 18 predicted proteins | sample KBSC13metaG_FD_184314 | JGI IMG/M metagenome (GOLD analysis project Ga0207705, IMG submission 184314) | Corn rhizosphere microbial communities from Kellogg Biological Station, Michigan, USA - KBS C1-3 metaG (SPAdes) (version 2) | ecosystem: Host-associated > Plants > Roots > Rhizosphere > Soil ...
ATACGCTCGGCCTTCCCGGGAGACGAGCGCGGCGGCACTTCCGTTCGCCTCGACCCAGGTGATCGTCGCGCCCGTCCACCAATGCGAGGCAAACGATGCAATGAACTTTGCCACCTTGGTACGGCCGCGGATGGGCGCCAGCGCGGCCCGCACCGCCCCGCCTCCGTCGGAGGTCGACACCGCATCCAAACCGAGAAGCTGTTCCAGCTCGGACAGTTCTCCCTGCCGGGCTGCGGCGAGGAACGCGCGCAGCAGCCGTTCCTGCTCGGCTTTTCTGACCGGCGCTCTCCGTTCGCCCGCGATGTGTTTGCGCGCGCGCGTCACGATCTGGCGAACGTTGCTCTCGGTCATGTCGAGCACTTCGGCAATCTGGCGGTGGGTGTACTCGAAAGCCTCCCGGAGCACATAGGCAGCCCGCTCCGTCGGCCGCAATTTTTCCAGCAATAGAAGGACGGCAAGTTCAAGAGCTTCTCCGCGTTCCGCTCCAAGCGTCGGGTCGGCGCCGGTATCGACCGGCTCCGGAAGCCATGGTCCGATGTAGGTCTCACGCCGGGAGCGTGCGGACTGAGCGATGTTGATCGCTATTCTGGCCGCCACGGAGACGAGGTACGCTACAGGTTCGAGCACGGCCGACCGATCGACGGCCTGCCACCGCAACCAGGTCTCCTGCACCACGTCTTCGGCCTCTGCCGCGGTGCCGAGCATTCGATACGCAACGCCGAATAGTCGCGGACGCGAGTCGAGGAACACCGTTGTGGCGCTGTCCAGACTGCTGACGTTGGGGGCGTGCTCCGACGGCATGTTGATATCTTAGAACTTCCCCGCATGGCACCTGCCGGAAAACTGCTTCAGCCCGCAACCCCCATTGGCGACGGAGAATTGTGGGCTGAATGGCACCCAGTGGAGTTACAGATTCAGCGTCACTACGGCGTTATCGACCACCTTAGCCCACCTGGCATCCTCGTTGCCGTAGGCGTCGTGCCAGCGCCACCACTTGTAGGGTGGCGTCTGCGGATAGCCCTCGGGCGAATCCTCCCACTCCTCCTGCCGTCCCAGCGGCGTGATGTCCAAGTAGTCCCACACGCTGCCCATGGCTTCATCGCCGCGGTTGTTGATGTAGTAGGTGCGGAAGATCCTGTCGTTCTCGTCGCGGAAGAAGACATTGTGCCCGTGCCACTCGTCGACGCCGAAGTCTTTATCGAAGTCGTCGGTGATGGTGTACCAGGGAATTTTTTCCCAGCCCATGCGCTGTTTCAGGCGGGCAATGTTCTCCTGCGATCCACGCGAAGCATACGCCAGCGTGGTATCCCGCGCGTGCAGGTGCGAGAGGTGCGAGACCTGGTCCGCGCCCAGCGAGCAGCCGACGCAGGCGTGGTCGGGCCAGCCATAGACGTTCGGATCGTAGAAGGCGCGATAGAGCACAAGCTGCCGCCGCCCTTCGAAGAGATCGAGCAGCGAGACCTTCCCTTGCGGGCCTTCGAAGACATACTCTTTCTCGACCGCGAGCCACGGCATCCGCCGCCGCGCCGCCGCCAGCGCGTCGCGCAAACGGGTGTGCTCCTTCTCTTTGACCAGCATCTCCTGCCACGCCTTCTGCCATTGCTCCGCCGACACGACCGGAGGCTTCTTCATCGTTGCGATCTGCTCATTGCCCTGCGTGTTGCTCATTGTCGTTTCCTCCCTGTTCGCGCTCGCGCGCTTTTCTGTTCCATAACTTCGTGACGGCGAGCGCGGAGACGCCGCCCGTCGAGACGACACCCGCCGCAATCCATGCCGCGGTCGCCATGCAAAAGGGACACATCGCTACCTCCCCGCCCGCTCCGCGGCTGCCGTGCGGATACGTTCGATCATCTGGCCCCAGCCTCCATCCACGGCGCGCTCCTGCTCCCCCACCCAGCCCATCGCCCGGTGCACGAAGCGCATGCGGGTTGCGCCGTTCTCTTCCGTGAGGCGATATTGAAGGTTCGAAACCGCGGGCGTCGACATAAAGAGCGGCCCCGAAATTTCGAGCAGCGAGGGTGCCCGGATGGCCTGCACCGTACCCCAGAAGTGCCCGGTATTTTCGCCCAGGTCGCGATACCACCGCCCGCCGGGCCACGCTTCCAACACCATCGGCATCGGCTTTTCGGGTGTCGAGTTCAACGGTCCCATCTGTTCGAGGATGGTCTCGAAGACGATCTCGATGGGTGCCGCGATCTCCTCTTCCTTGATGATCTCGAAGGCCTGCAGTACGCCTTCCATGATGGTGGCTGCCATGATTCCTCCTTCTTTCGGTTCGACTTCCGGTTTGCGTTGTCGCTTTCGGATTTGAGTTAGCGCTTTGGGTTTGAGTTGTCGTCCAGGCGAATCATTCGTTCCAGCGCCTTCTTCTCGGCGCGCTGCTTGATCTGGTCGACCTGGAGCGTCCAGTAGCGTTCGAAGATCTTCATCCAGTCGCGCACCGGCTTCAGGCCCTCCGCGTTCAGGCGATACATGCGATGCTGCCCGCGTTTGATCACCGTCACGACGCCGGCCTTGCGCAGCGCGCCCAGGTGCTTGGAGACGGCAGGCTGGGCCATCTTCATGCGCAGGACGATCTCGTTGACGGCGTACTCCCGGCCATCGGACAGCACGAGGATGACCTCGCGCCGCCGTGGTTCGGCAATCGCGCTGAAAACGTCCGTCGGGTGTGCTTTCCGTGCCATGGAGTCAATATATTCCTAATTGGGAATATGTCAAGACGCAGAACGAGAAAAATTTGAGTGCCGGGATCAGGGAATGTCGCTGGTTGTTCGTTGTATCCAGAAGCAGGATACGTCGGCCGAGAGAGCCGGGTTGATTTTAGGAGAACACCTCGGAGTGACGAAGACCCCTACGATCTTCGTGAATGGAGCAAAGATCGATGGAGCTGTTCCGATCGCCTTCGTATTCGATATGGTCGATAACGCATTAAGGGCGGAGGGCAAAACGCCGCCGCCTCGTCAAGACAGTGCCGAATCCCGGACGAAAGCGCAGCCGCAAAGTGTATCCCCACTCACACACCCGCGTTGAGCCATTTCTAACAGGCTTCGAAGCATTGAGTTTCCGGATACGTGCAAAGTCCGGAGTTCGTCCATCGACGCAAGTCAGGCGCTGTAGTGCGCGACCACCCGTGCCACCTTCCCCGCCTCTGACAGCTCCATGAACTCTCCCGTATGCGTGCCCTTCTGGTTGGTGTAGTAGAGCACCACGCTGTTGACGCCGCACAGCACGTCCTGAAGCTCAAAGCGCAGCTCCGGATAGGCCGCCAGCCCGCGTTCGAAGTACGCTCTCAGCGCCGTCTTTCCGGCGACCCTCCCATCGGAGGTCCCCAGCAGTTGCGCCGCCGTCGGCGAGATCAGCTCGACGTCATCCTCATAGTGGCCGAGGATCGCCTCCAGGTCATGAGCGTTCCAGGCCGCGACCCAATCGTTCGCCAGCTTCCGCGCGTCGTCTGGTGTCACTGTCGTCCTCCACTTGAAAAGATCACCGCAACCGAGGCCGAACCGCGCGGTCTTCACGCTGGATTTAGGCCGCGCGAGCTGTCACCGAGCGGCGGGGCGAGCGGCGGCGCCGCGTCCACCCAAAGCGCCCGGCGGCAGCGATCCTCCTTCAGCCAGGATCTTCATGTTGTCGAGCATCTTGCTGAAGCGTGTGCGCCGGTTGTCGATGTCCTTCTCGCGCGCGGCATCGTCGGCGAGGTTGCTGTTGTCGAACACTAGGGTGTAGTTCAGGCGCGTGGTCTTGTCCGTGAGAGGCACCGCCTCGAGCGTGCCGTGATACAGGTTGTAAGTCACGCCCTCGCGAACCGGCTGGGTATAGGTGTAGCTGTACCTTGTCTTTCCTACCAGCACCTCATGCCCGATGGAGCGCACCGTGCCCAGGCCGCCATCGCCTGCGAGCAGGGTGCAGTTCGGGAAACCCCACTCGCCAATGTCGCAGTATTTGCCCACGCGCGCCCAGACTGCGTCGACGGGCGCATTGACGGTGACGCTCATCGGCAACGCGACGTAGTGGGGATTCGGAGTCTGCAACTGATCGGGCGCGGGACTCGGTGGCTGCACGGCCTCCTTCGCCGAGGCCGATAACTTTCCGCCTTCGCCCAGCGTCTTCATGTTCTGCATGAATACGCCGAATCGCTTCCTGCGTGCGGCGATTTCGGCATCGCGCGCGGCATCGTCGGCGAGCATGCTGTTGTCGTAGAAGAAGCTGTAGACGAGGCGCGAGGTCCTGGCGCTGACCGGCACCACTTCCAGCGTGCCGTGATAGAGGTTGTACTTCGCGTCCTTGCGCACGGGCTGGGTGTAGGTATAGCTGTGGGCGGTTTCGCCCACCAGCACTTCGTTCACGATGTTCCGCACCGACGCGTACCCGCCGTCGCCGGCAAGCAGCTTGCAATCGGGAAACGCCCATTTACTGATGTCGCAGTATTTGCCCACGCGCGCCCAGACCTTGTCGGCGGGTGCGTTGACGTCCTGGGTCAACTCGAAGCTCACGTAATGCGGATTGGGCACCTGCAGCAGAGCCGGGGCGCGGCGCGGCGCGGGAGCAGGCGCGGTGGCCGGCTGCTGTGCAATCGAGACGACAGAGAATGTTGCCAGAAACAAGACGGCTATCGGACGCATGTAAATCTCCTGAGGGGACTGCTCGCTTCGATGGGAAATTCGGCCGACGCCGATTCAGCGCTTTTCGACCCACTTCATCTTCGCTTCAAATCATCCTTTTCGGCAACTCGCGCAAGTTGGTAATGAGAACGACGCGCCTCGTCAGTTGTCCATCACCGAAGGATGCCGGATTTGTTTGGGAAAATCGGGAGAAACCGCAACTCCGGCGCAGCACCATGCGTCGCACAGGCAGAAGAGACGGGTGTAGCTGCGGGTTACTCCGCGCGAATCTCCACCACGGCCACTGAATACGGATCCATCGCGACAGAGAAACTCCTGGCATACTCCATGGATCTGCTCGCGGGCGCAAAGGCGTCGGGATGTTCCAGCGAAGCCATGGCGTTCTCCTTTGCCGCGATCGTGTGCAGCTTCACCTTGGCTCGCTGCGGCAGGCTCTCACCTTGCAGTCGCACCAGCAGCGTATTGCGCCCGGCACTGTAGTTCACGGCTTTGATGACGACGCGCCTTCCGTCCGCGCTCGCCGTTGCAATCGCATCCATCGACCCCTGCTTCCATTCGGTCGGTATTTGCGTTGCGATCTTATCGAAGAACTGGCTTCGCTCGGGGATGTCCTGGACGGTGCCCATCGCCGACGCGAGGTAGCGCTCGGCATAGTGCTCCCGGAACAGCTTCTGGACCGGGTAGCTGCCGCCGGGAAACCACGTCACATGGTTGTGATAGATTGACCCCGCCCACTTGGGATCGTCGGTCGTATTGCGCATCAGCAGCGCCGGACACGTCATGGTCAGCTCTGGACTCAGTTCCTCGTACATCATCAAGCTGCCCGCCGCGTGCAGTCCCGCGCGCCAGTCGTACGTGTGCTGCAGGCTCCACTCCAATACGGCAACTTCGATGCGAGGATGCTTCGAGATCCGCACATAGTCGCGCAGCTTGGTCAGGTAATTCCTCAGACGAGGCAATCCGGTTTCAAAGTTTTCCGGCTCGTACTCATAGTTATGGCAGCCGAGAACGTCGAAGTTGCTGCCGGCAAGGTCGATGACCTTCTCGCTCCAGTCCATGTCGCTGGAGCGCTTCTGTCCGCAGGCCACGATTTTGGCATCGGGCGCGATCTTCCGTAACTCGCTGCCGTAAACATTTACGATCTCGGCGTACGCCTCGGGTGTGAAGCCGTTGTTCATCGGCTCGTTGTCGATCTGGAACAGCTTCACGGCATAAGGCTCAACATGCCCATTCGCCGCGCGTATCTTTCCCATCTCCGTGGTTGGGGGATCGTTCAGGTACCTCACCCAGTCCATCGCATACTGCACGCTCTCCGGCTTCGTATCCGGACACGCCAGCACAATCAGCGGCTCGCACTTCAGCTTGCGGCACAGTCCCAGAAATTCATCGGTACCGAAGCCGCCATAGCCCGAGTATCCTCCCCAGTACATGTTTGGGTGATACCCCCGCGAAGCATACGGGCCAATGCACTCTTTCCATTTGTAAGTCGACGCGTAGGACCCGCCCGGCCATCGGATAAACGAGGGCTGAAGGTTCTGTAATGCCTGCAACAGGTCCGGCCTCAACATGCCATCCCGCCGCGCGTCCGCACGCATCAAGGAGACGAAGTCGACCAGCAACGTGCCTTTTCCTTCCGCAACGATCTCCACCGTTGCCTGCTCGTCGCGTACCTTGCTGGTGAAGCTGAACTGAACTTCCTGCCAGTCGTGGCCGGAGGGCTTCAATGGAACGGATGCGATCGATTCGCCTGTCGAGCCTGCGACGCGAAGCGCGATGTGGGGCGAGCCGCTCTCGGGCTTCATCCACACCCAACCGTCGTAGCTCACGCTCTCATCCAGGAACACGCGCCCCTGTCGAATCCCCGCTTGGCCGCCGGTGACATGGAGCTGCACACAGCGACTGCCCTTGTGGAATGCCACGTCAGCAAGCTCCACCTCGCCCTCGGTGGCGAATGGCTTCCAGTATGTCTTGAAATCATCCCCTTCGAAGCCCGCGCCACGAATCTGCTCGGCAAAGAGGCCATCTTCGATGGAATGGTTGATGTGCTCCAGAAATTGCCCATAGATGCGTTTGTTGATCGGCGCGGAAGCACGGTCCGTATCAATCAGCAGCACAGCCACCTGCGGTTCGCCTGCTGCATCGCGTTCGAGCGCCAAAGCCGGAGCTTCGGCAGCGTCCAGGGAGCCGGCGGCAGTCACGGCCAGAGAAGTCCAAAGGAATTGACGTCGATTCATAAGTAGAAGGACCCGCGCAAACAACGATAGACAATCGTTGCGTCCCGGTAAAGCTACTTGCCCACAGGTTGGGAGCCTACCGCATCTCTATCGCCCTTGCGTCAAGCCCTCAGGTCAAAGCCAGGTACTCGTGCGTCAGCCGCACCACCATCGATCCCTCGCCCACCGCCGAGGCCACGCGGTTCATCGCGCCCGCGCGCAGGTCGCCCGCGGCGAAGACTCCGGGCACGCTGGTCTCGAGCGGCAGCGGCTCGCGCTGCTCCTTCCAGGTGCGCGCATAGTCTTCGGCGGCCATCAGGTCGCGGCCGGTCAGGACGAATCCCTTGTCGTCGCGCAGCACGTTCGGCGGCAGCCACTCGCTGCACGGCCGCGTGCCGATAAACACGAACAGCGCGTCGATCTCCTCTATCCCGCACGCCCCGTCGCCCGATCCGTCGCCCGATGCATTGCCTGATCTATTGCCCAATCCATCGACGAGCGACGCCAGCTCCACCCGTTCCACGCGTCCCTCGCCCTCGACGCGCGTAATCGCGGTCAACGGGCGCACCCGGATGTTCGGCGTCTTCTCGATCTGTTCGATCAGGTAGCGCGACATCAAGCAGTCCAGCGACTCGCGCCGAACGACGATCTGCACCTCTTTCGCATACCGCGCCAGGTAGATCGCGCCCTGCCCCGCCGAGTTGCCGCCGCCCACCACGATCACGCGCCGGTCGCGCACCGCCGACGCCTCCGTGGCCGCCGCGCCGTAGTACACCCCCGCGCCGGTATGCTCCTTGATGCCCGCCGCCGGATGCTCGCGGTAGAACATGCCGGTCGTCGCCAGCATCGCGCGGGTCACGATCTCGCGGCCATCGGCCAGCGCCAGCCGCTTGTATCCTCCGTCGATCGCGACGCCGGTCACCTCGAGCGGCGCCAGAAACTCCGCGCCCAGCCGCTGCGCCTGCATCATCGCGCGCCGCGTCAGCTCGCTTCCGCTCACGCCCGTCGGAAATCCAAGATAGTTCTCGATGCGGGAGCTGGTGCCCGCCTGCCCGCCCGGCGCATGACGATCGAGCAGCAGCGTTCGCAGCCCCTCCGACGCGCCGTAGACCGCCGCCGCCAATCCTGCCGGCCCCGCGCCCACGATCACCAGGTCGTACACCTCGAAGGCTGCCGAGAGCGGGCTGCCCAGCCGCTCGGCCACCTGCCGCGGCGACGGGTTGCGCATCACCGGTGATCCATCGTCGAAGAACAGCGCCGGCAGCTCGTCTTCGCAGACGCAGGCCGCGTCCAGCAGAGCGCGCGCGTCCGCGTCTCGCGCCACGTCGAGCCAGCGATAGGGAATCAGGTTGCCCGCCAGAAAATCCTTGATCGCGTGCGACTCGGGCGACCACTGATGTCCCACCAGCCGCAGCCCCTTCGCCTCCGGCAGCGACTCCGCCTGCCACGCGTCCAGCAGATCGTCGATCACCGGGAACAGGCACTCCTCCGGCGGATCCCACGGCTTCGAGAGATAGTGGTCCAGGTGCGCATCGTTGATCGCCCGCACCGCCGCCTGAATATCCGAGTACGCCGTCAGCAGCACGCGCCGCGCCAGCGGATACACCTCGCGCGACCGCGCCAGCACCTCGCTGCCCGGCATCCCCGGCATGCGCTGATCGCTGATGACCATGGCCAGCGCATCGCCGCGGCTCTTCAGCTCCCGCGCCGCCGTCAGCGCCTCTTCGCCCGAGGCCGCGCTGACGATCGTGTAGCCCTCCCGATAGCGCGAGCGCAGGTCGCGGCGAACCGCCGCCAGCACCTGCGGATCGTCGTCCACGATCAGAAGCACAGGCTTGTTCATTGCGCACCGCCCGGCTCGTCCTCGATGACCAGCGGCAGCGTGACGCGAAACTCCGTCCGCCCCGGCTCCGTCTCCACCGCGATCTCGCCGTCGTTATGCTGCACCAGCCGCCGAACGATGTCGAGCCCCAGCCCCGTGCCCTGGCCCATCGGCTTGGTGGTAAAGAACGGATCAAACATGCGCGCGCGAACCTCCGCCGGAATCCCCGGCCCGTTGTCGACGATGCGCACGACCGCGCGATCCTTCGCGTGACCTGCCAGCACCTCCACGCGGCCACCATCGGCGACCGCGTCCAGCGCATTGTCGATCAGGTTCGCCCACACCTGATTCAGCTCGCCTCCGAGCCCGAGCGCCCGGGGCAACCCCGGCTCCACGCGCAGCGCCACCGCGACCGACTTTCCCCGCGCCTTCGCGCCCAGCACGGCAATCGTGTTGCTCAGGCTCTGGCCCAGATCCACCGGCGCGGCGGCTATGGCCTGATCCATATGCGTAAAACCCTTGATCGCGGCCACCAGACCGGAGATGCGCGTCGCCGCCTCTTGAATCTCCGCCGCCAGGTCCCGCACCGCGCATCCCGCCGCTGCCCAGCGCAGCACCGCATCGAGCGCCGGCCCGCTCACCGCTTCGGCCAGCGCGTCGAGCGCCTCGAAGGTCACCTTGGTCTGGGCCAGGTTCTCTGCCAGAGCGTCGGCACTCGCGACGTCCAGCCCGTGATCCGCCAGCCAGTCGGCGATTGCGTCCTCCCGGTCGGCCTGCTCGATCGGCGACCGCACGCCCTGCGCCTGCTTCGACAGGCACGCCGCGCGAATGGCGTCGACCGCGGCCAGTTGCTCGTCGCTCAGCCGGGCCGCGCCCAGCGCCCGCGTCGCCCGCTCGGTCTCCTGCAACCGGCTCTCCATCAGCGCGGCGCCGCGTTCAATCGCAGACGCGGGATTGTTCAGCTCGTGGGCCAGTCCCGCCGAAAGTTTTCCCAGCGAGACCATCTTCTCGTCGTGCAGATCGCTCGAGGTAAACGCGCGCGCGCGGTCCAGCATGGTGTGCACCAGCAACGATGTAATCGCGTGGCACTCGCCGATCATCTCCTGCATCCGGTCGCGACTGATAGCCAGGATCGTCGACGGCTCCTGCGCCACCGAATCGGCCGGCGGGCTCACCAGCCGCGAGTACGGCAGCAGTCCGGCGATCTCGCCCCCGCGCCACTCCATCATCTTGTGCCGCCCCGCGCCGCGGTCGACAAAGATCGCGATGTGCCCCGACAGCACGATGAACATGCCTTCGACCGTCGCGCCCTTCGAACTGAGCACGTCGCCCGCCGCCAGTTGCCGGACCGAGCCATGCGCGGCCAGCCACGCCAGCTCCTCGCGCGGCGCCCCGCTCAGCGTCTTATGCTCCGCCAGTCGATCGACGATCTCCGTTTTCGTCATCTGGTCTTCGTTCTTTCTGTTCCGTCGACCAGACTACCAGAGAGAATACGCGCGGATGGAGCACGCCGGTTCCGGCCCGCAACCTGTTAATAGAGTGAGCGAAAACGACAACTTAACAGAGCGAGCGAAAAGCGACAAAGACGAAATACAGGGGTCTCTCCACTGCGTCGTGCGATGAGGCCGCACGCCTTCGGTCGAGATGACGTGGATGGAGGGCGGCTTACTGCTTGCCTCCCGTCATTTCGACCAAACGGCACACCCCTCGAAGCACGTCACTCGACCACAGGCCCGCACCCAACTAAAAAAGCACGTCATCTCGACCACAGGCCCACACCCAACTAAAAGCACGTCATCTCGACCGGAGCCGCGGGGTCCCCGGCGAGTGCACTCTACTCGCTGGGGTGCAAGCGAAGCGAAGTGGAGAGACCCCTGTATTTCGCCCCTCCCTGCCTCGCCCCGCCCTCACGCCACGACAACAACCCCTCAACCCCGAAACAGGTCCTGATTCTCAAGAAACGCATTCATAAAAGCGCCCTCGGGATCGAGCTTCTGGCGCAACGTATTGAAGGCGCGCAGATTCTCTGCCGGATACAGATCGCGCATCTTCATCATCGGCTGCACATACTGCCAGTTCTTGGCCCAGTGCGGCCGCCCCTTGCCGTCCTTGATCCACTTCGGCACCACCTCTTCGATCATAGCCATGTGAGCCTTCATCGCGTGGGAGCGCTTGCCCGGATCGGGTTCGTCCTTGGGATACGCGCTCAGGATCTCGATCCAGCACACGCGGTCCTCCGGGTTAGCCGAGTACGCCGGCGACAGCAGCGACTGGCTCGCCTTCGTGAATCGCGCATGCAGACAGGTCGTCAGCGGAAAACTCCCCTGCTCCTTGTAGGCATAGTTCAGCGCCGCATACCACGCCTCGACGACGTTGCGCAGCTCCCAGGTGCCGTCCGCCTTGATCGGGATCGGGATCGCCACTTCGAGATCGAGGATCGGAAACGCCTGGTCGGCATAAAAGAAGACGCGCGGCGCCTCCGCCACAAAGCCGTGCTTGTCTTCAATCGCCTTGCAGCGATCGCGGATCGTGTTCCACGTCAGCGGCAGCAGGATGTTCCAGATGATCGGGTTCTCGGCGGTCCAGCTCATCACCGCCGACGCGAACTTGTCGATCCAGCCGTCCGGCCGCAGCGGAATGTCGCGCATCTCAGCGTCCGTCCGGTTGAACTTCTTCACCCAGATGCTGCCGTCGAAGCCGCTGCCGGGAAACCAGAACAGCTCGATATACTCATTGCCCACCAGCAGCTTGTGCAGGTTCACCGTGCTGATCTCGCCGCCCGTCTTCGAAGGATTCGGCCCGACGATATTCTCCGTCGGCACCACAATCTCTTCATCCAGCAGCTAGAAGACCGGCTCCACCCGCAGCGTTACCCGAGTGATGATGCCCAGCAGCCCCAGGCTCACCCGCGCCGCCGGCATGTCGGCAGGCGTCGTTGCGTCGGAGTACACGTGCACCTCGCCGTCGGCGGCGACGAACTCGATCTCCGTAATGAAGTCCGACACCGTCTTCTCGTGCCATCCCGTGCCGTGACACCCCGCGGCCAGAAAGCCCACCGCGTTGATCGAGGCCAGCGCCCCGGTGCTCGGCATGTACATGCGCGGCAGCGGAGAGTCCTTCGTCATCAGCGCATCGCGCACCTCGCTCCATCGCGCCGACGGAAGGATGCTCACAAAGTCCTGCCCGTCCTTCTGCCATCGCCACGCCTTGCGTCCGCCTTCGAGATAGTTCGACAGGTCCACCAGCGTCTGTCCGTTGGCCACTACCAGCGGGCTGAAGGAGTGCCCCGTGCCGAAGCTGCGGATCTTGTTGCCGTTGCGGTTGCGCACCAGATCCTGCACCTGCTTCAGACTGACCGGCTTCAGAATCTCCTCGGGCAGCGACGACAGATTGCCCGCCCAGTTGCGCCACGACGTGCCTTCGCCGCCGTTGTTGTCGATCTCGCTTGCGTTGTTGTTGATTGAGTCACTCATGATGCACGCTCTCTCTGCCGGCTCCAGCCATCCGGCCCGTTCATGAAACTGTTCGATTGCCTTCTCAGAAAGCTCCTCCTCAAACCCCAAATGCACGTCATCTCGACCGAAGCCCGCATCACTTCAAACCACGTCATCTCGACCGAAACTGCGGGGTCCCCGGCGAGTGCACTCTACTCGCTGGGGTGCAAGCGAAGCGAAGTGGAGAGACCCCTGTATTTGCCCTTCATCGCATCGGCAACCAAACCCGGGTGCCCCATTCATTCGCAGCCTCACCGCGAATGGGTGGGAGCCGCGAATCTCTGCCTCGACTGTCTACCATCGGACCGAGAGAGCCGCTGAGGGGAAATCTTCGGAGGCTTAAATCAGACCTTTCCTGAAGCATCGCGAAGCGACGCCCGGACGCAGGCGACAGCAAAGCCGCCCGCGCCCGGAACTCGCAGGTAAAACGATGATGAATCCATCGGCGTTAAGAAGATCAATCGACGTTAATCAGCCCCAGCGTATTGCTCAGCGTCGTTCCCGTGATCGTGTAGTTGGCCTTCACCTTGCTGCCCTTCTCGAAGATGAAGGACTGCCGCGCCTCATTGTCCGTTCCCCAGACCACAAAGACGTACAGCGAGATCATCGACCCATCCGGCACGCCCAGCGCCCCCGGATCGACATCCTTCGTCTGCCCCAGGAGAATGTCTCCCGTCGAGCCCGAAAGATGCTTCTCGCCGTTGTCGTCGATATAAGCGACCTGCCCGCGTGCCACGAAGCCGCCGCCGTTGTGAAGGCTGAATTTACCAATTTTCTGAATCGCCATGTTCGATACTCCTCTTCGTCACACCTTGACGATGTTTCCTGTTGATTGACCCGTGATAATGGACTGCAAAGCGGCCGGCAGATCGGCTTCGATCTCACCGCACCCCTCCACTGACTTCAGACATCCGGACAGGGACGCGCTCAGTTCAGCCTCGCCGCAAAGACCGGCACGCATGGCGAAAGGGATCGCGCGTGCGCCGCGCTGCGCCGAAGTGTGTCTCCTGATTTTTGAGACGATCCGCGATCATGAAGCCGCGTGTGTGTTGCGCAAAAAAACTGTCCAACTGGGAGGAACCCATCGTAGCAATGAAGTCCTCCGCGCGTCCAATAGACAATAACCAGGCAGCATCGGCCTCGCGATCAACTCCGCGTCATCTCGACCGAAGCCACACAGCCCAACCTAAATGCACGTCATCTCGACCGAAGGCGGCATCACTTCAAACCACGTCATCTCGACCACAGGTCCGCACCCAACTAAAAAGCACGTCATCTCGACCGAGCCGCGGGGTCCCCGGCGAGTGCACTCTACTCGCTGGGGTGCAAGCGAAGCGAAGTGGAGAGACCCCTGTATTTCGCAGTTGTCGTCGCCGTTGCTGTTGCTGTTGCCTCTGGGTACGCCAGGGCTTCAGCCCTGGCCCTCTCAACTGGGCCCCGAAAACAGGGGCTTCAGCCCCTGGGGTATGCCTTCTCTCAGCCAGAGCAGGTCACTTCAACCGGCACCGAGCGAGCGTGTTTATCCCCAAAATTCGGCCAAAATGAACCAGGAATCGTACAAAACCAAGAAAAACCTGAAAAAACCTGTGGAAACCGAAGAAATCGTATTGACAAAGCGTGCGGAAAGGCTGAAGGTGAATTGCGGTACGGTTCTCCGCACCCGCATGAACATTGATGATCGCGCATCTTTCAACGGATGTTTTCTCATCGATTCTTCCGGCGGGTCAGGCGAGCCGACCGGAAGTTTATTTTGATCGCTAGAAGGAGCAATACATGGCAAAGGGAATGACAAAGACAGCACTGGTTCGCCACATGGCGGAGAAGCTCGAGATCACCAACAAGCAGGCAGCAGCCGGCCTCGAACTGCTGGCCGAGACCGCGGTCAAGGAGACCAAGAAGAACGGCGAATTCACCATTCCCGGCATCGGCAAACTGGTGAAGGCAGAGCGCAAGGCCCGCCTCGGCCGCAACCCCCAGACCGGCGAGACCATCAAGATCAAGGCCAAGACCGTGGTCAAGTTCCGCGTGGCCAAGGTCGCCAAGGACACCATCGCCCCGAGCAAGAAGTAGCTCTCACCGCGCACCGCGCGCTACAGAAAAGCCCGCAGCGCCCCGGTCTGTCGACTATTCACCGTCGACTGCCGCCAGGCGCAGCGGGCTCTTTCTTCGCCACGCAACCCCACCACAAAAACACACCCTCTCGCCCTTCGACGAAGGCACACCTTCTCGACCCAGCCGCATTGACTTAATCGCACATCCTCTCGGCCCCGCCCGCAGCACCTCAGAAGCACGTCATCTCGACCGAAGGCCCACAGCACCTCAGAAGCACGTCATCTCGACCGGAGCGAAGCGCAGTGGAGAGACCCCTGTATTTCGCTCTTGCCGTTGTCGTTGTTCTTGCCGTTGCTGTTGTTCTTGCCGTTGCTGTTGTTCTTGCCGTTGTCGTTGTCGTTGTCGTTGCCGTTGTCGTTGCCGTTGCTTCTGGGTACGCCAAGGCTTCAGCCTTGGCCATCTCATCCCCGCCACAAAAAGGGGCTTCAGCCCCTGGGGTATGCCTTTCCTGGAGCGGCTCCGCACGAATTCAGAAGCTGAAGTCCTATTGACTCAATCGCCCGCTGTCGTCGCCGCCGGCAGCAGCGCCCGCGCCACCAGCGCGAGGCCTACCGATACCACCACGCCCTGCGTAATCAGAAAAGCGTTGTAGCGCCACCCCACGGCAATAAATGCAATCGCCACACCCCACATATAGGTCTCGCCCAGAAACGCCGCTCCCCACGCAGGCATGGCCGGCGACACCGCCACCCGCGCTCTCAGCGAAGGCAGCAGCCGCGGCACGCTGGCGCGGTACGCCAGATACGCCTCGCCCAGCGTGCGCGTCAGAAACGCCTCTTCGCCCAGGATCAGCCGAAGCTGAAAGACCGCCAGCGTCACGATCATGAAGATCGCACCGCTCGGCGGCATCAGCAGTGCCAGCGCCAGCACATGAATCATGGTGCCGAGGTAGAGCGGATTGCGAACATAGCGATACGGTCCCGCCGCCACCACGCTGCCGCCCTGAAACGTATGCGCCTTCGCGACGCCCGCCCCCAGGTACGCCGTACCCCATATGCGCAGCGCCGCCGCCGCGACGGCCAGCGCGATTCCCACCCCGAGCACCAGGTTGAACGCCGCCGCGATGCCGATCGCGCCCGGCCTGAGCATCGACAGATGCGCCGCCAGCGTGCCCCACACATGGGCGTTCGGCCCCGCCGGGTCGACATGCAGCCAGCGGTTCCACGGAGTCGTAAACCCCAGCGCGATCAGGACGAAGTGAATCAGGAAGCGAAACCGGAACTCGAACGCTGTGGCTTTCATGGTCTCCGCAATGCGCGGCAATCCCTTTCTTTGCTGCTCAGAAAATCCTACCTGACATCACCCCAACCGAAGCGGCCGCATCGTTGCATCTTCCCCTCGCCCAACTCCAATGCACGTCATCTCGACCGAAGGCCCGCACCACTTCAAACGAACGTCATCCCAACCGAAGCGAAGCGAAGTGGAGAGACCCCTGTATTCCGCTTTTGCAGTTGCAGTTGCTCTTGCTCTTGCTCTTGCTCTTGCATCCGGCATACGCCAAGGCCCCTCCCAACCCGCGCTACCAAACGGGGCATGCCTCTCTCCCAAACATCATCATCAAAACTCAAACCGACTCCCGCTGCTTCCGCTCCGCCCCCTCAACCCCGCGCTGCACCGTGCGAAAGACATTCGCCACCTCGCGATCGAGCGCGGCGAACTCAAGATCGATAACGCTGCGGCGCGGATGCAGAATCACATCCACCGGCCCGTCGATCAGCCCGATATTGCGGCGGATGCACTCTCTCATGCGGCGCTTGATGCGATTGCGGTCGACGGCCTTGCCCATCACCTTGCCCACGGTCAGCCCGATGCGCGGGCCGGGGGTGTCGGACCGGCGGTCGGCGGGGCGCAGCGAGTAGAAGAACGACATCTGCTTGGCAAACTGCTTGCGGCTGGAGGCGTAGACGCGCTGGTAGTCGGCGTGTTTGCGGAGGCGCAGGGCGGAGTTGGCGGAGAGAGTCATCAAAGTCGGAATTGGAACAGGTTGCCTCTATCGTATCGTTGCCCGGATTTCGTTGCCGGGGGCAATTGGAGTTGCGCGCCTGCAAACGCTCAGAAGCCCGCCGGAGAGGGCGGGCTTCGCGCTGAACGGGGAAATAGAACGGAACGATTTCTACTTATTGCCGGTGTGCATGGGCGGGGTGCCTTTGGGAGGCGGGGCCATCTGGCCGCCCTGCTGCATCGGCGGAGCGTCTTTGGCCTGCTGCCCCGCCGGGGAACGCCGGCCCTTGCGCGACATATCGCGGGGAGCCTGTTTCTGCTTCTCCATGGTGCTTCTCCTTCGACACCGGCAGACGCTCTTCTTGCGCGTACACGGAGCCGGTATGGAGGAGTTGGAGTGGGCAGGCGCAGCCGGGGTTGCCCTTCGGCGGACTAGTCGCGGTACCCGGCGCTGACGGCGATCTTGTGACGGCCCTTGGCGCGGCGGCGGCTGAGGACGGCGGCGCCCGCCTTGGTCTTCATGCGGGAGAGGAAGCCGTGGGTCTTGGCGCGGTGGCGGCGGTTGGGTTGAAAGGTACGCTTCGGCATGGGACAGAACTCCTGCGGCAGGAAACAGATTGTCGATGATGAATCGTCGATTCCTGCTCAAACTTTTTGGGGTATAGCAGCAATCTCTGAGTATACCTGACGGGACGGGTTTTTCACAGGG
>Ga0207705_10001797_pt1 | contig 16911 bp, 21 predicted proteins | sample KBSC13metaG_FD_184314 | JGI IMG/M metagenome (GOLD analysis project Ga0207705, IMG submission 184314) | Corn rhizosphere microbial communities from Kellogg Biological Station, Michigan, USA - KBS C1-3 metaG (SPAdes) (version 2) | ecosystem: Host-associated > Plants > Roots > Rhizosphere > Soil ...
GATCATGTTCTTCGGCGGGCTTTTCACGGCGTATCTGGTGTTCCGGTCAAAGTATCCGATGGCATTTGCCGCAGGATCGAATCACCTCGACGCCTTCTGGGGTGGGCTGAATACGATCGTCCTGATCGTCAGTTCGCTCACGATGGCTCTCACTGTGTACTACGCACAGAAGGGCAATCGTAACCTCCAGATGCTCTTCATTGTGCTGACGATGATCTTTGGTGCTACCTTCCTGGGCGTCAAGGCGATCGAGTACAACGACAAGTTTCACCACGGGCTCGTTCCTATCGCAGGTCTGAATAAGCGCGAACGCGGTACCGCGGGTGCGGAACAGCATCCGGAGGGCAAGCCCTGCTGGGAAGTTGCGGAGCATGGCTCCGAGCACGAGTATGTCAATCCCAAGGGTGAATTCGAGTGGGCTGACTGTTCTCTGGCAAAGATGGCCCAGGACGAGGGCTATCTGACCACAGCGGAGAAGACCGGGTATTTCGCTAACGGCGAACTCGACGGGAACAAGTTCCGTGACAAGGTACGCATCTTTTATTACTTGTACTTTGTCATGACGGGGCTGCATGCTCTGCACATGATCATCGGCTTGGGCCTCATGGCATGGCTGCTTTGGACCGCCTATCGCGGCTACTACAACGCCGATTACTATATGCCCGTGGAGATGTCGGGCTTGTACTGGCACTTCGTTGATATTGTCTGGATCTTTCTTTTCCCGCTCTTATACCTGCTTGGGCGGCACTTTACGCACGGGGGGCACTAAGCAAAAATGGCTAAACACGATCCCGAATACGACCACGAGCACATTGCCATACCGGGCTATCTGGGTGTCTTTGCCGTCCTGATAGTCGGCACGATCCTCACGTACTTTGTTGCGACGATCGATCTAGACTGGATATTTCCGGGTGCGAATACGCTTGTTGCACTGCTGATCGCGTTCACTAAGATGGCCTGCGTGATGCTCTTCTTCATGCACGTGCGGTGGAGTCCGCGTCTCATCTGGCTTGCGGTCGCGGCGAGCTTCTTTTGGCTCGCGATCATGTTCGCATACGTGATGCAGGACTACCTGACCCGGGCTACGGGCGTCTTTACTCAGTAAAATACCAGCTGTCAAGGGGGAGCGGGAGGGCATGTAATTCGCCCTCCCGTTTCGCCATTTGTGACGTTTAACACATAGATTTTCGCGTGCTATCATCTTGCATTTAGTGGCTCTAAGACAGCTTTGGCTGCAACACCCACCTACGGAGGCACATCTGACCCCAATGACCCTAGTCTGCAAAAAGGTTTTACTTCTCTCATTGGTTGCAGTGCTATTCTCATCAGCCTGCATCAAGGTCAAGAGGGAAACCAAGACAGACGTCCTACTCAAGGTTGAGGATGCACCACAGGCACAGCTCATAGCGGAGGTAAACCGGTTCGCAAGCGTCGGTTCTATTCACGCGAAGATGGATCTTAAGTTCGAAGACAATTCCTTTGCGGCATTCGGGAGTAAGGAGGTCTATCGACAGGCAGACGGCGAAGTAACAGTTCAGAGGCCGGGTAAGATACTGCTGAAGGTTCAGGTGCCGATCATCAAATCTGATGTCGCCCAGATGACGTCGGACGGCAGCACGTTTCGCGTAGCTGTCCTGCAGGATGGCGGGTCTGGTAAATACAAAAAATTCGTTAAGGGCACGAACGCTGCTGACTATTCAAAGCTGCAAAAGCAGCTATCGGATGCGGAACTGGAGGATCTCAAGGCATCAAAGCAAAGCGTGAACGCTTTTGCTAACATGCGCCCTCAGCACTTTACCGATGCAATGCTCGTGCGTCCGACGGACGCGGACCACGTTTATACGCAGAGCACGATCTACGAGCATGAAGAGGACAGGTCGGTTGACGCGAAATCGCCGATCCGGACAGTAACGCGCGGCTATTACCTGCTGGACGAGTATGCCAGGGCCGCTGATTCGCTCGTGATCTCCCGACGTTTTTGGTTCGACCGCGTGGGAGGCATACGGCTGGCACGGCAGCAGCTTTTCGATAAAAGGGGTGAGCTTGAATCCGACATTGTATATGGAAAGCCCGGCACGCTGGGAGAATCTGCGCAGTTCGCAAACCTGCCGCTCGATATCCAGGTGACGCGCATAAGAGAACGTTATTCTCTCCGGTTGACATACCAGACACCTGAGAGTGTACTGATCGGTCGTGAGTATCCGGAGCAGGCCTTCGTTCTTCAAAACACGTGGGGGCTCGAGGAGGTCGATCTGGACAAGCGTCTAGCCGACCTTGGTATGCCGCAGCCAGACAATAAGGCTGCCGCGACGACCTCACACTGACGCGCATGGCACCCATCGTAGAAACCGTAGAGCTCAAGAAGTCGTACAAGGTCGGCAAGATGGACGTGCCGGCCCTCCGTGGGCTGGACATGGAGATCGAGCCGGGAGAATTCGTCGCTATCATGGGACCGTCCGGCTGCGGCAAGTCCACGCTGCTTCATTTACTCGGAGGGCTTCTCTCGCCGACCAGCGGGTCGATCATCATCGACGGAGAGGACCTTGCGAAAGTTTCGGACGCTCAGCGGACGGATATCCGCCGTCGTAAGATCGGGTTCGTCTTTCAGCGCTTCAACCTATTCCCGACCTTGACCGCAGAGGGCAATCTCAAGCTTGCTGAGAAGATCCACCTAAAGAGCGGTGCGGCTAATTCGGACCGCCGCCGTGAGGTGCTAAAACTTCTGAGGTTGGAGGACAAAATGCATCACAAGCCGCTGGAGCTCTCGGGCGGTCAGCAGCAGCGTGTTGCCCTCGCGCGTGCGGTGGTAAATAATCCGGCCATAATCCTTGCCGATGAGCCTACGGGAAATCTCGATACTGAGAATTCGGAGATAGTCCTGGATATGTTTCGCGATATCAATCAGCGTCTCGGCCAAACTATCGTAATGATCACCCACAATCCCGAGGCAGCCGCACACTGCACACGGACGATCCAGATGCGCGACGGACACATTGTTCACGATTAAATGAGCGTGAAGAGCGTTATCAACTGGTCATATGAACGTGCCTCGTGGCAGTGGGACCTTTTGTGCGTTCTGATCATGTGCTTTATATTTCTGACGCCAAAGGCGTGGTTCGTCAACATCCAAAACGCTGCAACCCAAACGATGACAACGGCCGTCCAAACCGTTGCAGACGATTGCGGCTGCGACACTAACTCTAACGTCGCACCTAAATAGCTCCCGATCGACATTCTCGGTTATGAAGAAAGCCATTCGTATAAGCATTGTTGCGGCCTGCCTCGGGATCATGTTCCTCAGTATCTCGGCAGTACAGTCTCAGGCTCAGGTGATGAGAGAGATCCTTGACCGCATGGACAGATACAACAAGGCCCTGACGTCTATGCAGTCGGATGTCACGATGGTTAAGACGAACACTCAGCTTAATATCCCGGAGACCACGTCAGGGAAACTTAGCTATATCTCGAAAACGAATCCGAAGTCGCGAGGAATGATGTGGGTCCGGATCAACTGGACGAAACCGGTAGAAGAACAAATATTGGTCATCGGAGATGAGTATCAGCTTTACCGACCTCGTCTAAACCAGGTGATTGAAGGAAAGACCGACAAAGCAAAGAACAGCGGCTCCGTCGGAGGAGCACTGGGGTTTATGAGTATGTCGCGCGACCAACTCCGAGCGAACTACGAGGCTGTATTGGTCAGCCCTGATCCTGAGGACCTTGGTGGAACTCGAGCTTGGCATCTGCAGCTGACCCCCAAGACGCAGACCAGCTACAAATCGGCAGAGCTTTGGATCGACGCGAACGGGGCACCGCTCCAAACGAAGATAACGGAGCGTAATGGTGATACGACGGTGGTTCGCCTGACCAACCGCAAGGAGAATGCAAGCGTGAGCACGTCTGAGTTCAAGTTACAATTACCTAAAGGCGTTAAGATTGTCCCAGGCGGTTAGGTAGACGAGAGGTCTGCAACAAGGCTCCGGCAGCGCAAAGGCCGGAGCCTTGCGTACTTTGAAAACAGGGTTTTGCTCCCTATAATTACAGGTTTGGCGCCAGACGCCCTTAATGAGCGAGTCCACTAGCATAAGCAGGTTCCTGAGAGGCGTTAAGCACACGACGCGTGCTTTTGCCTCGACCAAGCACCCCGTTCTCGTGCACATCGTGCCGATGCGGCGGTGCAATCTGTCCTGTACCTACTGCAATGAGTACGACAAGACGAGCGATCCGGTGCCGATCGGGACGATGCTCGAGCGCATCGACAAGCTGGCGGAATTTAATACCTCGGTGGTGACGATCTCAGGCGGGGAGCCGATGATGCACCCGGAGATATACCAGGTCATCGAGCGGATACGCCACCACGGAATGTTTGCCGGTCTCATCTCGAACGGCTATTACTTTCAGCCGGACAAGATCAAGAAGCTCAACGAGGCCGGTCTCGATTACCTTCAGATCTCGATCGACAACGTCACACCCGACGACGTGTCGAAGAAGAGTCTCAAGGTGCTGGACGCGAAGCTGGTCAACCTGCAGCAGCACGCTAAATTCAAGGTCAACATCAATTCAGTCGTAGGCGGCGGCGTAGCAAATCCTGAAGAGGCCCTGCAGATCGCTACCCGTGCAAGGGAACTGGGGTTCTCTTCGTCCGTAGGCGTTATCCACGATGGCGACGGCCTTCTCAAGGGCCTAACGCCTCGCGAGAAAGAGGTCTATAAAGAGATCAAGAGCAAAGGGGCTCGCTCCTATACCCGATGGAATTGGTTTCAGGACAATCTCGTAGACGGCGGGGAGTACGAGTGGCGATGCCGTGCGGGTGCCCGATACCTCTACGTCGATGAGGCCGGGATCGTCTCGTGGTGCTCTCAGCAGCGCGGCACTCCGGGGATCCCGCTCCTTGAGTACACGCACGACGATATGGAGCGCGAGTACTGGACCGAAAAATGGTGTGCACCCAACTGCACCATTCAGTGCGTTCATCAGGTCGGGCATCTCGACGCATGGCGCGACCCCCAGATATCTTTGCCGGAGTTCAACAAGCGCAAGGGTGTCGGGGTCAAGAAGGAAACGGTAGCCGCCATCCTTGATGGTCAATAACCCCTTTCGCGAACTTTCTCACCGGAACATTCGTTCGAAGATCATGGCAAATTTTTGCCTTGGGATCTGAGCCATGAACGAACTGAACCACTCACCTGAATCGCCTCCATTGAGCCGAGACCTTCTTGGTCGTATCGTCAACCGACTCGGCATTCCGGCAAACGTCTCGCACGACCTCGATGGACTGCGTGCCGTCTACGCAGGCTGGTGCTCGAACATTCCCTTCGACAATATTCGCAAAATGATCTCGCTGCGCTCCGGCACGGACGCAAAGCTCGCCGGTCTCGACGCCGAGGACTTCTTTGAGAATTACCTTGCGAACGGCTCCGGCGGCACATGCTGGCCGTCGTCAAACGCTCTCTACGTGCTTGTGCGCGACCTTGGCTTCGACGCGAGGCGGGCCGCCGGATCTATGTTCGAATTACCGGACGTAAATCATGGAACGGTGAAGGTGCGTATCGATGACACTGATTGGATCGTCGATAGCTCGATGCTGACATTTGAGCCTTTCCCGGTCACCGGAGAAACCCTGATACGAAGCGACACGAATCACCCTGTCGAGGTTGAGTCGTACGAGGGCTCGGACGTCATCTGGGTGGATTTTCCACCCTTGCCGGAATTCATTCCATGCCGGCTGCGGCTCGATCATGTGGATGACGCTCTGTACACGGAGCGCTACGAGGTATTCTCGCGGCAGCAGAGTCCGTTCAACGAAAAGCTCTATTTCCGGAAGGGTGGTCGGGACGGCACGACAGTGATCTTTGGCCACACTCGGTTTCGTCGAAAGGGAGAAGGGCTCGATGTTAAGGAGTTCGATCGGGCCGGGCTCCGCAGGTATCTCGTAGACGAAGCGGGAGTGTCAAAGAAGCTTGTGGACGAATGGGTGGCCTCGGGATCTCTGGAGTCAACGTTTGCCGAGAGCGAGCGTCCTCCGTCACCGGAGGTCGGCAGACCACGGCCATCGAGGAGGTAGCGACAAACCTGTTGCCCCAACCTGTATTTCCGCAGTAATATCGGACGATCAAATTACACTTCGGAGGTTCTGCAATGATCTCTCGGATCGTCCTCGTTCTCTCGCTGCTCTCAGCATGCGCGGTGGTGGTCACTGCCCAAAGATGGCCGGACGGCAAGGCTCCGGTCATTGCTAATGCTGACCCGTACGTCGCCATTCCGGGTGCCGCTCTGTCGCCGACGAAGACGACCACCTACAGTGCCGTTTTCGACGCTACCAAGTTTGCCAAGGATCCGCGCAGCCTGGTTCCTGCGATCAACGCCGCGGGCGGGCTGCTCAATGATCTCGCCGTCGGCGGGACGCCTGCGAAAAACACGCATTTTGTCGTTGTATTTCACGGTGGGGCGACTGACGGCATCCTGACTAATGAGAACTACAGAGCCAAGTATGGCGTCGATAATCCAAACCTCCCCGCGATCGCGAAGATGAAGCAGATGGGTGTCGAGTTCTATGTCTGCGGCCAGCATCTCGCCGGCAGCAATATCGACCCGGCGACACTCACCAAGGACGTGACGATCGCCGCTGACGCGTATCTGGTCTTGATCGGTTTTCAGAATAAGGGTTACGGCGTTATGTTCTTCTAATGGCAGACCGAAAGCTGAAAATTCCTGTCCTCCTCGGTACCAATCGGCAGGAACGTCAGAGCGAGCATGTGGCCAAATGGCTGATGACGCGGATCGCTCTTCGTGAGGACGTTGAGTCGCGGCTCTTCGACGTGCGCGATTTCGCCCTGCCGCAGGACCATTACGGGCAGGAGATCAAGGACCAGTTCCCCGAATGGCGGGATGCGATCATCGCTGCCGACGGCCTCATCATCGTGACACCCGAATACAATCACGGCCCGCCCGGGCCGCTCAAGAGTGTCCTAGACCTTTTGCTTCGCGAGTACGTGCACAAGTCGGTGGGTTTCGTGGCCGTGTCAGCTCAGGTATGGGGCGGTACGCGTGTCATAGAGACCATGCTTCACATCGTTCGTGAGCTTGGACTTGTTCCCACATTCACCGATCTCAACTTCCCGCGAGTGCAGGATAAGTTTGACGCAGAAGGGAATTTGCTTGACGAGGCGTACAACGGCCGAGCCGATGCCTTTCTGGACGAGCTTGTATGGATGGCTGCCGCACTCCGGTGGGGACGCGAGAATGTCCCGTCCAAGTTTCACTGATACAATTTAGTCATGGAGTTCATCCATAACGAGAAGCACCGCTCACACCGTGTGGGTTGGATGCGTGCCGCCGTTTTAGGCGCCAACGACGGGATCGTGTCGACGTCCTCGCTTGTGATCGGCGTTGCAGCCGCGGCATCAGCTCATCATGAGATCATGATCGCCGGCGTTGCGGGCCTTATAGCCGGAGCCCTGTCGATGGCCGCGGGCGAATATGTTTCTGTGTATTCGCAGGCAGATACTGAGCAGGCGGACCTTGAGCTCGAGAAACAGCACCTTGCAGATGAGCCGGAGTTCGAACTGCAGGAGCTGTCCGCGATATATGTGGACCGCGGTTTAGAGCCGGAGCTTGCACGTGAGGTGGCAAGGCAGCTCATGGATCACGATGCTCTCGCCGCTCACGCCCGTGATGAGCTCGGAATAACCGACACATCCACGGCAAGACCGATCCAGGCTGCAGTTTTCTCGGCTATAAGCTTTTCTCTGGGAGCGGCGTTACCGCTCACCAGCGCATGGCTGTCGCCGAGAGAAAGCGTTATCTGGATCACAGCCGTGGCGTCACTGATATTCCTGACGATCCTGGGAGCTATTGCTGCACACGCGGGTGGTGCCAGCCGCCTTAAAGGGGCGATGCGAGTCCTTTTTTGGGGAGCGATCGCGATGGCGGTCACTGCAGGTGTCGGCAAACTCTTTGGAGCTAATGTATGACGAGCGAGGAGCACAATCGGTACATCTCATGGGTCTTTCTCGCTCACGCAGGTTTTCAGATCCTGATGATGGTGCTCATGCTGGCGATATTTAGCATGTTCTTCTTCATCGAGCCGGGGAGGCCCGGCGGGCCGCCACCGCCGCCGAAGGCACTCTTCGGCGTTTTGATGGCATTCATGTCGGTCATATATCTCGTATTCACTTTGCCATCGCTCATTGCGGCATATGCTCTCAGAAAAAAGAAGAGTTGGGCCCGCATGGCCTCGATAGTCGCGGGTGTCATGAGCGCAATGCATGTCCCCATCGGGACAGCCGCATGCGTTTACTCGCTTTGGTTCTTTCTTGGCGAGAACTGGAAGGAGATCTATCCGGTAAACGCCGCATCAACGCCTCGGCAGCAGCTGCCGGAATTCGATCCGGCGAAATGGCAAGGCGGGTTTGAAACGGATGAACAGGGAAGGGCCGTGTTCCAGCATGCCGAGCCGCCCGACTGGCGTTGACCTTACCGCCGCGGGACCTCCTCGCCGATGGTCCACACTACGACGGAGCTCGATAGCCCGTGGCCCGACATGCGCCCCGCCATCATGATGATCGTTTCTCCGCGCTCGACCACACCGGCGTCGATAAGGGTCCTTTCACCGACCTTCATTAGCTCCCCCGTCTTATCTTCCTGGGTACTAAGCAGGTCCATGCTAGTCGCGGCACCGTCGGACCGTGCATCGCTGCCCATCTCGAGCTGCTCGTGAAAGAAGGGCTGCACCCCCCACATGAGGGCGAGCTGGTCACGCGCCTCTCTTGAGGTAGTAAGTGCAAACGTCTGGAGGCCCGAGCGGAATGATGAGAGTCGCCGGGCCATCAGCCCCGACTCGGTAAATACGGCAACCTTCTCCGTTCGCATTTCACTCGCAGCATTTACGGCCGCTTTGCAGAGAGCCTGGCTGGTGCGGCCGGTAGGCGGGAGCGAAAGCTTCACCGGCTCCGGCAGCTCGTCCGCACGGACGCTCTCAGCCGCGTCAATGATCCGGGCCATCGTTGCTATGGACTCTACAGGGTACTTGCCGGAGGCTGTCTCCGCGGAAAGCATCACCGCGTCGGAGCCGTCCCAGACAGCATTCGCCACGTCCGAAGCCTCCGCACGTGTCGGCGTTGGACTTTGGATCATCGACTGCAGCATCTGTGTCGCGGTAATCACGAAGCGGTCGTGTGCGACGGCTTCTTCGATGATCCGTTTTTGGTAGACCGGCACTAGTTCGACGCTGGTTTCAACGCCGAGATCGCCTCTCGCGACCATTACACCGTCGGTTGCCTCGATGATCGCCTCGAGATCCTGGATCGCCTCCGCTTTCTCGATCTTTGCGACGAGCAGGGCGCGTCCTAAATGCCTCTTGTTCAGTTGCTTGATCAGGTCTTTGACCTCTGTGCAATCCGCCGCGGTGCGTACGAAGGATAAGGCGATGTAATCCACGTTCTGGGTCATCGCCCACTCGAGATCTGCGCGATCTTTTTCCGTTAGCGACGGGATCGGCAAGGGAGTGTGAGGAAGATTGATGCCTTTCCGCTCGAGCAATGTGCCGCCGACCCGGACAGTTGTCACGACGTCGGTAGCTGTTGTGCTGTCTACCACCAGCTCGATAGCCCCGTCGTCGATGAGAACTCGACTGCCGGGGGTTACCGACCGGGGCAGCTCGTTGAAGTTCGTGCCGACGATCTCACTTGTTCCCTCAATGTCACGTGTAGTGATCGTGAAGGGCTGCCCCTCTATGAGCTCTACACCTTTGCCGTCTCTGAGACCTCGGGTCCGGATCTTGGGTCCGGAGAGATCCACCAGTATCGAGAGCGGCAGGCCTAGTTTTGTCGCGGCATCACGGGCCGTACGGATGCGCTCCGAATGCTCGTCCTGCGTCCCATGGGACATATTGATCCGCACGGCGTTGAGCCCCGCACGGAGCATCGCCTCGATCGTCTCGGGCGAGCTCGACGCGGGCCCCAGCGTTGCGAGGATCTTTGCTTTTCGCATAGATGTGATTTTAACCAAGCGGCGGCGAACCTACCAGTTTCACAACTGCCTCGGCATTACAAAACCTTTACATGAAAGAACCTGGCCACGTGTTAGAGTGTATCTAGCAATATTTCTTGCCAATGCGGGGCCTACTACTTAACAGGACGAAAGCCCGCATCAGAACCGCTACTTAGCACGTTGAGGCCTGCCGGCCCCTCTCGTTACCTAGCGAACGCACTCCTGAGACAGCAGGGTAACGATAAATGAACTCCGAAAGATCGCCGCAGGACAGCGGCCAAGACGAACTGGATTCGTACGAATTGAACGACCGCCAGAATATGCTCCAGCTGATCTCGCGAAACATGGACGTGATCCGGCGTGAGACGAACATGGGCGTTAAGCTCGATCCATCCATCCTCAGAGATCTTGAGGAGGAATATCGAAAGCTCTTAGGCGGTCTCGACGAGAAGGCTAATAGCCGCTCCCGTCATCCCTTCATTGATAAGACCGTCCGACGATAGTTCGAAAGCGGGAACGGTCCATCAGGGCGCGGCTCCTCAACCGTCTCCTCAGATATCTCCGCTCTGCGGAACGGGAACCGAAGAAATCGATTCTGCCCGTTCAACGCTGTCTAGTGGCTGCAAGTCACCTAAAAGTGCCCTCACCCCCTCCTTGGTTCCATCGAGGAGGGGCGTCTTCCTTTGCGGGTAGATCTCCTCGACGCAGCCGATCTGTCTCTAACCCTGCCGACGGAAAGCGTATGCGGCCTTACTGAGATGGGTTGCTAAGAGCGTACAGTTACAGTTTTCCTACCCTTAGTTAATGTCGGAGAAGCTTTACGATCTTAGGACCGAGCAGAGAGGCGACTACCTGTATGCACGTCTGGAGACCGACCAGACAGGGCTCGATGTGATGGTGGGTTACGGAAATGAGCTTGCAGCCGCAGTCAGGAAGTCAGGGTGCGGCAAGATCCTCTTTGAGAATTACGCCCCGATACTCTACGACCGTACCAAATACGCTGTTGCGGCATCCCTTTTCAGAAACATGCTCTCGGGTCCTATCAAGCTCGCGATCGTAGATAAGCGCCGGAACGACAAAGCATATCTTGGCGAAGCGACCGCGTCGGCCAGAGCGGCGGGACTGGATGCAAAGTATTTCTCCACCATCGAGTCGGCCGAGGTGTGGCTCCGCGAGTTCTGAGAAACACAGAAACTCGTAGACACAAATGCTGTCTAAAGCTTAGAATCGCAGGTGCCTCGTTCTGAGGATCTTAGTTGGCTAAAACTGTGTCTTGTTGGAGGGCCGACCCGCTCTCTGGAGGGTATTCGTGGATAGACAAACTTTCAAGCTGAACCTGCGACCGCGCTGGATCACTGGCCTCGTGGAGAACGTCCAGGAGCATTTTCGTCGGGAATCGGGCGTAGAATACCCGCGCCAAGTGGTCGAGAAGAGTCTTGAGCAGTGGCTGGAAACTCGGTTTGACCAAGCCCTCGAGGGACTTGGTGAGGCCATTACATCGCCGCACATGCAAGAGTCGCGCGATTTCAGGCGCATTCTCGAGCAGAACGCCGTCGAGAAACATTCACTCGGTCGTGAGGACAGAGCGACTGCGGCCGTGCCTGCCGGATCGAGTTCGCGTATAACGCCTGCTCGCGACCCCGAGCCCACGATCTTTACGGGAAAGCGGCCTTACGATCCCGCCAGATTAGGGGCGATGGTCGCATACCTGATCGGCAAGGGGCAGGACATCTACAAGACCAATCTCAACAAGCTGCTCTTCTACTCCGACATGACAGCGTATTTCCTTCGCGGGCAGGGCATCTCCGGGGCGACTTACGTGAATATGCCTTTTGGCCCTGTTCCCGACCATATCGAAGCCGTTATTGACACGCTGGTGTCCTCCGGGGCGGTCTCTAAGCGGGAAGTCCCGGAGGTGGGGAAGAACGCTGTCCGTTTCGAACTCACCGGGGAAGGGGTTGCGTCGGAACTCTCAGAAGAGGACAAGCGCGTGCTGGACTGGGTGATCGGCGAATACGGCAACATGGGAGCCGGCGAATTAAGTGAGCTGTCCCATAAGGAACGTGCGTATCGTGACACACGGCCGCTGGAGCCCATCGCCTATGAATATGCCAAATTCCTGCGGAACCTACCTGCTTCCGAATCAAAAGAGAGCGAGCAGTAAAACTTGCTGAGAACTCCATTGAGAAACCGCTCTTCGGAGCGGTTTTCTTATGTGTGTCCGGACGTTTACACGATCTTGCGGGTACGGATATAGTGATGGCTATCTACCACACCAAAAACAGATGTCTTGCAGATGGACGATCCACGACGAGGATGGTGAATACGTTGGTGAATCGCGGGCGATAGCCCCAAAGGTGGCTTATCTTGTATTCCTGTGTGAGCAGGGAAGGGAGGCAAGCCTCGGCGAAATATGGGCCGAGCCGCTCCCGGACGGCAGCACGCGTATCACCCACGATGGACGGACCTACCTCCTGAAGCGGGCTGATAAATAGCCTCCCCGCGAAGAAGCGGTTCTGACATTCCCCCGTCAACCGAGTAGAATCGAACATCAGATGCCAGGTGCAGCTAAGATCACTGCGGTTGAGCCGCGTTTTGCCATTCCCGGAGCCGAGATCGTCGTCACGTGCGAGGGCTTTCGCATGGCTGCCGGTACTACGGATGGCTGCTACGTCGCAGGGCAGCCGTGCAGGATCGTGGCAGCCTCGTCCACGCGTATCCTTGCCATTGTTCCGGCTGAGGCGGGCGAGGGAAAGACCTTTGTGCATCTCGAGAGCCTCGGGGGACTTAGCAACACATGCGAGATCACCGTTGGTCAGCAGGTGGCCGAGGACATGCACATTGTGGCGAATCCTGCCGTGGACCCGACCGATGGTGCGATCATTCTGACGCGGTCCGGTAGCCGCGGGCAGCATCTTCCGGCCACGCTTTTCAGGCTTGAGCCCGACGGCTTCCTGGATGAACTGCCGGAGCCGGTACTGAATCCTACCGGCATCGCTTTTGACGCGCTTGGACAGATGTATGTCACGAATCGTGCTCAGGGCGAGGTGTATCTCGTCGGACGCGACGGCACGCCTACGGTGCATTGCAGTGGTCTCGGCATAGCGACCGGCATCGCCTTTGATAGCGAGAACCAGATGTATGTAGGGGACCGCACCGGAACGGTATACCGGATCCGCGACTTTGGCGTGCCTGAGACCTTCGCGGTTCTGGAGCCATCGGTTGCGGCGTATCACCTGGCGTTTGGACCTGACGGGAGATTGTATGTCACCGCACCGGGCCTCGCGAGCCATGATGCTGTATATGCCATAGACAGCGATGGCGGGGTGACCACGTACTTCCGCGGGTTTGGGCGGCCGCAGGGACTGGCATTCGATACCGAGGGGCATCTGTACGTTGTTGCGTGCTACCGCGGCGCACACGGAGTGGTGCGCGTCTCACCCGGTGGCGAGACGGCTGAGCATTTCCTCGCGGGTAACAACGTGATCGGGCTGTGCTTTACGCGTGACGGGCAGATGGTTGTGGCGACGAGCGACACCGTTTACTCAATAAACTGCGACATCCGCGGCACTCTCCTCCAGTAGCCTTGCCTTTGGCCGCCTCGGCTGTCTAGGATTGAAGATAGATGAAGGCGGCGTCTGTAGTACTTTTTTCGCTCCTTTTTGCTTCTTGCGTCTCCCGCGATGCCAGAGTTGCAACGGAACTCCCATATCCCGACCCTCAACCGGCGGCGGTCTCCGCCACACCCTTGCCCCCGTTGGAGCTCAAACCTGATCCGGCGCTTGAGTCGCAGATCTCCGAGATAGCGTCACAGGTACAGGGCCGTGTCGGCGTTTCAGCGGTAATGCTGGAAACAGGTGAAACGGCGGAACTGAATGGGAACGAGCAGTTTCCAATGCAGAGCGTATATAAACTCCCGATCGCTATGGCCGTGCTGCACCGGGCCTCACAGGAGCCGCAGGTGCTGAGCCAGCAGGTGGCTATGAAGCCGGGTGATTTTGTCAGGCAGGGAGTAAGGAGCCCTTTGAGGAATCTTTTTCCGCAGGGGGCACAGCTCTCAGTCAGGGAACTGCTTGCACAATCGATCTCGGAGAGCGACGGTACCGCAAGCGACATCCTCCTTGATCTTGCCGGCGGTCCTGACGGGGTGATGAAGTACCTTCAAACCCTCGGGATCAAGGACATGACCATTGCCGATAGCGAAAAGGTCATATTCAAAGATTGGGAGACGCAGTACCGCAACTCCTCGAGTCCGCACGCGATGGTCGAGTTGCTCAGGGCATTGAATGCCGGGGCGGGCATTGCCCCCGCGGAGCGTCAGTCGCTGATCTACCTAATGGAGAACTCGCTCGGACGCCGACGACTGCCAAAGTTTCTGCCGAAGGACGTCGCAGTTGCCCACAAGACCGGCACGGGCGGTATGAAAGACGGGGTCGCCGCCGCGACAAACGACGCGGGGATCATCACGCTGCCTAACGGCAAGCATATACTGGTCTGCGTCTACATCGCCGACTCCACCACCGGCAGCCGTGAGAAAGTGATCGCGGACATAGGGAAGGCAGTTTACGACCGCTGGAGCGGCGAAGCCGCCGCGTGACCTTGCGGCCCTTGTGAAAACTCGCCTAAGATGTCCGGGATGTCCTCGCCCCGGTCCCTGATCCTCGCAATCACCCTCGCCGCATCACTCCTCGCGGCGTGCGCGAAGGTCGATATCCCGACCGAGTTTCCAACTCCCGAGCCACCTCCGCCTGCCACGCCTATCCCGCATATGGAGTACAAGCGGGATACCGAGCTCGAGAAGCAGTTCGAAACGATAGCCCAGGCTGCAAAGGGCAAGGTGGGTGCTGCGGCGGTTGTGCTCGAGACAGGCGATGCCGCCTTCCTCAACGCCGACGGGCACTACCCGATGCAGAGTGTCTACAAGCTACCGATCGCTATGGCGATGATGGACAGCATCCGCCGAGGGGAGCACGCTCTGGACGAAAAGGTCGGTGTCACGCCCGCGGACTACGTGCGGCAGGGACAAGCGTCGATGCTGCGTGACAAGAACCCGAACGGCGGGGAATTCACGATACGAGAGCTCATTCGCCTCACCCTTGTCGAGTCCGACGGCTCCGCAAGCGACATCCTGCTCCGCACCCTCGGCGGCCCTCAGGAGGTGCAGTCCTACATCGACGAGATCGGCATAAGCGACATGCACGTCCTCAATACTGAAAAGGAGCTTGGTGCCAACTGGCAGACGCAGTATGAGAATTGGGCTACCCCTATCGCTGGGGTCGAACTGCTCAGGTGGCTCGATTCGAGTGTCGGCGGCTGGCGGCCGCCTAACCTTGATGAGGACCTCGCCGGAGGTCGGATCATCCTCCAGGAGATGATGGAGTGCAACACCGGACCGAATCGAATCAAGGGGAGCTTGCCGAACTCATACCCACGCACAGTCGCTCATAAGACCGGCACGGGCGGCACGCAGAACGGAATCACGTCGGCAACGAACGATATCGGGTTGATCTACTCGGTCGATAAGCGGATCGCAGTGGCGGTATTCGTCTCAGACTCCCCCGCCGACGAGAAGACCCGTGAAGCGGTGATCGCAAAGATCGCAAAAGCAGCATTCGACCGGTGGGGCAAATGATGACGTGGGAAGATGTACGCGACATCGGCCTCACATTGCCCGGAGCTGAGGAAGGTACCAGCTACGGGGCTCCGGCACTCAAGGCCCGAAAGCAACTCGTTGCACGTTGGCGTGACGACCTGAACGCCGTCGTACTGAGGACTACATTCGAAGAGCGGGAAGGACTGATGGCAGACGACCCGAAGGTGTATTTCATCACCGACCACTACCTGAACTACGAATACGTGCTGGTGAACCTTGCGGCGGTGGGGCGTGAGGCCCTTAATGCGATGATCCTACGGTCATATCAACTCGCAACAAAAAAGCGGTGACCTACGTCACACATTCCACCCGAACTCCGGGCGGACAATAGCACTAGCCACACCACATAAATATGTCTCTTTCTCTCGCCCATGGAGGAAGTTATGAAGCGACGCTCGATGATAATTCTACCGACAGCGTGCGTGGCGATGGTGCTTGGGATTGCGGCCATCAGGCCAACGCCCGGGGCGCAGGAGAAAACCTGCCCGTGCCCACAGCCCACCGTTGAGCCGGCGGCACAGCCTCAGATGATGCCGGAGGTGATAACCCTCGGCAAGGACGCAAAACTCGGGCAGGTCACCTTCAACCACGTGAAGCACAACAGCGGTGCGTACAACATTACGCCGGGCCAGGCGATCGCGTGTGTGTCCTGCCACCACACTGCGCAGCCCTCGGCTGAAGCTGCGAAGCACCCGCCGCTAGCGACCGCATGGCCCGCGGACCGCACGACGATGCTGACCAAAGAGCTTTGGGACAAGGATCAGAAAACCGCCGGGGTCGCCTCATGCGGCGATTGTCATGCAAGAGACGGGATGACACCTAAGCTGATCCCCGCAATTCCGCAGATCAAGCACGAAAGCACAACGGCTCTGATCACGCTGAATAACCAGCAGGCCTTCCACCGCTCTTGCACCGGCTGCCATGCTGAAGTGAAGAAGGCCAATGTCGCATCGAAGGCACCCACAGCGATGCAGTGCACAGTGTGCCATAAGAAGACCTGACGGTCGCTCAAATAGGCTATAGGTGCACCATACGGACTGCGCCCCTCGCGTGCTCGTAGGCTTAACCCCTTTGTTTGCAAGGATACCGTTCGGAGGCACGGGCGTTGCCATTCTAGAGGTCGTGACGGAGGTTTTACAGTCATGACTTCAAATATCAAGAAAGCACTCAAGGGTGCAGCACTAGTTTCGGCGATGGGCCTCGGGCTTGTCTTTTCGACGACCACGAATGTCGCCGCACAGAATAACCGCGATTGGAACCGGGACAAC
>Ga0207705_10001798_pt1 | contig 16908 bp, 2 predicted proteins | sample KBSC13metaG_FD_184314 | JGI IMG/M metagenome (GOLD analysis project Ga0207705, IMG submission 184314) | Corn rhizosphere microbial communities from Kellogg Biological Station, Michigan, USA - KBS C1-3 metaG (SPAdes) (version 2) | ecosystem: Host-associated > Plants > Roots > Rhizosphere > Soil ...
ATTCTCTGCTGGCGGTCAGCCTGATCGAGCGCATGCGCGGACAAGGTATGCACACCGAAGTGAGAACGTTGTTCACGGCGCCCACGCTGGCCGAGCTGGCGGCGCAGGTGGACGGCACCAGCCGCGAAGTGCAGGCGCCACCCAACCTGATTCCGGCAGCCGCCGTAGTGGCGGTTCCGGCCGACGACGTCGAGGAGATGCGATTTTGAACGAGATCGACTTTGGGGCGCACAATGAGGCGTTCTTCACGGGCATGCTGGGCGACATCGATGAGCCGACCGCCCCGTTCGGGCTGCTGGGCGTGCAAGGTGACGGCAGCGCGATCGGGGAAGTGACGCAGGCGCTGGCGCCCCAGCTGGCACGAGGTATCCGCGAACAGGCGCGGGCGCTGGACGTGAGTACGGGCAGCGTCATGCATCTGGCCTGGGCCCTGGTACTGGCGCGTGCCAGTGGGCAGGAACGGGTAGTGTTTGGCACGGTGGTGTCCGGGCGCATGCACGGCGGTGTGGTCAGCATCTTGCCGGTGCGCATCGACGTCGCCGACGAAGGTGTGCGAGCCAGCTTGAGGCATACGCATGCGCGGCTGGAGGAACTGTCGATTCACGAGCACGTGCCACTGACGCTGGCGCGGCGCTGCAGCGCGGTGGCGGCCGGGAGGCCGTTGTTCGGCGCGGTGTTGGACACGAAGTGCGGCCGGATCGCGGGTGCGGCGCAAACGGATTACCCGTTGACCTTGTCGGTCGACGACACGGCAGAAGGTTACGCGTTGATCGTTCGGGTTCGTGGCCAGGTGGATGCAGGCAGGATCTGCACATTCATGTGCCACGCGCTGGACCAGCTGGTGCAGGCGCTGGCGCACGCACCCGACACGCCCGTCAGCCGCATCGACGTGCTGCCTCCGGCCGAACGTGCGCAGCTGCTCGTGCAGTGGAACGAGACGCAGCGCGCGTTTCCGTGCGAGAGCTGCATCCATGAGCTGTTCGAACTGCAGGTACGCAAGACGCCGGACGCGCCGGCGCTGGTCGATGTCGACGGCAGCCTGAGTTACGCGCAGCTCGACGCCCAGGCCAATCGGCTGGCACATCGCATGATCGCCCTCGGCGTCGAACCCGGCGATTTCGTGGCTCTGGCATTGCCCCGTTCCCCGCAGCTCGTGATTGCCGAACTGGCGGTGCTCAAGAGTGGGGCCGTCTATCTGCCGCTGGACCCCGCGCACCCCGCCGCGCGGCTGAAGTTTATGATCGAGGACAGCGGCGCCCGACTGGTCGTCCATGGCGAGGGCGTGGCGCTGGCAGATCTCCAGGTGCCACAGATCGAGTTCGCCTGCGATTGGGCGAGCGGCGTCTGCGCGAAGCCGGACGTACGGTCGCACGCCAGCGATGTGGCCTACGTCATGTACACCTCCGGCTCGACCGGCACCCCCAAGGGCGTGCTCGTGCCGCACCGGGCCGTCGTCCGCCTCGTGATCAACAATGGCTATCTCGAATTCCGGGCCGGCGACAGTGTGGCCTTCGCTGCTCAACCGGCATTCGATGCCAGCACATTCGAAGTGTGGGGGCCTCTGCTGAACGGCGGACGGGTCGCCGTGATCCGCCAGGACACCCTGCTGGACCCGCAGCGCTTCGTCGCGGAACTGCGGCGGCATGCGGTCGATGTGATGTTTCTGACGATCGGACTGTTCAATCAATATGCCCGTGCGCTGGCGCCTGTGCTGCCTGGCCTGCGCTGCATGCTGGTCGGCGGCGAGGTGCTCGACGCCGTCGTCATCGACAAGGTCTTGCGCGAGGCCGCGCCGCAAGAACTGGTGCATTGTTACGGCCCGACCGAGACGACGACCTTTGCGACCACTTATCGGATCGACCACGTGGCCGGGAACCAGCCCATACCGATCGGACGCCCCATCTCCAACACCCGAATCTACATCCTTGACCGCCAACGGCGACCGGCTCCCGTGGGTGTCCGCGGCGAGATCTATATCGGCGGCGATGGCGTGGCGCTCGGCTACCTGAACCGCCCCGAGCTGACTGCCGAGCGTTTCCTCCCGGACCCGTTCAGCGATCGTCCCGGCGCGCGGATGTACAAGACCAATGACCTGGGCCGCTACCGCGAGGGCGGGGACATCGAGTTCCTGGGGCGCGACGATCACCAGGTGAAGCTGCGCGGTTTTCGCATCGAGGTCGAGGAGGTCCGGGCCCGTCTGACGTTGCACCACGATGTCGCCGACGCCGTCGTCGTGGTACGCGAGGATGTACCCGGAGACAAACGCCTGGTCGCATACTGCGTGGCGAACGGGCAGGGGCAGGCGCTGGATCCTGCGGGCCTGCGCCGGCATGTGGCGCAGGTGCTGCCCGACGTGATGGTGCCGTCGGCCTTCGTCCAGTTGCGCTCGCTGCCGCTGACGCCCAGCGGAAAAGTGGACCGCCGCGCGCTGCCTGCGCCGGCCATGGACGCCTACGCTCAAAGGCGATACGTGGCGCCCGAGGGCGAGATCGAGACGACGTTGGCCGCCTTGTGGGCCGAACTGCTCAACGTCCGACAGGTTGGCCGGCACGACAACTTTTTCGAGCTCGGCGGGCACTCCCTGCTGGCCATCAGGCTCGCGGCGCGGATGCGCGAACGCGGACTGTATACGGAAACCGTGGCGCTCTTTACGTCTTCGGACCTAGCCGAACTGGCCACCCGGGTCGATACCAACAGCCGCGAAGTCGCCGTGCCACCCAATCTTATTCCTGCAACGTTCGAGGAGATGCGTTTTTGAAAGAAATGACCTTAGAGACCCTGTACGATTACCTCGAAGCCAGCGGCTTCGTGATCGGCGTCGAGCATGGCGAACTCGTCTTGAAAGGACCCCGCGGCGTCCTGACGCCCGAAGTCGTCACGTTCATCAGGCAGAACAAGCCCGCATTGCTGACGTACGTCGGCCAGCAACAGGTACGCCGCCGCGATGTGCAGGCCGACCTCGCCGCTGCGCCCCCGTCCGTCCGGATCACACCCGACATGCTGACGATGGTCAAGCTCAGCCAGGAGCAGATCGACGCGATCGTGAAGTCCGTTCCAGGCGGTGCATCGAACGTCCAGGACATCTACCCCTTGACACCTTCGCAGGAAGGCCTGCTGTTCCATTCATTGCTGGATGCCGATCGCGACATCTTCCTGCTGGTGCACCTCGCCGCCAGCACGTCGCGCCGGCGTCTGGAGGAATTCGTCGATGCGTTGCAAGGCGTGATCGACCGGCATGACGTCTTGCGTTCCAGCATGGCGTGGGAAGGCCTGGAAGAACCGGTACAGATCGTCCACCGGCAAGTCAGGATCCAGGTCGAAGAGTTGGAAGTCGACCCGGCGCTGGGCGACGTCGAGCAGCAGATCCAGCAGCGCTTCGATCCCCGGCGTTACCGCATCGACGTGACGCAAGCGCCGTTGATCCGCTGCTATCTGGCACACGACCCGGTCAAGGGCCGTTGGCTGCTGTGCCTGCTGACCCATCATCTGGTGTTGGACAACACGACGCTCGGCCAGGTCATGGTCGAGGCGATGGCGTTCACCCAAGGGCGGTCGCATCTGCTCCCGGCGCCCACGCCTTACCGGAATTTCGTGGCCCAGGCACGTTTCGGGGTCAGCGCCGCGGAGCATGAGGCATTCTTCAAGCAGATGCTGGCGGATATCGACGAGCCGACGGCACCTTTCGGCCTGCTGGATGTGCAGGGTGACGGCAACGAAACCGTCGTGGTGTCACGTCATCTGGATCCGCAGTTTTCCGAGGAGATTCGCGCCGCAGCGCGTGTGATGGGCGTGAGCGCCGCCAGCGTGATGCACCTCGCCTGGGCCATGGTGCTGGCGCGCAGCTGCGGACGTGAGACGGTGGTGTTCGGCACCGTGCTGTTCGGACGCATGCGGGGCGGACCACAGGCCGACAGCGCGATGGGCCTGTTCATCAACACGCTGCCGATCCGCATCGACCTGTCCCGGCAGACCGTGAGAACGGCATTGAAACAGGCGCACGACCGGCTGGCCCGGCTGATGCACCATGAGCACGCGCAACTCGCGCTCGCACAGCGCTGCAGCGCCCTGGAAGCGCAGGTGCCCTTGTTCAATTCGCAGTTGAACTACCGGCACGTGCCCGACATTGACCAAACCGTCGCTCCCGATTCGATTGCGAACGACGAGATCGTGCAATTGAATGCCGTCGCGCGAACCAATTACCCCTTCGCGATGGCCGTCGACGATGACAGGAAGCGGGGTTTCCATTTGACGGCGCAGATCAATGTACGGGTCGAGGCGAACCGGATCATCGATTTCATGCAGGAAGCGCTGGAACAACTCCACGCGGGGCTCGTCGACGCTCCGGATGCGCCCGTCAGCGGGATGAATATCCTGCCTGCGCGGGAGCGGACCGAACTCCTCGCGTGGAGCGGTGACGCGGCGGTTCTCGAGCACGGACTGTGCGTGCACCAGGGCTTCGAGCGACAGGTCGCCCGCACCCCGGACGCCATCGCGATCGTCTCCGGGGGCGGCACGATGACCTATGCCCAGCTGAATGCACGCGCCAACCAGCTCGCGCATTACCTGGCGACCTTTGGTGTCGGCCCTGGCGCCCGGGTGGCCATTGCGCTCGAGCGCGGGCCGGACATGATCGTGGCCATGCTGGCCGTGCTGAAGGCGGGCGGCGCCTACGTACCTCTGGATCCTGGCTATCCGCTGGAGCGGCTGGCATTCATGCTGGCCGACAGCGCGCCGGCGGTGCTGATCACGCAGCGCGCGGTGGTGTCGGGGCTGGGGCCGATGCAGGCGTCGTTCACCGTGCTGGCGATGGACGATGCGGAACCGCCCTGGCACGATTCCCCGACGGCCAATCCGGACCGCGTTGGCCTGGATCTGGACTGGTCATGCACCGCCTACGTCATCTACACGTCGGGGTCCACGGGGCAGCCCAAGGGCGCGGCCGTCAGCCACGAGGGCTTCGCCAATCTCCTGCATTGGTATCGCACCGGGTTGAACCTGTCGGACGCGGACCGCGTGTTGCCGGTGACTTCCTACAGCTTCGACCTGACCCAGAAGAACCTGCTTGGGTTGCTCCAGGTCGGAGGCTGCATGGTCCTGGACCCCCTTCCTTTCGAACCCCATCATCTGTGCGCGATGGTGCGAACGCACGCCATCACCCTGCTCAATCTCACGCCGAGCGCCTTCAATGCGATCTTCGAAGCGGATGAAGGCGGCTCGCTCGCGAGCCTGCGGCACCTGGTGCTTGGCGGCGAGCCGATCAACGCGGGGCACATGCGGCGGCTGGCCGAGCGGTATCCGGATCTCCGTGTCGTCAACAGCTATGGACCCACGGAATGTGCCGACGTCTGCGCGTTCCACGTGTTGCGGCCCGAGGACTTGCGGGAAGACGCCGTCATTCCAGTGGGGCGGTCCATTCCCAATGCACGCTTGTACGTCCTGGATGCCGACGCAAATCTGCTTCCCATCGGCGTGACCGGCGAAATCGTGGTGGGAGGCTGCGGTGTCGGCGGTGGCTACGTCAACCGCCCCGAACTGACGGTCGAGCGTTTCGTGGCGGACCCGTTTGCCAGGGCGGCAGGGCAGCCGCATGCGCGCATGTACAAGACTGGCGACCTGGGCTGTTGGCGCCGCGATGGCACCCTGGAGTTCCTGGGCCGCAAGGACCACCAGGTCAAGGTGCGGGGATTCCGGATCGAACCCGGCGAGATCGAGACCAGGCTGCTGCAGCACGATGGCGTGAAGGACGCGGTGGTCATCGCACGCGAGGATGGTCCGGGCGGCAAGCGGCTGGTGGCTTACTACGTCGCCGTTGCCGACGGTGCGCCGGCGTCGGCGCACGAATTGCGTGCACACGTGGCGCGGACGCTGCCGGACTACATGGTGCCGTCGGCCTTCGTGGCACTGCCGGAATTGCCGCTTACGCCGAACGGCAAGGTGGACAGGCGCAGGCTGCCGCCGCCGGAGGGCAATGCCTACGCACAGCGCGAATACGAGCCGCCGCAAACCGAACTCGAATCCCGGCTGGCCGCATTGTGGGCCGAACTGCTGAAGGTCGACCGGGTGGGCCGCATGGACAATTTCTTTGAACTTGGCGGCCACTCGTTGCTGGCCATGAGCCTGATCGAGCGGATGCGCCGGCAGGGCCTGCACACCGATGTGAGGTCGCTGTTTTCCTCTCCCACCTTGAGTGCCGTTGCAGCGGCAACCGAACAACTCGAAGAAACGGAACTTTGATGGACGAGCTTTTGAGCCTGCTGGACGCAAATGACATCACCCTGGCCACGAACAACGACAAGCTGATCGTGCGCGCCAAGAAGGGCGCGCTGGAAGACAAGGCCCTGCTGGAGCTGCTGCGCAAGCACAAGGCCGAGCTGATCGATTTGATCAACTCCGGCAAGTATGTGGCGATGGGCGCCGGCGGTGTGACCGTGCCGCCGAATCGTATTCCCGCCGACGCCGGCCGGATCACATCCGATATGCTGACACTGGTATCGCTCGAGCAGCAGGCGATCGACGACATCGTGGCGCGCGTGCCCGGCGGCGCACGGAATGTGCAGGACATCTACCCGCTTGCACCGTTGCAGGAGGGGATCGTGTTCCATCACATGCTGGAACGGGACGGCGACCCCTATCTGCAGTCCAACCTGTACGGGTTCGCCAGCCGCGCGCGGCTGGACCGGTTCATGGCTGCGCTGCAGCAGGTCGTCATCCGGCACGACATCCTTCGCACCGCCGTGTTCTGGCAGGGCCTCGACGAACCCGTGCAAGTCGTGCTGCGCGACGTGCGCCTGCCGATCGAAGAGGTGGAATTCCATGCCGGCGAAGGCGAGGTCGCCGCGCTGTTGCAGCAGCGTTTCGACCCGCGGCACCACCGTATCGACTTGCACGAGGCGCCACTGGTGCGCTGCCAGATCGCGCATGACGCTGGCAAAGGCCGCTGGCTGCTTCATGTATTGACGCATCACCTCATCGGGGACAACACGTCGTTGCAGATGCTGATCGCGGAAGCCCTGCAGATCGAGCGCGGCGCCGCGCACGACTTGCCGGCACCGCCACCGTTCCGCAACTTTGTCGCGCAAACCCGGCTGGGGATGCGCGCCGACGAGCACGAGGCCTTTTTCACCGCGATGTTGGCCGACGTCGACCAGCCCACCGCGCCGTTCGGCCTGGTCGATGTCCACGGCGCTGGCAATACGGCGAGCGCCACCGTCGCACTGGAGCCGGGGCTGTCGAAGGACATCCGGGATGCCGCGCGTACGCACGAGGTGAGCGCGGCCAGCATGATGCACCTGGCCTGGGCCCTCGTCCTTGCACGGACGAGCGGCCACGACCGCGTCGTGTTCGGCACCGTACTGTTCGGGCGCATGCAGGGAGGCGCCGACGCCGATCGTGCGCTGGGGCTGTTCATCAACACGCTGCCGGTGCGTATCGATGTCGGGGACCAGAGTCTGCGTGCCAGCCTCAAGCGGACCCACGACAGCCTGGCCCAGCTGGTCCGCCACGAACACGCATCGCTGACCTTGGCGCAGCGTTGCAGTGCGGTCGACCCGCAGGTGCCGCTGTTCAGCTCGCTGTTGAATTACCGGCACGTCCGGCATGACGCCGCACCTGACGCGCGCCAGCTTGCGGCCGACATCGAGGTGCTGAGCACCGAGACGCGCACCAACTACCCGCTGTCCCTGTCGGTCAACGACACCGGCGATGGTTTCAGCCTGACGGTGCAGGTCAGCGAGGAGATCGACCCGGTGCGCGTCTGCGAGTTCATGCGTGAAGCGCTGCGGCAACTGGTACAGGCCCTGCAGCAGGGGGGACACACGGCGCTCAACCGGATCGATGTGCTGCCGTCGCCAGAGCGGGAATGCTTGCTGCGGAAGTGGAACGACGTGCCCCGCGGCTGCGATGCCGGGGCGTGCATCCATGAGCTGTTCGAACGGCAAGTGGAGGAGACGCCGGAGGCGCCGGCGCTGGTGTTCGAAGGCCAGCCGCTGAGCTATGCGCAGCTCAACGCGCGCGCCAACCAGCTGGCGCACCACCTCATCGGGCTGGGTGTTCGACCCGACAGCCGGGTGGCGATCTGCGCCGAGCGGAGCCTGGAGATGGTCGTGGGGTTGCTGGCCGTGCTCAAGGCCGGGGGCGCGTATGTACCGCTGGACCCGGCATACCCGGCCCAGCGGCTGGCCTATATGCTGGACGACAGCCAGCCGCAGGTGGTGCTGGCACAAGCGGGCACTCGTTCCGTGCTGGCGCGCGTGGATGACGCGACCCCGGTGGTGGAACTCGACGCCGAAGACGCGCCCTGGCGCTCGCAGCCTGAAGACAACCCTGTTGCGGCGCGACTTGGGCTCACGCCGGCTAACCTGGCCTATGTCATCTATACCTCTGGCTCCACCGGGCAGCCCAAGGGCGTCATGGTCGAACACGCGAACGTCGTACGACTGTTCAGCGCCACGCAGACCTTGTTTGGCTTCGACCGCCAGGATGTCTGGACACTGTTCCACTCCTTCGCCTTCGACTTTTCGGTCTGGGAGATCTGGGGTGCGCTGCTGCACGGAGGGCGGCTGGTCATCGTGCCGGTGAACGTGGCGCGCTCGCCGCGCGACTTCTATGGGCTGCTGTGTGCAGAGGGTGTGACGGTCCTGAACCAGACACCGAGCGCGTTCCAGCGCCTGATGGCGGCGCAGGCCGACAGCTCCGGCGGGCACAGCCTGCGCTGCGTGATCTTCGGCGGCGAAGCGCTGGAGCCGCGCACGCTGGCACCGTGGTACCGGCGCAATGACGGACGGGGCACGCAACTGGTGAACATGTACGGCATCACGGAGACCACCGTGCACGTGACGTACCGGGCGCTGCAGGCGCAAGACGTGCAGCGGCCCGGACCCAGCCCGATCGGGAAGCGGATCGAGGACTTGCGGACCTACATCCTGGATGCGCAGGGCAGGCCGGCGCCGATCGGCGTGGCCGGGGATCTGTACGTCGGTGGCGCGGGCGTGGCACGCGGGTACCTGAACCGCGCGCAACTGACGGCCGAGCGCTTCCTGGCCGACCCGTTCGTGGCCGGCGAGCGGATGTACAGGACCGGCGACCTGGGGCGCTGGCTGCCGGACGGCACGATCGAATACCTCGGACGCAACGACCAGCAGGTCAAGCTGCGGGGCTTCCGCATCGAACTCGGGGAGATCGAGGCGGCGCTTGCTGCCCACCCTGCGGTGGACGAGGCGCGCGTGGTGCTGGACGACCAGCAGGCGTCGGATGGGCGCCTGGTGGCCTACGTGGTCCCATCCAGGCAGCATGCGCGGGCAGTGCGGCAGATGCTGCAGCTGCGCGACAGTGGCGCGCCGGTGGAAAAGACGCTGGAGCTTCCCAATGGCCTGGAGGTTTTCTACCGCAATCGCGGTGAAACGGAGTTCGTCTACCAGGAGCTGTTCGAAGGCCAGACCTATTTCCAGCATGGCATCGAGCTGCGCGACGGCGACTGCGTCTTCGACGTCGGCGCCAACATCGGCATGTTCCTGCTCCAGGTTGCGCAGCGTGTCCGCAAGCCGCGCCTGTATGCATTCGAGCCCATCCCACCGATCTTCGAGACGCTCGAATTCAACAACGCGCTGCACGGACTCGAGGCGAAGCTGTTCCGCTGCGGGATCAGCGCACGTGCCGGCGAGGAGGTGTTCAGGTTCTATCCCCACAACACGGTCATATCCAGCAGCCTGACGACGCAGGACCAGGCGCGTGAAGCCGTGCGATCCTTCATGCTGAACAAGCAGGACGCCCTGCAGGACGGGGCCCTGTCGGCCGCACAGCTGGAGGAGCTCGTCGACTCCAGCCTGGAGAGCGAGGACTACACCTGTGCATTGAAGTCGATCTCACAGGTGATCCGGGAAGAGGGCATAGCGCAGATCGACCTCCTGAAGATCGACGCCGAGAACAGCGAGCACTGGGTGCTGGAAGGCATCGAGGAGGCGCACTGGCCCAGGATCAGGCAGCTCGTGATCGAAGTCCACGACGTCGACGGGCGGCTGGAGGCGATATCGGCACTGCTCCAGGCGCGCGGCTTCGACGTGAACTCCCAGCAGGACAGCATGCTCAGGGACAGCCGGTTGTATAACCTTTATGCGGTTCGGACCGGCGCAGGATCCCGCGCAACGATGGCGGTGCCGCATGAAGCGGTGTCGCAAGCCACGCAGTGGTCCAGCGGCCAGGCCTTGCTGCGGGAGCTCAAGGACACGCTCGGCCGCGCGCTGCCGCAATACATGGTGCCGGCGCACTATGTCTTCCTGCTGGAGCTCCCGTTGACCGTCAACGGCAAGCTGGACCGGGCGCGGCTGCCGCGGCCCGACCAGGCAGCAACGGGACGGCGGCAGTACGAGGCGCCACAAGGCGACGTCGAGATCACGTTGGCGCGCTTGTGGTGCGAACTGCTCAAGGTGCAGCAGGTGGGTCGGCACGACAGCTTCTTCGAGCTCGGTGGGCACTCGCTGCTGGCCGTGAGCATGGTCTCCCGGGTGCGCAAGGAGTTTGGCGTCGACATGGCCATCGCCGACGTCTTCGCGCATCCGGCGTTGAGCGACTTCGCACAGCGTGTGGCCAGGGCGACGGCCAGCCGGCTGCCGGCCATCGTGGCTGCGGGGCGCGACGGGGCGTTGCCCTTGTCCTTTGCCCAGCAGCGCCTATGGTTCCTGAGCCGGCTCGATGCGCGGGCTGCGGCGGCCTATGTGGTTCCGACGGGCTTGCGGCTGACGGGGCAGCTCGATGCGTCGGCGGTGCAGGCGACACTCGACCGCATCGTGGCGCGCCATGAGTCCCTGCGGACGCATATTGCGCTCGATGGCAACGTGCCGGTACAGGTTGTCGCCGCGCCGACGGTCGGTTTTGCGCTGGAGCGGGCCGACCTCTCCGGGCAGTCCGACGTGGAAGGTGCGCTGCGTGACCTTGCACGCCAGCGCGCGCGCGCGCCGTTCGACCTGGCACGCGGCCCGCTCATCCGCGGCGTGCTGGCCACGCTGGGCCCGCGGCAGCACGCGCTGCTGGTGGAAATGCACCACGTCGTCAGCGACGGCTGGTCGATGGGCGTGCTGGTCGACGAGTTCAACTCACTGTATGCCGCCTTCAGCCAGGGCCGCCCCGACCCGTTGCCTGAACTGGCGATCCAGTACGCCGACTACGCCGTGTGGCAGCGCCGGCATCTGGATGGCGACGTGCTGCAGCGCCAGCTGGCGTACTGGCGCGCTCACCTCGACGGCGCACCGGCCTTGCTGGAGTTGCCCGGCGACCGGCCGCGGTCCGCAGCGCAGGACTACGCCGGGGGACGTGTCGCCGTTCAACTGGACGCCGCATTGACGGCCCGGCTCAAGGCCTTGAGTGCGGCCTGCGGGACGACGCTGTACATGACGCTGCTGGCAGCCTGGGCGACATTGCTGGCCAGGCTGTCGGGGCAAGCGGAGGTGGTGATCGGCTCGCCGGTGGCGGGGCGCACCCGGTCCGAACTCGAATCGCTGATCGGGCTCTTCATCAACACACAGGCCCTGCGGGTCGCTGTCGGCGCGAACCCGACCGTCAAACAACTGCTGGCCCAGGTGAAAGACATCGCCCTGAACGCCCAGGCGAACCAGGACATACCGTTCGAGCAGGTCGTCGAAGCCGTCAACCCTGTGCGCAGCATGGCATACAGCCCCATTTTCCAGGTCATGTTTGCCTGGCAAAACACGCCCCAGGGCAAGCTGGAACTGCCGGGCCTCAGCCTGCAGGGCCTGGATGCGCCGCACATTGCGGCCCAGTTCGACCTGCAACTGGACCTGGGCGAGCATGGCGACGCCATCGGTGGCGGCCTGCTCTACGCACGCGCGCTGTTCGACCATGGCACCATCGAGCGACACGTGGCGCACTTCGAGGCGCTGCTGAGGGCGATGGTGGACCAACCGGGAACGGGCGTCGCGGAACTACCGCTCCTGGCAGCGGCGGAGCGGGAACAATTGCTGGTGCGGTGGAACGACACCCGCCGCGACACCCCGCGCGAGCGCTGCATCCACGAACTGTTCGAGGAGCAAGCGCAGAAGACACCGGACGCCGTGGCGCTGGTGTACGACGGTAGCAGCCTGAGCTTTGCGCAACTCAATGCGCGCGCCAACCAGCTGGCGCACCACCTGATCGGGCTGGGCGTCAAACCGGACAGCCGGGTGGCGATCTGCGTGGCGCGCAGCCTGGATATGATCGTGGGCCTGCTGGCCGTGCTGAAGGCGGGCGGCGCCTACGTGCCGCTCGACCCGGACTACCCGCAGGAGCGCCTGGCCACCATGCTGGCCGACAGCCAGCCGGTGGCGGTACTCGCGCAGGGAAACACGCTGTCTCGCCTGGGGCCGCTGGACGATGCGTGCCCGGTGGTCGAACTCGATGCACCGCAGGCCGGATGGCGCACCCGGCCGCAATCCAATCCCGTGCCGGCGGCACTGGGCCTGAAGTCTTCGCACCTGGCCTATGTGATCTACACGTCGGGCTCCACGGGGCAGCCCAAGGGCGTGATGATCGAGCACGCCAGCGTCGTCAATCTGGCCGCGGCGCTTGAAGAAACGATTTACAGCCATCATCCGGAATGCCGTCGCATCGGGCTCAATGCGTCGCTGACATTCGATGCTTCGGTCAAGCAGTGGGTGCAATTGCTGGCCGGGCGCACCCTGGTGATCATACCCAGTCGGGTTCGCCTGGATGGCCATTTGCTGGCCGCCGAAATCGCCGGGCAACAGATCGATGCGATCGACAGCACACCGGCCCAGTGGGTCATGCTGCGCTCCGCAGTGCAGCGTTTGACGGTCGCGCCTTGCAAGCTGCTGTTGATCGGTGGTGAAACGCTCGACCGGTCAAGCTGGGAAGCGATCGCGGGTTCATCCGACGCGGCTTTCTACAACGTGTATGGGCCGACCGAGTGCACGGTCGATTCGGCGATCGTGCGGATCGCGCCCGGTCGCAAGCCTTCCTGCATCGGCGGCCCGATTGCCAACACGCGCATCTACATCCTGGACGCGCATGGCCAGCCGGCGCCGATCGGCGTGGCCGGCGAGATCGTGATCGCCGGTGCGCAGGTCGCGCGCGGGTACCTGAACCGTCCGGAACTGACGGCCGAGCGCTTCCTGGACGATCCGTTCGTGGCAGGCGAGCGGATGTACCGGACGGGAGACCTGGGCCGCTGGCTGGGTGACGGGACGATCGAGTACGTCGGGCGTAACGACCAGCAAGTCAAGCTCAGGGGCTTCCGCATCGAGCTCGGCGAGATCGAAGCCAGGCTGTTGCAGCACGATGGGGTGAAGGAAGCAGTGGTGGCGGCGCGGGAAGACGAGCCGGGGCAAAAGCGGCTGGTGGCGTATTGCGTGGCGCGGGAAGGGTATGACCCCGGCGCGCAGGATCTGAGGGAACACGTGGGGCAGACGCTACCGGAGTACATGGTGCCCTCGGCCTTTGTCCAGCTGCCGGCGTTGCCGCTGACGCCCAACGGCAAGCTCGACCGCAAGGCGCTGCCGGCGCCTGAAGGCGGGGCGTATGCGCAAGGCGCGTATGAAGCGCCGCAAGGCCCGGTCGAGCAGGCGCTGGCGCAGCTGTGGCAAGAGCTGCTGCAGGTCGAGCGCGTGGGTCGCCAGGACAATTTCTTCGAGCTGGGCGGGCATTCGCTGCTGGTCGTCAGTCTGATCGAGAAAATGCGTGCCGCGAATTTGCACGCCGACGTCGAGGCGTTGTTCACCGCGCCTACCCTGGCCGAGCTGGCTGCACGGGTGGACGGTAACAGCCGCGGGGTGCAGGTGCCACCGAACCTGGTTCCGCCCGCCGCGCAGCGCATCACACCGGAGATGCTGAGCCTGGCAGAGCTCACCCAGGAAGAGATCGACGCCATCGTGGCAGGAATCCCTGGCGGAGCGGCCAACGTGCAGGACATCTACCCGCTGGCCCCGCTGCAGGAGGGTTTGCTGTTCCAGCACCGCCTGAACACGGAGGGGGACGCTTACATCATGGCGTGCCAGCTTGCCTGCAAGTCGCGTCCCAGGCTGGAGCGGTTTGTCGACGCCTTGCAACGCGTGGTGGACCGGCACGACATCCTGCGCACCAGCATGGCCTGGGAGCGGATGAACGAGCCGGTGCAGGTGGTACATCGGCGGGTGATGCTGGCACTCGAAGACGTGACCCTGGATCCGTCGTTGGGTGCGGCTGAGGAACAAATGCGGCAGCGGTTCGATCCGCGACACTACCGCATCGATGTGCGCCAGGCGCCGCTGCTGCGCTGCCTTGTGGCGCACGACGAGGAAAATGGACGCTGGCTGCTGTGCATCCTGGCGCATCACCTGATCCTGGACCACACGACACTGGAGCTGGTGATCCAGGAGGCCGAGGCCTTCGAACAGGGGCGGGGCGCAGAGTTGCCCGAGCCGGTCCCGTTCCGCAACTTCGTGGCCCAGGCGCGGCTTGGCGCCGGTGCGCAGGAGCACGAGGCCTTTTTCACGAGCATGCTTGGCGACATCGACGAGCCGACCGCGCCGTTCGGGTTGCTGGACGTGCACGGCGATGGCAGTGGGATCGAGGAGGCGACGCGGACGCTGGAGCCGCACCTGGCACGAAGCATCCGCGAGCAGGCCCGCGCACTGGGCGTGAGTGCGGCCAGCGTGATGCACCTGGCCTGGGCGATGGTACTGGCGCGCGCCGGCGCGCAGGAGCGGGTGGTGTTCGGCACGGCCCTGTTCGGACGGATGATGGGCGGAGGGCAGGCCGACCGGGCCCTCGGCCTGTTCTTGAATACCCTGCCGATGCGCATCGATGTCGGTCACGAAGGGGTACGAGGCAGCCTGAAGCAAACGCACGAGCGGCTGGCGCAGCTTATCGGCCACGAACATGCACCGCTGGCGCTGGCGCAGCGCTGCAGTGCCGTGAGTCCGCAGACGCCACTGTTCAGCGCGCTGCTGAACTACCGCTACAGCCCGAAGGCGGAAGGGGAAGGGGCGGTATGGCAGGCTGAGGGTGAGCACATCGAATTGCTCAGTGCGCAGGAACGCACGAACTACCCGCTGTCGCTGTCCGTCGACGATCTGGGTGGCGACTTCACTCTGACGGTGCAGGTGGTCGACAGCATCGACCCGGTCAGGGTGTGCGGGTTCATGCACCAGGCGCTGGAACAGCTGGTGCGTGCGCTGAACGACGCGCCAGACATGGCGGTCAACCGGATCGACGTGCTGCCCCCCGCCGAGCGCGAGCAGTTGCTGGCGGCGTGGAACGACACGCACCGTCCGTATGCGCAGGACGGCTGCATCCACGAGCTGTTCGAACAGCAGGTCGACAGGACGCCGCGGGCGCCGGCGCTGGCTTACGAGGGCCAGTGCCTGAGCTACGAACAGCTCAATGCGCGCGCCAACCAACTGGCGCACTACCTGATCGGCCTGGGTGTGAGACCCGACGCGCGCGTGGCGATTTGCGCGGAGCGCAGCCTGGAGATGGTGGTGGGACTGCTGGCGGTGCTCAAGGCCGGGGGCGCCTATGTGCCGCTGGACCCGGCCTATCCGCCCGAGAGGCTGGCCTATATGCTGGCCGACAGCGCGCCGGTGGTGGTGCTGGCGCAGCAGCGCACGCGTGCGCTGCTGGGAGATGTCGAGGCCACCACGGCGGTGGTCGAACTCGATGGCGCCGATCAGCCATGGCTCGATATGGCGACCTGCAATCCCGTTCCCGCCGATCTGGGCCTGGGCAGCCGTAACCTGGCCTACGTGATCTACACGTCGGGTTCCACCGGGCAGCCCAAGGGCGTGATGATCGAACATTGCGGGCTTGTCAATCGGATTGTCTGGATGCAGGAAACCTATGTGCTCGACGCATCCGATGTGGTGTTGCAGAAGACGCCCTTCAGCTTCGACGTCTCGGTGTGGGAGTTCTTCTGGCCACTGTCTTACGGCGCGCAGCTCGTGCTGGCCCGCCCGGGAGGCCAGCGCGAGCCCGGATACCTGCACGATCTCATCCGCAGCGCCCGGGTCACGACCCTGCACTTCGTACCGTCGATGCTGCAAAGCTACCTCGACAACACCCCGGCCGGCAGCACGCACGCGCCGACCCGTGTGGTGTGCAGTGGCGAGGCGCTGCCCGCGTCGCTGGCGCGGCGCCTGCATGCGCACATGCCTGGCGTGCAATTGCACAACCTGTACGGCCCGACCGAAGCGTCGGTCGACGTGACCGCGTTCACTTGCGTGCCCGGCGATACAAGGGCGACCGTTCCGATTGGCCGGCCCATCGCCAACACACGCATCTACATCCTGGACGCGCAAGGGCAGCCGGCGCCCATCGGCGTGGCCGGAGAGATCCACATCGCCGGCGTGCAGGTCGCGCGCGGTTACCTGAACCGCCCGGAGCTGACGGCGGAGCGCTTCCTGGACGACCCGTTCGTGGCGGGCGAGCGGATGTACCGGACCGGGGACCTGGGGCGCTGGGTGGCCGACGGGACGATCGAATACCTGGGACGCAACGACCAGCAGGTCAAGTTGCGGGGCTTCCGCATCGAGCCCGGGGAGATCGAAGCCAGGCTGCTGCAGCACGAAGGTGTGCGGGAAGCCGTCGTGGTGGCCCGGGAAGACGAGCCGGGACACAAGCGGCTGGTGGCGTACTGCGTCGCGCGGGATGGCCAGGAGCCCGGCGCGCAGGATCTGCGGGAACACGTGGGGCAGACACTGCCCGAGTACATGGTGCCCGCGGCCTTCGTGCAACTGCCGGCGCTGCCGCTGACGCCCAACGGTAAGCTCGACCGCAAGGCGCTGCCGGCGCCCGACGGGGGAGCGTACGCGCAACGCGACTACGAAGCGCCGCAGGGCCCGGTCGAGCAGGCGCTGGCACAGCTGTGGCAGGAACTGCTGCGGGTCGAGCGTGTGGGCCGCCAGGACAATTTCTTCGAGCTGGGCG
>Ga0207705_10001802_pt1 | contig 16892 bp, 10 predicted proteins | sample KBSC13metaG_FD_184314 | JGI IMG/M metagenome (GOLD analysis project Ga0207705, IMG submission 184314) | Corn rhizosphere microbial communities from Kellogg Biological Station, Michigan, USA - KBS C1-3 metaG (SPAdes) (version 2) | ecosystem: Host-associated > Plants > Roots > Rhizosphere > Soil ...
GGGAGTGGCGCCGCAGCATTGATGCCGAGGTCGCCGCCGATCAGTTCCGCCGCGCTCATCAGCACCGCACGTTGGACTCGCGCGGCAAGCGTGGCCACAGCGCCCAGCACCACGACCGACAGCAGCAACGCGCCAATCAGCGTTCGCAGTTCCGGCAGTCGCCATTCGCGTCGAAGCGTGCGCAGCGCATGGCGCGGGCCGCTCATCCGGCCGGTTACCCGGAATGTCATGCCGCGTGCGGCCGGACGCGGCCGTCGACGAGGTCGTGGATGCGCGCACAGCGCCTTGCCAGCGCCGGATCGTGCGTCACGACAATCAGTGTCGTATGGTGTTCGCGGTTCAGCGCGAACAACAAATCGGCGATCGCGTCGCGGCTGGTGTGGTCGAGGTTGCCGGTGGGCTCGTCGGCGAACAGGATGCGCGGCTCGTGCACGAACGCGCGTGCGATCGCCACGCGCTGTTGCTCGCCGCCGGACAATTGTCGCGGATAATGCGCACGCCGTGGCTCCAGGCCCACGGCGGCGAGTGCCCTTCGAGCGCGCGTCGCGGCGTCCGGGGTCGCGTCCAGCTCCAGCGGCAGCATCACGTTTTCTTCCGCCGTCAGTGCGGGCAACAAATGAAAGGACTGGAACACGAAGCCGACCAGCTTCAGCCGCAATCGCGCGCGCGATTCCTCGTCGAGTGTTTCGAGCGCCTGGCCGTCCAGGCGAACGGTGCCGCGGCTGGGCAGGTCCAGTCCCGCCAGCAATCCGAGCAACGTGGTCTTGCCCGAACCCGATGCGCCGGTGATCGCGACGGTTTCCCCGGCATTCACATCCAGGCTGACATCGTCAAGAATATCCAGCCGGCCCGTCGGCCCTTCGACGTGCTTGCCGATTCCCCGTGCGGAAATGAGCGCCATGGTTGCCCGACTGTCGTCCGTCCTGCGGTTGTCCATCGTGTGGTGCCTTGTGCTGTGGTTGGCGTTGCCGGTGGCGCAGGCCGCGCAGCCGCCGCGCACGATTCTGCTCGTGGGCGACTCGTTGTCCGCCGCCCACAACATCGAGGTTGGCACGTCCTGGCCGGCGTTGCTGCAAAAACGTCTTGCCGATATGCGTCCGCCGCGCACGCTCGTCAATGCCAGCATCAGCGGCGAGACCACCGCATCGGGCTTTGCGCGTTTGCCGGCGCTGCTAAAGCGCTACAAACCCGGCATCGTGATCCTGGAACTCGGGGGCAATGATGGCTTGCGCGGTCTGCCGCTGTCCGAAATCCGCACCAATCTTTCGCGGATGGTGCGTGAGGCGCAGGACAGCGGCGCGCACGTGCTGCTGCTCGGCATCGAACTGCCGATCAACTACGGCCCGCAATACCGAGCTGGATTGCGCGCGATCTATGCGGATCTCGCCCGCGAGGCGCATGCGCCGCTGGTGCCGTTCCTGCTCGACGGTATCGCACTCGACCCCAAACTGATGCAGCCTGACGGCCTGCATCCCACTGCGGCGGCGCAACCGCGGGTGCTGGCGAACATCTGGCCTGTGCTCGCGCCCATGCTTGCAGCGGACCAATAAGGGGCGGACGTGCCGCCAGTCATGACAAATTCCAGATCGGCATCGCCGCCACCTGCAGCGCGAATAGGCACAAGAGGCCCCACCAGAAGATCGCCGACGCGAACGCGCTGCCGCCCGTGAGCTGGCGCGCGATCTCGAGGCCGGGCTCCAGCGGTTGTTGTTCCGGCGATTCGACGCGGGACGTACGGATCGAATGCAAGATCGGCCAGCACCAGTGTCTCGACGTTCGCGCCCCCGCACGCGCCTTCGCGATACGCCGCGCACAGCGCCGCGCAAAGGCTGACCTTGCGCGGATGGCCGAGGGTCAGCAATACGTTCATGCACGCCATCCGTTGCGTTCGCGCGGTTGCGCTACGTCGCGCCCGCGGAAAGCGCCGCGAGAAACGCGCGTCGCCATGCCCTGATATCGTGCTTCGACACGTGCTCGAACATCGCGGCCCAGCGTTCGCGGCGTTCCTGCAGCGGCATCGTCAGCGCCCGTTCGATGCCCTCGACTTGTCCTTCGGGATCGTACGGATTCACCAGGATCGCCTGCTCCAGTTCGCCCGCGGCGCCGGCGAATTGCGACAGCACCAGTACGCCCGGATCGTCGGCCGGCTGCGCGGCCACGAATTCCTTGGCCACAAGATTCATGCCGTCGCGCAACGGCGTGACCAGCCCGAGTTGCGAAATCCGGTAGAAACCCGCCAGCGTGGACTGCATGAAGCTGCGGTTGACGTAGCGGATCGGCACCCAGTCCGGATCGGCGTAGCGGCCGTTGGTGGCGCCGGCCGAGCGTTCCAGTTGGGAACGCAACTGGCGGTATTCCGGCACCTCTTCGCGCGAGGGCGGCGCGATCTGCAGGAATGAAACGCGCGAGCGCCACTCGTGGTGTTCCGCGAGGAAGCGGCCGAACGCCTCGAAGCGGCGCGGCAGGCCCTTTGAATAATCAAGCCGGTCCACGCCGATCGCGAGCTGGCGATCATTGAGGCTGGCACGCAGCTTGCGCACCGTGGAATTGTTGATCGCGTATCGCGACTGGCGCGCGACCTCGGCGGTATCGATGCTGATGGGGAACGGCGCGATGTGCGTGCGTCGGCCACCGAGTTCCACGACGTCGCGCGATCGGGTCCCGCCGAGCCTGCGTGCAAAGTAGTCGAACAGCGCGCGGGCGTCGTCGCGATTCTGCACGCCCACCAGATCGCACGCGCTCAGGGTGGCGATCAGTTCCCGATGGCAGGGCAGGTTGATCAACAGTTCCGGCGGCGGCAACGGAATGTGCAGGAAGAAACCGATGCGCGCGCCGATGCCGCGTTCGCGCAACTCGGCGGCCAGCGGGATCAGGTGATAATCGTGGATCCAGATGCGGTCGTCGTCGCGCAGCAGCGGCGCGAGTTTTTCCGCGAACAGCTTGTTGACCTCGCGGTAGCCAGCATATTGCGTGCGGCTGTACTGCATCAGCGTGGGCTGGAAGTGCAGCAACGGCCACAGGGTGCGGTTGGCGAAACCGAGATAGTAGGTCTCGTATTCCTCGCGGGTCAGGTCCAGCAGCGCGTAGTCGATGTTGCCGGCAGACTCGCGGTGCAGCGTGCGCTCGTCCGGCGCGACGCGCTTGCCGCTCCAGCCGAACCAGAGGCCGCCGTGTTCCTTCAGTGCCGCGCGCATGGCGGCGGCGAGTCCGCCGGCGCGGGTTTCCCGTGGCAGCGCCACGCGGTTGGACACCACGACCAGCCGATTCGCGGCGGGGCGGCTCATACCACGTCGCTCCATTTGGTCGACAGGCCGCGCGCCGCGTTGATCAGGCCGACCATCGAATACGTTTGCGGGAAATTGCCCCACAGCTCACCGGTCTTCGGGTCGTAGTCTTCCGACAGCAACCCCAGCGGATTGCGGATCGCCAGCAGTTTCTCGAAGAATTTGCGTGCTTCGTCCTTGCGACCGATCGCGATCAGCGCTTCCACGTACCAGAAGTTGCACACCAGGAAGCTGGTCTCGGGCGCACCGAAATCGTCCGGGTGCGCATAGCGCATCAGGAAGCCGTTGCGCATCAGGGTTTTTCCGACCGCATCCACGGTCTTGACGAAGCGCGGGTCGTCGGCGCTGACGAAACGCAGGCCCTCCAGCAGCAAAAGGCTGGCGTCGAGCTGGTCGCTGCCGAACGATTCCACGAAGTAACCGTTCTTGTGCACCGCGTGCCGCAGGATCTTGCGCCGGATGCTGTCGGCGCGCTTGCGCCAGACCCTGACACGATCGTCCAGCCCCAGCCACGTGCCGATATTGGCGAGGCGGTCGCAGGCGACCCAGCACATCACCGCCGAATAGGTGTGGACGGAGGTGCGCCCGCGCAATTCCCACAGTCCGGCATCGGGCCTGTCGTGCAGGCGCCACGCCGCTTCGCCGCAGCGTTCGAGGCGGCGGTATTCGGTTTCGCCGGCGATCCGCACCAGCCGCTGGTCGCAGAACATCTGGGTGGCCGCCAGCACCACGCTGCCGTAGATGTCGTTCTGCTGCTGTTTCCAGGCCTCGTTGCCGACCCGCACCGGGCCCATGCCGCGGTAGCCGGCCAGCGTGGCTTCCTCGCGCTCCGGCAGTTCATCCTGGAAATGAATGCCGTACACCGGTGTCATCTTGCCTTCTTCCTTGAGCGCAAGATTGAAGATGTAGCGCACGTACTCTTCCATCGTGCGCGTGGCGCTCAGGCGGTTCAGCGCGCGCACAGACAGCGCGGCGTCGCGCGGCCAGCAATAGCGGTAATCCCAGGTGCGCACGGTGTCGGGCGCTTCCGGGATCGAGGTGGTCATCGCCGCGGTGATCGCGCCGGTGCCTTCGTACTGGCACAGCTTCAACGTGATCGCGGCGCGGATCACCGCTTCCTGCCACTCGGCGGGAATCGAGAGATAGCGCGACCATTCGTGCCAGTAGTCCAGCGTCAAGTCCAGCGCCTCGTTGTAGAAGCGCGCGGCCGATTCGTGCAGCGTTTCGTCGGTGCCCAGCACGATGTGCACGTCGCGGTCGAGCAGGAAAGGCAGGCCGTCCCGCAGCATCGGCAGTTGCGTGTCGGTGGTGGCGCGCAGCACCAGCGGATCGAGCAGGTAGCGCACGTGGTTGGAGCCGAAAGTCATTTCCGGCTTGCGTGCGCCGTAACCGGTCAGCGGCTTCAGCCGCAGCGCGATCCGCGGCGCGCCCGACAGCGGCCGCACGCGCCTGAGGATCTGCATCGGATGGAAGGTGCGCCCATGTTGCTTGTAGCGCGGCGCGAAATCGGTGATCTCGACCTTGGAGCCGTCCTTCGCGGTCAGCGTGGTCACCAGCACCGCGCTGTTGTCGGCGTAGCGCTGGTGAAAGCCGGCCTCGTTTTCCAGTTGCACGTCGAAAAAACCGGCGTCCGAAAACCGCGGCGACAGCAGCGAGCAGAACACCGGATCGCCGTCGAACGCCGGCACGCAGTGCCACACAATGCAGCCGCGCGCATCGATCAGCGCATTGATGGTGCCGTTGCCGATGATGCCGAGATCGAGGTTGGCGCGCCGGTCGGGATCGGTCGACTTGCGCTTGGGCGTGCGGCTGGCCGGGCCGCGCGGTGGCCGTGCCGGCTGCACCCGCGACGTTTCCGGTTTGGATCTTTTCGCATGGGTGGTTTTGACAGTCAACGGTCGCCTCCTCGTCGTTGGCCTTCGCTTCCTCTCGCCCCGTTTTGGTCCACGAATGCAATTGAAAAAGAGAACCGAACGCGAGGGCGAGGACCGGTTCGATTCGGCCGATTCGTGGAAGCCTGCGGGTTCATGTCGTCCTTGCCAGACCGTGCAGCCACGCGCGCACCGCGGCGGGATCGTCCAGCGCGCAGCGTGCCTCGGTCGGACGGCGTGCGCCGACGATCACGCTGACGCCGCCGTTCGCGTTGACGTGACGAAAGGCGTGCTCGTCGGTCAGGTCATCGCCCAGCATCCACGGCGTGCGGCCGCGAAACGGTGCCTGCTGCATCAGCTCCGCGAGCGCGCGACCCTTGTCCACGCCGGCAGGCTTCAGTTCGATCACGTGATCGCCGTGCTGCAGCACGTGGCTGTCGGCGACATCTTCCAGAAGGGTTTCCGCGATGTGCTCGGCGGCCTCGCGCGCGGCGGGGGCGCGTCGGTAATGCAGCGCCAGCGCAAGTCGCTTGTCTTCCAGCAATACCCCGCGCGCCGCTGCCACGAGTTCGGCGGCGCGCGCCCTTGCCTGCGCGAAGGCGGCGGTATTGCCGGTCGTCGTCTGCACGCGGCCGCTCGGCAAGCGCAGTTGCGCGCCATGCAGCCCGGCCGCGACGTAGTGGTTCCAGTCGAACAGTGCGTCGAGCTGCGACAGCGCGCGTCCGCTCAGCAGCGCCATCGCGCCGTCGAGTCGCCCGCGCAGGCGACCGAGGTCGTCGTGCAGGTTCGGATCCACTTCGACGCTGTCGGGATGGTGTGCGAAATCCAGCAGGGTGCCGTCGACGTCCAGGAACAGCGCCCAGCGATCGTCAGCGCCGGTTTCAGGCGGCGCGGGCAACCTCATGGCAATGTCGGTGCTGGCTGTGGACACCTCGGCTCAGCATTGGCGAAACATCGACGTATTGTGACGGACGCGGCGTGAACGGCCCATTCACATTCGCACGCACCGATGCATCGCCACGACGGCCTCGTGCGCGCGTTGCGCCAGCGCGTGGCGATCACCGATCCGCAATCCGGCGGTTGGAATCGGATCGCCGACGCGCACGATGATCGTGCCCGGCCGTACCCGGAAACCGGATGCCGGCAACACTTCCCCGGAACCATCGATCGCGATCGGCACCACCGGCACGCCCGCCTGCAGCGCGACCTGGAAAGCGCCGCCCTTGAACGGCCGGATCGATCCGTCGCGGCTGCGGGTGCCTTCCGGAAACGCGCACAGACTGTCACCGCCGCGCACCAGCGCCACGATGCCGTGCAGGCGCTCGGCCGCCTCGCGCGCGTGGCCGCGCTTGATGAACACCATGCCCATGCTGCGTGCGTACCAGCCGATGAACGGGACGTGTTCAAGTTCCTGCTTGATCACGAAACGGATCGGTACCGGCAGCGCGCGGAACAACGCGCAGACGTCGATCATGGATTGGTGGTTCGCGACGAATACATGGGGCTTCGAAAAGTCCACGCGTTCGAGACCTTCCACCCGCAGCTTCGCGCCGGCGCCGATCAGCAGGCCCGGCGCCCACAGCCGCGAGGCCATCTTGAGCGGCGCGCGCCGATTGCCACCGGCAAGCGCCAGCACCCCTTGCGCCAGGCAAATGCAGCACGCCGTCCAGACGATGGTGAAAACCAGTTGCAGCGCGTTCCACGACCGCCACGCCAGGTGCGCGAGCCCCGGCCGGCGTGTTTCCAACCTGATCACGTTCACGATGGTGCGACCCGAGCAATCCCCGCGCGGATTCTAGCGACGCGTTTTCGTTGCGCAAACGGACCGTGGTTCGACCGTGTTCGCTGGCGGTTGCGCGTGCTGGAAGGGATGGCCATCCAGCACGGCCGATCGGTCCCGCGGCGCCGCCCATCGGAGCAGTCCCGGCGCAAGTGTGGGCGCACCTGCGAAAACGGCTTGAAGCCTGCGCCGCGCGACCGCATCTTTGGGGCTTCGGATCCACCAGCAAAGGTTCGCCACCATGCGCATGGACAAACTCACTTCCCGCTTCCAGCAGGCGCTTTCCGATGCGCAATCGCTGGCGGTCGGGCGCGACCACAACATGCTGGAACCCGCGCACGTATTGGCCGCGTTGCTGGACCAGCAGGGTGGCTCGACCGCGCCGATGCTGGCGCAGGCTGGCGTCAACGTGCCTCTGCTGCGCCAGCGGGTCGGCGAAATCCTGGACAAGCTGCCGAGCGTCAAGGGCCAGGAAGGCAACATCAACGTCTCGAATGAGTTGAACCGGTTGCTCAACGTCACCGACAAGCTGGCCCAGCAGCGCGGCGACCAGTTCATCGCGTCGGAATTGTTCGTGCTGGCCTGCCTCGAAGACAAGGGCGATGTCGGCCGTGCGCTGAAAGCGGCGGGCGTCGGCAAGCAGAACATCGAAGCCGCGATCGACAAGTTGCGCGGCGGCGAGAAGGTGCAGTCGGAGGGCGCCGAGGACCAGCGTCAGGCGCTGGAGAAATACACCATCGACATGACCGCGCGCGCGGAAAGCGGCAAGCTCGATCCGGTAATCGGCCGTGACGAGGAAATCCGCCGCGTGGTGCAGGTGTTGTCGCGTCGCACCAAGAACAACCCGGTGCTGATCGGGGAGCCTGGCGTCGGCAAGACCGCGATCGTGGAAGGCTTGGCGCAGCGCATCGTCAAGGACGAAGTCCCCGAAGGTTTGAAGAACAAGCGCCTGCTGGCGCTCGACATGGGCGCGCTGATCGCTGGCGCGAAATTCCGCGGCGAGTTCGAAGAACGCCTCAAAGGCGTGTTGAACGATCTTTCCAAGCAGGAAGGCCAGATCATCCTGTTCATCGACGAACTGCACACCATGGTCGGTGCCGGCAAAGCGGAAGGCGCAATGGACGCCGGCAACATGCTGAAACCTGCGCTGGCGCGCGGCGAATTGCACTGCATCGGCGCGACCACGCTGGACGAATACCGCAAGTACATCGAGAAGGACGCCGCGCTCGAGCGGCGCTTCCAGAAGGTGTTCGTGGGCGAGCCGACGGTGGAAGACACCATCGCGATCCTACGCGGTTTGAAGGAACGCTATGCCGTGCACCACGGCGTCGAGATCACCGATCCCGCGATCGTCGCGGCGGCCACGTTGTCGAACCGCTACATCACCGACCGCCAGTTGCCCGACAAGGCCATCGACCTGATGGACGAGGCGGCCTCGCGCATCCGGATGGAAATCGATTCCAAGCCGGAGGAACTCGATCGCCTCGAACGCCGGTTGATCCAGTTGAAGATCCAGCGCGAGATGCTGAAGAAGGAAAAGGATCCGGAGTCGAAGAAGCGTCTTGCCGATCTCGAAGGCGACATCGAAAAACTCGAGCGCGAGTTTTCCGACTTGAACGAGGTGTGGAAATCGGAAAAGGCGACGCTGCAGGGCGACGCCAGCATCAAGGAACAGATCGAGAAGGCGCACCACGAGCTCGAAGCCGCGCAGCGCCGGCAGGACTACGCGCGCATGAGCGAGATCCAGTACGGCCAGTTGCCAGCGCTGGAGAAGCAGCTCGCCGCCGCACAGGCCGCCGACCAGCGCGAGTTCAAGCTGGTCAAGGACAAGGTCACCGCCGAGGAAATCGCGGAAGTGGTGTCGCGCTGGACCGGCATTCCCGTGTCGAAGATGCTCGAAGGCGAGCGCGAAAAACTGCTGCACATGGAAGACGCGCTGCACAAGAACGTGATTGGTCAGGACGAAGCCGTGCGCGCGGTGAGCGACGCGATCCGCCGCGCGCGCGCGGGGTTGTCCGATCCGAATCGCCCGTACGGTTCGTTCCTGTTCCTCGGCCCGACCGGTGTCGGCAAGACCGAGCTGTGCAAGGCGCTCGCCGGGTTCCTGTTCGACACCACCGAGGCGATGATCCGCATCGACATGTCCGAGTTCATGGAGAAGCACTCGGTCGCACGCTTGATCGGCGCGCCTCCGGGTTACGTCGGTTACGAGGAAGGCGGCTACCTCACCGAGGCCGTGCGTCGCCGCCCGTACAGCGTGATCCTGCTGGACGAAGTCGAGAAAGCGCACCCGGACGTGTTCAACATCCTGCTGCAGGTGCTGGACGACGGGCGCCTCACCGACGGCCAGGGTCGCACGGTGGATTTCCGCAACACCGTGATCGTGATGACGTCGAATCTCGGCTCGCAGCAGATCCAGGAAATTGCGTCGTCAGGCATCGACGAGGACAGTCCCGAAGCCTACACGCAGATGAAGGCCGCGGTGATGGGCGTGGTGCAGGCGCACTTCCGTCCCGAGTTCATCAACCGCCTTGACGAGATCGTGGTGTTCCATCCGCTCGACAAGTCGCAGATCCGCGAGATCGCGCGCTTGCAGACGAACTACCTCGCCAAGCGCTTGCAGGAACGGCAGATCGATCTGGAAATCTCAGACGGCGCGCTGATGCTGCTCGGCAACGTCGGCTTCGACCCGGTCTACGGCGCGCGCCCGCTGAAACGCGCGATCCAGACCCAACTCGAAAACCCTCTGGCGCAAAAAATCCTTGCTGGCGAGTTCGTCGGCGGCGACACCATCCGCGTCGATGCCGAGGGCGGCAAACTCACGTTCCACAAGCGTTGACGAAAGGCATCCCTCTTCGCATGTAGCAGGCAAAGGAGCTGTCTCTGGCCGATTTCGCCCAGAGCAACCATCCGACCGAACTCGCGAAATCCCCGAAAGCGTCGGTTGCAGACGAGCGACGGTAAATCTGCCCCGCCGATAGCCGGCCGACGCGCATGGGCGTCCGGACCGCCCCTCCCTCCGTCCGCTGATGATGCTAGTGTAATTGCCGCGTGGGGGCCGTTCGCACGTGAACGGGCTTGCCGAGTCGAAGGAATGACAATGAACAACCATGAAGGTGACCTGCCGAATCGGGACGAGGTTGAACCACTGCGAATTTCCACCGGCAGCGTCGGTCTCGACGAGATCCTCGGCGGCGGCCTCGATCCCGAACGAATGTACCTTTACGAAGGGCGACCCGGAACGGGCAAGACCACCTTGGCCCTGCAATTCCTTCTGGATGGCGTGCGCCTCGGCGAACCCGCGCTTTACATCACCCTTTCCGAAACCGAACGTGAGCTGGAGCTGGTAGCCCATCGCCACGGATGGTCGCTCGATGGAATCACCGTTTTCGAGCTCATCCCTCCCGAAACCACCCTCGATCCCAGCCAGGAGCTGACCATCCTGCAGCCGGCCGAGATGGAACTGGGGGAAACGAGCCGGCTCATCTTCGGGAAGGTCGAAGAGGTCAATCCAGGGCGGGTGGTGATCGACAGCCTGTCCGAACTTCGGCTGCTGGCACAAAACCCCTTGCGGTACCGCCGCCAGGTTCTTGCGTTGAAACACTTCTTTTCGAGTCGCAAGTGCACCGTGATCCTGCTCGATGACCTGACGGCGCACGAAAAGGATCTGCAGCTCCACTCCATTGCGCACGGGGTGGTGCTGCTCGAACAGTTGGCCATCGATTACGGTGCGGAACGCCGGCGCCTTCGGGTGGTGAAGATGCGAGGCATTCCTTTCAAAGGCGGCTTTCACGATTTCACCATCGAACGCGGCGGGTTGCAGATCTACCCCCGGCTGGTTGCGGCAGAGCATCACAAGGACTTCGAGGGCGATTTCGTTCCCAGTGGCAACGCGGAGCTGGACAATCTTCTGGGTGGAGGGTTGGAACGGGGCACCAATGCGCTGCTGATCGGGGCAGCCGGCGTGGGCAAATCATCCATCGCCGTGACTTATGCGATCGCGGCGGCGAATCGCGGTGAACACGCCACCATATTCGCCTTCGATGAAGGTCGCGGCACCATCGGAGCGCGCGCCCGTACGCTCGGTTTGCCGCTCGATGACGCAGTTAAAAAGGGGCTGATCCGGCTCGAACAGATCGATCCCGCGGAGTTGTCGCCAGGAGAATTCGCGCACCGGGTCCGCGAAGCGGTGGAACAGGACAACGCGCGAATCATCATCATCGACAGCTTGAACGGTTATCTCAACTCGATGCCTGACGAGCGTTTCCTCATCCTTCAAATGCACGAGTTGCTGAGTTACCTCAGCCAACTGGGCGTGCTTACGATGCTGGTGCTTGCGCAGAACGGGCTGGTCGGTCCCATGGAAACGCCGCTGGACATCAGCTATCTCAGCGACGCCGTGTTGATGCTGCGTTACTTCGAGTATGACGGTTCGGTGCGCCGCGCGCTTTCGGTGGTGAAGAAGCGCAGCGGACGCCACGAACATACGATTCGCGAATTCCGGCTGAGCCACGGCGGGGTAAGCGTCGGGCCGCCGCTGAAAGGTTTCACCGGGATCTTTGCCGGCACGCCTGTCTACACGGGCGACAAGACTCCGCTGCTGCCGGAAAATGGCAGCCGGGCAAGCTGACGTGCCTGAAACCGGCGTCCTCATCCTTGCGCCCGTCGGCCGGGACGCTGCCGCTTGCGCGAAGCTGGTCAAGCAAGCTGGTCTCGATTCGCGTATTTGCAGCGACGTCTCCGAACTCCTCGTGCAACTCGACCGCGGCGCCGATCTCGCCGTGGTTGCCGAGGAGGCACTTTACGGGAAATCGATGGATCGGCTGACCACATGGGTGAATGCCCAGCCACCGTGGTCGGACTTTCCCTTCATCTTCATGACCAACCAGCACGACGGGCCGCAGTTCACGAAGTTTCGGCGGCGGATCGTCGGCAAACTCCGAAACGTCTCCTTTCTCGAACGCCCCATGCAGGCGATCTCGCTGCAGGCAGCGGTGCTGTCGGCCAGACGCGGCCGTGCCCGGCAATACGAGGCCCGCGCGTATCTCGAAGCACAGCACCGCGCGGCCGACGACATGGAGTATCTAATCGCAGAGCGCACCCGGGCGCTGCAAAGGGCCAACGAGCAGCTGCGCGAAGAAATCAGGCGCCGGGAGCGCGCGCAGGCGGCTCTCATGCAGGCGCAGAAGCTGGAGACCATGGGACAACTGGTGGGTGGAGTCGCCCACGATTTCAACAACCTGCTCATGGCGGTCATTGGCAATCTGGAATTGCTGGCCAAAAAAATCGATCATGATCCACGCCAGGCGAGACTGCTGCATGGCGCCATGGAAGGGGCACGGCGCGGCGCCACCTTGACGCAGAGGCTGCTGGCCTTCGCCCGCAAGCAGGAGCTGCAGTCGCGCGCGACCGACGTCCACAGCCTCGTCCGGGACATGCACGACCTGATCGCCCGATCGGTCGGTCCGCTGACCCATATTGAAATTCGTGCCGACGAGCCCTTGCCCAGCGTCAACGTCGATCCCAATCAGCTCGAGATGGCACTCCTGAACCTTGCGGTCAACGCACGGGACGCCATGCTTTCCGGCGGTACCCTGACGATCGCGATGCAACGTTGCGTGGCAAACGGCGAGCCACCGGAGCTGGAACCCGGCGAATACGTGCGGCTTTCGGTACAAGACACCGGCGCGGGGATGGACGCGACAACGCTGACCCGGGCGGTCGAGCCGTTCTTTTCCACCAAAGGCGCCGGCAAGGGCACGGGATTGGGCCTTTCAATGGTACATGGGCTCGCCGAGCAATCCGGTGGCGCGTTCCGCCTGCACAGCAGCCCGGGCAAGGGCACCTGCGCGGACCTGTGGTTGCCGGCGGCCGGAAGCGCCCCGGCGCCCTTGGCGCTAGCCGCACCCATCGAAATCGAAGCAGCACCCGCCACGGTACTGCTGGTGGACGACGACGCGTTGATTGCCAACAGCACGGCTGCCCTGTTGGAAGACCTGGGCCATCGGGTCGCCGAGGCGCACTCGGGCGAGGAAGCGCTCGTCCTGATGCAGGATGGCCTTGCTCCTGACATCGTGGTGACCGACTACGCGATGCCGGGAATGACAGGCATGGATCTCGCTGTCGCCCTTCGCAAGCAGCATCCGAAGCTGCCGATCCTGCTGGCGACCGGTTACGCCGAGCTCCAGGGCGCCCAGCCCTTCGAGCTTCCTCGCATCGCCAAGCCTTACACCCAGCAGCAACTGTCGGCCGAGATCACCCGTCTGGTTTCCCAGCGCTCCCAGTGAGCGTCTTCATGCAGGTGGTGTAAAGCTGCGCCGACCGGGCCAGGCCGCCAATCGGCATCCTGCATGCAATCGCCTGCTCGGCGGAGATGCATTCGAGAGGCGCCTGCGAATATCCCCTTGATGGCAGCTTTCAGGCGCGACTATTGCCGTGGCTTCCCGGGCCGCCCCGGGATCCTCCGGCGATCGCACGTATCACGGCCGAAAGGGCAACGGGCTTGACGAGGTGATCGTCAAAGCCAGCCGCTCGAGCCCGTTGCTGATCTTCATTCTGCCCATAGCCGGTGAGTGCAATCAGCCGCAGGCCCTTGACTTGCGGCATCTTGCGTATCTGACGAGCCAAGTCGTATCCATTTATGTCGGGCAGGCCGATGTCGAGCAACGCCACCTCTGGATTGAATGACTCCATGCTCGCGAGTGCCTCCTTTGCGCTGTACACCACGTGTGTCTCATGCCCTTCGAACTTCAGGAGTAGTCCGAGCGAGTCTGCTGCATCCGTATTGTCATCGACGATCAACACGCGCCGTGGCTCCGATTTGAACTGCTCTCCGACAGCGGGCGTGGGAGCCGGGCGTGCGACCCGAGGCAGTCGCATCTCGAATGTCGATCCTCGCCCGAGCCCATCGCTGCGTGCGGAGACCTCACCTTTGTGCATTTCGATCAGACGTTTGACCACTGCCAGTCCGACCCCCAAGCCGCCTTGGGCACGATCGAGGGTGCGATCGCTCTGCACAAACAGGTCGAAGATTTGTGGAAGCAGCTCCGGCGGGATGCCGGCGCCCGTGTCGGAAATTTCGATGAAGGCGCTGTCCCTGTCCCCACGGGTACGGATCCAGATCTCCCCACCAGGTTCCGTGTACTTGGTGGCGTTCGCGAGGATGTTGCTTGCGCACTGGACCAGTCGCGCAAAATCGCCCTCCACGTACAACGGCTCGTAGAAGGCCGTAATGGAGACCCTGTGCCGCTTTTCGCGGATTTGTGCCTCAACGGTTTCCAGCGCCTGGGCGATCACGGTGGCGAGATCGATCGTCTTGTATTCGAGCTGGATCCTGCCGGTCGTGACGCGGGAAACATCCAGCAGGTCGTCCACCAGCCGCGACAACTGCACGCCCTGGCGCTTGATCATGCCAAGGGCCACTTGGGCATCGGCATCGTTCGCGAGCATATGGGACAGGAGCTCCGTTGCATTTCGGATTGGAGCGAGCGGATTCCTGAGCTCGTGCGCAAGCATCGCCAGAAACTCATCCTTTTGCCGATTGACCAGGTAGAGCGCCTGCTCCGCCTGCTTGCGCTGGTCGATCTCCCGTTTCAGGGCCTGGTGCGAGCGCGCGCTCTCGACGGCGACCGCCGCCTGGGCCGCCACCGCGGTGACGAGTCGCTCGGCCCGTTCGGTGAATACGTCCGGTTCCGGGTGGCCGAAGAAAAGGGCCCCCAGGACCTCGCCGGAAGCTGCCTTCACGGGTACCGCAAGGTAGCTTCGAACGGGCAGATGTCCCTCGGGCATGCCGTGATAGGGCGGGTTGTGGCCGTAGCGCGGATCGGCCGTGATGTCGCCACTGCGCACGTTGGCCTCGCCGCGGAATGCCGGCCCGAACACCGCCGTGTTGCGGGGCTGGGGAAATTTGGAGAACGCCTCGAGCGGCGCCCCGGAGATCGTGTACAGCCGATACGATTCGCCGCGTTCATCCTCGACGTTGTAGAAGAATGCGGCGAACGCGGCGCCGGTGATCTCTCTCGCGATGTCGGTGACGCTCTGCACGACGCGCTGCAAGTCGAGTTGGCCGTGGATGACCGCCCGGGCTGCATCCCCCAACAGTTCCCGCACCTGGATCTCTTCCTGCAGGCGCTTCTCCGAGCGTTTGCGGGCGGTGATGTCACGCGCGATTTTCGAGGCGCCTATGATCGCACCGCTCGGGTCCCGGATCGGGGAAATGGTCAGCGAAACGTCGATGCGGGTTCCGTCCTTTGCAAGCCGCACGGTTTCGAAGTGATCCACGCGTTCCCCGCGGCGTAGCTGATCCAGGATGGAATCCTCCTCGGCTTGCCGCTCGGGCGGGATGATGAGCGTGATGGATTTGCCGATGATTTCTTCAGGCTTGTATCCGAAAAGGCGCGTCGCGGCCGGATTCCAGGACGTCACGATGCTGTCGAGCGTCTTGCTCGCGATGGCATCATCCGATCCGTCCACGATGGCCGCGAGCCTGGCCTGCTCACGCTCGGCACGCCTGCGTTCGGTGATGTCGCGAAAGACGACGACGATTCCGACCAGTGCGCCCTCGCGTCGAATGGGAGCTCCGCTGTCGTCGATCGGAATGCGCCGCCCGTCCCGGCTGATGAGCATCGTGTGGTTTGCCAGGCCGACGACTCCACCGGACGCGATCACCTTGGCCACCGGGTGATCGACCGGCGCGTCGGTATATTCGTCAACGATGCGGAAGACTTCCGCAAACGACGCATTTTTCGCTTCGGTCAAAGACCAGCCGGTGAGCTGTTCGGCGACAGGATTCAGGAATGTCACGCGGCCTGCTGCATCCGTGACGATCACGCCATCGCCGATGCTCGCGAGCGTGACCTCGAGGACGTCGCGCTCATGCCGCAGGGAAGCTTCGGTCGGCCCGCCTTGCGTGGCATCCATGTTCCCGTTGGGCGTCGTTGGCTCGGCAAAAACGGGATCCGTCCGGCTCAACAGCAGGAGGACCGCTCGCGGGGCAGAATCCTTCGACAATCTGTGCGCGACCCCACGGGCGCTGTAAACGGCTATCGCCCCTTTGTACCTGAAGGTGAGTCTCGCAGGCGACGTTTGCCCATGCGCGCAAGCCGTCAGATACTCGAGCAGGTTGCGGTCAGTTTCCGCAATCGAAGCCAAATCCACATTACGCAGCGCTTCCGGATTCGCTCCGATGCTGGACGCGAACGCGACATTGCATGCCTGGATCATCCCGTTCGTCGAAACGAGCAATGACGGCTGCGTCAAGAGATCGGCTGGGACAGCAAAGGGATCCATGGGCGTGCGCTTCCGGGCGCTGCAAAAGTCGGTCCTCCGGCAACTATGCCATGTTCGCACCGGCAGGAGGAACGGGGTCAAATGGCTAACGCAATGCGGGGGATGGCGGCACGGTTCAAAGTCTCGAGGGTCGCTGCTGGCGCAGTTCGCGCTGCACCGGGTCATGACCATCAAGAGCCTGCATCGGGATTCTGATCGCTCGGCGTCGCGCTCGCCACCGGCACTCCGGCTGCGGAAATTGGCGCGGCAAACCCACCTCGGACAAGTATCCGCCTTGCAGGAAGGGCACGGCGACTTTGCTCTCGGCGACGGCTCCTGCAGGTCGGGAGGGGCCGTCGAAGCGTCAATCTCGCGATGGCATTTCGTGGCGAATCACGACGCCCATCGCCAGCAGGGTCCCCAGTGCGAGCAGATACCACGTGACGGCGTAGCCGAAGCTGTGGTTGTAGAGGTGGATGCTGGTGAGTCCGGGCATGGGCCAATTCGGGGCGGCGGTATTGGCCGTTGATGCTTCGGCGTCGACGAAATACGGCGCGACCTGATCGGCAGGCAAATGAGCGGCGGCTGCGATCGCGGCGACATCGCGCGAATACCACAGATCCTTTTCCGGCTGGTTGTGGCGCAGGAAACCGCCGCGCGGCTCGGTGAGGCGCAGCAGGCCGGTCAGCG